>Ga0207674_10000256_pt1 | contig 66474 bp, 55 predicted proteins | sample KBSCornC72_FD_184303 | JGI IMG/M metagenome (GOLD analysis project Ga0207674, IMG submission 184303) | Corn rhizosphere microbial communities from Kellogg Biological Station, Michigan, USA - KBS Corn C7-2 (SPAdes) (version 2) | ecosystem: Host-associated > Plants > Roots > Rhizosphere > Soil ...
CGCGCGGGAAGCGTCACGCTCGACGGTCAGAACGTGTTCGTCTACCAGAGCGTGCCCGATCAGGCGGACAGTGCCGACGTCGCGTTCGGCGTCGGCACGCGGGCGCCATTCGCGCCCGTCGGCGAGGTTCAGCCCGTCGATCTGCCGGTCGGCGAAGTCGCGGTGACGACGCACTGGGGTGACTATTCCCGGCTTGGCGCCGCACACAGTGCCGTGATCGAGTGGTGCCGGAGCCAGGGACATCGGCTGTCCGGAACTCGCTGGGAAGTTTACGGACACTGGACCGACGATCCATCCAAACTACGCACCGACGTCTACTACCTTCTCGCCTAGCGCACGGGCACCTTTAACTACGCTGTCGCTTTGCCAGGAGCACCGATGTCTGCCGCGAAGTGCACCCATCTGGACCTCGTACACGACGTATCGCCGAACACTCCGGGCTGTGAAGAGTGTCTCAAGACGGGCGGCTGGTGGGTGCACCTGCGCCTCTGTCTCACCTGTGGACACGTTGGCTGCTGCGATCAATCGCCCGGCCGTCATGCGACACGCCACGCCGGCGAAACCAAGCATTTCCTGATTCGAAGCCTCGAGCCCGACGAGGACTGGGGCTATTGCTACGCCGACGAGCTATTCATGGAACCGGCGCCGACGCCCTCGTCGAAAAACTCGGCCGGGGCGCGATAGTCGATGACGGACTCGCTGCCGCGTAACAAAGCGCTCGCGCCGTTTGCTCCGCTCATCGGTGAGTGGAAAATGTCGGCGACCCACCCCATGCTCCCCGGCGAGCATTTCCACGGCACGGCCTCGTTCGCCTGGCTCGACGAAGGCGCCTTCTTCGTCTGGCGTTCGTCGCTGGACGATCCTCGGTTCCCGACCGGCGTCGCGATCTTTGGCAGCGACGACGAACGCCACGAGTACTTCATGCTCTACTTCGACGAACGGGGCGTCTCTCGCAAGTACGACGTCGCCATCGAAGGCAACACGATTCGCTGGTCGAGGAACGCGCCCAAATTGTCGCAGCGCAATACGTGGACGATCGCGGCCGATGGGCGCAGCGTTGCGGGCAAGGGCGAGATGTCGCGTAACGGAGGCGCCTGGGAAGGGGACCTCGAGGCAACGTTCACGCGGATCTGAACCGTGCGAAGACGAACGATCGCAATCAGTGTCGCGCTGCTTGCCGGCGTGATCGCGGCCGACGCCGTTGTCTCGCGCGAGCGACGTGTGAGCTCGCCGGACCGCGCGCCAAGTGAGGACTGTCTCGGTCCAGACTCCATAGTCCAGATCAGGCCGGGCCGCATCGGCGCGCTGCCGCTCGATGTGTCAGTCGGTGAACTTCGCCGGCGGTGCCCGAACCTCGCGTGGACGACGACGAACGGCGACGAGTCGCTCGATACCGCCGTGCTGCTCGCGCGACCAGGCCTCCGCATCGTGGGCGTAATCGCCACACTTGCCGACGAGGGAGGTGATCGTCGCCCGCTTCGCGTCGACTCGAACGCGCGCATCGTAATATGGAAAGTCTCGGGGACGCGCGGCGTCTTGACCGACGGAGTGCCCCTGACGGCGACGTGGAACGACCTGCGGCGGGTCTACGGACCGCTCGGAGCGTTCGCGCTGAACGGAACAGTATACGTCTCGATCTGTCGCCGGCCCGGCCTGAGCATCGAGATGGATCTGCCACACCCGGATGCGCCGATCAACCCGATCGACGGTGTCCCGCAGAAGTCGGCGACGACCGACTCGGTGATGGCCGGAACACCGATCGCCGTGGTTGAGGTCGCGCCGGTGCCGTCGGCGCGACCCGCCGCTTGCTGAGTGGATCGACCTACAGTTTCCACCCCAGCAGGTTCCACTGCGCGAGCGACCATGTGAAGAGAAGCGCGACGAACGTCGCCGCGCTGAAACGCAGTCGGGCCATTCGCGTTCCCGCGCCCAACCGCCACTGCCGCGCGGCGAAGTAGGAGGCGCCGAGCACACAGAGCGCGGCGAGTATCGGGAGGACGAACGCGACCTTCAAGCCGGTGAGGGGTCCGTTGAGAAGCCCCTGCGAGCTGCTGAGCACCGTCACCAGCACGATGACAAACAGAAGCTCGAACAGCGATGCCGTGACGAGGAACCAACGCCCGGGCAGCGCGTCGTCGCGGCGGGCCTCGCCGAATCGGCGCCTGATGAATCGCCCAATCGCGGCGAGCAGCGTGCCGACGAACACGAGCGCGCCGATGCCGAGAATGAACCAGTGCAGCATGACCGACTGAGTAGCGCCCACACGCTCCATCGTCATCATCGGCGCGGGCCCAAAGAAGCCACGCACGATGTGACCGCCGCTGTCGGCCTGGAACGAGACGAGTGCATCGCCGAGCTCCTCGCGATAGAGCAGCGGTCCGACGGGCACGAGCCGCGAGTCGCCGAGCGCCGAATGCATGATGAGGCGTCCGCTGTCGGCGCCGATCCGAATATCGCCGCCCAGGCCGATCGCCTTCTGGAACGTGGTATAGGATCGGCGATTGAACTCGTACTCACCCGCGACTCGCTGCGCCTCTTTCGTCGCGTCCGGCGACACCGCCACGACGCTGGGCGCCGACGGATAGTAGTGGTCGAGAAACTGCGTCAGGAACGGACCGAAGCTCAGCTCACCGCCGGTGACGGTGTTGTAGGAGACGAATACGCCGAGTTTCTCGTCGGGGATCAACGCGAGGTCGGTGTGAAAGAATTGCGTGTCGCCGCCGTGCCCGATGATGCGCAACCCGTGGCTGGTCTTCTCGTAGAAGCCGAGCGCGAATCCGGGCAATCGCGGATCGTGGGTGAAGGCCCGCGCGTGCATTCGCTTGGCCGTCGAATCGGCGAGAATGCGTTGGCCGTTGAATTCGCCGTCGTTCAGGTGCGCGATCATGAACTTCGCCATGTCGGTCGCGCTCGCGGCGAGTGAGCCCGCCGGCATCGGCTCGACGATCTCGAAGGGCTTGGCGATGTAAGAGCCGCCACCCCACACATAGCCCTGCGACATGTCGCCGCGCAGCTGTGCCGGCAACGGCTGTCGCGTGCTGACGTGCGTCATGCCCAGCGGCGTGAAGACGCGCTGCTCGATGTAATCATCCCACGGAATGCCGGACACGCGCTGAACGATGTAGCCGGCGAGCGCGGTGGCGTAGTTGGAGTACGAGGCGAAGGTCCCGGGCGGACGTACGCGCCCGGGAATGTGCGTCGCCAACCAGCGGCCAAGGTCGATCTTCACAGTGGAATCCGTGCTGATCAGATCGCGGCCGTCCTCCTCGAAGCCCGGCGTGTGCGTCATGATGTGCCGCAGCGTGATCGGCTGCGGGAACGTCGCGGGGATCTTGAAGTCGATGTATTTGTTGACGTCGGCGTCGAGATCGAGCTTTCCCTGCTCCACCAGCTGCATCACCGCGGTCCACGTGAACAGCTTGCTCGTGGATCCGATACGGAAGAGGGTGCGATCAGCATCCACCGGCGCGCGCTTCGCGACATCGGAATAGCCGTAGCCTTTGGCAAAGAGAAGCGCACCGTCCTTCACGACGGAAACCGTTGCGCCGGCGACATGCTTGTCTCGCAGATTCGCCGCCATCACGCCGTCGAGAAACGCCTCGAGCTCGGCGCGATCGTGCACTCCGCGCGTCGGAGCCGGAGCGACGATGGACGGCGCCGCGGCCGCCTCCTTTGTTTGCTTGGGCGTTAGCGGTCTAATCGAGGTGGGCTGCGCACCGAGCGATGCGCCAAACAAAGCGAGGGCGATCGGAAGCGAGCGAAGGCTGATCATATACCTGGCGGAGAAGGCGGCCAAAACCTTACTGGCGCGCGTGGGAGGGAGAACCGCAATATGCGCGCGGTGCGCGGCCTCGGCTATGTACAGCGCCGCGATTCTTCGTATGTTGGAGGGCCGTTCCTCCCCCACCTTGGAATAGGCTCCCTCCGTTATGCGAAAAGCACTCCTCGTCATCGGCTGCGTGCTGCTGGTCGTCATTGCCGGCGGCGCTGTGTTTGTCGGCGCGCGGCAGCATCTCACGTTCGACGCGCCGTATCCCGACGTCGTCGCGTCGACGGATTCGGCGATCGTAGAGCGCGGGCACTATATCGTGCGCAATCTGGCGCCGTGCGCGTCCTGTCACGGCGACCCGAACCAGCGCGCCGCCAACCTGCAGGGTGAAGAGGTGGCGCTCGTCGGCGGCTACGAGTTCGCGATTCCGCCGGGAAAATTCTACACGCGTAACCTCACGCCCGACTCGGCGACGGGCCTCGGCGGCGTGAGCGACAAGGCGATCGCACGTGCGCTGCGATACGGCGTTGGACATGACGGCCGCGCGCTCTTGCCGTTCATGGAAATGCAGGGTTTGGCCGACGACGACTTGCAGGCCGTGGTGTCGTATCTGCGAACGCAGACGGCCGTGAACCATCCCGTGCCCGATCACCAGTACACGGTGCTGGGCAAGGTGATCAAGGCGACGGTGCTGGCAAATCCGGTTGGTCCGTCAGCAACACCGCTCGCTCACTCCCCGCGCGGTGCTTCGGTCGAGACGGGGCATTATCTCGTCGAGTCGGTCGCGCTCTGCTGGGCATGCCACACCGAGCGGAATCAAATGACCGGCGCTCTCACGGGCCCGCGCTTCGGCGGGACCAAGGGTTTCACCGAGACCGACGATCCGGCACACAGCTGGTCGCCGCCGAACATCACGAGCGATCCCGAGACGGGACGCCTCGGCAAGTGGACCGAGGACCAGTTCGTGGCGCGCTTCCGGCAGGGCCGAATTCTCCCGGGCTCGCCGATGCCGTGGCAGGCCTTCTCGAAGATGAACGAAGAAGACCTGCGCGCGATCTATCAGTACCTCAAGAGCATCCCGGCGGTGAAGCGCGACAACGGCCCGCCGATGGTGAACGTCAAGACGTCATAGTCATCGGCGACGCCCGGCTCTTGCTGCATTGGAACTCGGGCGTTCAGGCCGGAGCGATCGCCAACACGCGGAGCGGGCTTCCGCTGCCGTTGACGATCTTGAGCGGCGCAGCGATCAGGACCGCGCCGGTTGGCGGCAGTTGATCGAGGTTGCACAAGCTCGCGAGGCCGAACTTGCCGTTCCCGTGCATGGTGCCGTGATTCGGGAACGGCGGATCGAACGTGCCCGCCTGACCGGCATCCGTGCCGACCGTCTCGACGCCGACGCCGAGCACGTCGCGGTCTTTCGCCAATAGCTCGGACGTCGTCTTGTGGAAGCCTGGGCTGTGCGGCCCGTCGGCTTTCACATTGAGGAACGACGCGGCGTCCTTCCGCGTGCTCCAGCCGGTGCGCAACAGCACCCAGGCACCGCGCGGAATGCGGCCGTGCCGCTTCTCCCACTCCGTCACGTGCTCGGGCATGAGCAAGTAGTCTTCGTTCTTCGCGACTTCCGCGGTCACGTCGATGACACAGGCCGGGCCGACGAAGCGACGCGCCGGGATCGTGTCGCAACGATTGTCCTTCAGATCCTTGCCGCTGATCCAGTGCACCGGCGCGTCGAAATGGGTGCCGGTGTGCTCGCCCATCGAAATGGTGTTCCAGTACCACGCCGGACCCTTGTCGTCGTAGCACGAGATCACGTTCAACGTGACGCCAGGCGACGACGCGAAGATCGCCGGCAGCCCGATGACCGGCGTGTCGGGGCCGAGTGGTTGCGAGAGATCTACTACTTTGACGGCGCCGGATTCCAGCGCGGCGACGAGATCAGCGAGTACGGACATTGAGCGTTCCTATTGCAAGTTGTTTGGAGAAGTGGCACCAGGCTGTCGGTTCAAGTCGTACTCTCGCGGCGGGCTCGCGTCGAGGAGCCATTCGATGAAGAAATCCCACCGGCGGCGCATCATATAGTTCGACGCGGCGCCGTAGCCGTGGTTCGCGACGCTTCCGCCAATGGCCAAGGCCGCCACGTTTTGCGCCAGGAACCGCGAAGCGCGATCATAGTCGACGGACAAAATGGACGCGAATCCGGAGTTGCACCAGCGCGCTAGCGGATGCGTGGTTGAAATCGTAGCATCGCATCGACCTGAAGCTCAGACCGGAGAAGACAGATGAAGAACATGCGCCGCTCCTCCCTGCTCCTTCTGTTGGCGCTTTCGTCGTCGCTCGCCGCGCAGCGTCAGCCGGGGCACCCGATCGGCAAGGTGACGACGATCGGCAACGTGATTCATCTGGAGCTGGACAGCGGCGCGATCACACCCGAGCGACTGTTCGACCTCGATCATCGCACGCTTCGCTTCACGCCCGACGGCGCCGGCTTTCGCGTCGAGAACGTCGCACTCGTCTGGGATACCGATTTCGGCCCGGCTCTTTCGGGAAGCGCCGCGCCCCTCACTCGATTCAGGTTTCCGTTTTCCGGAAAGACATGGGATACGCTGAACGTCGCGACCGGGTCGATCACCTTCGGGGCGATGCAAGGCGGTCGGGGTGGAGCGCGAGGTGGTGGACCGCCGGTCGGGAACCGGACGGGCGCGGGTGGCTCGGGACGCGCCGGGTTCCAGATGGAGCGGTATGCCGTGCTGCAGACGGTAGGTCGGACGTTCATCAACATGATCCCGGGCATCGCGGCATTCACGAGAGTGGGGCTCAACGGCCAACGGTTCATGAAGGAGCTCGACGATCGGGCCGTTGTGACGTGGACGCTGAGCGAAGCCGCGGGAGGCATCCAGGCTTTCAGCTGGACGCCGACGGTGAATCGCATCCAGGTCACGCTCCACAAGAACGGCGTGATCGAGCTCTCGTACAACGACGTGAATGCGAAGGACGCTGTGGTCGGCGTGTTCCCTTTAGTTACGGCGGGCGTCGAGAAGTCCATCGCCACCATTTCCGGCGACGAGACGCCGGGCGTTGCGCCAAATCTCGACATCAAGAGCATCAAGTTGACGGAGGTCGACGGGCTCTTTCTCAAAGCCACCATCGAGACTCGCGGGCCTGTTTTCGCGGATCCGTCGGTCGCCGCACAACAAAGCGGTGACAAGCAGGCGACTGGAGGAGCGGGTGATCCAGGCGTCAACGGAATTACCTACCGCATCGCGATCAACAAGACCGACGCGCTGAGCGACGTCGGCAAGGGCACCGTGGTATGGACAATTCGCGGGTTCTCAGGCGGCCGCGGATTCGGCGGTGGCCGCGGCGCGCCTGGCGGACCACGGCTCATCGCTGCCGGCGACGGCGTCGAACAGGACGTCGTTGTCTCCGGAAACACGATTACCGTCAAAGGAATTCTTCCGGCGCAGCTCTCCGGCGTTACGCGCGCCTTCGTGTCCGCCGATGCCGGGGCGGGCGCTTCACCAACGTCTGTCGCCGATCGCATCGCGCCACGCGCCGTGTCGCTCGCGGACATTCGCTCGCCGGAAGCCGATCTCTCGACCATGACAGCGCGGAATGGCGCGTTCTCGGTAGTCTATGAGGGATTCCACTGGCCCGAGATTCCGCGCGCGACGGACGTCGCGTGCTCGGTCATCACGGCATTGGGCGACAGGTTTGATTTCATCGTCTCGTACTCGGACTTCAGAGTCGACAATCCGGAAGGCGGCACGCCGAGTACCGGTCCCCGTGGCGGGAATGTCTCGGGGATCGGGACGAACACCAATGGCCTCGAGAACTACTGCAGCAAGGGCCAGTTGCAGTGGATGTATGTCGAGCCGGTCTCCACAGCCGCGGTGCAGAGTCAGGAGGGATCACCCGACGGCCGCTGGAAGGACTACAACTATGCGATGTCGCAGGTCGGCCACGAGCTCGGACATCGCTGGGCGGCCGATGCGCGCGCGATCGTTGGCACGGACACGATTACGCTCGGCCCGGTGCACTGGGCGGCCGGCGTTCACCTTCCCGCGGCGTTCACATACTCGAACCCGCAGGAAGCCGACGCGATGGGTGGCAGTACTTGGAAGGACAACGGCGACGGCACGTGGACGCAGCTCGACCGCGACTATTACTCGCCCGCGAAAGGATTCTCGTGGCTCGCCCTCTACCTGATGGGCCTGGCCAAACCGGACGAGGTGCAGCCGTTCTTCATCCTCCGCAACCTGCAACGCACGGGGCAATCCGACGCGCAGGGTCATCCGATCTACAAGGGCGACAAGACCGTCATCACGATTCAGGACGTGATCGCGGCGATGGGGCCGCGCGTGCCGGACGTCGACCACGCACAGAAGCAGTTCAACACGGCGATGGTGGTGGTGACCGAACACGGCAAGCCGCCGTCCAAGGAGCTTCTCACGGCGGCAACGAACATTTCTTCACATTGGATCGCCTACTGGTCGAAGGTCACGGGCGGTCGGGCGTCGATGACCGTGAGCCCAAGGTAGCTCGGAAGGAGCGAACCGCTCTGGGTATCCGGCCGCGCGCTAGACGCCGCTAACGATTCGGAAGACTTGGGTCAGGAGCCAGTAGACGCCGACGCCGATGATGACCACCGGGATGCCGAAACGAATCCAATAAAAGACCCACATCGGCACGGGCCGGTCGCCGGCGCCGAACAGCTCTTGCAGCGCGGCCGCGCGATTCATGCACCACGCGACGGTGATCACGGCGAGCAACGACCCGAGCGTCTGCATCCCCGAGCCGAAGGTGAGATCCCACGGGACGAAGATCGCGTTGTTGATGCAGGGTGGGATGGCCAACAGAAAACATGCCGCGGACATCCACCACACGGCCTGACGACGCGTCATGCGCGTGTTGTCGGTCAGTCCGGCGACGAGAACCTCCACCGCCCCGATATCCGAGAGATAGCCGGCGCCGAGCAGACTGATGAAGAACAGCGCGCCGAACAGCCACCCGACGGGCATCGCCGCGAAAACCTTGGGCAGCGTGTTGAAGATGAGCCCTGGCCCGGCGGCCGGCTCGAGGTGGAACGCGAACACGGCGGGAATCACCGCGAGACCGGCGATGAGCGACGACCCGGTATCACCAATCACCGTCCACCACGCCGGTCGCGCGAGCCGTTCCTCGGCGTGTACGTACGAGCCGTACACCACCATGAACGTGCCGCCGAGCGACAGCGCGAAGATCGCGTGACCGATCGCGGCGGCCATGACGTTCGCCGTGAGATCCGAGAAACGGAACTCGAGGAGATAAAAGCGAACTCCCGCCATCGCGCCGGGGAGGGTCAGGGCGCGTACCATCACGAGCACGGTCACGATGGTCATCGCGGGGAGGATGACGCTGCTCACCACTTCGATTCCCTTCCGGACTCCTTTCAGCAGCGCCGCGGCGCACGCCAGCAACACGATCGCGGTGCAGATCATCTGCAGCACGAACGAGCGCAGCACGAATCCGTGGTCGGGCGGAAGGATCGCGGCGGCGTCGAAGGCAATGTTACCGGCCTGGGCCAACTGACCGATCGTGTAGTACAACACCCAGCCGATGACCGCTGAGTAATAGCCGGTTGCCGCGGTGACAACGAAGAAGAAGAACCAGCCGACCTGTCGTCCGAACGGGAACCCGCCGAGCTCGAACGCCCCAACCGGACCGCGCCGCGTGTGCCGCCCGAGCGCAAACTCGGTCATGAGCGCCGGCACGCCGATCACGACGGACACCACCGTATAAAACAGGACGAACGCGGCGCCACCGAACTTTCCCACCATATAGGGAAAGCGCCACACGTGTCCGAGGCCGATCGACACGCCGACGATCGTCATCAGCCCGCCGAGTCGGGACTTGAACGTTTCGCGTGGTGCGCCCTCGTTCACCGGTATGTTCACGTCGTGCGCGCGACCTCGGCGAGCAAATCGAGCGCGCGGTCGACGTCCTCGATCGTGTTGTAGAAGTGCGGCGCGAGACGGATCACGCTGCCGCGCGCGGATGGCAGTACGCCGCGCGCGCGCATCGCAGCCTCGATCCGGTGAGAATCATCGACGATGAACGCGGTGGACGGCGTCTTGCGCGCCACGTCGTTTGTGCCATGCAATGTCAGGCCGCGCGCGCGGCCGCCTTCGATGAGTCGTCGCGAGAGAATCTCGAGCCAGGAACGGATCTTGGCCGGTCCTAGCTCGTTGATGATTCCCATCCCGGCGCGCGCGACATACGCGTTGATCACCGGCGGCGTGCCCGTGTCGAATCGGCTCGCCGTCGGGGACCAGTCGAGCTTCTTGTTGTCGAAGGCGAACGGGTCCGATCGCCCGAACCACCCGGTGACGGTTGGCTCGAGCCTGGCGGCGATCTCCGATCGAACATATAGAAACGCGATTCCCGGGATGCCCATGAGGAACTTGAGATTCCCCGCGGCGAGGAAATCGACGCCCAAGGCACACGCGTCGATCGGCATCGTTCCGACCGTCTGATACGCATCGACGAACGAGAGCGCGCCGGCGTCGTGTGCTCGCGCGGCAATCCGCGCGACGTCTTGCACGAACCCGTTCATGAAATACCCGTGGCACGACGAGACGAGCACCGTGGACTCGTCGACGAGCGTGTCGTACACGTCCGAGTCGATCGTCCCGTCGTGCACCGGCGCCCACGAGATGCAGGCACCGCGTCGCTGCTGCGCGAGCCAGACGTGCGCCACGGTCGGAAACTCGGCTTCGCTGACGACGAGTTTTGTACGCTTCCCCGAAAAGTCCAGGGCGCTGGCCAGGGCGCTCGTCGCCTCCGACACGGAGCTGAACACCGCGATGTCGGCCGGCGTCGCGCCGATGAGCGCGGCGAAGGCAGCCTTGGCTTGCCCGACCTCCTCCATCCAGGCATCCCAGTCCATCCCGCGCGCGTTCCACGAGTCGAGATAGCGGGTCGCCGCGGCGCGCGTGATGTCCGTCTGGGGCGCCTGCGAGCAGTTGTTCATTGGAATGCACGACGCGAGCAGCGGAATGCGACGCCGCCACGCCTCGAGATCGTACTCGGGTCGCGGATCGCTCACGCGGGTTGGCTCGCGCGCTTTCGGTCGGCGATCCAGCGTTTGAAGCGGAAGGCATTCTCCGGCAGGTGGAGATCCATGCCGTAGTGTTCCGGCCCCACAGCGGCCACCTTGGCGACGATCACGCTCAGATCGTCTCTCTCGAGCGCCTCGACGAACGCTTCGCCGAACTCGGTCGTCGTCGCCGCCGCGGCGACGTGCTCGATGCCGGCGCCGCGGGCAATTGCCGCGATGTCGGTCATGCCCGATGCCGTTTGCGAATCGAAGCCGCCCGTGGAGAGCAGGCTTCCGTTGTCGAACACGACGTGAATCATGTTCTTCGGCCGATAACGCGCGAGCGTCACGAAGGTGCCGAGGTTCATCAGCACCGAGCCGTCGCCGTCGAGCACGACCACGCGTTCATTCGGCAGATGCGTGGCGAGCCCGAGCCCGATCGACGACGCGAGGCCCATCGCGTGTTGGAGATAGAAGAAATTCTCGCGATGCCCGAGGTTGTAGAGCTCCTGCGCCGAAGCGCCCATGATCGTGACGACGACCTTGTCCTCGAGCTCGGGATACATCATCTCGATGCAACCGGCGCGCTCCATCACACCTCCATCAGGTCGCGCGTGAGCAGCAGCGCGACGGGTGAGAGGGAGCTTTGCGAGAAGACCCAGGCCTCGCGGATTTGCTTGGCGACGGTTTCGGGACTTCGGGCATACTCATATGGAATGGAAAGCGCTTGCAGAACGCCTTCCGTCACGATGCCGCCACGCGTGTGCCACGGGTACGGCTCGCCCCAATGGCCACGGTACGCGATCAGCATGCAGAGGGGAACGTGATACAGCTGGGCGAGTGAGACGATGCCGTTGATGGCGCCGAAGAAGCCATGGTTCTGCATGAGGAGCACATGCGGTGTGCCGGCGAAGTACGCGCCCGCCGCGATGCCGATGGCTTCCTCTTCTTTGGCCACCTGGAATAGCTCGATGTCGGGATCGTCTTCAGCGCGCTGGAGGAGGAGGCCGAGCCAGGTTTCCGGCAGCGCGGAGAGCGATTTGATCCCGGCGGCTTTGATGCCGTCGAAGATGACTTTGCTGTTTTCGTAGGAGACCGTCATCGCCGCGGAAGGGATGAAGCGCAGGAAGTATCGCCCGAGCCGTGCGACGTGTCGAGGCTCTCTGCATAATCCCTTTCATGGAAATCGCCGTCCCCCGACAGCTGCGTGAGAACGCGTCGAAGACCGCGGAGCGCGCCGAGTGGCTCAGCGGTCTTCCCCGTTTGATCAGCGATCTCGCAGCGAAGTGGGAGCTGACCCTCTTCGCGCCGTTCGACTCCGCTGACGTCAGCGCCGCGTGGGTGGCGCCCGCGACACGCGCCTCGGGCGAGCCGGTCGTGCTCAAGGTCGGCATGCCGCACGTGGAAGCCGCGCAGGAAGTCGATGGGCTGCGCTACTGGGCGGGTGATCCTGTCGTCCGGCTGCTGGACGCCGACGACGCAGCCGGTGCGATGCTGCTCGAGCGGTGCATGCCCGGCACGTCGTTGCGTGAGCGTCCACCTGAGGAGCAAGACCGGGTGGTCGCGGGCATGCTTCGACGAATGTGGCGTCCGCGACGAGGCAGTCACGCCTTTCGGCCCCTCTCGTACATGATCGACGCCTGGTGCGCCGAGTCGCGCGCGCAGTCCGATGGTTGGCCCGACGCCGCGCTCGTCGAGCATGGCCTTCAGATCATGCACGACTTGTCGCGGCCATCGCCGGCCGACGTCCTGCTCGGCACCGACATTCACGCCGGCAACATCCTGCGTGCCGAGCGTGAGCCGTGGCTGGTCATCGACCCGAAACCGTTCATCGGCGATTCGGCGTACGACGCGACACAGCACTTGATCAACTGCACCGATCGCGTCGTTGCTGACCCGAGTACAACGATCGAACGATTCGCCGCGTTGCTTGACCTGGACGCGGAACGGGTGCGCACCTGGCTGTTCGCGCGGGCGGTCGCCGAGCCGAGGGATACGTGGAACGAGCAATCGCTGCGACTTGGTCGAGCATTGCGACGATGATGCGTCGCTGCGAGATCAGGCGCTAACCGGCTCGGCCGCGCGGGCTTGGACCAAGGTCGTACGGGTCTGTTGCGACGCGGGGTCGCCTGTCTATAGTGGCCTGAAGGAGAGTAATTGCCCTATGCACAGCGCGAGCATCGCGACGGCGGAGCACGCGGTACCCACGGGCGTCTCCGCGTCTACTGGACCCCGACTGCCGACGACACGCGAAGCCGCCCGTCTCGCAGTGTTCGTCGCGGTCCTTGCGATCGCGTACGACCTCGCCGTTCGTCTCGGCCTCGGGTTCCGTTTTGAGAATTCTCAAATCGGGGTCGTGTGGCCGGCGAACGCCCTTCTCGTTTCCGCGCTGATCCTTACGCCGCGGTCGCGTTGGTGGATCGTTCTCCTCGCCGCGGCCATTCCGCACGCTCTGGAAATGCAGCAGACGGTGCCCGCCTGGCGCTGGTTATGGCAAATCGGCGGGAACTCCGTGTTCGCCATGACCACGGTGATCGTGCTCGAGCACGCCGCCGGATCACCCTTGCACTTTGGCAGCCGGCGACAAGTGCTCGCCTTCGGGGTCGTTGCGTTTGCGATGCCGGCGCTGTACGGACTGACGACACCGGCGTTCGTCCGATCGATCCTGGGGCTCGAGTCAACCTACACGCCGATCGCGGCCGTTCTGCGCACGACTCTGTCGACCGCCACGGGGCTGCTCCTCGTCGGCCCGTTCATTCTGAAGTGGGCCCAGTATGGGTCAAAGCGCATGGCGGAGCTATCCTGGGCGCGCGCGATCGAGGCCGGTTTGATGCTCATCACCGTGGTCGCGGTCGGCGTCGCGATCTTCGGAACCGGCCCCAACATCGCGCGCGTCCCGACCCTCCTCCTTTTCGAGTTCCCCCCGCTGCTCTGGGCGGCGGTTCGGTTCGGCCCGATCGGCGGCTCGACCGCTCTGTTTGCCGTCGCGGCGTTGTCGATCTGGGGTACCGCCCGACAACTCGGCCCCTTCGTGTTGATCGGCGATACGGATCGGATCCTTTCGCTCGAGGTGTTCTGGATCGTGCTCTGGGGCCCGACGATGCTCCTCGCCGCGACGATCAGAGAACGCGAACGTGCCGAGTTGGCTCTGCAACAGCAGCGCAATCAGCTGGCGCACGTGACCCGCGTGGCGACGGTCGGCGAATTGTCCGGCGCAATCGCCCACGAGCTGCGGCAGCCATTGACGTCGATTCTGGTGAACGCGCAGACGGGACAGCATCTGCTCGCGTCGCCCGAGGTTGACCTGCTGGCCGTGCGCGAGATTCTTGACGAGATCGCCGGACAGGACAAGCAGGCGGCGAACGTGATCACGCGGATGCGTTCGTTCATCCAAAAGGGAGAGTCGCGCTTCCAGACGATCGCGATCGAGACGGTGGCGCGCGACGCGCTCGCCCTCGGCAGAATGACCGCGGCAGACGTCGGTGTCGAAGTCGACACGGATATGGAGCCGGGACTACCGAATGTGCACGGCGATCCGGTCGAGTTGCTTCAAGTCGTGCTCAATCTCATCGTGAATGCGTGCGAGTCGATGAAGCATGTCGCGCGGCCGAGGCGGCAGCTGACGCTCCGCGTTCGCCGACGTTCGCTTTACGAGGTCGAGGTCGTCGTCTCGGACAGCGGCGTGGGGCTGCCGAAAGCAACGACCAGCCGCCTGTTCGAGCCGTTCTACACGACGAAACAGAACGGACTCGGATTGGGACTCGCGATCAGCCGGACGATCGCGACGGCGCACGGCGGCCGCCTGTGGGGCGAGAACAATTCCGCCGGCGGCGCGACGTTCCGTCTCGTCCTTCCGGCCGAAGGATCATCGTTCTTGACGCGCGCTCCGGCGTCCCAGGCGGTCGAAGAGGAGGCCTGACCGCGCTGCCGCCTGGCGCTCGCCGCCGGTGACCGTAGCTTTGGCGCAATGCGACGCCGCGAGTTCGTGATCATTCCGATTGGAGCGCTCGGAGGTTCACTCCTCCGGTCGCTCGCCGAGCCGCTCGACCGTCTTGTGCGGCTCGACGCCGCCAGTGACACGGCCCGCGTGCCTCTCAGGTTTTTCACGGCGGCCGAAGCGCGCGTCGTCACGGCGGCGTGCGAGCGTATTTTTCCCCGCGACTCTAATGGGCCAGGCGCCGCGGACGTTGGCGTCGTCGTGTATATCGACCGGCAACTTGCCGGACCGTACGGTCGCGACAAAAATCGCTACACCAAGCCGCCGTTCGGGATATCAAGCCCGGAACATGGCTACCAGGGCGCGGACAATCCGCGGGCGGTGTACCGGAACGGGATTCGACAGCTTGGCGCGCTCGACGCGCTGCCCGTCGACGAACAAATCGCCGCGCTCAAGGCTGTCGAGAAGACGCCGTTTTTCGCGCTCTTGCGCGCGCACACGCTCGAGGGAGTGTTTTGCGATCCGGTGCACGGCGGCAACGCGAATTTGGCTGGATGGAAGCTGGTAGGATTCCCCGGCCCGCTGATGGATTATCGCGCGCACGTCGACGCGCACTTCGGCGAGGCATGGCGGCCGGCGCCGAAAAGCCTCGAGCAGGTCACAGGGCATCGGTTCGCGCCATGGGAAGACGAACGTGGCGAGTGAGCCGACGCGCCTCAAGCCGGTAGACGTGGCGATCGTCGGCGGCGGCTGGACAGGCCTCACGATGGCACGCGAGCTCACCACGCGAACACCGCTCTCAGTCCTCGTACTCGAGCGAGGCTCGATGCCCACCGCCACGAAATACGCGTACGGCATGGACGAGATCGACTATTCCGTGCGTTTTCGGATGATGCAGAACACGGCGGACGAAACGATCACGCACCGCCATTCGTCGCGCGACGTTGCACAACCGGTGCGACAGTACGGCTCGTTCCTTCCCGGCACCGGCGTCGGCGGCGCCGGCGAGCATTGGGCCGGACTCGCCTGGCGCTTCTACCCGGACGTGTTCACCATGCGCAGCGCGCTCGTCGAGAAGCACGGCCGCAATGGATTGTCGCCCGACCTCGCCGTGCAGGATTGGGGGATCACCTACGACGACCTGGAGCCACACTACTGGCGCGCCGAGCAGATGATGGGTGTGGGCGGAAAGGCAGGCAACCTGCGGGGAACCATCGTCGCCGGCGGCAATCCATTCGAGGGACCGCGTCAGCACGAGTATCCCCTGCCGCCGTTAAAGAAGTCGCAATTCGCCGCGCTGGTCCACGAAGGCGCCGAGAACATCGGCCTGCACCCGCATCCGTCGCCGTCGGCGCTGCTGAGTGAAGCGTACAAGAATCCTGATGGCGTGGCGCGACCGGGCTGTATGTACTGCGGATTCTGCGAGCGCTTCGGTTGCATGATCGGCGCGAAAGCACAGCCGACCAACACGCTGCTTCCGGTGCTCCAGCGGCGCCGATCGTTCCAATTGCGCACCGGCACGTGGGTGCGGCGCATCACGCACAAGGACGGACGAATCACCGGTGTGGAGTACGCCGACGAGCGTGGCCGCGCGTTCTTCCAGCCGGCGACGACGGTGGTGCTGGCGACATTCACGCTCAACAACGTCCGCCTGCTCCATTTGTCGAAGATCGGCGCGGCGTATGACCCGGCATCGGCGAAAGGAGCGCTCGGCAAGAACCTCACGCACCAGGTGCATGGCCGCACGCCCGTGTTCTTCGACAAGCCGCTCAATCTCTTCATCGGGAACGGCGCGCTCGCGACGCGTGTCTCGGACTATGACGGCGGCCGTGTGCCGCCGGGCAACGACGGCGTCTATCGGCTCGGCGCATTGGCCGGACTCACGCGCGGCGACCGTCCGGCGACGTACTTCGGCGCGAGCATTCCGCGCGACGAAACAACGTCTACGTGGGGAACGGAGTGGAAAGCAGCGGGACTCAAGTGGTACGATCGCGCCGCCGCGATCACCTTCACGGGCGAGCATCTGTCGTGGCGCCAGCACTACATGGATCTCGACCCGACGTACACCGACAAGTTCGGCGACCCCTTGCTCCGCTTCACGCTGGACTGGACCGAGCACGAACACCGCCAGCGTGAGATCGCCGACGGAATCGCGCGACAGATCGCCCGCGCCATCGGCGCGCGTCTCGACGACACCAAGCCGTCGCGCGCTCCCTACAGCGTCGTCAACTATCTCAGCACGCACATCCAGGGCGGCGCGATCATGGGCAGCTCACCGGAGAACAGCGTGGTGAATCGCTATCTCCAACATTGGGAGCTGCCCGATCTGTTCGTCGTCGGCGCGTCAACCTTTCCGCAAAACCCGTCGCACAATCCCACACTGACCGCCGTCGCCCTCACCACCTGGGCGGCCGACGCGATGATCGATCGCTATTTCAAGGCGCCGGGCCACCTGCTCTAGCGCTACGGAAAGATCGACGAAAAAACCGTGTTCGTCGTGAAGATGCAGCGGTCGTTGTGTCCGCACTCCGAGACGATGATCGCGTTGTGCTTGGCGCCGAGCGTCTCGGTCACGTACTTGAAGAACGCTTCACCGCGCGCCCGACGCGTCGGACCCTGAGCCATGGCGGTCGCCGATCGGTCGAAACCGCCGAGGGGCAACACGTCGACCTGACCAAGGAGATAGGTGGTCGGCCGCTCGATCAACTGCTTCTTGAGCTGATCGTCACTCATCCCCGCGACGTATCCCGATCGGTTCTCCAGACCCGCCGGCCATTTGTTGTAGTTCGGCGCCTTGGTGGAATCGAACGGACCAAAGGTGAAGTTCGTGTGCACCTTCTCACCATTCGGCTCGAGCGCCTCCTTGTCGGCCGTCGCCGGATCGGCGTCGCCGGTGGGAAGCGGCCGAACCGCCGCCGGCCACGCATAGCTCGACGGATTCGCCACGACATAGCTGATCGTGACACCCGGCGTCGCGTGCACCTTGTTCGTCATCTCGTAACGCGTGGCGAACTGTCCGCCAGCGGAGTGGCCCGCAATCACGATCTTCGTGAGGTTGGGAAAGGTCCGCTTGTTGGAAAGGCGCCGGACGATTTCATCGACAAAGTCGAATGACGAGATCGTCGTCGCCGTCGGTGAAAAACCGCCGGACCGCCACGAGTTGCCGCCTTCCGGCCACTTGATCTCGTTCGGGGCGACGCTGTCGTTGCCCGCGGCGTAGCGCGGCGCGAGGATGATCGTGTTGTCGAGCGCGCCGGCCAGAAAGCCGGCGGCGGTCGAGGTCTCGAAGTAGTGGTCGGCGTTCCGACCCGCACCGTGCACCATCACGAGCGCTCGCGTCACCCGGGGGTTGACCGCGTCGAGAGCGTACGTGCCATAGACCTTCGACCGAGCCGGACCGCTGCCAAAGGTGACCCATCGCTCGCAGGCGGTGACGGCCTTCGTGCACGGCGCCGGGCTTTGCGCCGAGAGCGCCGCCGCGCCGACCGCGGCGACCGCGGCGACCGCCAGCACGGGGAGGGAGCCGGAGAGAATTCGCATGGGAGAGGTGAAGGTGTGCGAACTATTGGAATATCCGGAAGTGTCCCAGGATATACCACAGAATAAGAAAGATGAGAATGGTGCTGAAGCACCCGCCCCCTAACTTCTTCGCGCCGTAGCCGGCGGCAAGTCCGCGCAGCAACTTGCTCATGGAGTCCTCGAGTTTCGGATCGGGAGGGAAATTGCAGGGACCGTACCGCATTCGATGACCGTGTCGATGCACCGGCTGGCAGCCGCGGTCGCGACGATTTGTGTCGCGGCGACGACGGCCGAAGCGCAGATCGCCCGGGGGGCGGTGCGCGACAGCGACACCGGCGCGCCGGTGGCCGGCGTCGTCGTACTGGCGCTCGATTCGGCGGCGACCGTCCGGGCGCGTTCGGTGGCGAGCGGCGTGGGCGAATACCGCGTCTCGATCCAGCACGCCGTCAAGCTCCGCTTCGTGCGCATCGGCTATCGGCCCGAGGAGCGCGTCATCCCGGCCGCCGAGAACGGTGTCGCGACGGTCGACGTCACGATGCGCGCGCTCTCACAGATGCTCGCTCCGGTCGAGGTCCGCGCCAACGCGAACTGCCAGCGGCGCGCCGACGCCGCTTCGACCTTCGCGCTGTGGGACCAGGCACGCGCGGCGTTGCTCGCTGCTGTCGTGGCGCGTGAAGCCAATCCCCCGCGCTCGGTTCGCATCATCTACAAGCGTCTGCGCTCGCTCGACGATCGCGTGGTCGAGCAGCTGGTGCAGATCGATTCCGCCGCGGTAACGACGCGACCATTTCTCGCGGTGCTTTCGTCGGAGGACTTCGCCCGTGGAGGATTCGCGCGCGACAGCAGCGGCATGCGGCAGTATCTCGCGCCCTACGCGGACGTGCTGCTCGACGACGCTTTCATGAGCGCGCACTGCTTCCGTTCGCGCGACGGCGGCACGGCACACCCAAACCAGGTCGGCGTCGTCTTCGAGACGGCTCGGCGGCAACGGGGGCGCATCGACGTCGACGGCGTGGTGTGGGTCGACACCGCGGCCCGCGTTCTCGTGCAGGTCGAATTCCGCTACACCGGCGTTCCGGACGCCGCCGAGCGCGCGCGGTCGGGCGGCGAAATCTGGTTCCGGCAGATGGCGAACGGCCTCCTCATCATCGACCGCTGGCACATTCGCAGCAGCGGCGCGAACGAACGCCCTGGTCACGACGAATTTGGTGTGATCCCGCGCGCCGAAGGCCCGATCAACGCGATCGAGTATGGCGGGCAGGTCGTGGAAGCGTCGTGGCCCGACGGCCTGTCGTGGCGTGCGCCGCTCGGACGCCTCGTCGTGCACGGCGTGGACGCCGCGGGCCGAGCCGTGAAGGCGTTTCAACTCCGCCTGCGCGGCACGAACTACGCCGCCCGTCCCAACGAGCGCGGAACGGCGGAGATCTCGGGTCTCCTGCCAGGTCCGTATCGCGTCGTCGCCACCGACACGCTGCTCGGACCTCTTGGACTCGCTCCTCCGGACCCGACCAGCGTCGTGGCGACGCGCGACACTGTTGTCGAGCTGCGCATCACGGTGCCCGCCGCGATCGAGAACTTCCGCGCATTCTGCGGAATACCAGCTCCGGATCGCGACGATGCGCTGCTCGTGGTACGCGTACGAACGCCGACCGGCCTCCCGGTGACCGACGCGGCGTGGGAAGTCCGACGCGCGCGCGCGCCAAGCACGGACTACCAGCCGTTCGCCCACGGCCGGCACGAGTCGCCGGATGGAACGCTCAATGGCTGCCTTCAACTGAAGAAAGGCGACGCCGTCCGAATCGCCGTCTGGAGGGAAGGCCAACCCATTGTCATCGAGGAGCGTGTGCTGAGCAGCGACGCGACCGCTATCGGGATTGCGCTCCCTTCCCCGTAGTCCGGCGAGCCGGGTTCGCCCATATTCCCGGGCGTGACTCGCCTCCTATCGATTCTTTTTGGACTGGCACCGATCGCATTCGGTGCCGTTCGCGCCCTCAAGGCGAACGACCTTCGCGTGCTGTGGATGGCCGTCGTGGCTGGCGTCGTCGTCGCCGCGGTCGTCATGCTGCGGCGCTCCGCCGCCAACCGGTCGAGCATGGCACTCGGACGCGCGTTGCTGGCGCTCCTCCTCGGCATCGTCGCCGCGTCGATCGCGGGATACGCGTTCGGCGCGCGCGCATGGTTCGGGATTCTGGGCGTGTCGGTGGTCCTCTCCTTCTGCTGGGTGCTGAGCTTCATCTTCGGCGCCGTCGCCCGTCAACGGGCGCGGACCGCGTGACGGCATCCGGTCAGGCGGCCGCGCCCGCTTACCCGACGCTGGCACCGCAGGACGCTGAATCGCTCGACCACGACCGCCGGAGCCTGCTCATCGCCAGCTCGATCGGAACGATCGTCGAGTGGTACGACTTCTTCGTGTTCGCGTCGGCGGCGGCGTTGGTTTTCGACCGGGTCTTTTTTCCACGCGCCGATGCGCGCAATGCCGTTCTCTATTCGTTGATGACGTACGCCGTCGGCTTCGCGACTCGTCCTCTCGGCGGGCTGGTGTTCGGCGTCCTGGGCGATCGCTTCGGACGAAAACGGGCGCTCGTCTGGAGCTTGATGCTGATGGGGTTGGCGACGATCGGCGTCGGACTGATTCCGGGCTACGCGACGATCGGCGTCGCGGCGCCGGCGCTGCTCGTACTGCTTCGACTGGTGCAAGGCGTCGCCGTCGGCGGCGAGATCGGTGGTGCGCTCCTGCTCGTGACGGAAACGTTGCCGGCCGAGCGACGCGGGTTCTGGGCAGCATGGCCGATGATGGGTGGTGCCGCGGGGAATCTGCTCTCGTCGGGAATCCTCGCGCTGCTCGGCTTCGTGCTCGGTGAAGCGGCGTTCGCCGCGTGGGGATGGCGGCTCGCTTTCTTCGCCTCGGCGGCGCTCATCGGCGTCGGCGTGTGGATGCGGTCGCGCGTCGCGGAATCGCCGGTTTATCGCGCGTATGTCGAGCGACGGCGCGCCACCGCCGCCCCACGACTCGTACCGACCCTCCTCGCGCATTGGAAGTCCGTGTTGACCGTGCTGCTCGTCAAGGCCGGGGAGAACGCCGTCTTCTACGTCTTCACGACGTTCTACGTCATTTACGTCACGCGTGTCCTGCACCTCACGCGCACGCTCGCGCTCGAGGCAATCGCGGTCGCTTCGGTCGCGGAGATCGCGACGATCTTTCTGTCCGGCGCGTGGTCGGACCGGGTCGGGCGGCGAATCGTTACGGCTGTCGGATTGCTGGGAGCCGCGGTCTGGGCGTTCGTTCTCTTTCCGGCGACGGCGAGCGGCAACGTGGCGGTCGTCGTGATCGCCGCGGGCGTCGGCGGCGTTTGCCACGGGTTGATCGTCGGCGGAATGTCGGCGCTCTTCGTCGAGCTGTTTCCGACGAGCGCCCGCTACACCGGCTTCTCGGTCGGATATCAGTTCGCCACCGTGGTCTCGGGTGCTGTCGCGCCGCTGATTGGCGTCGCGCTGCTGAATGCGTATGGTTCGACGCTGCCCGTGTCGATCTACGCGATGGCGATGACTGCCCCCGGCCTGGTCAGTCTGGGAATGTGCGACGAGACTCGAGGCCGAGACCTGAGCTAGCCTGTCATGGAATTCGCGATCGTTGCTTTTCCGGTGATCGAATGCGCGGATCTGGTCGCGTCGGTGCGCCGCCGCTTCGATCCGCTCGACGGGCTGCTGCCGCCCCATGTGACGATCGTGTTTCCCTTCTCCGAACCGGCGGTCGAACAGACGCTCGAGCGTCATGTGGCCGACGCGATCGTGGGAGTTAGCCCCTTCGACATCAAGCTTGCTCGGCCGACCAGCGCGGAAGACAACTACATCTTCATGGAACTATCGGAGGGCGCGGATCGTTTCGCCCTGGTGCACGACCGCCTCTACTCCGGAATGCTCGCGCGACATCGGTCCAGCGCACACGCGTATCGACCCCATGTGACGATCGGCCACCTTTCGCAGTCGGAGGACGTCGCCGCCGCGACGGAGCATGCGGCCGAGGTCCTGTCGCGTCCGCTGCATGGCCGCGTCGACGCGATCGCGGGGTTCCGATTGGATTACCCGTGGCGGGGTGAGGTCGTTTTTACACTGCCACTCGGCGAAACGCCGCGGTAAGTCCGGCAGCCGGGCGGTTCCACGTAGTTCTCGTGAACGAGGAGGAATCCATGAAGCGCGGATTGATCATCGCAGCCGTTGCCCTCTCCAGCGTCGCGTTCATGAAGCGGCCACCGCAGCCATACCGCGTCGTGTTCGATCTCACGAGCCGCGACAGCCTCGATCAGAAGGCCGTCGTTCGCTGGATCAACGAGGTCACCACCTCGAGTCCGGACGCACAGATCGAGGTCGTCATGTACGCCAAGGGATTCGAGCTCGTGATGCCGGACAAGTCGACGATGCTTCCGCAGGTCCAGGCGGCGATCAAGAATCCGAAGGTCGCCTTCCGCGTCTGCGCGATCGCGCTGAAGAACAACGGCGTGGACAAGAGTCAGCTGCTGCCAGGCGTGGAAACGGTGCCCGACGGCATTCACGAGCTGGTGATGAAGCAGCAGGACAACTGGGGATACATCAAGGCCGTGCATTAGCCTTACCCTCGCGATCCCGAGTGCAGCTAGGTATCCTTTGGGGAACCTTGAACTCGGAGTCCCGAAGCCGTGACGGATGCCGTAACGCAGGGTGCTGCACAGACCACGCAACTCAGCGCCGAAGACCTCGTTGCCGTCCGTGTCGGACGCTGGTGGCAGCTGACGCTTGGCGTGATCTGCATGTCGATGATCGCCAACCTGCAGTACGGGTGGACGCTCTTCGTCAATCCGATCCATGACGCGCACGGTTGGAGCGTTCCGGCGATCCAGATAGCGTTCTCCGTCTTCGTGTTGGTCGAGACGTGGCTGGTGCCGATCGAGGGTTATCTCGTCGACAAGTTCGGACCGAGGTTCGTCGGGGTGTTCGCCGGGGTGCTCGTCGCCCTGGCCTGGGTGATCAACGCGAACGCCGACTCGCTCGGCATGCTGTACCTGGGAGCGGTGGTCGGTGGTGTGGGCGCGGGCGCGGTCTACGGCGCGTGCGTCGGCAACGCGCTGAAGTGGTTCCCCGACCGCCGCGGACTCGCCGCGGGGATTACGGCAATGGGATTCGGGGCGGGATCGGCGCTCACGGTATTCCCGATCGCCAACATGATCAAGTCGCAGGGCTACGAAGCGGCCTTCTTCAAGTTCGGCATCGCGCAAGGCGCCGTCGTGTTCCTCGTCAGCTGGCTCCTGCGCGCGCCGGATGCCGATTACAAGGCGCGACTGACACCTGCGATCGGCACCCCGGTCGTGCGCAATCGCGAGTTCACGCCGATCGAGATGCTTCGCACGCCCGCCTTCTGGGTGATGTTCCTGATGTTCGTGCTCACCGCGGTCGGTGGACTCATCGCCACGGCGCAGCTCAATCCAATGGCGAAGGACCTTGGCGTTGCCGGCTCCAAGGTCTCGGTGTTCGGCACCACGCTGCTGGCCCTTCCGTTCGCGCTGTCGATGAATCGCATCTTCAACGGCATCAGCCGGCCCTTCTTCGGTTGGATGTCCGATCACCTCGGCCGCGAGCAGACGATGGGGATCGCCTTCACGCTCGAAGGCATCGCGATCGTCCTGCTCAGCCGGTACGGCGCGAGTCCGATGGCGTTCATCGTATTCACGGCGCTGGTCTTCTTCGCCTACGGCGAGATCTACAGCCTCTTCCCGGCGATCTGCGGCGACGCGTATGGACGCCGATTCGCCTCGGCCAACGCCGGACTGCTCTATGTCGCAAAAGGGGTCGCGTCATTGGTCGTGCCGCTGGCCAGTGTGATCAGCGCGTCGTCGTGGGGCTGGTCGGGGGTATTCGTGGCGACGGCGCTGATGAACTTCATGGCGGCGTTGTTGGCCATCTTCGTGCTGAAGCCGCTCCGCGCTCGCACTGAACGCTCGATCGCGTGAAGATCGCAGTCGTCGGAGCAGGCGCGATCGGCGGCTACGTCGGCGGATGGCTCGCCGCTGCCGGCGAGGACGTGACGTTCATCGCGCGCGGGGCGAATCTCGCAGCCATCAAACAGAACGGAATGCGAGTGATCGGCGAGGACGGCGCCGAGATCGTCACGCGTCCCGCGGTCCACGAGCGAACTGTGGATGCGGGGCCACAAGATTACGTCATTCTCGCCGTGAAGGCGCATCAGGTGGGCGCGATCGCGGCCGACGTCGCCGCGCTCTGTCACGCCGACACGGCGATCGTCACGATGCAGAACGGTATCCCGTGGTGGTACTTCCATAAACACGGGGGCGCGCTCGAGGGCACACCAGTGCGCGCAGCGGATCCTGACGGTTCGATCGCGCGGGCCATCGATGCGGACCGGGTGATCGGATCGGTGGTGTATCCCGCGGCGACGCTCGAGGCGCCTGGCGTCGTGCACGTGGTGGAGGGAAGGCGCTTCACGCTTGGCGAACCTGACGGCTCGTCGTCGCCGCGCGCGCAAGCAATTTCGGCGGCGTTCACACGCGCCGGCTTCAAGTCGCCGGTCATTGGCGACATTCGCAGCGAGATCTGGCTCAAGCTGTGGGGCAATCTGAGCTTCAATCCGATCAGCGCCCTCACGCACTCCACGCTGGCGGGGCTGTTGCGCTTCCCGCTCACGCGGGAGCTGAGCGTCCAGATGATGCGAGAGGCCGAAACGGTGGCAAATAGGTTGGGCGTGACGTTTCGCGTCGGGATCGACAAGCGGATCGCGGGCGCCGAGAAGGTGGGTGAGCACAAGACGTCTATGTTGCAGGACGTGGAGGCGGGCCGGCCGCTCGAGCTCGAAGCGCTGATTGGCGCCGTCGTGGAGCTCGGCCGGCTCACGGAGACACCCACGCCGCACATCGACGCCGTCTACGCCCTGGTCAGCCTTCTCGCCAATCAGCTCGGCCAGACGAAGGGCAGACTTTCGCTGCCGCCATCGCCAACTTTCTCGGATCAATCCAAATCGGTACAAATGGCATGAGTGCAGGAACGATTTCTGATTTTCTCAAGACCGGTGCGGACGACGCACCGGCGCTCAGCTCACCCGGCGGCACGCCGCTCACGTATCGTGGGCTTCGCACGCTCGTCGCGGACGTCGCCGCTTCGCTCGCGACGCAGGGCGTCGGACCCAACGACCGCGTCGGCATTGTGCTCGACAACGGGCCGGAGATGGCCGCCGCGTTCCTCTCGATCGGATCCGCCGCGACGGCGGCGCCGCTCAACCCGACGTATCGCGCCGAAGAGTTCGAGTTTTATCTCACCGACCTGCGCGCCAAGCTGCTCGTCGTGGCCGAAGGCAAAGACTCGCCGTCGATCGGCGTCGCCGAAAAGCTCGGGATTCCCATCGCGCGGCTGATCGCCCATCCCGAGCGCGGCGCGGGAATGTTCACGCTCCGGTACGAGGGCAGCGGCGGCACCCCGCAGTCCGTGCGCTCCGCGTCGCCCGACGACATCGCGCTCGTACTGCACACGTCGGGCACGACGTCGCGTCCCAAGATCGTACCGCTCGCGCACAAGAACATCGCGGCGTCGGCGTCGAACATTCGGCGAACGCTCGCCCTCACAGCGAACGATCGCGGCCTGGTGATCATGCCGCTGTTCCACATCCATGGCCTCATCGCCGCGCTGTCGGCGCCGCTCTCCGCGGGCGGTGAGGTGTGCTGCTCACCGGGCTTCAACGCGCTCAAGTTTTTTGGCTGGGTCGACGAGGTGAAGCCGACCTGGTACACCGGCGTGCCGACGATGCACCAAGCGATACTGCTCCGCGCCGCGGGCAATCAGGAGATCATCAAGAACCATCGGCTGCGCTTCATTCGCTCGTCGTCGTCCGCGCTCCCGCCGACGGTGATCGCCGAGTTGGAGCGCGTGTTCGGCGTGCCTGTGGTCGAGGCGTACGGCATGACGGAGGCCGCGCACCAGATGGCAAGCAATCCGCTGACCGGTCCGCGAAAGCCCGGCACAGTCGGCCCGAGCGGCGGTCCCGAAATCCGTATCGTCGACGAGACAGGAACGACGGTTCCGCGCGGCCAGACGGGCGAGATCGTCATCCAGGGCCCCAACGTGATGTCGGCGTACGAGAACAACCCCAAGGCGAACGCGGACGCGTTCTACGACGGATGGTTCCGCACCGGCGATCAAGGCGTGATGGACGACGACGGGTACGTCGCGATCACCGGCCGCCTCAAGGAGATCATCAATCGTGGTGGTGAGAAGATCTCTCCTCGCGAGGTAGACGAGATCATCATGGACCACCCCGCCGTGCACCAGTGCGTGACGTTCGCGATGCCACACGACATGCTCGGCGAAGAAGTCGCGGCCGCGATCGTGTTGCGTCAGGGCGTCGCCGCCACGGACAAGGAACTTCGGGAGTTCGCGTCGGCGCGACTCGCACCGTACAAGGTGCCGAAGAAGATCCTGATTCTCGACCAGATTCCGGTGGGCGCGACGGGTAAGCTTCAACGCATTGGACTCGCACAAAAACTGGGACTCGCATGACCATGACCATCGGGCAGACCTCCGCGACCCTCGAAGGAGTCGCGGCTCCGCCGAAACTCAATCCGCCGGAACGCCTGCTCTTCGGTCCAGGGCCGAGCAATCCCGATCCGCGCGTGCTGCAGGCGATGACGGCGAACCCGATCGGGCATCTCGATCCGTACTTCGTCGAGCTGATGGATCAGGTGATGCGCTCGCTGCGCGGCGTGTTCCGTACGGCGAACCACCACACCCTGCCCATCTCGGCGACCGGCTCAGCGGGTATCGAGACGATCATGATGAATTTGCTCGAGGATGGTGATAGCGCCATCATCGGCGTTGCCGGATACTTCGGGCATCGTATGGCCGAGATGGCGCGACGCGCCGGCGCCGACGTGCGCGTGGTCGAGGTGCCGTCCGGACAGACGCTCGACCCGGCGCAGATCGAGGCGGAGCTCAAGAAGAAGCCGGCCAAGCTCGTCGGGTTCGTGCACGCCGAGACGACGACCGGCGCCTGCCAGCCGATTGCGCCGATGGTCGAAGTGGCGAAGCGGTATGACGCGCTCGTCGCGATGGACTGTGTGACGTCGCTCGCCGGACTGCCGATCGACCTCGACGCGCTCGGAGTCGATGCAGCGGGATCGTGCAGCCAGAAGTGCATCGGCGCACCGCCGGGACTCGGACCGATCACGATTGGTCCGCGGGCGATGGAAGCGGTACAGGCGCGAAAGGCGAAGCCGCACACGTGGTATCTCGATCTGTCGCTCCTCTTCCAGTACTGGGGCGAAGAGCGCGCGTCGCGCTCACGGGCGTTCCATCACACCGCGCCGATCGCGATGATCTACGGCTTCCACGAGGCGGTGCGAATCATCCTCGAAGAAGGGCTCGAGGCGCGGTGGGCGCGGCACCAGACGGCGCACGAGGCGCTTGTGCGCGGACTCGACAAGCTCGGCATCTCCCTCTTCCCCGCCCCGGCCGATCGCTGCGCGACGATCAACGTCGTCAACGTACCGGCCGGCGTGGACGAGGCGGCGGTTCGCAAACGACTGCTCGGCATGGGCGTGGAAATGGCCGGCGGACTCGGTGTGCTCGCCGGCAAGGTCTGGCGCATCGGCGTCATGGGATACAACGCGCAGATCCCACGTGTCGAGCGGTTCCTCGGCGCGCTCGAGGAAGCACTGCGCGCCGAAGGTTGGACCGCCGCGTAGCAGTTCTTCTCACGCTCGCCGCCGTCGCGTGCGGCGGCGAGCGTCGCACGTCGGATCACTTCGACGTGGCGGCGCGCTATCCGCACGACTCGGCCGCCTACACGCAGGGACTGTTCTGGGCGGACAGCGTCCTGTTCGAGAGCACGGGGAAGTACGGCCACTCGGAGGTTCGGCGCGTCGATCTCACGTCGGGCCGGGTCTTGGCGCGTCACGCGCTCGCGCCCGATCGTTTCGGCGAAGGTCTCGCCCTCGTTGGCGGCCGCCTCTACCAGCTCACGTGGAAGGAAGGCGTCGCGTACGTCTACGATCCGGCAACGCTGGCACTCGTCGATTCGCTGCGATATCCCGGCGACGGTTGGGGACTCACCACGGATGGCAAGCAGCTGATCATGAGCGACGGCTCCGACTCGCTCCGCTTTCTCGAGCCCTCGACCTTTCACGTCGAACGTGTCGTGCACGCGCGCTACAACGACCAGCCCATTCAGAAGCTGAATGAGCTCGAGTGGGTGGCTGGCGAGGTGCTGGCCAACGTGTACGAAACGAACTGGATCGTTCGGATCGATCCGCGAACTGGGACCGTTCGCGAGACGATCGACTTCGAGGATCTCTATCCCAAGCGGCCAGGCTACGCCGAAGTGATGAACGGCATCTCGCTCGGGCCTGACGGAAAGCAGCTTCTTCTCACGGGAAAGATGTGGCCAGCGCTGTTCGAGGTTCGCCTGAAATCCCCAAGCGATACAATTCGCCGATGATTACCTCCGGCCGCATTGTCCTGTGCCTGTTGCTCGTCGCGACGACGACGGCGCGCGCACAGTCCATTCCCGGCGCCGTGTTGGCCAGGAACGAACCGCACCATCATCTGGCCTACCAGGACTCGACACTGCGCGTGTTGCGCGTGCGCGTCCCGGCCCACGACACGACGCTCCTGCACGAGCACGACCCGGATTATTTCTGGATCGCGCTCGGCGCGAGCACGGTAACCAACGCGAAGTTGGGAGCGCCTGACGCAACGATCTCATCGGCCGATCTGAGCATCCACTACACGGCGGGCAACTTTGCGCACGTCGCCCGAAATCCGGGGACCATCCCGTTCGACAACATCACCGTCGAGCTGCTCGAGCCTCAGACCGCGGTGCGCAACCTGTGCGAGGCGGCGCTCGCCGACAAACCGCTCGATTGCCGACGCGCGTCGCAGCGGAGCGCGACGTTCATCGGCGCAACGGAGCATTCGGCGTTCGCCACCGCCAAACGTCGCGTAAGCCTGGTGACGATTCCGCCAAATGCAATGGTGAGACCGGGCGCGCCGACGAAAAGCGCATGGCTGATCGCCCTCGACACGCTCGATGTCGCCCAAGCGCTTGCCACGCGAGGCCTCGGTCCGTGGATCGGCGGCACGATACGACTGCCGAATGATCCGACCTGGCGAATCCAAAACCGCGGCGGGAAATCGGTTCGGTTCATCGCCTTTGTCGAACCGTAGCCGTTCAGGAAGTTTCCCGCTGGCGCATCGCTGCGGCATCCGTAAGTTAGGCGAACCCACCCGCCGTCACCCCCCATGGATGCGTTAGAGACCGTCACCGCTGCGCTGTCATCGCAGTACGTTTTTGAGCGCGAGATTGGACGCGGCGGCATGGCTGTCGTGTTTCTGGCGAAGGACATCAAGCACGGGCGCCGCGTCGCGGTGAAGGTCCTCAACCCCGAGCTCGCGGCCGTGATCGGTCCCGAGCGCTTCCTCGCCGAGATACGCATCACGGCCAACTTGCAGCATCCGAACCTTCTGCCGCTGTTCGACAGCGGCGAGGTCGACGGGATGTTGTACTACGTGATGCCGTTCGTCGACGGTGAGTCGCTCCGCGACAAGTTGCAACGCGAGCAGCAGTTGCCGATCGACGAGGCGCTCCATATCGCGCGAGTGGTCGCATCGGCATTGGATCACGCGCATCGGCACGACGTCATTCATCGCGACCTCAAGCCGGAAAACATTCTGCTTCACGACGGCGAGCCAGTCGTCGCCGACTTCGGCATTGCGCTCGCCGTCAGCAATGCGGGCGCCGGCCGGCTTACTCAAACCGGTCTCTCGCTCGGAACACCGCACTACATGTCGCCCGAGCAAGCGACGGGCGAACGCGCGATCGATCGCCGCGCCGACGTCTACGCGCTGGGAGCCGTGCTGTACGAAATGCTGATCGGGGAGCCGCCGCACACCGGTGCGAACTCCCAAACGGTCATCGCGAAGGTGTTGACCGAGCGGCCGCACTCCGTGCGTACGATGCGCGACACGGTGCCGCAGCACGTCGACGCGGCGATCGCGCGGGCCCTCGCCAAGCTTCCGGCAGACCGCTGGTCCACCGCGCACGAGTTCGCGGCGGCGCTTGCCGGCGATCCGGCTACTCTCGCCACACTCTCGTCTCACGCCGACGCCTCGAGTTCACTCGTTGCTCGACGTCGCACAATCCGAACGGCGATACCGTTCGCCGCGGCGGGCCTCCTTCTCGGCGCCGCGGGCGCAACCGCTCTGCGGCGTCCGCGCGTCAGCGCGGACGAAGGATCCTACTCGTTCACGATCACATTGCCGGATAGCGCGGCCGTATCGACGGGCGGCGCGAGCGCCGGGGGCGTTGTCGCGATCAGCCGCGATGGTCGTTCGATCGCATACGTCGCTGGTCCGGCATCCGGTGGAGACGTCACCCGGGGAATCTGGAGTCGTTCGCTCGATGAGCTCTCACCGCGCCCGGTACGCGGAATCGAGCGTGGCTCGGCACCGCGATACTCGCCGGACGGTTCGATGCTCGCTTTCCACCGGGGCGCCGGCATCAGCGTAATGCCCGTGGTCGGCGGTTCCGCCTCACGAGTGATCGATGACGGCGTATCGTACGATTGGGCCGATAACGAATCGCTCATCTACACGCTTGGCTCGGAGCTCTGGGTTGATTCGAAAAACAGGCCGGAGCTCTGGATCACCAACGTTCACAAGCCGTCGCCGCGTCTGCTCGTACGACCTGACACCACTCGCAAGATCTTTGGCGTCGCGTTCCCGAATACACTTCCGGACGGAGCGCACGCCGTTGTGACCATCTGGAAGGGCGAACCGGGCAACCTCGCGCGACAGCTTGCCGTGGTCTCGCTGCGAGACGCCAGCATCTCCGAGCTGGGTCTCGCCGGTAGTAGCGCGCGATACTCGCTCGGCCAGCTCTTGTTCGTCAAGGAGGATGGCGCACTATACTCCGCCCCGTTTTCCCTTTCGACTTTGCGCATCGGCGGAAGCGTCACGCAGGTCGTGCCGCAAGTCGTGCAAAGCCTGACTGGTGGCGGCGACTTCGACGTTTCCGCCAACGGGACGCTCGTGTACGTCGGAGGAAGCGAAGCGCGTCGCCGGTTGGTACTGGTCGATCGCGCGGGACGCACGACGCCGATCACATCGGAGGTGCGACGCTTCTACTATCCGCGCGTTTCGCCTGATGGCTCGGCGATCGTGTTCGAGACGGGCAATTCGCTCGGGTTCGACCTGTGGACCTACGACCTGCAATCCCGAACGTTCGCCGCGGTGACGACAGATCATCACAGTTTTCGGCCGGGCGGCTGGCTCAACGGTGGACGCGATGTCGCCTTCGTCCACGCCGCCAGCGTGTCCTCACCGTGGGAGGTTCATGAGCAGGGCGTGGACGGGCGAGTTCCCGGACGAGTGCTCATTCCAACCTCGTCCGACCCGAACGATATGGCCGTCGCCGCGCAAACCATCGTTTGGCGAACCGGGTCTTCGCTGCACGCTGCGCCACTCAGCGCGCCGGACCAGTCCCGTCTCATCGTACCCGCCGAGGCCAAGGCAGGCCTGGCGCGGCTTTCACGCGACGGTCGGTACGTGGCGTATGAAAGCTCGGCGACCGGAGTCGACGAGATCTACGCGCAGCCGGTGAACGAAGCGGGGTCGCGGGTGCAAATCTCCAGTGGTGGCGGCACGGAGCCGGTCTGGTCGCCCGCCGGCGACGAGGTTTTCTACCGGAGTGGTCTCTATCTCATCGCCGCGAAGATCACGCTCCAGCCGTTTCGCGTCACGCATCGCGACACCTTGTTCCGCGATGTGTTCGTGCGGAATAGCTCCAGCGTGAACTACGACGTGATGCCAAACGGCAAGCAATTCGTAATGGTGCAGAGCGAGAACCCGGACGTCTACCCGACGGTGATGGTGAATTGGATCGGTCGCGTGGCCCGGCCCCGCTGAGCTCGGGCAAAGGCGCGGCTGTTTCTCGTGCGTTCAGCGTTACCGCGCGAGGAAAACCCAAGCCACAAAAGCGGTTCGCTCTCGCCGCCACTCGCTCCGCACCGTACATTCCGCCGCGTGAGCGACCTCCAGGCACAACTCCAAGCGACGCTGAGCGGAGCCTACACCCTCGAGCGCGAGCTCGGCGGCGGCGGCATGTCTCGCGTCTTCGTCGCCGATGAGGTCCGCCTCGGCCGAAAAGTCGTCGTCAAAGTCCTTTCCCCCGAGCTCGCCGCCGGCATCAGCGCCGAGCGCTTCGAGCGAGAGATCCGCACAGCAGCGTCACTGCAGCAGGCCAACATCGTTCCGGTGCTCGCGACTGGCGACACGGACGGACTCCCGTACTACACGATGCCGTTCGTCGAAGGCGAGTCGTTGCGCGCGCGGCTCTCCAAGCAGCCGCCGTTGTCGATGTCCGACACCCTGCGCATCCTCGGCGACGTCGGGCGCGCGTTGCAATACGCGCACGAGCATGGGATCGTGCATCGCGACATCAAGCCGGACAACGTGCTGCTTTCAGGCGGGACAGCCGTCGTTACCGACTTCGGCATCGCGAAGGCGCTCAGCGATTCGCGCACCGGCGGCGCCGGCGCGACGCTGACCGCGCTCGGCACATCGATCGGAACGCCGGCGTACATGGCGCCGGAGCAGGCCGCCGGTGATCCGGACATCGACCACCGCGCCGACATTTACGCATTCGGCTGCATGGCGTTCGAGCTGTTGACGAGCAAGCCGCCCTTTCACGGGCGGACGCCGTCACGGATTCTCGGCGCGCACATGGGCGAAGCACCGCCCTCTCTCGCCGAAGCGCGTCCGGACATTCCGCAGACGCTCACCGACTTGGTGATGCGCTGCTTGGCAAAGGATCCGGCCGACCGACCGCAGACCGTGGCCGACGTCATCACTGCGCTCAATAGCGTGACGAGCGGTAGCGGCATGCCGGCGCTGCCGCCGGTGCTGCTTCACGGGCCGCAGGCTTTCCGTCGAGCGCTCGGACTGTACGTCGTTGCCGTCATCAGCGTCGCGGCGATCGCGAAAGCGGCGACGGTCACGATCGGCTTACCGAGTTGGGTGCTGCCCGGTTCGCTGATCGTCATGGCACTCGGCCTCCCGGTGATCCTGTTCACGGGCTACGTGCAGTCGGTCGCTCGTCGCGCACTCGTCGCGACGCCCGCGCTCACGCCAGGCGGAGGAACGGCGCCGCAAGGCACGATGGCGACGATCGCTTTGAAAGCCAGCCCGCATGTCTCATGGAGGCGAACGACGCGCGGCGGCCTCTATGCGCTCGGCGGTTTTGTCGCGCTGATCATCGCGTTCATGGTGTTGCGCGCCTTTGGCATTGGTCCGGTCGGGTCTTTGTTGGCCTCCGGAAAGCTCAGCCAACGCGATCTCGTGCTCGTCTCGGACTTCGGTGTGAGCCGCGCCGATTCCAGCGTCGCGAGCGTCGTCGCGGAAGGCGTTCGCGCGAACCTCGGCGAGTCGCGCTCGGTCAAGCTGTTCAATCCGGCGAGCATCGGCGCGTCGTTGCGACGCATGCAGCTGCCGCCGACATCGAAAATCGATCTCGCGCTCGCACGACAACTGGCGTTGCGCGAGGGCGTCAAGGCGATCGTGACGGGTGACGTCACGGGAATCGGCAACGGATTCGTCATCGCGCTCAGACTCGTCGCGGCGGATTCAGGAACGGTGCTCGCGTCGTTCCAGACGACCGTCGACGGACCGAGCACCTTGGTCGCCGGCGTCGACGAGTTGACGCGCAAGCTGCGCGGCAAGATCGGGGAATCCCTCAAGAGCGTCCAAGCGAGTCCGCCGCTCGAACAGGTATCGACGTCTTCCTACGAGGCGCTGAAGGCCTATTCGGAAGGCGCGCGCGCGTTCGATATCGAGCACGATTTCCAGAAAGCGATTCCACTTTTCCGGCGCGCGGTCACCATCGACACCGGCTTCGCGATGGCGTGGCGGAAACTGGGCACCGCCATGAACAATGCCTTCTACCCCGCCTCGGCAGCGGATTCGGCGGTGACCAAGGCATATCAGCTGCGCAGTCGTCTTCCTGAGAACGAGCGGTACCTGGCGGAGGGCTACTACTTTCAGCGTGGACCGGGCCACGATCGACAGCGTGCGATCGCGGCGTATCAGGCTCTGTTGGATCGTGGCGACACGTCGTACGCCGCAAACAACCTCGCCGTCGCCTATGGCACGATGCACGACTTCGCCAAGGCGGAATCGCTCTATCGCATGGCCATTCGTGCGAATCCCGACAACACGATTCCAATTCCCAACGTTCTGAACGTGCTGATCGCGGAGGGGAAGAAGGCCGCGACGGATTCTTTCATGGCAATCGAAGAACGCCGGTTGCAAAGCAACAGCGCGTATGCATATCACCTGATCATCCGCGCGCACGTCGACGGAAGCGAGGGCCGCGCTGAGCACCTCGCCGACAGCATTCACGGCGCGTCAAAGATCATGAACACGAAGGCGGCGGCATCCTACTTCGGCGCCCAACTCGCTGCGACGCACGGGCGACTCGCCGAGGCGGAACGCCGATACCGCCAGCTCGCTGTCGAGAACAACGAGATCGGCAACGCCGGCCCGCCGATCGGCGATTCAATCACCTTCGTCGAGTACGACGCGTGGCTCCGCAATCAGCCGGCCCGGGCGGCTGCCCGATTGGACAACGCGCTTGCTGTCCATCCGCTCGCCAGCATCCCCGAGCGCGATCGGCCCTACCCCTATCTGGCGCGGACCTATGCCGTCGCCGGGCGTCCAGACCGCGCCCGGGCCATTCTCGCTCAGTTCGCCCAGATCAAGGACACGGCGTTGTACCGGAGTCGCCAGTGGCGCGTTCATGAAGTGCTCGGAGAAATCGCCCTCGTTGAAAAGCGATATGCCGATGCGTTAGCCGAATTCAAACGAGCCGCCGTGGATGCCGACGGACGCCCCTCATCCGAGGACGCGGTCACCGTTCATTTCAATCTCGGGCGGGCGTTCGATCTCCTGAATCAGCCGGACTCCGCGATCGCCGAGCTCGAGGCGGCGGTTTCTGAGCCATACTTCGACCGACTCGACTCCGATCCGGTCATTCTCGCCGGCTCGCACAAGCGACTCGGAGAGCTCTACGACGCAAAAGGCGATCGTGAACGCGCCATCTCGCACCTGTCAAAGTTCATCGAGCTCTGGAAGAACGCGGACCCGGATTTGCAGCCCGCCGTTGCTGACGCGAAGCGACGGCTGGCGAAATTGCAGGCGGGCGGGCGAAGTTGAGAGTATCCCACACCACCCAACCCATTCGACCCATGCTCAAACACACCTTCGCACTCACCGCGCTGATCGCGACGACCGCCGCAGCGCAAACCGAGAAGAATCCCTCGCCGGCAGCCGAAGCGCGTGCGCTCTGGAAGAGCAACATCGGCTACATCGTCCAGGCTGCCGACGAGTTGCCCGAAGCGCTCTACTCATACAAGCCCACACCGGACGTGCGCACCTTCGGTGAGCTGTTCGGGCACATCGCCGGCTCGCAAAAGATGTACTGCGCCATGGCGCTCGGCGATAAAGTCCCCGGCGAGGGCGACGTCGAGAAGGCCGCCAAGACGAAAGCGGCGCTCGTCGCGGCGCTCAAGGAATCGAACACGTATTGCGAGAAGGCCTACACGTTGCAGGACGACAAGCTCAAGGCGCCAGTGGACGTGTTCGGCGAGACGCATCCGCGCCTTTACGCGCTCCTCGCCAACGCGGCCCACAACGGCGAGCACTACGGCAACATCGTGACATATATGCGGCTCAACAAACTCGTGCCGCCGTCGAGCCGCCCGCGATCCGGCGGTGATTGAGACAGGAGGGTGCCATGATCAGGAAGCTTCCGGACGGCAAGTACCGGCTGTACTCGCGCAAGAAGAACCCGAAAACCGGCAAGCGACGCAATCTCGGCACCTTCGGCAGTCGAGCGGCCGCAGAAAAGCACGAGCGCGAGGTCCAGGGCTTCAAGCACCGCGGCTGACGCTTCACGTCGCGCTGTGCGCGGCGACGCTCGGAGTCTCCGTCGCCGCGGCACAGCCAACCGTCATTATCGCCGAGCCTTACGCGACGCGCCTCGCGCGCGCCTACGAGCGACTCGGCGAGGACCTCCTCGTCATTCGCTCGGCCAGCGCACCGAACACCGCCGCAACTGCCGGCTTCAGTCAGGACGCGACCTTCTATTACTTCACGGGCGCCGGCTCGACGCTCGGGGGCGTCCTGGTGCTCGACGGAGGGGCGAAGCACGCTGAACTGTTTCTCCCTTCCCAGCTTCCGCAATCCGTCCGCTTTTTCGCGCCGCGACAACCGCCCGCCGCTCGAGCGAGGGCCGAATCGTTTCACGTCGATCACGTTTCGGATTGGCGGGAGTTCGCTTCCTACGTCGACACGCGTCTCGCGTCCAAGCGCCGCGCGGTCATTCGCGTCGACGGCGGCGCAGCGCCCGCCGGAAGCCTCGGCACGCCTCTCGATTCGCTGGCGACGCTCGAGAATCCGTTCGTCGCCTGGCGGCGCGCCATCCAATTGCGCTGGCCGTCAGTCGAAGTGCGCACGGATCGCGACATCGCGACCTTCGTCCGTTCGGTAAAGGACGCTGACGAGATCGCATCGCTGCGCCGCGTCGCTGAGGCGAGCGCGCAAGCATTTCGGGCGTCGCTGCCACGTTTCTCGCCAGGCCGGCATCAGCGGGACGTCGAGGCCGCCGTCGTGGAGGCGTGCACACGCCTCGGCGACGGACCGTCATTCTGGCCTTGGGTCATGTCGGGGCCGAATGCCGTATTTCCCACGCCCTTCACCTCGCTGACCGACGTACATAATCTCGATCGTCGGATGCGCGACGGTGAGGTCGCTCGACTCGATCTCGGGTGCGCCATCGGCCACTACATGGGGGACGTGGGTCGCACGGTGCCGGTCTCCGGTCACTTTACTCGCGACCAGGCCGAGGTAATCGATCTGGTCGTTGCCGCGTACCGAGCGGGCGTCTCCGTGATTCACGATGGAACGCCGGTTTCCGAGGTGATCAAGGCGAGCCTGGCCGAAGTCGCACGGCGCCAAAACTCGTTGCAGTCGCCGCTGGCGCGCACCGCGGCGTCTACGATTCTCCGGTCTGATGGCATTCCGTTCTGGCAGCTCCACGGCGTCGGCCTCGATTCGGCCGAACCGCTGCCCGATACACTTCGCGCCGGCATGGTGATCGCCTACGAGCCGATCTTTTCCGTCGACGGACAAGGGTTCTACATGGAGGACATGATCCTCGTCACTCGCGCCGCCGCTGAGATTCTCACGAAGAACCTCCCCTATAGCGCCGCGGAGATCGAGCGAGCGATGCAACGCCGCTGACGGCGGCCGTTACGCACAACTAGCCGTCGTCGAGTGCTGATCGTACCTTAAAGGCGAATTAGGGTCAGACCCCATTTAGAGTTTCTGAAATGGGGTCAGACCCCATTTAGAGTTTCTGAAATGGGGTCAGACCCCATTTACAATCATAGTAACAGAGGCGTCATTGTGATGAAGCGCGCGTTGTTTTGTGCCACCATGTTCGCCGCAGCCGCGGCTCACGCCCAGGACCGCGGCATGCCGCCGGAAAGCGAGCGTCAATTGGCGCGCGCGATCTACAAGGAGATGGTCGAGATCAAATCCGGCTTCACGACTGGTGCGACGACGCCGGTCGCCGAAGCCGTGGCGCGGCGACTGAAGGCCGCGGGATTCGCCGACGCCGACATCTTCGTCGGCGGCGCCAATCCCAACAAGGCGAACCTCGTCGTGCGCTATCGCGGCACCGGCAAGCAGCGCCCGCTCCTGTTGCTCGCTCACACGGACGTCGTCGAGGCGAAGCGCGAAGACTGGAGCATGGACCCGTACACCTTCGTCGAGAAGGACGGGTACTTCTACGGCCGCGGCACAGGCGACGATAAGGCCCAAGCCGCGATCTGGATCGCCAACCTCATTCGCTTCAAGCGCGAAGGGTTCAAGCCGGACCGCGACCTCATCGTTGCGCTCACCGCCGACGAGGAAGGCGGCGGTCCGTTCAACGGCGTCGAATGGCTCCTCAAGAACAAGCGCAGTCTCATCGACGCCGAGTACGCCCTGAATGAAGGCGGCTGGGGCGAGTCCGTCGCCGGCAAACCGGTCGCGAACGACGTGCAGTTCAGCGAGAAGTACGTGATCAACTATCGCTTCGAGGTGCACAACAAGGGCGGCCACAGCTCGCTGCCCGTGGCGGACAACGCGATCTATCATCTGGCCGGCGCGCTCGACCGGTTGTCGAAGTTCGCGTTTCCCCTCAAGGTCAACGACATCACGCGGTCGTACTTCAAGGCGATGTCGGGCATCGAAAAGGGACCGATCAGCGGCGACCTCATGAAGGTTTCGAATGGCGACACCGCAGCGATGAGACGCGTCGCCGCGGCGACGACGGCGTGGAATGCCACGCTTCGCACGACGTGCGTGGCGACACAGCTCGAGGGTGGACACGCCAAGAACGCCCTCCCGCAGCTCGCCGGCGCGAACGTGAACTGCCGCGTGCAGCCGGACGAGACCTCCGAGTACGTCACGTCAACGCTCAAGCGAATCGTCAACGACACCGCGGTCTCGATCGTGATGGAAGGCACGCCGCACGGCGCGCCGCCGTCGCCGATGCGCGAAGACCTGATGGCCGCGGTCAAGACCACCACGACGACGATCTGGCCCGGCGTCGCCACGCTGCCGATGATGGTGATGGGCGCGACCGATGGCGCGTATCTCCGCGCGGCCGGCATTCCCACTTACGGCGTCCAGGGCATCTTTTACGACCCCGAGGACATCAGATTCCACGGACGCGACGAGCGCGTCAAAGTTCAGTCGTTCTATCAAGCGCAGGCGTTCCTCTACGAGCTCGTCAAGCGGCTTGCCCTTGCTCCCAGCGCGTAACGAGGAGAACCCAGCGTGTCGCCCACCGTAGGCAACGGAAAGATCTGTTACGTCGAGATGCCGGCGTCGGACATCGAACGCTCGGCAGCGTTCTACAAGTCCGTGTTCGGGTGGAGCGTGCGAACGCGCGGCGACGGGAGCACCGCGTTCGACGACGGCGTCGGAGAAGTGAGCGGGACCTGGAAGACGGGCCGACCACCGTCGCGCGAGGTCGGCGTTCTCGTCTACATCATGGTCGATAGCGTCGCCGCGACGATCGAGAAGATCGTCGCCAACGGCGGCGAGATCGTGCAGCCGATCGGCGGTGACGCGCCCGAGATCACGGCACGCTTTCGCGATCCCGGCGGCAACATACTCGGGCTCTACCAGGAACCGCGTTAGCCGCCGAGCCGCCGAGCCGCCGAGCCGCCGAGCGCCCGAGATTCTCGTACCACTTGAGGTTCGCCGTCGCCGTCCCAATACAGGCGACGTCGATCCGCGAGTCGCCGTTGAGATCCGCGGCGACACACCCGGCGCCCGCCATGCCGCCATCGTCGAGCGTCGTGCGCGTCCACGCGGTTCCGTCGCGACTCGCGCTGTAGATCCACACGCTCCGCGAACCGCCCCGCTGCCCGACGATGACCTCATCGACGCGGTCGCCGTCGAGATCGGCCGTGATGAGCGTGTGGCCGTCGACGACTGCCGTGTCGATCACCTGCCGCGTAAACGCGCCTTGCGAACCAGGTCGGTAGATCACGACTTCGTTGCCGTGCCACGGCTCGATCGCCGCGATGAAATACGCGCTTCCGGTGAGCCGGCCGACGGCCGCATCGCTCGAGCCGCCCTTCGGCGCCGGAGCGTTGTCGCCGGCGGCCACCAATGAATGCCTCCAGCCGTCGGTCGAATGTTCGTAGCGATGGATCCCGGCAAACCCTGCCGACAACAAACAACTCTCACAGAATGGCGCGTGCACCGGCTCGACCGCGTGCACGACGCCTGACTCGTCACTCGGCAGCGAATCGCGCTTGAACTCCGGCGCGCGGTAGACGTAGACCGGCGTCGCCCCCTCGTAGTTCGGCGGACGCGCCGTCGACGAGGCGAGCGGCGAGTTGATGAGCCACCGCTGGCCGGCGCGATCGACGTACCAACGCAGCCGGTGCGCCGACGGCACATGGTCGATCACGCGCATCGTCCACGGTTGCGTGGGATCGGCGGCGTGCGTGAAGAGCGCGACATCTCCCGAGCTCTGGTCGGGGCGCGTGGAAAAGCCGGACGCCACGGCGAGCTCCGGAATGCCGTCGCCGTCCAGATCGGCGGCCGAGACATTGATCAGCCCTCGCATGCCGCTCGCGATCACATGACGAGTCCACGACGGATTCTCGTACCAGATCAACTCTGGAAGACCGGAGGCGAGCGCCACGAGATCCAGCCTGCCGTCGCGGTTGAGGTCCGCCGCGACGACTTGATAGCCGCCGGTAAGACCAGTCGCGATCTCGTGCGCGGCGAAGGTCGCCGGCGGGTTCATCGGCGGGTGAGCCAGACCGAGGATCATCGCGCCGCCGAGGCCGATCAGCGCGCGACTCATTGCCGCAGCCCAAAGACGACAATTCTGCTCGTCGCGGACCCGCCCGGCCAAATCGGGGATCGCATCCCGACCGCGATGCCGATCCGCTGCTTGCCGCCGGCGAGATAGCTCACGACACCGCCGCCGATCGACTGTCCGACGTCCTGCTTCCAAAGCACGCGCCCGTTGTCCGCGTCGAATGCGTACGCGTTTCCTCCGATGTCCGCCGTGAATACCAGCCCGCCGGCCGTCGGTGTGACGCCCGCGAGCACGGGACGCGGTGCGGCGAATTTCCATCGCACCCGGCCGGTCTCCGCGTCGTACGCCGTCAGCCAGCCGCGGGCGTACTGCGCCGAATCATTTCGATTGACCGCGGCGCCGAACCAGCCCGCGCCCACGCGCGGGGCCGGCGAGTTCTCGCGCTGCAGCTGCACCGTCGAGCACCAGTCGTTCGCTCCGACGAAGAACGCGTTCCGCGTCGCGTCGTACGCCGCCCCGTTCCACTCGGCGCCGCCGAGAATGCCAGGACAGAATCGGGTCGGGCGGTCGCGTGACAGCGGAACGTCGATGTTCTCGCGGGTCGTCGTCGGCACCTGGTAAAGAATCGGCATCTCGACCGGCGTCGCGCCGGACGCGCCGAGGCGGCTTCGGTCCAGCACGGAGAGTAACCCGTCCTTGTTGGCTGATGCGACCACCGCGCGGCCGGACCTGAGCGTGACGACCGGTGACGGGCTGTCGACGTCCCAATCGTGAAAGTCGTGTTTGACGATCTGGTTGAAGCCGAGCATGCGTCCGGAGGCCGCGTCGAGCGCAATGAGAGAATTCGCATAGAGATTCTCACCGTCGCGCATCGCGGCATCGAAATCCGGCGCCGGGTTGCCGGCCGAGACATAGAGCACTCCGCGATTCTCATCGAGCGTGAACGACGTCCAGAACGCTCCGCCCGAGATCGGATAGGCGGAAGCGGCGCCCTTCCCCCACGTCGCGCGGGCTTCCGGCGGCACGACGTCGAACTTCCACGCCACTCGCCCAGTGGCCGCGTCCAGCGCGTAAACGTGTCCGATCACGCCGGCACGATCGCCCCCGGCGTTGCCGATGAAGATCTTGTCGTGCCAGGCGATCGGGGCCATCGGGACCTGGACCCCGGGCCCGGCAACATCGAGCGTGATGTCCCAAACTGAGTGGCCATCCCCCGCGTCGAGCGCCAGCACGTGAGCGTCCGACGTCCCGCGATATACGCGGCCGTTGCTGTACGCGACGCCTCGGTTCACCGCCGGACCGCCGCCCGGCGTCGTCACGTGCCTCGCCTTGTGCCACCGCTCCGCGCACGTCGCCGCATCGATCGCATAGGTGATCGTGTCCGTCGAGAAGAACATCGCGCCGCCGACGACGATCGGCCCCGATTGCAGCGCGGCGACCTCGGGCAGGTTGTACGTACAAACCTGCGTGAGTTGCGCGACGTTCGACGGCGTGATTTCGGTGAGCGGCGAGAATCGGTCACCGGCGAGCGTCCGATTGTACGACGGCCAATCACCCGCTCCGACGCCGGTCCCAGGCGCGGGAGTCGTTGCCGAATGGCCGCACGCGAGGAGCCAGACCGACGAAAGCGCAACAACAGATGGGATGATTCGCACCCAAAATCTCCCGTGAGTTCAATGGACAAGATGTCGCGCCAAGTCTACTTTTGCACCCCGTGACTTCCGCCTTGCAAAACCAATTGCAACAGACGCTTGGCGACGCCTATCGCCTCGAGCGCGAGTTGGGGGGCGGCGGGATGAGCCGGGTCTTCGTCGCCGAAGAAGTGCGGCTCGAGCGAAAGGTCGTCGTGAAGGTGCTGTCGCCGGAGCTCGCCGAAGGCCTGAGCGCCGAGCGATTCGAGCGTGAGATCCGCACCGTAGCGGCGCTTCAACAGGCGAACATCGTCCCGGTGCTCACCGCCGGCGACACCGCTGGCGTGCCGTTCTACACGATGCCGTTCGTCGAGGGCGAGTCGCTCCGCGCACACCTCGCCCGAGGGCCGCTGCCGATTTCGGACGTCGTGAGCGTGATGAAGGATGTGTCCAAGGCGCTGGCGTACGCGCACGGACGCGGCATCGTCCACCGCGACATCAAGCCGGACAACGTTCTTCTCTCCGGCGGGACGGCCGTCGTGACGGATTTCGGCATCGCGAAAGCGATCAGCGCGGCGCGAACGGGGTCGGGCTCGGCGACGTTGACGCAGATCGGCACGTCGATCGGCACGCCGGCGTACATGGCGCCCGAGCAGGCGGCGGGCGACGCCGGCATCGATCATCGGGCCGACATCTACGCGCTCGGCGCGATGGCGTACGAGCTGCTTTGCGGCAAACACGTCTTCGCCGATCGCACGGCGCAGCGGATGCTCGCCGCGCACATGAGCGAAGTGCCGCGGCCGATCGCTGAGCTGCGGGGTGACATCCCGGCCGCGCTCGCCGACCTCGTGATGCGCTGTCTTGGAAAGGATCCTGGACTGCGGCCACAGTCGGCGAACGAGATCGTACAGGTGCTCGACTCCGTGGCAAGCAGCGGCGCCGCGCCGGTGATGCCGGCGGTGTTGCTCGGCGGGCCTGGGATGTTCAAGCGCGCGCTCGCCATCTACGCGGCGGCGTTCGTCGTCGTGGCGATCGTGGCGAGGGCGGCGATCGTCGGCATCGGATTACCCGATTGGGTTTTTCCGGGATCGCTCATCGTCATGGCTCTCGGCCTGCCCGTGGTGTTGTGGACGGGCTACGTGCAGCACGTGACGCGACGCACGTTGGCGGCAACGCCGACGTACACGCCCGGTGGCTCGCCGGCGACGACGCACGGAACGATCGCGACGATCGCGCTCCGCGCCGCCCCTCACTTGAGCTGGTACCGTACGGCGCAGGGAGGCATGTACGCGTTCGGCGCGTTCGTCACTTTGATCGCGGTGTTTATGGGTCTGCGCGCGGCCGGGATCGGCCGGTTCGGGTCGCTCCTCGCCGCGGGACAGCTCAACCGGCGCGATCCGATTCTGATCACGGACTTCAAGACGACGAACGTCGACTCGACGCTTGGCCGAGTCGTGAGCGACGCCGTGCGCGCGGGGCTGTCGGGATCGTCCGCATTCACTCTCGTCCCACCGTCGGCGATCGTCGGCGCGCTCGAACGAACACAACGCCCACGGGGAACGCCCGTGGACTTGGCCGTCGCTCGAGACATTGCCCAGCGTGAGGGTTACAAGGCGATCGTCGACGGTGAGATCGCCGGCGTCCCCGGCGGTTACATCGTGTCCGTACGGCTGGTACGCGCCGACTCGGGCATCGAGCTCGCGTCCTTCCGCGAACCCGGCGACGGACCGAGGGGCCTCATCGACGCCTCCGACAAGCTTGCCCGTGCCTTGCGCGGCAAGGCAGGCGAGTCGCTGCGCTCGATCAACGCAACACCCTCCTTAGCGCAAGCAACGACGGCCTCGCTACCGGCGTTGCGCAAGTACAGCCAGAGCGTTCGACGGAACCTGCTTGGTGAGCGGGACGCCATCGACCTCGCACGCGAGGCGGTGGCGATCGATTCCACCTTCGCAATGGCCTGGAGCTCCCTCGGTGCGTATCTGTCGAACTACGGCGCAAGTCGATCGGCAAGAGACTCCGCGATCGCACAGGCGTACCGCTATCGGGATCGCCTGCCGGCGCTCGAGCGTGCGCAGGTGACGGGACGCTATTTCGCCCTTGGACCTGGCCGCGACCGCGCGAAGGCGATTGCCGCGTACGAGGGGATCATCCGCGGCGGCGACACGCTCTCCAGCGTGCTTGTCAACATCGCCGAGCTGTTGCGAAAGCGCCGCGAGTTCGCGCGCGCCGAGTCGCTCAACGTCGAAGCAGCGCGGCTGGCCCCCGGGACCGCGACGGCACTCGGCAACACGGTCGAGATGCAACTGAACCAGGGGAAGTACAAAGAAGCGGCGGTAACGATCGAACGCCTCACCCAAGCGTCACCGGGCTACGGCGCGGGCCGCCGGTTCGCGTTGGCCTTCGCGACGGGCGACTATCGAACGGCGCGCCGGATGACGGATAGCATGCTCGCGAGAGGAAGTGCCGCCCGCGCGAACGCGGTGGAGTACGGCCGGTCCTTCGCGCTCCTCGACGGTCGTTTGCACGCGGCGGAGGCCCTGATGGCGGAGCAACGTAACGTGTATGGCTTGTCGCAGGTCGAAGAGAGCGTTGAGAACGCGTCCGTCGCCGTCATCGCCGCCGGTCCGTCACCGGAGCGCCTGGCACGCCTCGATAGCGCGATCGCGAACATTCCATTCCGCTCACTGCCGATGGTCGACCGGCCGTACATCGAGACGGCAAAAGTGCTCGCGCGGGCGGGCGCCGTCGAGAAGGCTCGGGCGATGATGACGCGCTACGAGACGGAGATGACTGACACCTCGCTCCGCCGCGAGCAGCAGCCCGAAATGCACTCAGTGCTCGGCGAGATTGCGCTCTCCGCCGGCAAACCGGGAGAAGCGATCGTGGAGTTCCGCCGCTCCGACATCGGTTACGACGGAGCGCCAGCCGATGAGTGCGCCCCCTGTCTGCCATTCAAGCTTGCCCGTGCGTACGACGCCGCGGGCAAGCTGGATTCCGCGGCGACGATGTTCGAGCAGTACATCGCTACGCCCTATTGGATCAAGGCGGACGTGTACCTCGATCCGCTGCGCCTCCCGGCGATTCGCGAGCGGTTGGGTCAGATCTACGAATCGCTCGGCAAGACCGACAAGGCGATCGAGAACTACCGCGCGTTCATCGAGCTGTGGAAGAACGCCGATCCGGAACTGCAGCCGCGCGTGGCCGACGCCCGCAAACGGCTCGCCCGCCTCACGCCCGTCGAAAAAATCCGTTAGCGAACTGCGTCTCGGTCGGCGGCGACGGCAAGTCGACGAGCGCCAGCACGAACCGCTCGAACTCGTCGTGCATGATCTTCATCGACGGGTTCTCGAGCATGCGCCGGAACGACGGCTCCTTTCCCAATTCCCACATCCGGGCCGCCCACGAGTGGAAGTAGTCGTCGGGAAGCTGGCCGTGCTCGTGGGCGTACCAGGCAATCTCGAACAACGACACCTGCATCAGGTTCAGGTAGTAGTCTCGAATGTCGCGTTCCGATCCGAGATTCACGACGTCGAGCTGATTGACCGAGGCATACTCGGGATGCTCGACGCGCATGCGCCGCAATTCATACTGCAGCTCGACGAGCTTCGAGAAATTCGCCACGACCTGTGCCTGCCGGCTCTGGCGAAACTGAATGGCCGTGAAGATCAAGCCGCCGGCGATGGCAAACGACGACAGCGCCTGGAGCGTGATCTGGACTAACTGGAGTGTCGTTGGGGTCATCGGGAGTGCGGCTGAAACTAGAATCGCCTTCCGCGCCCCGCCAGCCAGTGGCATCTTTCGCGCGCGTCGACGCCGACCCATCCCTCCCGGAGCCGCTCATGCGCGCAGGACTGACCGCCGCTCTCGTTGGACTCGTGCTGCTCGAGCCGCCGCAGCCGCAGCGCATCGTCTTCAGCAGAGTCTTTCCCCAGCCCGGCCAGATCGGCTTGTTCATCGCCAACGCTGACGGTAGCGACGAACACGCTTTGCTCTCGCCGACGGACGTCGATTATGACGCCGCCTGGTCGCCCGATGGGAAGTCGATCGTGTTCACGTCGGAGCGCGGCGGATCGGCCGATCTGTATCGGGTCAACGCGGACGGCAGCGCTCTCGAACGACTGACCGACAGCCCCGCGTACGATGACCAGGCCGCATTCGCTCCAGACGGCAAGCGATTGGTCTTCGTGAGCACGCGCGGCGACGGCACCGCCGATCTTTTCACGCTCGATATCGCGGCGCACAAAGCAAAGGCGCTGACCTCGGGACCCAGCGGCGATTTTCGCCCGTCGTGGTCCCCCGACGGTCAATGGATCGCGTTCTCGTCCGATCGCACCGGCGGCTTTCCCTTCTCGCACGGCCGGTGGGAACGTTTGCAGATTGCCGACATCTACATCGTCCATCCCGACGGCTCCGGCTTGAAACGACTCACGCCGCACGGCGATTTCTGCGGCAGCCCGAAGTGGTCCGCGGACGGGAAGCGAATTGTCGCGTACTGCTCGAGCGGCGAAGCCACGTTGGACAATCGGCTTTCCGTTCCCGAGCATCCCGAGGATTCCCGAATCATCGCAATCGATGTGGCAAGCGGAACGATCTCGAATCTGGCCGCCGGCGCCGGGGTGAAATTCAACCCGTCGCTCCTCGCCAACGATGTCGTCGGATTCATTCGTCGCGATGGGCCGCAGCGAGGCATTCAATACTCGAACGGAACGCACGGCCCGGCCGGCGAGGTTCGCGCCGCGTCGTGGTCGCCCGATGGCCAGCGGGTCGTCTACCACAAACGCATCGCCTTCGCGAGAAAGCCGTGGGTGAAGACATATAGCCGCGACGCGCGATACGAGCTCACGCTCACCCGTAGTGGACCATCGTTCAGCCCTGACGGAGAGCGTTACGCGTTCGTCGGTCCGGGACTCGGCGGTCCGAAGGGCGTCGGCATCGGCCTGTCGACGATCGGCAGCGACACCTTCCAAGTCGTCTTCCGCGATTCGATCCGCAACATTCTTGCGCCGCAATGGTCGAGCGATGGCAAGCAGATCGTCTTCGGCATTGGTGTATTCAACGCGTTCTTCAACGGCTTCCACGGCACCTTTCTCAAACCGGGCGACCGCGTCGAGGGCGGCGCGCAAATCGCGATGATCAACGCCGACGGCTCCGGCTACCACGAGCTCACATCCGGACCGGACAACAGCGCCTTCCCTTCTCTCTCGCCAAACGGCAAGCGCGTCGTCTATCGCGCCTTTGGGCCCGAGGGAGACGGCGGCCTGCGCATCATGGATCTTCAAACGAAGAAGATCACCTCGATCGCCAGTGGTTACGACAACTTCCCTCTATGGTCGCCGCGCGGGGACCTGATCATGTTCTCGCGCCAACAGGACGGCGCCTACGAGATCTGCACCGTCAAGCCCGACGGCACGGGACTGAAGCAGCTCACCCACAGCCGCGGCAACGATGCGCACATGGGCTGGTCACCCGACGGCGAGTACATCGTCTTCGCGTCGTCCCGCAAAGGCTTCAAAGACGAAGTCGTGTACACCGACGCGCCGCAGCCGTACGGCGACATCTTCGTCATGCGCTATGACGGCACGGACGTCCGCCAGCTCACCGACAATCAGTGGGAGGAAGGCACGCCGGCCTGGGCCCCATCTCCCAAGTCCGCGCGGGCAGCAACACGCTGAAGCCGAGCCGCCGAGCCGCCGAGCCGCCGAGCCGCCGAGCCGCTATTCCGCCGGCGGTTTCACGTATTGCGGCGGAATCGGGGAATCCGGACGCTCGGCCTGCCAGTACACGGTCACAATCCACCATCGCGTGCCGTCGTTCAACAATTGAATGCTGTTGATACCGCGCGCGAACGGTTGGGCGTCGTCGGCCTTGCGACGCGATTCATACGTGCTGAACCTGTGCGTGATGGCGCCGAAGGTCTCGCCGGCCCGCGAGATCTCGCGCTCGAAGAAGCCGTTGCGCTCCAGATTGGTACCCGTCGCTCTCGCGTACTCGTCCGGCGTCATCGCCCGAGTGACCGCCTTTCCGCTGTTGAAGCCCGTTGGGATGAGCCGCGCCCCTGGCGCGAAGAGCGAGCGAAAACGATCCCAGTCGCGGGTCTGACACGCCGGACCCGAGATCACGTCGTAGAGCGCCGCGATGATCGCATCCTGGTTGGCAACGTCCTTCGGCTCCGCCGAACCGGCCGTCACATGAGTCGACGGCGGCGTGAATTTCTCGCACGTCGCCTGCGGCGGTCGCGCCGGCGTCTGCGCCGAAAGCGCGACCGACGACACGCCGAGAAGTGCCGCGCCGACCGCACATCGTTTCACGAACGCGCTGACCATCGAATCTCCTGGCGTGGGTCGGGGAGGCCCTGAACCGAGGATATCGCCGCCGAGCGCCACCAGCAACGGGCAACTATCGCTCGGGGCCATAGGCCATAGAATTGGGCGCATGAAACCCAAAGAGCTCACGATCCGCGGCCTGATCCTCGGCGCGCTCATCACGACGATCTTCACCGCGGCGAACGTCTACCTCGGTCTCAAGGTCGGCCTCACCTTCGCGTCGTCGATCCCGGCCGCCGTGATCTCGATGGCGATCCTTAGCGCGGTGAAGGACTCGTCCATTCTCGAGAATAATATCGTGCAGACCGTCGCCTCCGCGGCGGGCACGCTCTCGGCAATCATCTTCGTGCTGCCGGGACTCGTCATCATCGGGTGGTGGACGGGATTCCCTTTCTGGCAGTCGTTTCTCATCTGCGTGAGCGGCGGCGTGCTCGGCGTGCTGTTTACGATTCCGCTTCGTCGCGCTCTGGTCACGACATCTGATCTTCCCTATCCCGAAGGCGTCGCCGCCGCTGAAGTGTTGCGCGTCGGCTCGGGCACGCGGGGCGAGACGAAGGACGAAACCGGCGAAGCGCGCGAAGGACTCGTCGCCGTCATCCTCGGCTCGATTGCGTCGGCGGGACTCGCCATCGTCGCCGGCACGCGCATCATCGCCGGTGAGGTCACCGGCTTCTTCCGCATCGGCGCCACAGCGTCGAGCGGATACAACGTCGCGTGGTCGCTGGCGCTCCTCGGCGCGGGGCATCTCGTCGGTCTGTCCGTCGGCATGGCCATGCTTGTGGGTCTTGTTATCTCCTGGGCAATCGCCGTCCCGATCCTCACGTCGATGCAGCCGGCCGCCGCCGGCGTCGCCCTCGCCGCCCATACGACCACGATCTGGCGCACGCAGGTGCGGTTCATCGGTGCCGGCGCGATCGCCATCGCCGCGATCTATACGCTCGCCCGGCTATCCAAGCCGGTCGTCGGAGGATTGGTCAGCACGCTCCGTGCGTCGCGAGCGGTTGACACCGGCGACGATACCGATCGTGACATCTCGCCGCCGTGGATCATTGGGCTAACTGTTGCATGCCTCGCGATCGCGGCCTGGCTCGCGTTCACCTTCGCGCGGGCGACGATTCTCTCCGCCGATGCGGTCAAGCTCACCGTGATCGCCGTCCCATTCGTGCTGCTCGTCGGATTTCTCATCGCCGGTATCTGCGGCTACATGGCCGGGCTGATCGGCGCCTCGAACAGTCCGATTTCCGGTGTGGGAATTCTCTCGATCGTGATCTGCGCGTCCGTGCTGGCGCTCGTCGTAACGCCGACGTCGGACAACCGCACGCCGCTCGTCGCCTTCGCGCTGTTCATCACCGCGATCGTCTTTGCCTGCGCAACGATCTCGAACGACAACCTGCAGGACCTGAAAACCGGCCAGCTCGTCGGCGCTTCGCCGAGGCGCCAGCAAATCGCGCTCATCGTTGGCGTCGGCGCCGGCGCGGCGGTGATTCCGTCGATCCTCAACCTGCTCGCCAAGGCATACGGGTTCGCGGGCGCGCCGAACATCGGCGTCGTTGCGCCAAACCCGCTGCCCGCGCCGCAAGCCACCCTCATCTCGGCGCTGGCGCAGGGCGTGATCGGCGGAAGTCTCGCCTGGAAGATGCTTGGCATCGGGGCGCTCGTCGGCGTTGGGCTCGTGCTGCTCGACGCGGCGCTCGGCGCGGCGGGCAAGCTCCGGATTCCTCCGCTGGCCGTGGGCATCGGCATCTACCTGCCGATGTCCGCGACGTTCGCCGTCGTCGTCGGCGCGGTCCTTTCTCACTGGTACGACAAGCGCGTGCGTTCATCGCCGAATCCGGAGCGCGCCGAGCGATTGGGTACGCTGGTCGCGTCCGGACTGATCGTGGGAGAAAGTTTATGGGGCGTGCTCAATGCCGGACTGATTGTCGGCCTCTCTAAGGACGCGCCGATCGCGCTCGTTCCCGAGGACTTCGCTCCCGCTAAGTGGCTCGGCCTGCTCGCGTTCGTCGGCGTGATCGTCTGGCTCTACGGATGGATGTTGCGGCGCTCTCGCGCCACGCGTTAGAACGTCTCACCGCTGCGGCTCCTCCCCCGCCCCCCACTCGTGACGGATCTCGACGTCGTCACCTCGCACCTCGAATCGCTCAAGACCTGTCCGGCGTCGGACATTCGCGCACACATGCCGGAGATGCTCCGGCATTTCCGCTTCATTTCACGCGCGCACCGACGTGCGACGGCGGAAGCGTTCGCGGATTGGGTCGAGCGAACACCGGAGAATCCACGGGTCAAGCGGGGGTACGCCCTGTTCCTCCGCGCGCTGGATCGCTTCATGGACGACGATCTCCGCGCGTCGCTGCAGTTGCTCACCCCCGCACGCGCGATCTTTGCCGAGCACGACGAGCGCGAGGGCCTTGGCCTGTCCGCCATGCTCACGGGCGCGATATACCGCACGTTCGGCAACTTCGACCTGGCGATGAAGTCGCTGTGGGAAGGCCTCGAGCTGCTCCGACGGTCCGGTCACTACCCGATCTTCGTGGCCGCGACGGCCAACAGCATGGCCAACATCGATCTCGAGCTCGGGGAGCTCGATGAAGCGGTCAGGATGTTCAACCTGACCTGTGACGAAAGCTCGCGCGCCGACGACTTCTACTTTCACGTGTATGGACTGCACGGTCTTGGACGCGTCCACATGCAGCAGGCGCGGCACGCCGAAGCGGAAACGATGTTCCGGCGGGCGCTCGAGCTCGCGGAGAAGAACGAACACCCGCTCCACATCTCGAATTCGCTGACCGAGCTGGCGACGTTCCAGTTCACCCTCGGACACCTCGACGAAGCCGAGTCATTGAGCGAGCGCGCGTTGGCCATCCGCGAGCAACATGTGCTGCACGCCGGCGCCGTGACGAATTGTCTCCGGCTGGCCGAGATTCAGGCACGGAAGTCACGGTGGAGCGACGCGCTGCCGATCCTGCTTCGCGCGCTCGCCATCGCCGAAGCGGTGAACATCAAGCCGAAGATCGCCCAGGTCCATCTTCAGTTGTCGCAGCTGTACGAGCACACCGCTGATTCCGAAAAGAGTCTGCTGCATTTCAAGCGATACCATGCGCTCCGCGAGGAGATCGAACGTGAGGACAGCGCCCGCAAGCTTGCCGACGCCAAGACCGTCTTCGAAGCCGAGCAAACGCGAAAGGAGAACGTCATCATCAAGGCCCAGAAGGCCGAGATCGAGATCAAGAACCGCGAGCTCCAGGACACGATCGACGAACTGACGCGCGCGAAGATCGGACGGAGGGCAAAGGCCCTGACGTTGGCGCTGGCCATCGTCCTTTTCATTTTCCAGGATGCAATTCTCGGCACGGCGCTTCGCCTGCTCTCCAGCAACAACTATTTCGTCCTCCTCGCCGTCAAAATGGCCATCATCTTTTCGCTCAGCCCCATCAACCGGGCGATCGAGCGTCATCTGCTCAAGCGCGTCGTGCGCGCACGGACCACCCCTGCCCTGAAGCCGGCAACGCCGTGATTACCATTTCGCCGATCACGCTCGAGGACCGCGGCATCCGTCTCGAGCCGCTAGGACCCGAGCACGCTGACGACCTCATCGCCGCCGCGTCCGATGGCCGGCTCTGGGAGCTCTGGTTCACGTCCGTGCCGGAACCCGATCAGGTCCGCCGCTATATCGCCGAGGCACAAGCGGGGCAAGCCGCGGGGCACATGCTTCCCTGGGCGGTGCGCGAGCTGGCCGAGGGCCGCATCATCGGCACGACGCGCTATCACGACATTGTTGCGGTGATCGACCGCGTCGAGATTGGCTGGACGTGGTACGCGCTCACCTGGCAGCGCAGTCCCGTCAACACCACGTGCAAGCTGCTCCTTTTCCAGCACGCCTTCGAGACACTCGGCTGCAAGGTTGTCGGGCTGCGCACCGACAACTTCAATTTCCGTTCGCAACGCGCCATCGAAGCCCTTGGCGCGAAACGTGACGGGGTCATTCGCCATCACTACGCACGACGCGACGGTTCCGTGCGCGACAGCGTCATGTATAGCGTGCTCGCGACCGAGTGGCCGGACGTCAAGCGCCATCTCATCACCCGGCTCGAGCGCGCCAGATAGGGGGCAACGTGGGAATCATCGGCATGCACGCGTTGATCTACTCGAAGCAGGATGACGCGACCCGCGCGTTCTTCCGCGATGTCCTCGGCTTCCCGTCTGTGGACGTCGGGCGCGGCTGGTTGATCTTCGCCGCGCCACCGAGTGAGCTCGCCGTGCATCCGGCCGACGACGGAAAGGAATTCCACGAGCTCTACTTGATGTGCGATGACATCGACGCGATGCGTGAGGAGCTTCGTCGCAAGGGTGTCGAGACCACGCCGGTTCACGAAGAGCGTTGGGGCCGCGTCACGCAGATCACACTGCCGAGCGGCGCCACACTCGGCATGTACCAGCCACTCCACCCTCTGGCGATCAAGTCGTCATCCTGATCAAGTCGTCATCTTGCGGAGCCCTTCGTCGCTAGCGCTCCTCAAAGACAGGCTACGCGATGAAGGACCTAGCGTCCTGGTTTGCGGCGCTCCTCGCGCCTTGACCGACTTTGACCGACGAGGGGTGAACGGATTCTGGGGATTGGTGGGATTTAAGGGATCGCTCCGCGTGCTTCCACGCGCCGCGCGCCACGAGCCTTGAATGATTTTTTTGAACGGCCTCGGGATGCTTCGTTCATCGACACGTCCCGAGGTTGTTCACTTCAATTCTCGGCTCCTTGAGCAAGGGATTTTGGAAGCCTGAGGAGGGATCTCATCATCCCACCAAATCCCCAGAATCCGTTCACCCCTCGTCGGTCAAAGTCGGTCAAGGGGCGAGAAGCGCCGCAAACCAGGACGGCAGGTCCTTTCGTCGTTATGGCCAACCAAAGATTGATGACGCCGGCGCCCCAGCGCGAACTGGGCTGAGATCACTCGGGTCGCGCCAGAAGAAACGGGTCATGTCGGTGGCGAAGACGCGCAGGACCCACCCTTTCGGTGCGCCCCCCGTAACCGGTACCGCCAAATCCGCGCGAACCATGCGGCGGGATCTCGGCGGAACGGCGGCCAACAGACCCACCCCGACGCTCGCCCGGGCGACCGTGGTTTGTCCGAACGGTACGTCGCCCGACCAGGTCTTCCCGACGTCGGTGAACAGTGCCGTGCCCCACTGGATGAACTTCGTCTGGTAGGACACGCGCCGCTCCTCGAGACGGAGCACGGCCCGCCGGCCGCCGGCGATCGCGACGCCGTTGTATCCGCGCACGCCGCTCGCCACGTCACCCAGGGACAACTGCAACGGCAACCGTTCCCGCCATCCGCCGGCGAATTCCGCGCTCGCCTCGAATGTGCGCGTGTCGCTTGGCTTGACGTACCAGGCGAGTCGGCCGCTCACCGCGGCCCCGCTCCAGGAGTCGGCGCCGCCCGCGGGCAGTTCCTCGCCCCTCATCGCCAATCCGACGAAAGACCGCGGCGTGCCGACTCCCGTGTACATGTCCACCGACAGCAAGGACGTTTGGTCGGTCGCGCTGAAGGTGCCCAGTCCCCGCTCGAAAGTCGCGGCCAGCTGAACTCCGCGCGCGACATCCTGTTCGCCGATCAACGCATCAAAGCCCGTCACCCGCATGTAGTCGAGCCACCGGAATCCCGCGCCGACGCCCGCTCGGAACGTCTTGTATGGCGTGTAGCGATGCGAGAACACCGAGGTGTCGGCGGCCAACAGGCCATTGTCCGATGCAATGAGTCCCGAGTCGCGAGGTTGTGCGTTCTCATATGTCGCGACCGGGCCGATCATCAGGCCCGCGCCACGCCAGCCGAACCTCGCCACGCCGCCGATGGACCACACGTCGCGCATGACGGGAAGCAGGAGCGAAGGCCCCGAGGCGCGCGCAAAGCCGCGGTATGCATTCTCGTGCGTGCCGCCGGCGTACCACGCGATGTGCTCGAGATCGCTAAGGAACGGCCGCGACACCGACGCGTTGAACTGCCCGCCCAGCACATCACGCTGCGAGTTGACTTCGGCGACGAGTGGCTGGCCGAACAGGCCGTACTGCCGCAGGGTCATCGTCAGGGCGTCGCGATATGCGCGGCCGTCGCGCCACTGGCCCGCCGCATAGAAGCCGCTCCCCGCGATGTTCGAGTTGCCATATTTGACGTTCGTCAATCCGTTCTTGGTGTAGCCGCCGCCCACGATGACGGGAATTTCGTCTACGGTCTCGACGACGAGCCGCACGCCGTCGCCTCCGTCGCTCTCCGCGCGCACTGTCGCGACGGCCAGATACGGCTGCGCCCGGACGACCCTCGCGAGCTCGGGGAGCCACTTGTCGGAGCAGCGGTCGCCGACACGAGCCAATAGAAAGGGCCGGATCGCGCGATCGCGCGTCGTGCCGGACTGAAAGACGAAGCGCTGCAGCGCCTGTCGCAGCACGTTCGGACCGCGTTCCGTGACGGCCGGCGGATGCGGCTGAATCTCGATCGCCGAGATCAGCTTCCCTTCGCACTTGAACTGCGTCGAGTCGGGCGTCTGGGCGCGCGCCGGCACGAGCGCGAGCGTGCCCGCGAGCAGCGTCGCCACCTGGAGTGCGTTGGTCCGAGATTTCGTTTGCTGCATGGCCGTGGAGTTGGCGTGATTGCCGATGCAAGACGATCGTCGCCGTGCATCGAGACGTCAATGTGACGACGCTGCGGCACAGTCTCCTTGACAGCGCCGTTACGCGACGGGATGCTTCACGCTTCCCCAACACAGGAACTAATCGATGGAGAGCCGGCGCTACACGATGTCGTTAAGCACCGCGGTCCTGACGGTCGCCATTTTCGCCGCGCCAAGTGTGGCGACGGCGCAGGTGAAGCAGCAAGGCAAGGCCGACGGCGGCAACGCCACAGCCATCGCCGCCGTGAAAGCGGCGCTCGACAAGTACAAGGATCCGATCGCCGCCGTGCGCGACGGATACTTCTCCACCGTTGGCTGCATCGATTTCCCCGCCGGCGGCAGCGAACATGGCTCGATGGAGTACAAGCCGGGCGCGATGGGCGTCCACTTCCTTAACCCCGCGCTCATCGGACCGAAGCTCGATTCGACCAAGCCGCAGGTGCTGCTCTACGAGCCCGTCGGCGATAAGCTCGTCCTCACCGGCGCCGAGTGGTTCGTGCCCACCGCGGTTTCCAAAACGCCACCGTCGGTCCTCGGGCACCAGCTCATGGGCCCGATGGAAGGACATCCGCCGATCCTTCCGGCCGAGCTGCATCACTGGGACCTGCACGTCTGGCTGTACAAGGACAACCCGAACGGCATGTACAGCCCGACCAATTCCGCCGTGAAGTGTCCGAAGGGAGCGTACTCTTTCGCCGACGCGCCACCCAAGATGGTGAAGCCGTAACGAAGTGATCGTCGCACTCGCATCGCCGCGCGTGGCGTCGGGCATCAACGACGGCTTGGATCGAATCAAGCGCTTGGTGACCGACGCCGCGGCGCGCGGTGCTGAGATCGTGTGCTTCCCGGAGGCATACCTTCCGGGACTGCGCGGCCAGGACTTTGACATCCCCGATTTCGATCGCGCCGACGAAGAACGCGTCCTTCGCGCCGTCGCCGCGTATGCGCGAGAGCTCCGCATCGCCGTCATCCTCGGTATGGAGCACCTGACCGACGCCGGCCGCCAGATCGCGGCCTTCGTCCTCGACGCCGACGGTCAGCTGCTCGGCGTTCAGACGAAGAACCAGCTCGACCCGAGCGAAGAACGGTTCTACGTCCCCGGCACAACGCGCCAGGTTTTCGAGGTCAACGGCGTCAAATTCGGCATCGCCATCTGCCATGAAGGATGGCGTTACCCGGAAACCGTGCGCTGGGCGGCGACGCGCGGGGCCAAGATCGTATTTCACCCCTCGCTCACCGGATACCAGCACGCGGGCGGACCAACGCTCACGACGTTCGGTTCCAGCGAGGCGCCGTACTACGAGAAGGCGATGCTCTGTCGCAGTATCGAGAACACCATCTACTTCGGCAGCGTCAACTACGCCGTACCCTACGCCGAGGCCGCGACCGCCCTCATCTCGCCGTCCGGCGAATGCCAGGCATATCTCCCCTACGGCGCGGAGGGCGTGCTTGTCGCCGAGATCGACGTCGCCGCCGCCACGGGACTCATCGCGTCGCGTTACGCGCCGGCGCGTTACCAGGAAACCAAGTCGTAACAGCCTTGCCGGACCACTCGGGCACCCCGAGCATTCACGTCATGGATCCGGTCTCGGATGTCTTGCGTGCCGTGCGTCTGACGGGGGCCTACTTCTATCTGGTTGAAGCGGGACAACCGTGGTCCGTGTTCACCGCCGCGGCGCGCGAGCTCGTGCCTCGCATCCTGCCGCGAGCCGAGCATCTGATCTCCTACCACATCCTTGTCTCGGGCAGCTGCTGGGGCGGACTCGAGGGCCAGACGCAGGTGCAGCTCGGGCCAGGAGACGCCATCGTCTTTCCGCACGGCGGGGCGCACCTCATGTCGAGCGCGCCGGGGCTCCGACTGCATTCGCTCCGCGATACGCCCGCGCGCTATCCCAACACGGTGCAACTCGGACCCGCGTCGACGCGCGAGACAATGTTCGTGTGTGGCTTCCTCGGCTGCGACGTTCGGCCGTACAATCCGCTCCTCGCGTCATTGCCACCGCAGATGCACCTCTCCGGCATCGCCGGCGGCTGGCTTTCACAGTTTCCTCAACAAGCCGTCGCCGAGTCACGCGCCGAGCGCATCGGCAGCGAGACAATGCTGACGCGCATGGCCGAACTGATGTTCGTCGAGGTGATTCGACGTCACATGGAGCGGATACCCGACCGTGATACGGGATGGCTCGCCGGGTTGCGCGATCCGGTCGTCGGTCCTGCACTCGCCGAGCTGCACGAGCGCCCGGCGTATGCGTGGACGCTCCCCGAGCTCGCGCGCCGCATCGCGTCGTCGCGCACGGTACTCGCCGAGCGATTCTCCGAGGTCGTCGGCGTCCCGCCGATGATGTATCTGACGCGCTGGCGTCTGCAGTTGGCCGCCGAGCAACTCGTCAACAGCTCCGCCAAGGTCGCCTCCGTCGGCGCGCAGGTCGGTTACGATTCGGAGGCGGCGTTCAGCCGCGCGTTCAAGCGCGAGACCGGGCTCTCCCCCGCCGCCTGGCGTCGATCACGCCAGCGATAGTCCGCCCCGCCCCATCTTGACAATCAAGAGGAACCGCGGCAATAATCCATCGTCGTCCTCTTGACGATCAACTGGAGCGACGGCTGGACCAAGGGAGGCTCGGATGTCTCTGTGGCGATCGTTGCGCGCCGGATCGAGGAACCTGTTTCGTCGAGCATCCACCGACCACGAGTTGGACGATGAGCTCCGGCACTACCTCGAGCTGGCAACGAACGAAAAGATCCGCGCCGGACTGTCCCGCGAAGACGCCGAGCGCGCGGCGCGCATCGAGATGGGCGGTCTCCAGCAATCGAAGGAGACGGTGCGATCCGCCGGCTGGGAGGCCCACGTGGAGATCTTTGGTCAGGATGTGCGCTACGCCGCGCGAAGTCTGCGCCGCACCCCCGCCGTCTCGATCGCCGTCATCCTCACGCTTGCCCTCGGCGTCGGCGCGAACACGACCATGTTCTCGGTCGTGAACGCCGTCATGCTTCGGCCGCTCCCCTACCGCGACCCGAATCGAGTCGCGCTGCTTTGGACGGACGACATTAAGCGCGGGCTGCATCGCGAGGGAACCGCCCAGCGCACGATCATGGAGTGGCGCGCGCGAAGTCGAGCCTTTCAGAGCATCGCCTACTTCGCGCGGGGCCGCGTGACGCCACTACGTGACGGCGACCGCAACGCGCGTGGGCGGTCGCTGAGGGCGCACGTATCAGGCAACCTGTTTTCGGTCCTCGGCGCGGGCGCGCTGATGGGTCGTACGATCTCGCCGGCAGACGAAGCCGTCCAGCCTGCGGTCGTCGTCATCAGCTACGGTTTCTGGCAGCGATGGTTCAGCGGAGCGCCGGACGTCGTTGGCCGATCGTTGACCCTCGACGATCCCGGGAAGAGTGGGCCGATCAACTTCACCGTCGTTGGCGTAATGCCGGCAGGCTTCTTCTTCCCCGACAAGGCCGTCGAGATGTGGATACCGGCCACCGACTACTGGCGGTTCGCACGCGAGTCCGTCGAGCTCTTCCCCGACTGGTCGCGACGGTGGACGGGCGTCGGCAGGCTCTCGCCGACCGCCAGCGTCGCCGATGCGCAGCTCGAGATGACTCGGATCGGTCACGATCTCACGACGCTTTTTCCAACCACCCGGCCGGACTTCCCAGGCTTCGATGTCAGCGTCGCCAGAGTTCTCGATTCGATCACGGGCATGAATGTGCAGAGCGGCCTGTGGCTGCTGCTCGGCGCGACGGGGCTCGTCCTGCTCATCTCATGTGCGAACGTTGCGAATCTGTTGCTGGCGCGGGGTGCGCTGCGCCAGCACGAATTCGCGGTGCGCCGCGCCCTCGGCGGCGGACGCGCCCGGCTCGTCAGGCTGCTGACCGTCGAGAATCTCATGCTCGCCCTGGCTGGCGGCGCGATCGGCGTCGGCATCGCAGTGCTCGCGACGCCGCTCCTTGGTCGCGTTGCGGCGTCGTCCGTGCCGCGACTCGACGAGATCTCGATCGACTTTCGAGTCCTCGCCTTCGCGGCAATTGCGACGCTCGTCGCCGCGTTACTCTTTGGCGCCGCGCCGGCCCTGCGCCTCGCCGGTGTCGACCCGTTTGACGCATTGCGCGAGGGCGGGCGTGGCACGGGCGGGCGTCGCATCGCGGCCCTCCGAGCATTCGTCGTTTTCGCCGAGTGTGCCCTGGCCGTGCTCCTGCTCGCGGGCGCTGGATTGTTGCTGCGCAGTCTCGGGCACGTCAACGCCGTCGATCCAGGATTCGATCCGCGCAACGTCCTGATGGCCCGTGTCGAGTGGGGACCAGAGGCGCCGACGGCCGCGGAACGATCGAGACCCAACGACGCCGACGCCATGCAAGCACGCGCGCACGAGGAGTCGGCTCGCCAGCTCGCCGCCTCGCTTCGCGGGTTGCCTCGGGTCAACGACGTTGGCTTCATCGACGACTTCTTCATCGCCGGATCGGCCAATAAGTCGATTACGATTCCCGGCCGCGGCGATCAGAGTGGCCTCGAGGTCAACAACGGTGACGTGACACCCGACTTCTTCAACGTCATGCACGTGCGGGTGGTTCGGGGGCGCGCGTTGAGCCACGACGACGCGATGCGGAAGATTCGCGCGCTGTGGACTCCGGCGAGCAGCGGTGCGTCGCTCGCCGACAAAGAACGCGCCGCGGTCGCTGAGCCCGTCGTCGTCAACGAGACATTCGCGCGCCGTTTCTTTGCCGGCGACGATCCGATCGGCAAGCGGTTCTGCATCGATCCGACCGGCAAGACATACTGGTACGTGATCGTGGGCGTCATCGGCGACATGCACCGCCAGGGCCTCGAGCGGGCCGCGGTGCCGGAGTACTTCGGATCGTACATCCCGCGACCGTATAACCGCGGCGATCTCCTGATTCGCACGGCTGGCGACCCGCTGACGCTCGCTCCACTCGTTCGCCAGATGGTCACACGAATTCCGGGGACCTTCGTGGCCAGCGTCTCGACGGCTGACGCGCAATACGGTGAGTTCGCGGCGGCGCGCCGTCTGGAGACCTCATTGCTCGTCGCCTTTGCCGGCTTAGCCCTCACACTCGCGGCGATCGGCGTCTTCGGATTGGTGCACTACGCCGTCGCGGAGCGAACACGCGAGATCGGCATTCGCGTCGCACTCGGCGCCACGCCCGGCGATGTGCTCGGAGCGGTCGTCGCGCAGGGCATGCGCATGCCCCTCGCCGGAATCATCCTGGGGCTGACGGCGGCGGTGGGTCTGACCCGTACCATGGCGCATTTGTTGTTCAACGTCGGCGCGACCGACCCAGCGACGTTCGCGACGGTGGCGTTGCTGCTCGCCACCGTCGCGGTCGTCGCCTGCTATCTCGCCGGGAGACGCGGGACGCGCATCGACCCGATCCGAGCTCTTCGAGAATTCTGATCGCTTACTGCTGGCAGCCCGCGAAGGGGCTGTCCGCCTTCGGGCCGTCCACCTTCACACGGTGGTCGAGATTGGCCACACGCGTCGCGATGTCGTACACCAGCTTGTCGACGCGCGTCATGTGCTGGTACTGGATGTACTCCGGCTCGTCCGTCACCTGATGATAGTCGGCGTGGCCCCCGGTGGTGAAGAAGATCACGGGAATACCGTATCGCGCGTAGTTCGCATGGTCACTGCGACAATAAATGTTCTGCGGATGCCCGTTCGCGTCCATCGCGTAGTCGAACTTGAAGGGCATCGGCTGCTTCTTGCTCACGTCCTCGGCAATGTCGCCGAATTCGGTAGAGAGTCGACGCGACCCGACGAGCTGCAGATAGTTCGGCGCGCCGATCAGCTCGACGTCATCCTTGCTCCGCCCGGTGACGTCCGACGCTTCGCCGCGGCCGACCATGTCGAGATTGAGATCGGCGACGATCGAATCGCGCGACACCGTCGGATGGTTCGTGAAATACTGTGAGCCCCACAGCCCCTTCTCTTCGCCCATTTGCCAGATGAAGATGAGCGAGCGCTTCGGCTTGACCGGGCCTTTCGCGAATGCTTCGGCGATCTCGAGGATCGACACACTGCCCGAGCCGTCATCGTCGGCGCCGTTGCTGATCGAGTCGAGCCGCGCCGGATAGATCTTGCGGAGCGAGTCCTTGATGGCGTTGATGCGCGCCCACTGCTCGGCCGTCGGTGGCGCGGCGTTGCGCGTGTCGGCGCCCTCGACGCGCGCCACGATGTTGTACGCCTTGAGCGAATCGTGCTCGACGACGGGCCGCGCCGCCGACATGCCGACGTGGTCCGAGTGTGCGCCGATTACCACGTACTGCCCACGCAGCTTTGGATCGCTGCCTGGAATGATCCCGATGACGTTGCGCGTCGGCGCCGGAATGGTCTCGACGCGAACGTCGATGGTGGCCGAACCGCCGGCGTCACCGCGCGTCGCGCCCTGCACGGATTTGCCGAGGAGCGCCGATGCGACTGCCGGTGTGATCGTACCCGAGAGCGGCGCCGCTCCGCCGCCACCGCCGCGACCTCCTCGGCCGCCGCGCCCACCGGCATTGGGGTTCGCCGCGGCGTATGCCGCGCGCCCTTCGCTCTGTGCCGTGTCGTTCAATGTGAACGCCAAACGTGGGCGCGTAATGGCGGGAACAACCGTCAGAATCGCCGCGGCACCGACGAGCGAATTGGCCGGGCCGACACCTCCGCGTCCACCACCGAAACCGCGGCCGCCGCCTGCTCCACCGGTCACGAGAAGGATCTTACCGCGCACCTGATCGGCGGTAGGCATGTTCGACGTATCGGCCAGCGAACCAACAAAAATCACATCGCCCGTCACCTTCCGATCGACCGCGAGCCCGGCGATGGTGAAGTCCTCGTTCGGCTTGAACGTCGATGAGCCGCTCGCAATGGACGATGCGGCCCCGAGCACGCGCGCCGTCACCGGCAAATTCTGGAAGTACGTGCCGTTGTCACCCGCGGGCTTGAGCCCAAGACGCTTGACTTCGGACTCGATGTACACCGTGGCGCGCATGGCGTCTGGCGTTCCGGCTTCGCGGCCACGCATCGAATCGGCGGCGTAGATGTACAGCCGCGTCATGAGGTCGCACGCGGTGATGTCGGCGACCGTCGGACCACCGGAGTACACCAGCGGCATCGTCCCGCCGGCCGTAGCTGGGCACTTTTGTTGCGCCGGCAACCGGATCGAAACTCCGGTGAGAATCAAAGCGACGCAAAAGCCGCGTCGCGTCAGCGGTCGAAGGTTCACGGTAAACTCGCTCGTGGTAAGGGGATCGCCGGGCCGCGCCCGGCACCTTATGATACTCGAAGGCGCGGTATTTCGTTGCTACAGAGGAGCCATGCCCGACTGCCCGCCCGGCAATTGTCGACGCGAACGGCGTCTCTCCCCGCGGTGACGCGTCGACTCGTCGTTCTCAGTTGGAGTGGCGGCAAAGATAGTGGTCTCACGCTCGCCGCTCTGCGCGCCGACCCGCGCTACGACGTCGTCGCGCTGCTGACGAGTGTCACGCGCGGCTACGATCGCGTGAGCATTCACGGCGTCCGGCGAACCCTGCTGGAAGCGCAAGCGACCGCCGCGAAGCTGCCGCTCATCGAAGTGACGCTCGAGCCGCAGACGTCCAACGCCGCATACGAGGCCGCGTTCGCCGACGCGCTCGCTCGGCTGCGCACACGATTCCCCGATGCGACGACCATTGCGTTCGGCGACCTTTTTCTCGAGGATGTGCGCGCGTACCGCGAACGACTGCTGGCCAATACGGGCTTCGCTCCAATCTTTCCAATCTGGGGACGCGATACGCGTGAGTTGGCGGAAGAGTTCATCGATGCAGGATTCGTCGCGCATCTCGTCTGCGTCGACACCGAACAACTCGACGGCCGCTTCGCCGGTCGGCGCTTCGATCGCAGCCTCCTCGCCGAGTTGGCGCCGACGTGCGACCCGTGCGGGGAGCGCGGCGAGTTTCACACCTTCGTCTCCGCCGGACCAATCTTCGAGCGCGCGATTCCCGTCGCGCCTGGCGACGTCGTGCTTCGCGACAACCGGTTCGCCTTCTGCGATCTTCTTCCCGCGGTTGCCGCCGCTGTCAGGCAATGAGCGTACCCTGCCCCACCTTCGGCTTCATCGTGCGGACTGCGCCGAGTCAGGACACGAGCGCGCTCCGTCGCGCGTTGGCAACGCGCCTCGGCACGGCCGGCTTGGTAGTCGATGAGAGCGCAGATCGCGCCGGGGCAATCGTCATCACGCGCGACGGTAGCCAAGCCACGGAGAGCGACCGGCAACTCGTGATCGCGCTTCTCGACGGCGACCTGCACATCGCCGGCGCCACAGTCTCCGACCTCGTGGATTTGACCTACTGAAACTGCTTTCGGAACTCGTCGAGCTGCGTGCGAAGGTCCACGAGCTCGGCGCGCAGCGAGTTCACCGCCTGTTCGAGCGCCTCGAGTCGGCCACCCCCACCGTCGGCGACGGCGGTCGACGTTACCGCCTCCGGCACATCGACCGGCGCGTCGCCGGAGAGCAAGTGGGCGTAGCGGCTGTCCTTTTGCCCGGGGCGGCGCGGCAGACGGGCGACGAGCGGCGTCTGTCGGCTCATCAACGACTCGAGCGTCGATTCGACTTTCTCGAGGTCCGGAAAATCGAACAACCGATTGCTTCGTCCTTTGATCTCGCCGGCTGTCTGCGGTCCGCGCAACATCAGCACGCACATCGCCGCGAGCTCCGGCCCGTCGAGATTCAGCGACTCGACCATGAGGTGACGGAAGCGCAGTACGCGCGAGCCGCTCTGCTGCACCGCTCGCACGAGCGATCGCTGGCGGAGCTCGTTCACCGTTCTGTTGACGGCCCCCTCGTCGAGATCCATCACCGGTTCGCGTGCCGACGTCTGATTGCACGCCCCGACGAGCGCGTTGAGCGACAGCGGATAATTATCCGGTGTCGTGATCTCCTTTTCGATCAGCGAGCCGAGCACACGCACGGCGATCGCATCGAGCGGTGGCTGCACGATCGTCGTTCGTCAGGATTTTCGCTTGAACGTGCCGACGAGCACCGCTTTGCCGCGCACGTGGCCGGCCATCGCCGCCATCACCGCGGTCCGCGTCGCTGCCGGAGCGGCACCTACCGGCGGGACGTCGATTGCCGCGTCGAGTGCATAGAGCTCGAACACGTAATGATGCACCGGGCCCGTTCCCGGCGCGGCCGGTCCGCGATAGTACGGCCCACTCGCGCTGATCTGTCGCGCACCGTCGGCCAGCTGCGGACCTTGCGGCACCCCCTCCGGCAGCGATCTCGCGGAAGGCGGAATGTTCCATACCATCCAGTGCAGCAGGTCGTCGCCGTTGTTCCCAGCGGCATCGAGGTCGTGCACGACCAATGCAAAGCTCACGACGTTGCTATCCGGCACGCCGCTCCACACCAGAGGCGGTGACACCTCCACGCCAGGCTGCGCGTACTTCACGGGAATGGTGCTTCCATCCGCGAAGCCGCTCGAGTTGAGCGTCATCACTTGAATCGCGCGACCCCGCCCACCGCCGCCGCGGCCACGCTGTCCGGCGGGAGCGCCGGCTGGCGGAACCTGCGCGACGCTTTCTCCCGCAAGCGCGAGCAACGCGACGATCGGCAGGATGGCCCCGCGGAGATGTCTCACCGCGCGCCTCACTTGAACGATGCCGGTTGGAGCTTCCGCCACGCGTCGTAGCGCATGCGCAGCGTCTTCACCGGATTCAGATTCTCACCGGGCTTGATCGCATTCGGTCCGCCCTGCGCCGGCTGATTCACCGTCAGGTACATCGTGTACTTCCCGTTGTTGTGCGAGTCGCCGTTCGTGTCGTTGCGTTCGGCCATGAGGATGTAGGCGACGTGCGCCGTCTTGCTTTCGCACGGAATCGCCGGCGCTGAACCATCCTCCGGGGGCGGCGGACAGTTGCAGCGGCTGTCGCCGCCCGCTGCGTCGGCGGCGTCCATTGCCGCCATCACTCGATCGGTGATTGCGCCGTTCGTGGAGAGAAAGGCCTGCACTGCTTTTGGAACGACTTCACCCGGCCGCAGGATATTTCCCTGGATCGAGTAGTAGATCTGCGTTCCCGGCACGCGCCCCTGGATGTCCTGCGTCACGTATCCGTTGGACAGCCCCGAGTGTCCGGCGCTCCGTCCTTGCAAATCCAGAATGCCGAACTGTCGCGACTGAAACGCGGGATCCGCCGAAAGAAGCTCGAGGATCTTCTCCGGTTCGGTTCCCTTCTGCAATTCCGCGAACACCAACATCTGGTTGGCGTGTGTGTTGTCGACGCCCGCCTGACAGGCCGCGATGCCTTTGCCCGGGACCACGACCGCTTGCACACCCTTCAGGAACGCGTCGTCGCGATCGACGCACGTCGCCGACGCGATCACGATCCGTCCAGTGCTGAGATCCACGGCGATGACGGACCAGGTGGCGCGCGCCACGCTCGGCCCGAGCGCGCCGAGCAGCAGCCCAGCGACGAGCGATCGAAGGAGAAGACGCATGATTCGTTCGTTTGCCGAGGTTAGCCGGAAACGGGGTCTGACCCCACCGCGCAAATTGGGGTCTGACCCCAATTCAAAGAAAATGAAACGGGTCGCAGAATACTGGTACTGAATCGGGCGGCGGGGCAAGCGCGACGGCAGCTCGGAATTCATGTGATAACCCTTCCGGATTGATGCGTCGGCCGGGATCTTGTGGCAACGAAAAACCACCCATGACACACACCGCGCCTCCTTCTTCGTCCGTCGGACCATTCGATTCGCGCGGCGCAGCCGCGCCCGCGATGACAACGCGCGCATCATGGGTCGCGCGGTACAGTTGGGCGCTGTACGACTTCGCGAACACGATCTGGTCGATGAACATCGGCTCGCTGTACTTCACGGCCTGGCTGGTGAAGGATCTCGGTTCGTCGAATTCCGCCGTCGCGTGGGGCACGGCGCTGTCATCGCTGCTCATGGCCGTCTCGGCGCCCGTGTTCGGCGCGATCTCGGACGACAGACGGCGGCGGAAGCCGTGGGTGGTCTGGTTTACGATCATCTCGTGCGTGGCGACCGCAATGATCGGGTGGATCGGAACCCACGGCGTGCCGCTCTATGGTGAATCCGTGATGGGCGGCGGCCCGCGGCCCGAATCGTATCACATCAGCGGCGCGCCGCTCGTGATGATCGTCTTCGCCTT
>Ga0207674_10000257_pt1 | contig 66462 bp, 53 predicted proteins | sample KBSCornC72_FD_184303 | JGI IMG/M metagenome (GOLD analysis project Ga0207674, IMG submission 184303) | Corn rhizosphere microbial communities from Kellogg Biological Station, Michigan, USA - KBS Corn C7-2 (SPAdes) (version 2) | ecosystem: Host-associated > Plants > Roots > Rhizosphere > Soil ...
CTCGGTCCTCCGACAGCACCGCGGCCGTCGCGACCTGCTTGGCCACCTCGATCAACGACCGTGCGGGCGCCACATAAACGGCGTTGGAAAACCTGAGCCTCTGCGTCACCGCAGCCATCGCACCGATGAGCACCCACGAGTCCGGCCGTTTTCCATGCGTCGTAACCGCCGGTCAGGTTCGCAATGTCGCGGAAGCCGGCACGCCGCAGAATGCTGGTGGCGATAGAGCTGCGATAACCGCCCTTGCAGTGAACCACGATGAGCTTGCTTGCATCAAGTTCAGCGGTTCGACTCGGCAATTGTCCCAAGGGGATGCGAACGGAGTTCTCTATCGCGCCTGCCTCCACTTCGCCAGGCTCTCGCACGTCGAGCACGGCAATATGCTCTTTTTCCGTTTCTAGGAGTTCTGAAAATTCCTGCACAGAAATCTGCGGGATGTAGTCGAGCTGGTAGCCTTCCGCAATCCAGCCGGCAATCCCGTTCTCCAAGTATGCCTTCACGTTTTCGATGCCGACGCGAGCCAGCCGCATCTGCGATTCGCGCAGATGGTCAGCGTCTTCGCCGACGAGAATAATCCGCTTGTCTAAACCGAGAATGCGGGCAGCCCAGGAGGCGTACTGTCCCGAGAGCGCGATGTGGACCGAGCCAGGTACGTGTGCCACAGCGAATTGCATGGCCGGTCGCGTATCCAGAACGATTGCGCCTTCCGCCTGAAGCCTGAAGACGTCTGGCGCGTGAACCGCTTGGGGTGGAGGAATTTCGGCGAGAGCCCCGGCACCTTGGCGATTGAGTTCCACGTCTCGTCCGAAGTACTCCGGCCGAGGAGGCAATCCGTCCGTTAACAGGTGAACAAATTCGTCGGAGGACCGGGCCTGAAGCGCGTAATTTGTGAGGCGCTCTTTGCCAATGGTCGACGACCGTTCTGAACTCATCTGCCGTCCGCACAGAGACCCAGCGCCGTGGGCGGGATAGACCTGGGTATCGTCAGGGAGCTTCAGCAATTTGTCGTGCAAACTCGAATACAACAACGCGGCAAGTTCCTGAGGTGTGTGGGTGGCCGATAGATCGGGGCGGCCCACATCCCCGACGAACAGGGTGTCTCCGGTGAAGATTGCCTTCGGACGGGCAGGCTCCGCCAAATCCGTCATGACGATCGAAATGCTCTCCATGGTGTGACCTGGAGTTTGAAGAAAGTCGAATCGGCAATTCCCGAACCGAACTGAATCACCGTCTTTCACAGCGGTATGGGGAAACGAGGCGCCCGCTCCCTCGCCAAGCCGGATCTGCGCTCCCGTCCGCTCCGCCAATTCGTGATGACCGGAAACAAAGTCCGCGTGCAGGTGGGTCTCGATGATGTGCTGGATCCTCCAGCCCTGCTGGCGTGCGGCGTCAAGGTAGATCTCCACATCTCGTTGGGGGTCGATCACAGCCGCGATGCCCTCCGACCCCACAAGATAAGAGGCGTGTGCAAGACAACCCAAAAAGAAATGCTCGATATGAACCGATGCCATAGGCAACCTAGTGTATGACACCTTCGGCCGGGAAGTAATCCTGTCAGGAATGGCAATCTCCCTGCCGATCCTATTTGCATCTAAGACTCTGCTAAAACCATGTGAAATACGCTCAGGAGAATCCTATGCTTAAGATCCGAACTCTCAATATGTTGCTGGTGCTGCTGCTGTTCCTGCCGGGCTTGGCCGTGGCCCAAAATGGCTATGGTGACTCAGGCGAATACACCATTTTGAGCGCCCAGTACGGAACCGGAGCTCGTCACGTAGACGTGACCAATCGGCTGCGGCAACTCGCGCAAAGCGATCGTAGCTTCCGAATGGGGAATAGCACTTTTGGTGTTGATCCCGCGCCGGGACAGGTCAAAGTGCTGCGTATCTATGCCCGAGGTCCAAACGGCCAGGAACGCATGTTCGAATACCGCGAAGGTAGCACAATTGATGGCTCTCAGTTCCGTGGCTGGGGACGGGGCGATTGGGGTCAGGGGGGATGGAGCGGCCGCTGGGAGGCGCAGAATCAAGGGTATGAACGTCAGCCCAATATGGAAGCCGCTATGCAAAACCTCCGCGAAGCCCAACGGAATCTGGAGAATGCTGCCACCGATAAAGGCGGCCATCGGGAAAGAGCTTTGGACTATATCAACCGTGCCATCGCAGAAACGCAAGCTGGCATGCAATACGCCAACCGGCACTGAGCTCGATTGCGAATCGTTTCGAACGGCTGGTTCGAAATCTGTCTTCGAGCCAGCCGGGAACTGCTGGTATCTTCCGGAAAGCCAGCAATGAGGACATCCCGGCGCGGTTCTAGGCAAACGAGGCGACCGCTGCCGGAACGTCTGAGAAGACCTCGAAAAGGTTCAAAAGTCCCACTAGCTTAAGCGTCTGGACGACAAATTTCGAGGGGTTGACCAGCTTGAGGGATCCGCCCTGTTGCTTGGTAGAAGTCAGGAATTTGCTGAATAAACCGATGCCACTGGAGTCCACCGTAGTCAGCTCGCCGAGGTCAAAGACCAGCCGATTGTCGCCACTGGCGAGCAGGTCCTCAATGGTAGCCCGCAAGCGGTCCACAGGTTCGCCAAGGCTGAGACGGCCGCGCAGCTTAACGATTTTCACCTGCCCCTGGCTGCGAACCTCAATATCCATCGCCTAACCCCCCGCTCTTGCGATTCAGCAATGCGTTGACAGTGCGGTGTCCCTTTGCTAGAGTCACTCAACTTAGAAGAAGCCCTTGAAATTTGCAAGTGGGCTTCACGCGCCCGTGTTCGTGGCTGATGTCACTTAGAGGCCGTTTTAATGGCGACCCAAGGGCCGATGGTGGCGATGGATATGGCCGCCTTTTCGGCTCGTCTTTTTGATTCTCGTGAGCTGGCACCTCGTGCAAGGCTGGCCGCGCAGGCGGTTAGGGACCTTCTACCCGGTACCGGCATAAACATTTACCTCCTCGGGGACCAAGCTGGAGAGCGGGTCTGGACACCGCAAGCCACCGTGGGCGATGTCTCGGTTCTTGAGGCATCTCTACCCCTTGAACACGGGGTGCTCGGAACATGGGCGGGTAATCCCGAGCCGCTCGTCCTCTCCGGCAAACAACTACTCCGAGAAGAATACTCGCACTTGCATGTTCGGAGGACGCTCCAATCGCTGGCCTATCTTCCACTGAATGCCAGAGGGAGCCTTGTCGGAACCATCGAGATCGTCAGTTTCGACGGCGAGCTGGGAACCGACGGCTTATCCGGGTTGCTACCGGTCGCTGAGGTCACGGCCAGCGCTCTCGCCAGTGCCACGGACTACGAGCAGGAACGTCACTCCACACTTTCTTCCATAACCCGGCTTACTCATCTCTATGACCTTGAGAAGGTTCTCAATTCCACCCTTGAACTTGATCAATTGTTGCCGCTGATGGGATCGAAGTTCAAAGAACTGCTGGAATGCCAGGCTGTCAATGTTTGGCTGCTTGAGGGGGATCAGTCGCTCACGCTCATGCAGCAGGCGGGAAACGATCCCACGACGCAAGAAGGGCAGACCCAAACGCCGGACCAGGGTGTCGCGGGCGAGGTGTCCGATAGCGGCGAGCCGTTGCTGATCGAGACTGCGGAAGACGAGCGGCTGGTCGGACGCAACGCCGGAGTGGCCGAGGGCACGATCTTTTCGCTCCTAGTCGTCCCCTTGATGGACCGCGGCGCCTTAGTTGGCGTAGTCGAGGCGGTGAACAAGCTAGACGGAACGCCCTTCGATGAAGACGACTTGTTTGCGCTCACCACCTTTGCCGAGACCGCTAGCAGCGCGCTGCACAACGCGAGCTTGTTGTCGGCGGAGCGCAAGGTAGAAATCCTTGAAGCCCTCGTCAAAACCAGCGGCGAAATCACATCGACGCTCGACCTGGATCGCGTTTTGCAGGCGGTCGTGAACGGGCCGGCTGCAGTGATCCCGTACGAGCGCGCAGCCATTGCATTGGATGAGCGCGGTGGGATTCGCTTGCGGGCGATGTCGGGCACCACGCAACTCAATGCTGACGATCCCCAATACCGCAGTTTGCGCGAAATCTTGCGGTGGGCATCCATTTTGAGCGAACCGATACTGATTACCCAACGTGGAGACCAGATCGATTCCGACCGGGAAGAGACCAGGGCCAAGTTCGAGCAGTACTTTGCCGAGACCGGCGCACGCGCCTGCCACCTGATTCCGCTGGTCGACGAAGAAGGTCGCGTGGGCGTGCTCCTGTTTGAAAGCACCGATCCGGACTTTCTTTCCGAAGCCCACCTGGAAATGATCAAGGTGCTGGCCAGCCAAGCGACGGTCGCGCTTCGAAATGCCTCGCTCTACAAGGAGGTTCCGTTCATCGGGGTTCTGCAGCCTCTGGTGGACAAAAAGAAAAAGTTCCTGTCGCTCGAGAAACATCGACGTGTGGCAATCATGGTAGCCGCGGCGGCCGCGGTGGTCGGTCTGCTCGTCGTCCGGTTACCGCTGCGGGTTGACGGCAATGCAGTGGTCGCCCCCGCACGCGTGGCCCACGTCGGTCCCGAGTTTGAGGGAGTGATCCATTCGGTCGAGGTGCGCGAGGGCGATGTGATCAAGAAAGATGCCCCAATTGCATCTTTGGAGGACTGGGAATACCGGGCGGCTCTCGCGGCTGCGAACGCGAAACATCAGATCGCGGTGGCGCAAATGGACCGGGCGCTCGCGAACAACGACGGGACAGAGGCAGGAATCCAGAAAGCCCAGGCGGATTTTTGGGCGTCCGAGGTGGCACGTGCCGGGCAGCGCCTGGCGAAGACCGTCATTCGCTCGCCGATTGACGGCGTTATTGCCACACCCCAAATCGAGAACCTGGTTGGTCACAAGTTCAAGGAAGGCGAAAGATTCGCCGATGTCGTGGACAACTCGGAAGAGTTGGTCGACGTTGCGGTCGGGGAAAGCGACGTGTCCCTTTTGAAGCCCGGTCAGGCAGCCAGCCTGAAGCTTGACGGTTTTCCGGAGCGTACCTTCCACGGAAAAGTAGCGGTCGTGAGTCCGCAAGGAGTTCTCGAGAATGCAGAGCCGGTTTTTTATGCGCGGGTAATGGTTCCAAATCCCGACGGCGCTCTTCGATTCGGCATGCAGGGCCGCGGAAAGATCTCGACGGGATGGCGTCCCGCCGGAGTTGTCATGTTTCGTCGGGTTGGTATTTGGGTTTGGACCAGGCTCTGGAGCTGGTTTGGATGGTAGAGATGGTAGGGGTTGATTGCATGAGGAAAGTCGTCGTTCCAGTGGCATTCTTGCTCTTCCTGGTGGGTTGTTCCAGTTCCCCCTCGAACGCTCCGGCAACCGTGGCTGCCGCTGAGCCTCGGCCTCAGCCAAGTCCTACTCCGACCGCGCACCCGACCCCAACTCTGCAAATGGATTTCGTCGCCTCCGGGCCCATCATCGTCGAAGACCAGGTCGATGTCGCGGCGCAACGCGATGGGGTTATGGCGGACGTTTTCGCCGAGCCCGGTACCTCGGTAAAAAAAGGACAACTGCTCGCCAAAATGGATGATCGCCAGGTTTCAGCGGAGCTCGAAGCGGCTCGCGCCAAAACGCGCAGCATGGAGGCAGACCTGAAGAACTGGCAGGCGGAGGCTAAGGTTCTCGAAGCCGACTATGCCCGCGCCGAAAAGATGTGGGAGGCTCAGATCATTCCCAAAGAGCAATTGGAGCATGCCAAATACAAGGCCGAATCCGATGAGTGGGACGTAAAGCGAGTCTCCGAGTTGCTAGCCAACTCGAAACAGGTCGAGCACTCCTTGGAGCTCGAGTTGGAGAAGACGCGTATCACCGCTCCCTTCCATGGAGTCGTGGCGCGACGCTACATTCGCAGCGGTCAGAGCGTCACGAAAAACGACAGACTCTTCTGGGTGACAGCCGTTGCGCCGTTACGCATCCGTGTAACCCTGCCGGAGCGGTTTCTGGGACACATCCGTCCGGGAACGATGGTCGGGATCACCCCGAGCGAAACTGGCGACGGCTCGCATCGTTATCGCGCGAGAGTGATTCAGGTCAGTCCAGTGGTCGATCCGGCGAGCGACACGATCGAGATCCTTGCCGAATTGTCGGGAGACACTTCGGGCCTGCGTCCTGGGATGCGCGCCGATCTCCGTTTGCCCGATGTCCGCTGATCGCGATAAGACCCGATGAATATTGTTCGCGCTCTCGACGTAGCCCTGCCGGAACTTCCGCCGCAGATCATCCGCAAGACCCCTCCCAAACTGGATCCACGGGTAATTGCGAAAGAGCACAATGAAAAGGGCCAGCCTGTCGTCCTGACGAAAATGCCGGGAAGTGAATTTGTTTTTCGGTTTACTCCAGCGCAATGGACCTTGATTCAGATGTTCGACGGTGTGCGCACCCATGAAGCGATTGGGGAACTCTTCACCGCCGAAACAGGCACTCCGGTTTCCACCGACGAAGTGAGGGAGCTCGCAAGCTTCCTGCAAAGCAATAGCAAATTGCTCTACAAAACCCCCATGGAGCAAAACATTACGCTGCAAGAGGAGTTGCGCGCCTCCCGCGGCAAGAAACGTAAACGGTTTGCGGTCAAAGATCTCTCTGATATCACGCTAAAGACCTGGGACGACGCCGACAAATACATCTCTTGGTTGTATCCCAAGGTGCGGTTTCTTTTTACTCCCTGGTTTGTCTGGACGAGCATTGGCATGTTCATCCTCATGGGATGGATGTGGGCCGATCGTTTTGCTGAGGTATGGGCTGACAGCTTCGCGTTCTACAACTTCACCGAGAAGTCGGGCTCTGACCTCATTGAGTTCTGGTTCTTGTTTGGGGGTATGGCCGCCATTCACGAAACGGCTCACGGCCTGGTGGGAAAGCACTTTGGAGCTCAAATTGAAAAAATGGGGTTTTGCCTCCTTTACTTCGCCCCCACTTTCTTCTGTGACGCAACGCAAGTGTGGGTCATGGCCGGAAAATGGGCACGGATTGCCACTGCCATCGCGGGGATCTGGCTGGACCTGGTTGTCTGCTTCTTTGCGACGGCGGTGTGGTGGGGTACCCCAACCGGAATGACGTTACACGACTTTGCATACAAAGTCATGATGGTGACCGGAGTCGGTGTATCGCTCTTGAACTTGAATCCTCTGATCAAGCTCGACGGCTATTTGATCTTCTCCGAGCTGGTCGCAGAGCCATCGCTCAAGGAAACCGCCACCGCCTATCTCTCGGCCTCGGTGCGCAAGCATGTATTCCGCTTGCCGGTCGAGGTTCCTTATGTTCCCCGACGCAAACGGCCGATGTATGCCGTGTACGGCGTACTGTCCGGAGTCTACAGTTACAGCCTTTTGTCATTCCTCATGATTGTGACGTATCACATTCTGAGATCCTTCACCCCCGAGTGGGCTTTCCTGCCTGCATTGGCAATAGGTTTCTGGGTCTTCAAGTCGCGAGTAAAACTTCTGGTGGCTTTCATGAAAACGCTGTATCTCGACAAGAAAGAACGCGTAATACGCTGGCTAACCCCTGCCCGCCTTGCTCTGATTTCTACCGCGGCATCGTTGGTCTTACTGATACCAATATGGCCGGATTTTGTACAAGGGCCCTTTCTTCTCCAAGCCAAGCAGAGTGCTGTGTTGCGGGCTGCGGTGCCTGGAACCGTGACCTCGGTATCGGTGGGAGAAGGATCGCAAGTCGCTGCAGGCACTTTGCTTTTGCAGTTGCGCAACGCCAGCATTGAAGGCGAAGCGGCATTGGCGGAGAGCGAACTAAGACAAGCGACGGCACGGGCCAACACGGCAGCCTTGCGCTATACCGACTTTGCAGGAGCCGAACAGGAACGGCAATATCGGTTGCGCAACCACGACCTTGCCGCGGAACGAACAGCCAGGCTCTCGGTAACTTCACCGCTGCCCGGTGTAGTGATGACTCCGCATGCTTTCGATCTCGTCGGACGCTCGGTTAGCGAAGGCGATATGCTCCTCGAAGTCGACGACCTCTCCCAACTAAAAGCCAATGTGTACATCCCGGAATTCCAGATGCATGACGTCCAAGTTCCTCAGCCGGTTCGTCTGCTGGTGCATGGGAGGGTGAAACCCATGGCCGGAGTGCTCTCGGCGGTTGCGCCGGCGTCTTCGCTGGCGGGGGGATTACTGACGAAGGATCAGTTGCAAGGGATCAACCCTCCCCGGTATTACGTGGGAACTGTCGTGCTTGCCAATGATGGTCAGTTGAATGCGGGGATGACGGGCTCCGCTAAGGTTCTGGTGGCCCGACGCAGCTTGCTAGGGTTCGCCTATCGGTTCAGTCGCGACCTTGTCTGGCGCAAGGTCTGGTAAAGATGTCTATCCAATACAAAAGGGCCGGTTCGCACACCGGCCCTTTTTTCAGCAGGCAGTGACGCTTTGTCTACTAATTGACGGTTACGTTCGTCATTTTCACGCCCACGCGCGTGTTGTTCAGGGTGACCTTAGGTAGAGTGATCTTCGTCGCACCGACCTTGGTAGCAGCTACCTTCGTCGCGGAGATCTTGTTTACCTCGGGCTTGGTCACGATGGCTTTCTTGCTGGCTCCACGGTTGCTGATCAGAGATTTCTTCGTAATCGACATTGCCTGCTCCTGGTTTTTTTGATTTTCAACTTGCATTTCCCTCTAGTGCACAACGGATGCCAAACTGGCATCAGAAAGCGTGTGCCGGCAGGGCCTCTATAATCAATGACTTGGACTCCCCTCCCCCGGTAGAAGGATGAATCGAAGGGTTAAAAATTAACCCAATGGGTTAATAATTAGCCAGCTATGGGTTAAAAATTAACCCTGCGCGGCTGCGAGCTTCCTCTTCCGGCAAAGATATTTCATGCGTTGGGGATCGATGCGCAAAAGGGCGGCGGCGGCCGCTTTTCTTCCCCGGGTGCGGTTCAGTGCGGCGGTAAGATAGGCCAATTCGATCCGCTCCATCTCCCCGTCGAAATCTACCCCATCTTCGGGGATCAAGATTGCTTCTTGACTGGCGGCGCTCGAATAGAGCACGGGTTGCGGGAGGTGGGAGGCTCGGATCACCGGTGAATTGCTCATGATGATGAGCCGCTGAATGACGTTCTCCAACTCACGCACGTTCCCCGGCCAGGAGTAGTCTTCCATGATTTCCAGCGCCTCGGGTTCGAGCTGCTTGAGAGGCCGATTGTTCGCCGCACAATAGATTCTCAGGAAATGGTCCACGAGCAGGGGCAGGTCCCCCGGACGTTCTCGCAGGGGCGGAATAAAGATGGGAACAACGTTGATGCGGTAATAGAGGTCTTCGCGAAAGCGGCCTTGCCGGACCAGTTCCTCCAGATTGTCATTGGTGGCGGCGATCAGCCGGAAATTGATCTTCTTTGAAGAGCGCCCGCCGACGCGTTGCACCGTGCGCTCCTGTAGGACGCGAAGCAGCTTGCTCTGCAGACCGTGGTCGAGGGTCGTGATTTCATCCAGAAACAGGGTGCCCCCGTGGGCGGATTCGATCAGGCCTGGCTTGGGAGAATCGGCCCCGGTGAAGGCGCCTTTCTCGTGGCCAAATAGTTCGGACTCCACCAGGTTTTCTGGAATCGCTGAACAGTTCAGACAAACGTATGGCTTGTCGCGGCGACTGCTGAGCTGTACGATCGCCCCGGCGATCAGCTCCTTCCCCGTGCCGCTTTCCCCTCGAAGAATAACCGTGGTGTTGCTGTCGGCAACCGCCTGAATGGCCTGATAGACGCGCTGCATCGTTTCGCTGACGCCGATGAGTCCGCAGAACGACGTTTTGCTTTCAGCCTGGTCGATAAGACGCTGCCCTTCGAGCTGCAGGCGCCGCTTTTCAATGGCACGCCAGAGCACGATCTGCAGCTCCTGGAAATCCAGGGGAGCGAGGAAGAATTCGTCAGCACCCGCCTGGCTAGCCTTTAAGGGAATGCTCCGGCTATTGGATCGGGTCACTGCGACCAGAACCAGATCCTCACGGACTTGGCGGAGATCTTGGAGCAACTGCGTCGCCTGAGATTGATTCGTCCCCACGCTGTCGAGGTCGATCAAGATTGCGCGAACACTGATATCGTCGACGGCAGCCTGAATCTGCTTTTCGGTCTGCGCGAGGGTCGCGGAGAACCGGGGGGACAAGCAATGCTGCATGTCCGGGAAAGCGCCGGTTTCCCCTGTAATGATCGCAATGCGACATTCAGGTCCTGAATTGCCGTTGTCATCGTTGCCCATATCGTTTCCGGCTCTCGATGAGAGCAGCCGGATTATAAGGATACCCGGCATCTGCTGAAAAGCAGATTCCTATGCCAGAGACGGTCGGGGACGCGAATGGATTCGCTAAAACGATATTGCTATAGAAAGAAAGCCTTGGCCGGGCGGCTACTAGGGCGAAACACCGCGTGCCGGTCAGTGAGCTGTAGCAGAGATCATCCCCAAGGCTGAACTTCCGAGTGCAGCCCCCTACTTTTCTAATGCCGCTGGAACTTTCTCTAAGATACCGCCTTGTCCAACTAGCGTTTCAAGGTCGTTGAGCTCGGTTGGCAGGAAGTCAGTAAAGTTCTCGTAGCCGTTCGATGTGATCACGATCACGTCTTCGTAACGAAGATAGCGGCTTTCCTCCGGCACGCGCAACTGTGGATCGATGGAGAAAACCTGCCCAGCCGCGAGCGGTCCGTTTACATACTCTCCGTCATCATGAACGGCCAGGCCTACCGGATGCGAGAAAATGCCCCCACCGGTATCCACTAAGCGATGGGCCGCTTGCTCATAGATGGGCTTGGAAAATTTCGTCCGCGCAAACACCGGCTGCATGGCAACTTTCGCCTCCTCTCGAATCTGAGCCGGCGTCACTCCGGGGCGGATGCGCTGCATCACGGCCTTGCGGTAGGCGAGCACAAATCCCAACAGCTCTCGATCGGTTGCCGAAAACTTACCGCTCGCTGGCCACATGCGCGTAATGTCACTCACGTAGTTATGGTAATCGGGAGCGTAATCCATCAGGATTAAGTCATCCTGCGTGATCTGCTTGCTGTTGCGGTAGTAGTGCATGTTCCAAATGTTTTCGACCCCGGCGGCAATGATCGAACGATAGCCCTCAAGCCTCGCGCCATTCACCAGATAGACGTAGCGCGCCGCCGCCTCCAACTGATACTCATAAATTCCGGGGCGGGTGCTGCGCATGGCTTCCAACAATCCCCGGCCAGCGATCTGCGCAGCGCGGCGAAGTATGGCAATTTCGCCCGGACTCTTCACGCTACGCATTTCATCGAGGATGGGGGTAAGGTCCTTGATCTGGCTGCGCCAGAAGCGTGTGCGCAACAGCTCTAAAAGCCGCGCTTCTCTCGGAATTCGCCCATCCCAATAGTCGCGAGCGATGGAGGCGTTCGAATCCATCAATTCGTACCGGCTTTGCTCGGCACCCTCGGCGGGAGAAAACAGCGCATAGATTTCATGCGGAGCTCCGCTGCCTGAAGACGATAACCAATCTTCCCGCATGGCTTCGGTGCTTAACACTTCGTCAGCGCCCGTCAAGCGCTTCACCAGGTCGGCGTCACCCGCCGATAGCACTTTGCCTTCGGCCGATTCCAAGCGCGCATCACGGGCAGGAAGATAGAGCGTGGCTTTGCGAGTGCGGCCATCGAGCAGCAGATACGAACCCGGTGTCTCGATTCCGCTCAAGTAATAAAATTCGTTCGACTGTCGGGGAAAGATAAAGCCGTTAGTTCGCGCTGCCCCTTGCACAACCGCCACGGCCTGGTTGCCAATTTTGTCGAAAATCACCTCCCAGCGCGCCTTGAATTCTTCAGGCGGAAAGTCTGTCTGATGGTAAGGAGCAGCTTCGCCGCAGACCGCAACGGCCGCGCCGATCAGAAAAGCAAGTCCACACCAGCATCGAACCATCAATCAGGGTCTCCTTAGGGAAAGGTCGCAAAGCTTGAATATTGTATACAATCAGCAGCCCTGCTGGATTTTGTTGTTCGCCCGTAGCAGACGATTTTCGAACTCTCTGTGGCGTGAGAACCGTTCAGCGGTGGGAGCAGAAAGGCTGCCCGTAAGCCGACCTGTTCCGGGTCGCCGCAGCCATGTGGTTGTTCGTTCAGAACAGCTCGATAAGTGGATTGAGGGCCGTGCTGCAAAAAGGGGTGGAGGCAATGGCTTTGACCTTCTAGACAGCCTTTTGACGACTCGAAAACTGCGTCACGAAGTCCGTCAGGCCAGAGAAGAGATGCATCATAAAATCGCCGCCCTGAGAAAAGAGATGGCGACACTCAGAGCGAGACGGCGCATCTCTGACTAACCTACATGCCGCTCCGAGAGCTAGATTTGCTCATTATTCAAATTCGCACGGGATTAACCTGGACTCGCGTAGCTCGTGTTTCGAGATATGAAGCCAGGCGAGAGCGAGGTAAGGCGCATGCACGAAAGGCTTACGATGGGGCGGTCAAGCTTCTTGAGAAGACCTTTTTGAGGCAAAGCGAAGCAGCCAGCATCCGCTCGAACCTGATGAATCTCAGAACGGAACTCCGGCGTTTGGGCGAGGACGTTTAGCAACCCAGCTCCCAACATCGGGGCGGAGGGCTATCCGCCTGTTCCTCGGAGACGTTTTTCGCCCCTCCGCGTGTCGCATCCTGGCGCTTTCTTGCGCTTCGGCTTCGTGTAACTAAACGGCACGCACGTCTCCGCCGGTTATTGCCCGGTGTTTGGCGACGGTCCTTTGCGTACGCCCAGACAGGAACGTCATGCCCCAACACGAAACACCCAAACAACGCGAATGGCAAGACATCGCAAGAGATGCCTCCAGGGAAACGAACGCCGAGAAACTTAAAGACCTCACGGATGAATTAGCTGCGGTCATGGATAGTCGGCGCGAGTACTTCCAACACAGGGACGACAACGAGAAGAACTCCCTTCCGCGAAGCCGGGATGGTCTGGTGAAACGGTTGCGCCGGGTTCTGGAACGGGCCAGAAGACGCGCCGCTTAATTTGTCGCCGAATTTCAATGGTCGGCCTTAGCAGACGATTTTCGAACTTTTGTTTCAAATAGGGATTTTGAACAGGGCTTTTCAGCAGTTGGGAACGAATTGCGCCAGCGGGTAGACTCTCGCAGACGATTTTTGAACTCGGGCGAGCGCAATTTCCTGTTTGCCGAATCCTCAGGAGACACACCTGGGCCTCCCTGGATGAGGAAAACTGGCTAGTGATCAAGTGGGCGGGCGCAATTTCTCGTTGACGACTCAAGGTGTCCTATCATCAGATCACGGCTGGAGTTTCCCGCGCTCCTTCTGCCACAGAACGGTGGCCCTAACAAAAAAATCAGCCAAGACTGCTAGTTCTTTTTGCGAGTAGCCTGAAATCAGGACGCGCATAGCATTTCCGAGCGATTCAAAAAGCAACGGCAGCTTCTGCATTGCCTGCTTTGTCAGAAGCAGGACCGTGCCGCGCCGATCTTTGGGATGGGGATGGCGCTCGACAAGGCCTGCCTTTTGCAGACGATCGATCATGGCAGTAGTCGCACCGCTACTGAGGCCCGTGTGTTCCGCCAACTGGGAAGGGGTAGCCGAACCCTTCATGGTCATCACGTCGAGACATTTCATGTCCGTGACGTTCAGCCCCAAGATCCGTCCAACCGCTTGGTGAAAGCCGACCATGCCGATGCTGTATTCTCGGGCATCGCGAATCACCTGCGTCACCAACTCTTGCTTTCCCTTGGCTGCTCTTTTTGTGGTTAGCATATTGCTCTAAAATAGAGTATCTTAATATTAGACATAAATAGTTAGCGAGGAACCTCCCATGGCCACTGTACAAGTCCGCTATATCGTGAAGGACGTGGATGCCGCGATCGCATTCTATTGCCGGCACCTCGGGTTCAAGCAAGTAATGCATCCGGTCCCCATTTTTGCCATGCTGACGCGCGGCGACCTACGGCTAGTGCTGAGCGCACCAAATCCGTCGGCAGGAGGAGGACAACCAATGCCCGATGGGAAGCAGCAAGAACCGGGTGGCTGGAACAGATTCGCCCTCGAAGTATCGGATCTGGCGGGCACCGTCGAAACCCTGCGCAAGGCCGGAGTCCGGTTCCGCAACGAGCTCGTAACAGGGGTTGGCGGAAGGCAGATTCTTGTCGAGGACCCTTCAGGTAATCCTGTCGAACTCTTCGAACCTCTTGTCCCAGAGGCTCGTCTTGATCCTCCTCGCCCCCAATGAGACATACAGATTTTTGACAAGCTTGGCCGATCGCAGACATCCGCTCGCAGGCCGGCTTGGCGATCTTTACTCTTGTCAGTGATGGTCATGGCGGACCACGTTGAACTGTTCATCGTCGGATGGGGCCTGAAAATACGCAGTTATGGCTTCAAAGTCCGCTTCGCTCGTCCAGGGAGTACCAGCAGGCAATCCCGCGCTCCGCTCACGAAGCTGACGTTTGCACAAGGCGTCGGATGCGTCGATGAAGTGCAATTCATGCACGACCTGCGCACGCTCGATCAGACCGCGAAACCAAGCACGCTGCGATTTAGTAGCAGCAGCGAAATCGAGCACCACAGAGATCCCTTGCGACAAGAGGGCGCAAATGTGGGGCGTGAGCGCGTTCTGCAATCGGGAATAGCGTTGCACAAATTCCGGAATGCCGGTGATCTCGCCGGGATACAACGTAGCCAACCAATCGTCCTGCACGAGAAGAAGGGCGCGTTCCCGCTCGGCCAACTCTCTGGCGAGAGTGGATTTTCCTGCCGCCATTTTCCCGCAGATGAAAATCAACTTCGGTGAAGACATCTTGGTCAACGACGATTATCGCGCAACGGCTGAAGGCGAGAATAGGTTAGGACGTGTCCTGCGAAGAGTTCGATAGTGCTGAATGAATGGTCGGCTGTAGCAGACGATTTTAGAACGCTCGTGGCAAATGGAGACGTTTTTGAACAGCGAGTGCAGTGTGTCCTTGCCACGCGCGCTCAAGACAGCCATCCTTATGGTTTACAAGTAGCGGACTTAGGGGGCATTGGTCGCCTGAAGCCGACAAATCGTCGTTCTTGTTGCAAAAGCCTCCCAAGGTTATTACAATAGTAATAACTTCCGCAGGAGGTGTTGCAGTGGTCGAACTCAAAGTCCGAAAATTCGGCAACTCGCTCGGGGTGGTTTTGCCGAAAGAGGTCATCAGCCGTCTGCACACTGGAGACGGCGAACCGCTGTTCCTCATTGAGGCCGCAGAGGGCGGTTATCGGCTCACTCCCTATGATCCGAGTTTCGAAAAAAAAATGCAGAAGGCCGAGGACATCATTGACCGCTACCGCAATACACTGCACGTTCTCGCCAAGTGAAGCAACCGCTTTGGATTGAAGCACGTGATGTTCTGGCGCTTCACGATCGGCTCCTCGCGCTGCACGGCGGAGCGACGGGATTACGCGACCGAAACTTGCTTGAATCAGCGTTGGCTAGACCGCAACAGCACTTAGCCTATGCCGAATCTCCCAGTATGATTGAGATGGCTGCTGCTTATACAGTCGGCATCGTACGCAATCATCCCTTTGTAGATGGCAACAAGCGCACAGGATTTGTTGTGGGAATTCTGTTTCTCGAAGTGAATGGATATCGCTTTGCTGCTAGTGAGGAGGACGCGGCGCAGGCGGTCCTGAATCTGGCTAGCGGCGAACTCGACGAACCTGGCTATATCGCCTTTCTTCGCGATAATTCGTCGTCTTTGAAAAGGTAATTGCGGATTTCTTCCATCGCTGCAGGCACCCGGGAAGTTAATGGTCGGCCTTAGCAGACGATTTTCGAACTCTGCTTGCGGAGCCAAAGATTTTGGAACCGTATTGTCAGTGAGATAGCGGCGAATTTCAAGAATGGTCGGGACGGGCAGATTTGAACTGCCGACCCCTCGCACCCCAAGCGAGTGCTCTACCAGGCTGAGCCACGTCCCGACACAGATTCGAACCGAGCGGTCCGATGGGGTCCTTAGAAGATTTTATCATTGGAAAAGGACCCCGTAGCCTAATCCATCTTCTTTCCAATCAGATCGACGCCGGAAGCAGTCAAGTTGATCACGATCGCTTTCCTCGAGACTTTTGCCTGGGGCGGTCGTCCAACAAGGCGAACTGAATCTTCTTCTCCACTGGGTCAATTCGATCGACCAGCACCCGGACTCTGTCGCCTAGACGGAAGGCGCGCCGTGACCGCTGGCCAATAATCTCACGCGTGTTTTCGTGAAACGTGTATCGGTCATCGGGGAGACTCGCGAGTGGTACAAGACCTTCGACAAACAGATCCGCGAGCTCGACGAAGAAACCGAACTTGGTCACGCTGATGATCAGGCCATCGAAATCTTCGCCCACTCGGTCCTGCATGAATTTCGCTTTTTTCCACTCCATCAACTCTCGCTCGGCTTCGTCAGCTCGGCGCTCGGATTGGCTGGATTCTTCGGCGATGGCATGAAGTTCTTCTACCGGGATCGGGCCTGCTTGAAGTTGGACCGGTTCGCGTTCGCGGCGTTTTGACCATGGTGAGGCGGTTTCTTTGTGGCTCTGGCGCGCACCCTCAGGAGCCAGTGCTCCGGTCTGTTTGTGGCCTTTCTCGGCCCGACCGACGTCGCGTCTTCCCCGTTCTTGCTCGTCGCCGGCGTGAGGATCCCCTGCGACAGAGTTAGCCTGCATTCCAATTGGAACTGCTCCATCCCACTGCTCAGGGCGGTCGAGCAGTAGGTCTTTGAGAATACGGTGGACGATGAGGTCGGGATAGCGCCGGATGGGAGAAGTAAAGTGAGTGTACGTAGTTGCCGCCAGTGCAAAGTGGCCGAGGTTCTCTTCGGAGTAGCGGGCTTGCTTCAATGAGCGCAGCATCAGGTAGGACAGAATCCTCTCCTCCGGCTTGCCGGCGATTTTTTCCGTCAACTTCTGATACATGCGCGGGGTGATGTGGACCTCTTGTGGAACTTCCATCTCTCGCGCGCGCTTACCGGTGCCGTAACTCGCCCGGCGATCGGTCTTGAACTGCATGCGTCGAATGGGCAGGGGGCCAACGCCAAGCGAGTATCCGAAAGTCGCGGCGATTACCTCGAAGTCATAGACACGCTTGGCATCGGGTTTTTCATGGATGCGATAAAGAGACGGGATGCCCTTGCTTTCGAGATATCCAGAGACGCACTCATTGGCCGAGAGCATGAATTCTTCAATGATGCGGTGGGCGATATTGCGCTCGGAGCGCGTCACACTCTTCATCAATCCGAACTCGTCGAATTCGATGACAGGTTCGGGCAAATCAAAGTCGATCGAACCGCGCCGTTCGCGTTTGCGGTTGAGAATCATCGCCAGCTCGCGCATACGCTCGAAGTTCGCCACAAGATCCCGATACCGAGCTTGAAAGGAATCGTCGCCTTCGAGGATGGCGTTCACCGCGGTATAGGTCATGCGTTCTGACGATCGAATGACCCCAGGGCAGATTCGGTAGCCAACCACCGTGCCGCGGCTGTCGATTTCCATCACGCAGGACATGACCAGGCGATCGACCTGCGGACGCAAACTGCAAATGTCCGTTGAAAGCTCGAGCGGGAGCATCGGCACAGCGCGATCTGGGAAGTAGACGCTGGTACCGCGCAGGCGTGCTTCCTGGTCGAGGGCGGAGTCCCGAGTAACATACTGTGCGACGTCGGCAATGTGAACCTGCAGTTCAAAGTTGCCGTTCTCTAGTCGGGTCACAAGCACCGCATCATCGAAGTCACGGGCGGTTTCGCCGTCAATTGTGACGATCGGCAGGTTGCGGAAGTCGCGCCGCTTGCGGAGTTCCCCGGAAGCAATCCTTGGCTCAATTGCGGCGGCTTCTTCCAGCACTTCGGCAGGGAACCGATGAGGAAGATGGAACTTGCGAATGATGATTTCGACGTCAACGCCAAAATCGTCTTCGTATCCTAAGATTTCGACCACGCGTCCGCGCGGGGTCTGGGTGGCAGACGGCCAGTCAGTGATTTCGACATCAACGACGACATTCTCGAGATCCGTCCAGTCAGCGTGGGACGCGGCTTCGCGGCCAAGGACGCGATGGCGAGAAGCTCTTTTCCCTCGTCCATCGTGCGCCGCAGGGGACACCCCGGCTTCCTCCGGTAGCTCTAAGCCCCTCGGGATCACAATTTCCTTATCGATTTTGGAGTCGATGGGTACGACATAGTTGTGCCTGCCGCTGTAGTGAAAGATTCCGACGATGGTGGGATGGGCACGCTGAATAGCGCGCACGATTCGGCCTTCCGCTCTCCCGTCAGGCCGAACGCTCATGACTTCCACCAGCGTGCGGTCGCCGTGCATGGCGGAGCCGACCGCGTGCGGGGGAATGAAAATATCGCCCGAGAGGCGGGCTTTGAGAGCGGGAGAGGCCGATGTCAGATCCGGGATCACGAAGCCGAAACCGTCGCGATGCAGACTGAGCTTGCCTGCAATTAGGTTCTTGCCGGAAGGTGCTTGGGGGATTTGATAGCGGTCGGAGTCAAACGCGACGAGCTGTCCTGACGCGACCAGCTTCTTCAGGCGCTCGCTGAGTTCCTTGCGTGCGTCACCGTGAAGCCCAAGTTCGCGGACCAGTTGCTTGTAGCCCGCGACCTCCTTGGGCTGGCTCTGGATCTTTCTCAGGATGGAGGAGTCAGAAATCATTCAGCACTTAGCATTCAGCATTCTGTCCCGCAGGTTCGGCGTAAGTAGCTAGACACTGGCTTTCGCGTTGTTGCATGCCGACTGCTGAGTACTGGGATCATGTTACCAACTCGGTACCCAAGATGCTGGTACCGAAGGGTTTGGCATGTACACTCTCGAGCTAGGGCCAGGCCTAAGGCATTGCCCCGAGTTTCTGCGCGAAGTTGCGAGAAAATGCCCGAAAATGCACAAACTATTGCGAATTTCCACAGGACTTGGGGTAAGCGTGGAGAGTAGAATTTTATTGGCCTCCGACCCACGGATACGGCCCAACAACATTTCCCCAAAGGAAGGATTTCTTCTCACATGTGGAAGCCTACAAATCAGCCCACGGCGCCAGGTCGTCCGACCGAGCCGGAGCGTACCCCTACTTCAGCGCCGAGCGCTCCTGCGGTAACGGAAACGGCCGCCAGTGCTCCGCGTCCCGTGTCGGCCAGCACAGCAGATCAGGCTACCATCGGGAAGTCTCTCGTCATTAAGGGCGAAGTCACCGGATCCGAGTCCCTTTACATCGATGGACGGGTCGAGGGTTCGATCAACCTCGCCGGAAACCGCGTTACCGTTGGTCGCAACGGCGTAGTGGCCGCTAACATCAACGCCCGCGAGATCGTCGTGCTCGGCAAAGTGCGCGGAAATCTGACCGCCAGCGATCGCGTCGATATTCGCAGTGACGGTTCACTCACTGGTGACGTTGTTGCGGCGCGCATCTCCATTGAAGACGGCGCCTTCTTTAAGGGTGGCATCGACATCCGCAAGGCGGGCCAGGCCGGCCAGAAGCCGAACGGTGAAGAAAAGTCAGCAACTGCTCCCAGCAATGAAGCCGTGGCAGCTCGCGCCTAAACCGGCTAGCGGAATTCGAGAGATCAGCGTCCTAAGGGACGCTGATCTTTTTTGCGTCAAAATGGATCTTCTTCTGGGCTAAATTCCGTATTTCCTTACAGGGTTTTTGAGAAGTTGGCCTTTCTTGCGCCTGCATCCTACCAATCCGGAACCTTGTGAAGGAGATAGCGAATGGCGCTTTCAGATATCACTCCTGTTACCAGCACTGGGATTTCGGCTATACCTGCGCCCTTGCCGTCGCGCACTGATCGAGATGGCAAAGCCATTGGCAGCGTAATGTTGTTGTCGGTTCCTGACGAAGAGTTTCTTGCGCTCCGGCCTGTGCTCGAGCCGGTTCCCCTGCCCCGGTACAAGGTGCTTTACGAGCAAGGACAAACCATTGAACATGCCTACTTCCTGAATGCCGGCATGATTTCTCTGGTGGTGATCGCGAGCGATGGACGCAGTGTGGAAGTAGGTATATCGGGACGCGAGGGAGTTGTGGGCTTGGGCGTCGTTTTTGGCTTTGACGAGGCGCCCACTCGCGCCATCGTGCAATTACCTGGAACCGGGCTACGAATCGCTTCCGCAACCCTTCATGACAACTTCGCAAAGCTTCCTGCGTTGCGCCGGGCGACTGAGCGATACGTTCTTAGCCAACAGATGCAGCTCGCACAAACAGCCGCGTGCAACCGCCTGCACGACATGGAACAGCGGCTGGCGCGGTGGTTACTGATGTGTCAGGACACGACCGACACCGGTTCGCTGCCACTTACCCACGAGTTTCTGGCTCAAATGTTGGGCACCGGCCGACCGACTGTGACTCTCGCAGCCGGAGTGCTAGAGCGCGCCGGTCTGATTGAAAACACGCGCGGCAGCGTGAAGATCCTCAACCGCAAGCGCCTCGAGGACGTTGCCTGCGAGTGCTACGCCGCCATCCAAAGCTACCGTAGCGGTCTCGCCTTGCAGTATTGAACGGCTTCTCAGTTCGCTGCCGAACTGACACTTCTGCACCGCACGAATAGCCTACGCGCACTGGCTCTGTCTCCAGAATCCCGTGGCGCGGGCTCGCAGAGGAGCAGGTTTGGATCATACGAATGTTCGCGGTGACAAAATAACATCGGGACCGCGTCCTTCCGGCCGTCGGGTAGACGTGAGTGGAAGACCGAGTGGGAACGAAATTCTGAATTCAATCCCTGAAGGTGAGTACAACCGCCTTCGGCCTGAACTTGAGTTCGTACAACTGCCCCATCGCCACATACTCCACGAAGCCGGCCAGCGAATGGAGTTTGCGTATTTCCTGAATGAAGGGCTGGCCTCGTTGGTCGTGCTCACTAGCGATGGGCGTAGCGTGGAAGTTGCCATCGTCGGCCACGAGGGAATTGTTGGAACCCCTCTGGCCGTAGGCCTCCAGCGCGGACCTTACCGCAGTATCATGCAAATTTCCGGGACGGCGTTCCGCATCAAGTCGGACTCTCTCGAGGAGAGGTTGGAGGAATCCCCAGAATTGCGTCTGGTCTTGAACCGCTTCGTCCTGATTCAGGGTTTGCAGATCGCCCAGATTGCCGCCTGCAATCGTCTGCACGAAATCGAGCAGCGTCTCGCGCGTTGGCTGCTCATGTGCCAGGATCGGGTGAAATCCGAATACCTCCCCGTCACTCATGAGTTTCTCGCGCAGATGTTGGGAACAGGGCGTCCGAGCGTAAGTTTGGCGGCGGGGATTCTGCAGAAGGCGAGGACCATCGAAAATGCTCGGGGCAGTGTCAAGATTCTGAATCGCCCTCAGTTGGAAGCCGCTGCCTGTGAATGCTACCGTGCGATTCAACATTTCAATCGCACGTTGGCTACCAGGATGGCGGCAGACTAACTGGACCGCCCGAGGAGCTTGCAGGACTCGAGATTCCTGGCAATGGCCCCCCAGCAGCGCCTGACGCAAACTGGGAGCAAGTCCGAATAAGGCGAGCGATCCTGCCTGGCGATAGCTTAGACGGGCATGCCGGGCGATGGCCTTGTCCGCTGCCGTAGATCGTGCGGAAGTTTTGCCTTGAGGAGCCAGAGCCCGAGACCGACTACCCCTGCCCAAACCGCGGTGATAAGGGCGAGCGACTCGAGATCGGCGGTGCGGCTGCCGTGCAGCGGGACAAGACCGGCCACGAGTCGTGATGCGGCAACGGCGATCACGGAAATTAGAAGTGCCTTTCCAATCTCGTCCCACTGCAACGCCCTCAGCGAGACCAGTCCACGTCTGTGAAGCAGCACTGCCAGAGCGATGCAGTTTCCAGCAATGCCGAGGTCCGAGGCGATCACCAAGCCAACCGTAGAAAAGCGTTGGAACAACAGCCAGTACACCGGCAGTGAAGCAAGCGTGATGATGGTGCTCGCAACCATCGGGGTGAAGGTGTTTCCGGCAGCGTAGAACGCGCGTGCGTAAAGCCCCTGAGCCGACCAGAAGGTCAGCGAGATCGAGAAGATCAAGAAATAAGTCGCAATCACGGTTGAGTCTGAAAAGTGCAGATGCCCCCAACGGTACGCCAGATCCACCAGGGGAAGGGACGCCGCGACCATGAAACTACACGCGATGAGGGCGGCGGCAATGATGCGGTAAATCGAGGCATTTACGATGGTGCTGAATTCAGCAAACTTCTTTTCACCAAACAGGCGAGCAAAAAACGGCAAGGAAGCCTGGCTGGCAGCTTGTCCGAGCACGGCAATCGGCACCTGGAACAGGCGTTTGGCGTAGTTGAGACGCGTAATATCACCGACCGACGACGCGGCGAAATAGCGCAGAATCCAGTCGTCCACCGTCACCAGCGAAACGCCCAACATCAGCGGAATGGTAAGACGTATCCACTCGCGGAACGCTGGATTGCGAAAGTCAAAGGACGGCTTGTAATGCACGCCCGCTCGCGCCGCCCCGATCACATTGATCAGGAAAATCCCGAGGAAACACCCGATCACTCCACCGTAAGCTAGAGCGGATATTCCTACGCTTCGGGAGAACAGCAGCCCGCCCAAAATGATTCCGCCGCTATAGAACAACGGCCCGATCGCCGGAAGAAGGAACATGCGGTGCGCCAAAAGCACCGCGGACGCGACGCCTCCAACGTAGAAGAACAACTGGGCGGGAAGCAGAATACGTGTGATGTGCACGCATAGGGCGAGTTGGTCAGGCTCGAACTTTCCAAACATCAGCCGAATCAGCTGCGGCGCAAAAATCTCGGCGGCAAGAATCCCGATGCTGAGCACCGCCGTCATGATCGTCACGATCACCGAGAAGGTCTTCTGTGCGTCTTCTTCTCGCTTCTCCGCGAGAAAACGCGTGTAGATCGAAACGAACGTGATTGAGGCTGTACCCCCGGCGGCTAGGTAATTCACCCAATCCGGGATCGTGAACCCAGCGTTGTAGGCGTCGGTAACCGTGGTTGCGCCAAATGCCCAAGCGATATACCACTCGCGCAGGAAACCCACAATCCGCGAGAGCATGATGGTAGTAACCAGAAGCAGCGTTGCCGAAAAGGCGGTGTGCTGGTGCGATGGTCGAAACAGGCGAAGAAATCGCTGTAGCACCGATCGTTGGGCGGTGCCAGGGAGGCTGGCTTTGCCGGCTTGCGTGGATTGTGACGAAGAGAGGTCGGAGGAAGCCTGCATTAAGGGGGATTCTACACGGCTGAGACCGACCTCGAACCTCTAACGGGGTGGCGTGACAGATTCGTTTCTGGATTGCGAGGTTGGCCGTGGGTCTTGCTCTGCGGTCTCTAGGCTCGTCGGAAAGATGCATCGTACAAACCTACGAACCTAAGGCCCAAACCTGCCAACGTAAGGTCGAATGCCGCAGCCCGAGGGGCAACCACCAACAACTGTGGATTCCTCAGCAACTCTTTTCTGTCGGGGCGAATCAGAAGTGCGAACACTCCCGAATACGGTGATTGAGCAGGCCACAATACAGGGTTCTCCGGGCTCAGCGCTCCTTCGGAGGTCTTTCCGGAAGACGTTCCCGCCGGCAGTGCGCGGGGAGGGAGCTTACCTCTGGGATGCCCGCGGCAAGCAATACCTCGACTTTGCCGGGTCAGCGGGGGTAAATTTCATCGGTCATGGCGTCTCTGAGATCGTCTCCGCCATGGCGGAACAAGCCCGGTCGCTTGAGTTCGTCCATTCCAGCCAGTTCACGACGCCCATCGCCGAACAGTACGGCAGTGAGCTGCTTGAATTTGCTGGTCCGGCGTACAAGGGCGGAGCCGTTTACTTCACTGCTAGTGGTTCAGACGCAGTGGAGTTTGCCTTGAAGCTGGCACGCGAATATCAAGTCGAAATCGGCAATTTCGGGCGCTCGCAGATCATTAGCCGCGATCAAAGCCAACATGGTTCAACCTTGGGCGCCATTGCAGTTTCACACAATGGCCGGCGCTCTGAAATCTATCGGCCCATGGTACGGGAGTTCACCACCGTAAGCACGCCCTACTGCTATCGCTGCGCTTACGACTGCCACGATGGCTGCGCCAATTGCGCGGCCGCCTATGCCCTGGAACTTGATGCAGCCTTAGCATCCGCCAACAACCGAGCGGCAGCGATGATCCTGGAACCGGTCAGCGGTACTTGTCTAGGGGCGGTGCTGCCTCCGCCGGGTTATCTGCACAAGGTCGCGAACATCTGCGAGGCCAATGAGGTTCTGCTTATCGCCGACGAAGTCACCAGCGGAATCGGGCGCACCGGTCGGAACTTTGCCGTCCAGCATTGGGGTGTCACGCCCGACATTGTCGTCACCTCGAAAGGTCTTTCGAGCGGATACGCTCCCCTGGCAGCTGTGATCGTGTCGCCAAAAGTCGTCGAGGTTGTAGCCTATGGCTCCGGCGCACACATGCATGGGTTCACATACAGCTCCCATCCCATTTCACTAGCGGGAGGGAGGGCTGTGCTGAATCACATCAAACAGCATGACTTGATCCACGCAGCAGATTCCGACCATCCTGGAACCATCGCAGCCAAGCTCAAGGAAGGTTTGGGAACGATGAAAGAGCTTTCCCCGGTCGGCGATGTGCGCGGAATCGGCCTGCTGTGGGCGATCGAATTTGTGGTGGACAAGGCTTCGAAGGTACCTTATCCCGCCAGCCAGAACTTCAGTGGATTGGTGGCCCAAGCGGCTACGGATCGTGGACTGTTGGTCTATCCCGGTCAGGGCTGCGCGGGTGCAGATTCGGGCGACCACATCGTCCTAGCGCCACCAGCAGTGATGTCTCCCGAGCAGGTGGATTGGGCATGTGAGCAGTTGAGCCATGCCATCCTGGAGGCGGGGGCACGGAGCCGACACTAACGGCCCGGGAAAAGTGCTGAGAACTCTCTCTGGTGTGCTCCTCCGGACCATTTGAGCCACCCCTGGGTTCCCGCTAAAGCACACAGGACAAAGCAGATATTTGATTACCTGCAGTTGACTTCTGATTTACCTCCGGAGCATTGCTCGGTGTTCGACGCTTTGGGCATGATGGCCCGAGGGAGGCCGATGATGCCCACCGCAGTCCTTGATCGTCCTATGATTTCAGGTTTCCGGACAGCCATGCGCCTCCACAAGAGCGTCCTGGCAGCACAGGAAAAGCGCGTCCTCATATGGCTGGCGGAACGGACGCCAGAGTGGGTTAACTCAGACCATCTCACGATCCTCGGTTTTGCCGGACAGATTGGTACCGGCGTCTGCTATGGCATGTCCCGCTTCAACAGATTCTGGCTTCTCGGGGCCATCGGCTGTCTCGCACTGAACTGGTTTGGCGACAGCCTCGACGGCACCCTGGCCCGGGTCCGCCAAAAGCAGAGGCCAAGGTATGGGTTCTACGTTGATCATATCCTCGACAGCATTGGCTCCGTGGGGTTGATGGCAGGCCTGGCCGTTTCCGGATATATGAGCCCATTCGTAGCCCTCGGGCTACTCGTCGCGTTTTTGTTGCTCTCGATCCAGTCTTACCTTGCGACCTATACGTTGGGAGAGTTTCAAATGTCGTTCTGGAGCTTCGGGCCAACTGAGTTAAGGATTTTGCTCGCCATCGGTAACCTGGTGGTGTTGCGCTGGCCCTATGTCCTGCACGGACATCGCCTATTCGATGTCGGCGGGATAGTCGGGATTGTTGGTATGTCGGGAATGCTGGTGTTCTTCACGGCCAGGAACATCCGGCGGCTCTACTGCGAGGAGCAGGTCCGATGAGCGCCGCCACAGAAAACTGGACTCGCTGGTGGAAGTTCAATGCTGTGGGAGCGATGGGCATCGTGGTGCAGTTAGTTACCTTGATGTTGCTCAAGACTGGGCTGAGGTTGAACTATCTTTTTGCAACCGCCCTCGCCGTTGAGGTGACGGTCATCCACAACTTCTCCTGGCATGAGCACTACACCTGGGCGGACCGCGGATCTGCTACCAAGGTTGCCAGGTTCCTGAAATTCAATTTGAGTACCGGTGCCTTCTCGATTGCAGGGAATGTACTCGCGATGAAGGCCTTCGTGGAAGAACTTCGCGTAAATTACTTCTTGGCGAACCTACTAAGCGTGGCAGCTTGCTCGCTCTTGAATTTCGTGGTCGCCGATCGATTTGTGTTTGTGAAACAGGCACCCGAGCCGGTTCGAACCGACTAGCTCGGAGCCACATCGGCCAATATCTTATTGGCGGCATCGACTCCCGTGCGCACACAGTCTGGTACGCCAATGCCACCGAAAGCATTTCCGGCCAGAGCGAAGCCTGGCATTCGGGCGGCCAGCGTCATGATCCGCTCAACTCGCGCCGAATGCCCAAGCGTGTACTGGGCCATTGCCTTGCGCCATTTGTACACCCGAGCGAATACCGGACGCGCGTTGATCGCCAGAATCGATTGCAATTCCTTTTCGACGATGTTCGCGATGTCGGCCTCGGTCTGATCGAGCATTTCGTCCGCGACGGTGCCGCCGACAAAGCAGCGGATCAGGGCGCGCTCTTCTGGGGCGCGATAGGGAAACTTGTTATGAACAAACGTCGCGGCGAGAATCTTTCGGTTCTCGGTGCGCGGGACGAGCAGACCAAACCCAGGCGGCAGCGTGCAACGAACGCTCTGCTCGTAGCCGAAGACGACCGTCATCGAGGAATTGTAGGAAATGGCATTTAGTTCCCGGGTGAGTTCCGGCACGGTAGTCAAGAGCCCGGCTGCGATGGGTGCCGGAGTAGCGAGGACGACGGCATCGTATTCTTCGGTGCGCCCGTTGCCGATCACGAGCCATTTTCCCGATTCAGGCTGAACTTGTTCAATGGGGACGCCAGCTCTCAGCGCTTCTTTCGGCAGTCGCGAAATCAGTGCGCTCGTCATTTGCTGCATGCCCGACTTGAGCGAGGTGAACAGTGAACGCGAAGCGGATGCAGGTGCATTCTTTGCTGCCGCGGCCATGGCGCGGCCCAAGCTCCCGTACTTGGTTTCCATCTGGACGAAACGGGGCAGAACCGCATCTACGCTGAGCTGATCGGCACTGCCGCCGTAAACACCGGCGAGCAGAGGATCGGCGACCCGGTCCACCATCTCGCGGCCGTAGTGGCGTTCGACGAACTCACCCACCGTCATTTCCTTGCGCTTTGGCTTCGGCGGTAAGAGCCATTCGCGAACGATTCGCGCCTTCGTTCTTACCGAGAACATGGGGGAGAGAAAGGTCGGCCCGAGTTTGGTGGGCACCATGAACATTAGCCCGTCTGGAATCTGTAGCAGGCGACCGTTGATCAGCATGTACGTCCTGCGCTCGGCATCATTCGATGAGATCAATTCATCGCCGAGACCTAGTTCGCGGCAGAGATCTGCCGCCCAAGGCTTCTCGGTAAGAAAGGAATCCGGGCCAGCCTCGATCACGCAACCATCAACCCGCTCGGTGCGGATTACTCCTCCGAATTGTTGGCCCGCTTCGTACACGACAAACTCGAGCGGGAATCCGGCGGACTTCCTCTTTTGCAGGGAGTAGGCGGCAGACAGGCCAGAGGTTCCGCCTCCGACAACTGCGATTCTCCTGGTCATGTCAGTTACCGACTGGAACAGAAGTCCTGGAATGAACGATTTCCGCCAGGGCCTCGGTGAGCAAAGGCGAGGTGTTTAGCGATTCCGCCCGCCACAGGCGCATCCCTTGCGCCTGGGCGAATGCTTGAAACCCTATATCGATGTCGTAAAGGATTTCAATGTTGTCGCAGAGAAATCCCACGGGTTGTATGAAGACGCCATCTTTGCCAGCCGCTTTCAACTGCAGGATCGTCTGCTCAACCGTCGGCCCCAGCCATGTCCCTCCCGACATGCCCTGACTTTGGAAGGCGAATTTCCACGCCAAACGATCAAGACCCACGGCAGCTGCTACCAGGTAAGCTGTGTCCTTGGCTTGGTCTTCGTACGGGTCACCCTCGAGTATCGTGCGTTCCGGGACACTGTGGGCGGTGAAAATCACCGGTGGCACCTTCCCGTATTCCTTTTCCGCTCCCTCAAGACCAGTCCTGAGTTTCTCAGCAAAGGACTGAATAAGCCTCGGTTGATCGTGCCAGGATTCCACAAAATCAAACTTCATGTGGCAATCCGCCCCGCGAAGGGAATTTCGATACAGCCCTACGCTGGTTCTTGAATTCTGGGGAGCCATGCAGATGACACTCACGTTGGTGACCCCATCCGCATTCATGCGCGCAAGCGTGTCAGCGACCAGAGGATGCCAATTGCGCATACCTACGTAGACCGGAATGCGAAGGCGCCTGGACAAGAGCTCGCCTTGCTTCACAGTCAAGTCGGTCAACGGGGAACAACCGACCTTGGCATAGCGATGCTTCACCTCCTCCACAACCGCCACGGGCAGGGGGCGGCCACCGGTCACTTTCGAAAGGAACTCGGGAATCTGATCGACGGAGTCCGGACTGCCATGGGCGAGTAGCAGTACAGCCTGACGGATTTTGTCCGAACTGCTCATAGTTTCTGAGCTGCGACTGCAATCTGCGAGTTCTCGTGAACAAATGAGACAAGCGCTTTTACATGGTCGACCGGCGTCTCCGGCAAAATGCCATGGCCCAAGTTGAAGATGTGTCCCGGACGTCCCTGGGCGCGATTTACCACATCTCGTGCGGCTGCCTCAACCTGCTTCCAAGGAGAGAAAAGGACCACCGGGTCGAGGTTCCCTTGCACCGCCATGTCGTATCCGAGTTGCCGCCACCCTTCATCGAGCGGGATCCGCCAATCCAGGCCAATCACATCAGCGCCGGTTTCCGAAATTGCGGAAAGCAGGGTGGCGGTATCGGTTCCGAAGTAGATGACCGGAGCGCCTGATGTCTTGAGCTTCCCGATGAGTTCGCGCGTGCGTGGCAAAACGTAGCGGCGATAGTCTTGCGGCGAGAGGCACCCGACCCAGCTGTCGAATACCTGAAGCACATCGGCTCCTGCGGTGACCTGCTCGCAGGCATATTCCGCGGTTACGGTCACCAGTTTCGCCAATAGTTGATCGAAAAGCTGGGGCGCGCTATACATTAGGCGCTTGGTCTGTATGTAGTGCCGCGACGCGCCGCCTTCAATCATGTAACTCGCCAAAGTGAAAGGCGCTCCACAGAATCCGATTACCGGAACCTTGTCGCCAAAATGATCCGATACCAGCCGTACTGCCTCGCTGACATAGCCGAGGTCCGCCGCGGCATCGGTTCGTAATCGCGCAATGTCTTGCGCCGTGCGAAGCGGTTTCTCGACGATGGGGCCCTCACCGGCCACGAACCGGAAAGGCAGGCCCATGACTTCCAAGGGAAGCAGCAGGTCGGCAAAGATGATTGCTCCATCGACTTCGAGGATCTCAGCCGCGGTGATCGTTACCTCGGCAGCGAGGCTTGGCTTCTTGCAGATTTCGATGAGCGAATGGTCTTTGCGAACGGCACGATATTCGCTCATGTAGCGGCCGGCTTGTCGCATTAACCACACCGGAGTGCGGTCGACGGGCAGACGTTTACAGGCGCGAACCAGCAGTGAGTTGGCTGCGGACATCCACGATTACTGTAGCATTTGCGCTCGAGAAGGACGGGAAGGCGGCGATCTGCGGGTTAGTGGTTCCTGACTTGGAGTGGCTCGATTTCGGGGAGCTCAACCTCAAGGCGGTTCCTGCCGTTGCGCTTCGCGTTATACATGGCGGTGTCGGCCTGTGCGACCAGAAATTCGGGGTCGCTTTCGGCGGTGCCAAGGGTCACGCCCATGCTCAGAGTCACGTTGGCCGACGCATGACCGAGGTCCATGGCTTCATCCGCGATGATGCTGCGCACACGCTCAGCTAGTCTTTGCGCCATGGCGAGATCGCAGTTCGGCGCAATGATGAGGAATTCTTCGCCACCGTAGCGTCCAAGGGCGTCGTAGGAGCGCAGCACCGATTGCATCCTCTGCACGACCCCTACGAGCACTGCGTCCCCGGCGGCATGGCCGTAACGGTCGTTGATCTTCTTGAAGTGATCGACATCGCCAAGAATCACGCCCAGCGTGTTCTTTTCGCGGCGGCACCGGGCCAGCTCCTTTCGCAGGACGTCGCGAATGGCGCGGCGGTTCAGCACGCCCGTGAGTGCGTCATGCTCGGCGTGAAAACGAAGCGATTCCTGAGCCTGCATCAATTCGGACTTGGTCTTTTGAATGGAAGACAACATCGTATTCAGTGTGCGGGCCAAGGTGCTGAGTTCGTCCTTGCCTTCGCCATTCAGGCGCAACGAAAGATCTCCGCTCACGGTAACCTTGCTGACGTCGCTTCCCAGAGAAGCGACGCGGCGCACCAGAACTTCCTCGACGAAGAAAAACAGGGTTGCACAATACACCACGCCTGCCAGCATCAGCAGCCCCAGCAGATAGTCGATTTCCTTCTTGCCTTCGAGAAAGAAAGAGCGCTGGGTTCGTGCGGCCAACAGTCTGCAAGTCTTGCCGGACAAGTCCCGGACGGCGACATAGTTCAGCATGGTCGAGTCGCTCTCAATACGAGCAGAATCGATGCCGTTGCTCCATGCCACACCCTGGCCATCGCCAACGACGATGTTGGCGGGTTCCAACCACACTGGAAATCCGAGCGAGTTAGACAGCAAGTCGACTTCGGCACCATCCAGTTCACTCGCCATGACGACCGTTCCGCGCGATGGTCCAGCGCCATTTCCGGGTAGCACCGGCTGATAGCAGAGCAGCAGAACGTGGCCGCCGACTTCGAGAATCCCGCGCGTAGGAAATCCACCCTTAATGCCGGCATATCGAGAACCGGCCGTGGTAATTGTTTGCAGCTGGGCGGAATCGGGCAACCAACTGGCGCCGATGCGGTAAAAAACCAGATTGTTGGCGCTGTCTAGAATGGCCACCAGGTCAACATGGAGTGCTTTGAGGGCGTCGGGGGTAAGGAGATTTCGCGTGTCCTCGATATTCTTGCTCTGCAGGAATTCGTAGGCCGCATCCGATTGGGCATACTCATGGGCTACGGTTTCCAGATTGTTGTGCCTGTGTTTAAGAGCGCTGTGAATCTGGTGGATGGTGCCCTGCGCAGCGTCGCCTTCGAGTCGCGTGAATGCCTTGATCAGCGCGAAACGCGAGATCAGAAACACGATGGCCAAGAAGGCTCCCAAAGCCACCGCTGAAAACACAATGATCTTTTTGCGAATCGTCATAGTTCAGGCGCAACGCGCTTTCCCAGCTGCGCTGAGCCTGCGCACCTGGCTGCCTGAGAGATTCGAGAATGTTGCCACTCCCAAACCTCGGAGGAACCCGCAGCACAAAACACATTTTGCTAGGTTATGGGCCAAGCCTCTAAAAAAGCTAGCATGAGGAAACAGCCGGATCATTCCTCTTGGACGTTTTCGGGAAAACTTTAGTAACCGTACCTCTCCAAGCGTCGTCATTTCGGCCAAGCTTCGGGCGATGCCACGGCACCCGATTGCGATGCTTTAGCGTTTACCTTTGTTTGTCGGTTTGCCTAGGCCAGCGTGGCTCTCTACAATAAAGGTTTCACTCGGCATCCTATGATTCACTTCCCCGTACCTGAAGCGCTTACCTTCGACGACGTGTTGCTGCTGCCGGCCCGCTCTGACGTGGTCCCCGCGAATGCCAGCACGCAGACACAGCTCACGCGCAATATCCGGTTGAATATTCCGATTGTCAGCGCGGCGATGGACACCGTGACCGAGTCCCACATGGCCATAGCCCTGGCGCAACAGGGGGGACTGGGTATCGTCCATCGCAATTTGACGATTGAGCAGCAAGCCGAAGAGGTCGACAAGGTGAAGCGCTCGGAAAGCGGAATGATTGTTGACCCGGTGACGATGAGCCCGGACGATAAGGTTTCCGACGCGCTCGAAATGATGCGGAAGTACAAAATTTCCGGCGTGCCAATCACCAAGAACAAGAAACTGGTCGGCATCCTTACAAATCGCGATCTCCGGTTCGAAACCCGCTTCGACATTCCGATCAGCCAGGTCATGACCAAGGAGAACCTGATCACGGTTCCGGTGGGAACCACCCTGCAGGATGCGGAGAGAATTCTGCATAAGCATCGAGTCGAGAAACTCCTGGTGGTCGATGACAACTACAACCTCAAGGGCCTGATCACGGTCAAAGACATCCAGAAGAGATTGAAGTATCCCAACGCTGCCAAGGACGATCACGGCCGGCTGAGAGTGGGGGCGGCGATCGGGGCTACGGGAGATTTCCTCGAGCGGGCAGAAGAACTGGTGAGGGAGCATGTCGATGTCCTGGCGATCGACAGTGCGCATGGGCACTCAAGTCGCGTCCTCGATGCGGTGAAAAAGGTCAAAGCGAAATTCCCCGAAGTTGACCTGATCGCGGGGAACGTCGGTACTTTCGATGGGGCATGCGAACTCGCCAAGGCGGGTGCGGACGCGATCAAAGTGGGCATTGGTCCGGGCTCAATCTGCACGACTCGCATCGTGACCGGCGCCGGAGTGCCGCAGATTACGGCAATTGCAGAAGGCTATCGGGCAACCAAAGAGGCGGGAGTTCCGATCATTGCTGATGGCGGGATCAAGTATTCCGGCGATATTACGAAGGCCTTGGCGGCGGGTGCGAGCGCCGTCATGATCGGTTCGATGTTCGCTGGTACCGACGAAAGTCCTGGTGAACTGATCCTCTACCAAGGTCGCACATTTAAATCCTATCGAGGTATGGGATCGATCGGCGCCATGGCTGCCGGATCGAGCGAGCGCTATTTCCAGAGCGCCTCACAAGAGGCTTCCCCGGCGATTCCCCACATGGGTGCCGATCCAAACCGGCTGGCGAAACTCGTGCCGGAAGGAATTGAAGGTCGCGTACCATACCGCGGCTCAGTGTCGATGATCCTTTACCAGATGGTTGGCGGATTGAAATCGGGCATGGGTTATTGCGGGTGCTCGACCCTGCCGGAGTTGCTGCAGAAAACCCGATTCGTTCGGATCAGCGGAGCCGGCCTGCGCGAGAGTCACGTTCACGATGTGATGATTACGCGCGAGGCGCCGAATTACGCGGCCGAGTAGGCTCAATACACGGCGTCATAGCTGGAGACAACCCACTCTCCGCTGCGGCTGTCGAGGGTGACCGAAATCAAGTCCTGATATCCCGGCCCTTCATTGCGACGCTTTCCCGTGTAGGACAGAATCCGCAGGGGCGCCCGGTCTTCCCAATCGGCAATCTTCCAGGAAACCAGCGGGTGCTTTTTTTCCGAATCGCAAATGAACGCAGCCCGCTTCGCGCGATAGTCGTCTTCCCATTGCGAGAGCTCGTCGTGGCATTTTCCCTCGCGCATGGAGCGGAGAAATTCATTGGCGGCATGTTCGGAGGTGCGATCCCGCATTGGATTTAGATCCAACTTGAGGGGAAGCTTTGTTAGCGGATCCACATCGGAAGACTTAGCCAATACGGCCGGCTGGCCATTCAGCCACATCAGGTATCCGAAGAAGCTGAGCAGCAGCAAGAGCCCTGCTCCGCCGGCGATCGCAATGTGCAGCTTGGAGAATTTCATCCCCGAACAAGACCTCACTAGGGGGAGGGTGCTGGGTTAAAGTGTAGCCCTGAAAATAGGCGAGAGAAGGTTACTTCGGGGATAGCCACGGTTGTCCTTCAGGACGGTCTTTGTGCGGACAGCACGCGGGGAATGCCTTGCAGGTCAGGCATAACCTGTAAATTGGGCCAGCCATCGAGTAGGGTCTGTGCCTTTTCCGCGATGGTTCCGCTCATCTCCAGGACGAACCAACCATTGGGCTTAAGCACTGCATAGGCCTGGGGTACCAGGCGCGCGATCGTTTCCAGTCCCGTTTGCCCGGCAAAAACCGCGATCCTAGGCTCAAATTTACGAACTTCAAGCTGTACCTGGTCTTCTTCCGCGAGACCTACATAGGGAGGATTGGAGACTACGACATCGAAGGGCGGCTCGATTCCGGCGAGAAGGTCGGATTGGTGAAAAGCAACCCGCGCCTCCAGGTTCAGGCGAGCAGCGTTTGCGCGCGCAAGCTCGAGTGCCTCTGCCGAAATATCCGTTGCGTGAATCTCGACTTGCGGCAGTTCCTTCGCCAGGGCCAGTGCGATGCAGCCCGAACCTGTGCCCACATCGACTAATCGCGGTCTGGCGAAAATATTCTTAGGAGGTTTCTGTTCCCCACGCCAGTCGCCCAGAACTTCCAGTACGCGTTCAACGACGTGTTCTGTTTCGGGCCGAGGAATCAGCACCGAGGGCGAGACGAGGAAGTCCATTCCCCAAAACTCCTGATGCCCGGTGATGTACTGGGCTGGAACACCCTGGGCACGTTGGGCGAGTGCCTCGTCATAGCGAGCCTGTTCTTCGTCGCTCAGCTCCCGCTCGCGATGCCCGTAGAGGTAGGCACGATCGCATTGAAGAGTGAACATCAGCAGGAGCTCCGCGTTCATTCGAGGGGAGGGAACTTGGTCCCTGCTAAGTCTTTGAATTGCAGCTCTTAGGGCCTCGCTCAATGGCACGCAATGGATTTAATCACACTTGACAGTCCCGCGAGCGCCGGTCGTGGGGAGGGCAAAGCCGCCTTACGAAGGTAACAGCAATCGTAGACTTTCAGTCACGAATCAGGGTAGTTCCACCTACCATGGAGAGTGGCATCCAGGGGCAAGGTGTATTCGCAGGGGGGATGAGATGTCGCAAGTCATGCAAGAGCAGCAACCGTCCATGCTGGCACGGGCGGAGGAAATACAACGCCAAATCCACCAGCTTTCCAGCCGGGACCTGCAGCTATGGTCGATTGCGAGTCTGATGGTGCTGGTCTTGACCGGCGGATTCGTGGCGCTGGTTGTTCCTAGCTTGAACGGTGGGGAGCGTGTGCTTCGAATGGGGCAGGCTTATTTGCCACAGCTGTTTTTCGGACTTATTTGCTTGGTGGTGCTCGGCAACATCTATCTACTTTCGCAGCGCGCGAACCTGAACTCAACCCGTAAGACGCTGATTGGAGAACTGGTCCTCAACGAACGGCTGGAGAACCTTTCCCTCATTGATCCACTTACGCAACTGTTGAATCGCCGGGCGCTAAACGAATTGATCTCGCATCAGCTGGCACGCGCCAACCGCAGTGGTGAACCCTTGACGTTCCTAAGCGTAGACATCAACGAGTTTCGCGAACTGAATGCGAAGCTCGGGAACATGGAAGGGAACCGCGTTCTGACCGAATTCGCGAAGATCTTGAAAAACGTCTTCCGCGGCGGCGACCTGATTTTCCGCCAGGGTGGTGACGAGTTCCTGATCGTGATGTCCGACACTTCGGAATCCCAAGCCGGCTTTCCCCTGCAGAGGCTGTTGCGCGCAGTGGAGGAATGGAACACCACGAACGGCAAGGCGTATCAACTCTCGTTTGCATGGGGAGTTGCGGCATACATAACCGGAACAAGTCTGGAAGAAATACTGCGCACCGTGGACCGCAAGCTATACCAGAAGATGCACAATCTCGCCCCGGTGTTTTGAGCGGTCAACAAACCGGTCAGCCGAGAACTTTTGCTTTTTGTCGGGAATGTCGAGCTGTGGGCGGCGCTTATAGCTTCGCGCCGGCTGCCTTATCCAGGTACCACATCAGCTTTCCGTGGATGGGTCTCACTCGCTGACATGGAAGGTTGGCAGATGGATCTCGCAGCGCAGTCCGCACGATCTCCGCTTTTCCGGCTCCTTCTACCAGGAACATGACATTTTCGGCATTGTTGAGGACCGGGTAGGTACAGGTGATCCGCCAGGTGCTGTGCAAAGCGACGTAGTTTCCAACCACGAAGCGCTGCTTCTCCTCGAGGGCGGTTGTCTCCGGGAATAGGGATGCCGTATGTCCTTCCGGCCCAATTCCAAGAAGAATGAAGTTGAGACGTGGAAACTGCCCCGGGGCAGGGCCAAAGAACTCGCTCAAACACTGCTCGTACACGCCTGATCCTTGATTGGCATCCGGAATTTCGCCGGGCATTCGGAAGACGTGTTCCGCCGATATCGGCAGCTTCGAAAGCAATGTCTCCTTCGCCATGCGGAAATTGCTCTCCGGAAAATCGGGGGGGACATGGCGCTCGTCTCCCCAAAAGAAGAAAACTCTCTCCCATGACAGCTCAGTGGAGAAGGTGGTCGCGAGCTGTTGGTGCAACCCGATTGGCGTTGACCCACCCGACAGGGCAACCGTATATCGCCCGTGTTCCTGGATTGCCTGTCTGCCGACCTCGCAAAACTTTTCTGCCGAGGCACGAAATAACTCCTGACTGGAAGAGAAAACGGCAATTTCTGGATCTGAAGGCATGAAACTTAAGCGGCGGCTTCCAGGGATGCACACCGTGCAGCGCCCAAAAGACCCAGTTTGTCGTTGGTGATGACCTGGATGGGTATGATTTCCATCAGATGACGTAAACGGCCCTTTGCCAGGAAGGCCTCAAGAAATAATGGAGTGGCCAGCTTGGGGAGGATCTTCGGAGCAATTCCCCCCGCCAAGAAAACACCGCCGGTCGACTTGAGCTTCAAGGCTAGGTTGCCGGCCTCCGCGCCGAAAACCGAAACGAAGATGTTCAGAGCCTGCTCGCACATCGCACACTGGCCTCTTAACGCCGCATTCGAGATGGTTGCCGCAGCGTCCTTTTCCACCATCTCCGCTACCAGCCAGTCTGGTGGTTTCCCCCGGCCGGTGTCGCGGAGAAACTCAAAAATGTTGATCAGGCCGGGTCCGGACAGGACTCGCTCATAGCTGACATGGCCATAGCGGCTGCGCAAGTACCGATAAAGCTCAAGCTGCAGATCGTCCTCGGGCGCGAAATCGCAATGGCCGCCTTCGGAGGCGAAAACATGATGGCGCGCGCCGTCCCAGTACAGTCCGCCCTCGCCAAGCCCAGTGCCCGCAGCAATGACAGCCTGGTTGCCGTTGGCCGAACCTGTAATGGAAATCACGTTATTCAGCGGCACAAGGTCGCTCGAAGAGAGGGCACCGATCCCCCATCCGGTGGCCTCGAGATCGTTGATGAGCACGGTCTTGTTGAGCCTCAATTCGTCTGCCAACCGCTTGGATTCGATGATCCAGGGGAGATTCGAAGCCTCCACCCGACCGTTATTGACCGGCCCGGCGATTCCGAAGCATGCTTGTGTGGGATGAACTTTCGTGCTGCCTACAAATTCCGCGACAATTTGGTCCAGTCCCGAGTAATGACGGCTAGGGAAAATGGAGAGTTGTTGAAGCTTGAACTCTTGGTTCTGGACGTCAAAAAGTGCGAGGCGTGCGTTTGTGCCCCCGATGTCGCCCGCCAGGATCATTTCTCGAAATTCCTCCAATGACGACCGTCGCGTTCCAGCAGCTCATCGGCTTCTCGCGGCCCCCAGCTTCCCGAAGGATAGTTGGGGAAATTGCGCGGAGGCAGAGCCTTCCAGACGTCGAGCGCCGGACTGACCACGCACCAACCCGCCTCGACCATGTCGGCGCGCTGGAACAGCGTAGCATCGCCAATCATGCAATCGTGCAACAGGCGCTCATAGCCGGTGCTCGGCTGCGTACCGAAATAATCAGCATACTCGAAATTCATGTCCACGGCGCCTAAGCGCATGATGGGACCGGGAACTTTGGCGGCAAATTGGAGGGAGATGCCCTCTTCCGGCTGAATGTGAAGTACCAGTTGGTTGGGCATCAGGGTGTCAACCGGAGTGTCGCGGAATAGTACGAGCGGTGCCCGTCGAAATTGGATGGTGATGTGGGTATTCTGCGCTGCTAATCGTTTGCCGGTACGTAGATAGAACGGAACATCGGCCCAACGCCAGTTATCGATCGCTAATTTCATGGCGACGAAGGTTTCCGTGCGCGAATCGCTCGGGACATCCTCCTCTTGCCGGTAACCCGGAACTCGCTGGGCACCCTCGATACCGGGGCCGTATTGCCCGCGAACGGTTCTTGTTAGAACTTCCTCGGAACTCAAGGGCTGGATTGCATGAAGCACTTTGGCCTGTTCGTCTCGGACGGCGTTCGCCTCGAAGGAGACGGGTGGCTCCATGGCAGTGAGGCTGATGAGTTGCATAATGTGGTTCGGGACCATGTCGCGCAAAGCGCCGGCGGAATCGTAATAGCTGCCGCGCTGCTCCACCCCCACGGTTTCGGCCACGGAGATTTGAATGTGATCGATGTAGCGGCGGTTCCAGATTGGCTCAAAAATTCCGTTTGCGAAACGGAATGCCAAAATGTTCTGCACGGTCTCTTTCCCGAGATAGTGATCGATACGATAAATTTGCTTTTCGTCGGCCACCCCGAGCAGACGCTTGTTGAGAGAGCGGGCAGAATCAATGTCGTGACCAAATGGCTTCTCGATGATCACCCGCCGCCAGTAATGGTCCCGTTCACTCATAAGGCCAGCGGCTGCTAGCTGCTCGACCACCGGCCCGAAGAAGTTGGGTGCAGTGGCGAGATAGAAGAAAAAGTTGCCGTGAGTGTTGTGCTGTTTATCGAGCGCTTCAAGCTTGGACTTCAGCTGCCCGTAGGTGTTCTTGTCGTCAAACTCTGCGGTCAAGTAGTAGAGCCGCTGTTTGAACCAATCCCAGACCTCCGGATCTACCTCCCTGCCGGCGTAATGCGCGATGTCCGCGGTGAGCTTTTCGCGAAATTGATCGTCCGACATCCGATTGTGGGCCACCCCCAGAATGGCGAACTCACTCGGCAGCAAGTCGACTTTCGCGAGGTTGTAGAGAGCGGGAATGAGCTTGCGTTGCGTGAGGTCGCCGGCAGCGCCGAAGATCACCATAATGCAGGGGTCGCCGGGGCGCCCGGAGGTGCGCTGCTGGGTGCGAGGCATCACGTCTGCTTGTGCCATGAAGCGTTTCTCCGTCAGGCAGGTTTCTTGCCGGCCAGTACTGGTTCGACATGCCCGCCAAACTTCTGGCGCATTGCGGACAACATTTTCTCCGCAAAGGTATGTTCTTGGCGCGAACGAAAACGCACGAACAGCGCCGCCGAGAGCACGTCAACCGGCACGGCTTCGTCGATCGCTGCTTCAATGGTCCAGCGTCCTTCGCCGGAATCCTGCACGAATCCGGAATATTCCGCAAGCGTAGGATTCTCTGCCAGTGCCATGGCGGTGAGATCAAGCAGCCACGAACTCACCACGCTGCCGCGTCGCCACACCTCCGCAATGTCAGCCAGATTCAGAGCATACTGCTGGTCCCTTGGGAGATCGGGCTTGCTCGCGTTGCGGAAAATGTCAAAGCCCTCCGCGTACGCCTGCATGATGCCGTACTCGATGCCGTTATGCACCATCTTTACGAAATGTCCCGAACCAGAAGGTCCGCAGTAAATGTAGCCCTCCTCGGCCGTGCCCGCCATCTTTTCGCGGCCCGGGGTACGTGGAATGTTGCCCCGTCCGGGAGCGAGCGTCTTGAAAATCGGATCAAGTTGCTGAACGGCCTCTTTGGGGCCGCCGATCATCATGCAATAGCCCCGCTCGAGACCCCAAACTCCACCGCTGGTGCCGACATCAACGTAGTGAATGCCTTTATCCTTGAGCAGTTTCGAGCGGCGAATGTCGTCTTTGAAGTACGAGTTCCCCCCGTCAATCAGAATGTCGCCGGACTCGAACTTCGCGGCCAACGCCTGCACGGAAGACTCGGTCGCGCCTCCGGCCGGAACCATCAACCAGGCGATGCGGGGCGACCCAAGTTTGCTCACGAAATCGCCCAGCGCGGAAGAGGGGAGTGCACCTTCGCTGGCCATGCCTTTGACTGCGTCGGCGCTCAGATCACTGACGACAACTTCGTGACCGCCGCGCATCAAGCGTCGCGCCATGTTGGCGCCCATCCGACCAAGGCCTACCATTCCCAGACGCATACGGCTCCTTCCCAAATTCAAGTGTCGGTTACATCAACGCTTCGGCGACGATGTCCAGCATTTCCGAGAGTCCAACTTCCACGTCTTTGCCCAGGTGCACGCGCAATGCCCTTCGCTTGCGGTCGGCAAGAACCTGGAAATCGCCGCGGGCCTGCGCTGCTTTCACAATACCGAACGTGTACTTTGCCCCCGGTACGGGCAAATCGTGGGCGTCGTCACAGGTAATCTGCAAGAAGACTCCCTTATTCGGGCCGCCCTTATACGCCTGTCCTGTCGAATGCAGAAAGCGAGGGCCGAAACCAAGACAAGTGGCTACCTGCTTGGCATCCCGGACAGCATGACGAATCTCCTGCAGTCGAGCTTCGTGTTCCCGGTTCATCTGAATGTAGCCCAGCACCGCGAAGTAGTCGCCGGGCTGAATGCGGTCGAGGTGGGCCTTTACATGTCCGGCAAGGTTCCCGCGGTTCACGGCGCTTGCATTGTCTGGATCGGCAAACAACTTGATGCCGGCCTGCTCGAAGATTGGTCTCTCTGGAGGCAGAGATCCCGACTGCTCGTACTCATTCGTGAGCTTGCGGGTCTCAATTTTGCTCGCTTCCACGTCAGGCTGGTTGAAGGCATTGATGGCGATAACCGAACCCGCCACCGCGGTGGCGATCTCCCAACGGAAGAATTCTTGTGAAAGATCGTAGGTGTCCTTCAGCGAGATTCGAATCACCGGGTGGCCGGCCTTTTCAAGCGCCGCTAAATGCTCGTCCTGGTTCGAATCCGGGGCCGGGTCGAAGCGGAGGTAGGCGAATATGCGGTCCTTGCCGTAGCCCTCGGGTCCGGTAAGTTCCTCGCGGTCGACGGGAATAATTCCCTTGCCCTGCTTTCCCGTGGACTCAGCGATCAACTGCTCGAGCCATGCCCCGAGGTCATAAATCGCAGGCGACGCCACGATCGTCAGCTTGTCGTGCCCCAGTTTCGCAGCCGAGCCGAGAATGAGACCGAGCATGACGCCGGGGTTACTGGCTACATCGGCCGTGCACGCCTGCACCATCGTTTGGGCGTGGGCGAGGAATTTTGAAACACTTACTCCCATCGCAGCCGCCGGCACAATGCCGAAATTCGAGAGCGCCGAATAGCGGCCGCCAATGCTCGGCACTCCATGGAAGATGTAGCGGAAATTGTCCGCCTGGGCTTCTTCCTGCAGTTTGGATCCGGGATCGGTGATTGCGATCCAACGGCTGCCGGCCTTGCTAGGTCCGACAATCTCTTTGGTGCGCTCGAAGAAATACTTCTTGAAGATATTCGGCTCGAGCGTGCTACCCGACTTGCTGGAAACGATAAACAGGGTTCGCTCTAAATTGACGGCATCTTCAAAGGCTTTTACCTGTTGGGGATCGGTGGAATCGAGGACGTGAAGGCGAGGAAAGCCGTCGATCTGTCCGTAGGTCTTAGCCAGCACTTCCGGGCAGAGACTTGAGCCGCCCATGCCGAGGAGAAGAACATCGGAGAACTTGTCTTTTTGCACCTCCTCGGAAAATTGCTGAAACTTCGACAGGTCGGCCATCTGTTTCTCGACAATGTCCAGCCAGCCAAGCCACTGCCCTTCGTCGGAGTTCGTCCACAGAGAGGCATCGCGCTGCCACAGACGGCGTACCTTGTTGTGATTCCCCCAGTCGGCAACGGCGTCTGTGAGCTGCTTGTTCAGAGCAGCGGGCAGGATGTAGCTTTCGTTCCCAATCATGCTTGCGTGCTCTTCTCCACTGCGACTAGCAGTTTGTCAAATGCCTCTTCGAACAAGCGCACGCCATCATCGGTCAGCTTGTCGGTGACCTGGTCGATGGACACGCCAAGATCGGCCAACGTCTTCATGGTTTCTCTCGCGCCCGCGATATCCTCGGTCAGGGTCTCGCGGGGTTGCCCGTGATCACGGAAGGCGTCCAAGGTAGCGGGTGGAATCGTGTTCACCGTGTCCGGTCCAATCAATTCCTGCACGTACAGGATGTCGGGATAAGAAGGATTCTTCGTGCTGGTACTGGCCCACAGCACACGCTGCGTCTGCGCACCTTGAGATTTCAGTTTGTCCCAACGTGGACCGGAAAAGATTCCCAAGTAACGCTCATAGGCAAGCTTCGCATTGGCGATGGCAACCTTGCCGACAACGCTCTTGAGCTTCTCGGTTTTCGCGGGGTCTTTTTCGGACTTGAGGCGGTTGGCCATTTCAGCATCGATCGAATTGTCGATGCGGCTGACGAAGAAGCTGGCGACGCTGGCAATCCGCTTCGGATCGCCACCATTAGAGGCGAACTTCTCCAGCCCGCGAACATAGGCTTCTGCCACTTGTTGATAGACATCCTGCGAAAAGAGCAGGGTGACGTTGATGTTGATGCCTTCACTGATCAGTTGTTCAAAAGCCGGAATGCCTTCCTTTGTCCCGGGAACCTTAATCATGAGGTTCTGACGGTTCACGGCTTTCCACAAGCGACGCGCTTCTTCGAGAGTTCCCTGCGTGTCACGAGCCAAATGCGGAGAAACTTCCAGACTGACGTAGCCGTCGCGCCACTTGGATTCGTCGTACACAACACGCAGCAGGTCGGTTGCATCCTGAATGTCGCGAATGGCGATGACTTCAAATTTAGCTTTGGCGTCGAGGTCATTGCGGGCTTTGAGGGTGTCGAGAATGCTGGCGTAGTCTTTGCTGCCCACGATAGCCTTCTCGAAGATCGCAGGATTCGACGTCATCCCGCGCAAGCCGTCTTCCTCGACCAGCCGCTTCAGTTCGCCGCTGGTGATCAGGTCGCGACGGATGTAGTCCAACCAGACTGACTGGCCATACCTCAGCAGATCCTTCAGTGGATTCGTCGCTTTCGCAGTTTCCAAAACTCCAGTTGGTTGCATATAGAACCTCGCTTTATGTTGGATCGTCCATGGCGCACTCGATGCCCCCAGTGTGAACCAGTTTCATCCCAGGAAGGGCACGGAGCTGCGCGAAGCAAGACGAGCTATTTTTTCCTTGCCAGAACTCCTCTGGCGGCTTCGAGCACATGTTCGACCGTGAATCCGTACTTTTTGAACAAGTCTTTGGCGGGTGCCGAGGCGCCAAAAGTCGTCATTCCTAGGATTGCGCCATCCAGCCCAACGTACCGCTCCCATCCAAACACCGAACCAGCCTCAACCGAAACTCTTGCGCGGACGTCCGGCGGCAGAACGCTGTCGCGATAGGCTTGCGTCTGCTTCTCAAACAGCTCCCAGGACGGCAAGCTGACGACCCGCACGCGTGTGCCCTCTGCCGTCAGCTTCTCGTATGCCGCAACGCATAGGGACAACTCGCTACCGGTGCCGATCAGGATCAGATCCGGCTTGCCTTGCGATTCGGCCAGGACATATCCGCCCTTTGCCAGCCCTGCCGCCGCAGCATACTTGTTGCGATCTAAGGTGGGCAGAGCTTGCCGCGTAAGAACCATGGAGACCGGTTCGTGCTTCATCTGCAGCGTCGCTTTCCAGGCTTCGACCACCTCGTTTGCGTCACCTGGACGCAGGACCACCATGCCGGGCATTGCCCGCAGAGATGCAAGTTGCTCGACCGGCTGATGGGTCGGGCCGTCTTCGCCGAGGCCGATGGAATCGTGCGTCAACACGTAAATCGTGGGTATTTCCATGACCGCGGCCAGACGCATGGAAGGCCGCATATAGTCCGTGAAGTTGAAGAACGTGCCGCCAAAGGCACGAAGCTTACACAGTGCCATGCCATTCAGGGCGGCGGCCATTGCGTGTTCGCGGACCCCGAAATGCAAATTTCGCCCGGAGTAATCCTCGGCCTGGAAATCCCCGGCACCCTCAAACTTCAGGGTGGTCTTGTTCGAAGTTGCGAGATCGGCCGATCCGCCCACTAGCCAAGGAATATTCTGTGCGAAGACATTGAGAACTTTTCCCGAGCTCTCGCGCGTGGCGACTCCCTTTGCATCAGGGGGGAAAGTCGGGATGTTCTTGTCCCAGCCCTCGGGAAGGTCGCGGCGCTGCATGCGATTGATGTGATCGGCGAGATCCGGGAACTGCTGGCCATATTTTCCGATCAGCTCATACCAGTTGGAACTCAGGTCTTGTCCCCGCCGCCCGATGCCATCCCGAAAATGCTCCCGAACTCCGTCCGGAACCAGGAACTGCGCATCTTCCGGCCAGCCGTAGAACTTTTTGGCGGCGCGGACTTCTTCTTCTCCCAGCGGCTCACCGTGCGCGGCATTGGTGTCCTGCTTCTTGGGCGATCCATAGCCGATGTGACTGTTGACAATAATCAGCGTTGGGCGATCCCTGGTCAGATGAAATTCTCGAATCCCGTTTGCCACCGCTTCCAAATCATTCGCGTCCGGAACATGAAGAACATTCCATTGATACCCGAGAAAGCGAGTTGCAACATCCTCGCTGAAAGACCAGATTGCGGGACCATCCAACGTAATCTGGTTCGCGTCGTACAGCCAGCAGAGATTCGACAATTTCAGATGGCCTGCGAGCGACGCAGCTTCTGCGCCGACGCCTTCCATCAGATCGCCATCCCCACAGAACGCGTATACGTTGTAATCGAAAACCTCGAATCCCGGACGGTTGTAGCGGGCCGCCAGCCACTTGCCGGCGATCGCCATCCCCACGCTGTTGCCGATGCCCTGGCCGAGCGGCCCAGTGGTGGTTTCCAGCCCCGAGGTGATCCGATATTCCGGATGTCCAGGAGTCTTGCTGTCGAGTTGACGAAAGCTCTTGATGTCATCGAGCGAAATAGCTGGCTTGTCGAGGACCTTATATTCGGAATCCACTGCCCGCACTCCGGTCAGGTAAAGCATGGAATACAGCAACATCGAAGCGTGCCCGTTCGAGAGAATGAACCGGTCGCGATTCGGCCATACCGGATTGGCGGGATCGTATCGCAGGAACTGTTGCCATAGGACGTAAACCACCGGGGCCAAAGCCATCGGCGCACCGGGGTGGCCAGAGTTGGCCTTCTGCACGGCATCTATGGACAGAGTTCGGATCGTGTTAATGCTCAGGGTGTCAATCTGTTTCCCTGTGAGGATTGCCTGATCACTTACCGCCATTGGAGTATCTCCCGAGTCTTACAGGTTAGGGGCCGGACGGCTGGCGAAGTATTCCAGTGTATCAATTTCGGGCGCAGATGGTCTGCCTTCCCAACTGTTTAAGATGCATCAGCCCTCACAAGAAATTCATAATCTGTGCCCACGGGCCAGTGACGCGCCGGGCTTGAATCTCCCTCGATTTCGAGCGTCGCCTAGGTTGCTGACCGAGTGATACAACTCCCCTTCTTTAACGAGCTTAGCCAGGCTGAAATTCGGGAGGTGTGCGGTCGATTGAAAGATGCAATTCAGGAAACGCGACGAAGGACGTAAAGAAAATTACCCATCCAGTTGGTTCGACAAATTCTCCCCGTGCCGTAGTCGATTGTGACTCTTTCGATGCGCTGCAAGCTTGCCGATTCCGCCAGACGATGCATTTCTCGATCGGTAAAAACGTGCCCGTAGGTCTGGATTTCGCCTGCTGCCGTTTTCCAACGCGCAATCACATCCCCGTTGTCATCGCCGGGGGCTAGATGATCGCGGAGCCAACGAGCGACCGTCATCAGAAGCCCGTATGTGCCCAGGTTGTAGCGATGAATGACATCCACGAACAGCAGGCCCCCGGGCGAGAGCAGTTGCCCGGCAAGGCACAAAGCGCGAACTCGTTTGTCGAATCCTTGTATGTGCCCAAGTACGTTCCAGAGACATGTGACCACATCGAACCGTTCTGAGACCGTGTTGATGTCCAAGTCTTCGGCCCTGGCATTCCACATCTCGCAAACCGCTAAGGTCTGCCTGGACATCTGTTGGCTTGGTTCGAGGAGCACCGCTCGTGAAATCCCCAGTTTTCCAGCAATCCGCAAAGCCCGACTTCCGTCGCCCGCGCCAATGTCAAGCAAGGATTTGGCTCCAGCTGGAATTCGCAATTCGATCTGCGCTTCCACGCTGCGCAGATACCGGGAGCGCCGCTCGCTGAATTGGGTGTAGAAAGGGGCGAGCCGATCGTAGGCGTTTATAGGATCAAGTACCTGCTCGAAGGAGTGAGACTCTGGCGAGCTCACCGTTTCTCGACAGCAACCGGGTGAATCTCCTCGACGTCCACCAGATTGGTCGGGTAGACACCGGTGTAGCAGGCCGTGCAGTAGGTGGTCTTCTCGCCGTCGTGGCAGGCCTTCTTCAGACCGTCAAGGGAAAGGTAAGCCAGAGAATCCGCGCCGATGTACTGCCGGATCTGCTCGATGGAATTGTTCGCGGCAATCAGTTCCTTCTTGCGCGGAGTGTCGACGCCGTAGAAGCACGGCGACATGGTTGGCGGACACGAGATGCGCATGTGGACTTCTCTTGCTCCCGCGTTGCGGATCATGCGAACGATCTTGCGGCTGGTCGTGCCGCGAACGATGGAGTCGTCAATCAAGACGATACGCCTGCCCTCAAGCAGACTGCGCACCGGGTTCAACTTCAGTTTCACACCGAAGTCTCGCACCGATTGCTGCGGCTCAATGAAGGTGCGTCCGACGTAGTGGTTGCGAATGAGGCCAAATCGAAGCGGGATGCCGCTTTCAGCCGAGTAGCCGATCGCCGCGGTAACCCCGGAATCCGGCACCGGAACGATCAAGTCGGCATCTGCCGGAGCTTCCCGCGCCAGTTGCCGTCCGAGTTCCTCTCGGCTTTCCTGCACCGAACGCCCAAAAATTCGGCTGTCTGGTCGCGCAAAATACACGTGCTCAAAGATGCAGCTCGACTGCGGCATCGTGGAAGAGTAAAAACGGGACGTCGTTCCTTCAGGTCCTACGATTACCAGTTCACCGGGTTTGACCTCCCGCTCATAACGGGCGCCAATCAGGTCGAACGCGCAGGTCTCCGAGGCAAACACGATTGTGTCCTGCCGCTGGTCGCCCTGAGCGGGGATGCGTCCCATGGCCAAGGGGCGGAATCCTCGGGGATCGCGAGCCGCAAAGATCCTGTCTGGACTGATCATGACGAGCGAGAATGCCCCTTCCACACGACGCAATGCGTCGGCAATTGCATCCGGCAGGGTCTGCTCCCGGGATTGCGCGACCAGATGGACGATGACTTCCGTATCGCTGGTGGTCTGGAAGATGGATCCCCGGGCTTCCATCTGCGTCCGTATGTCTTGCGCATTGGTGAGATTGCCGTTGTGCGCCAGGGCGATCATGCCTTTGTTCGATTGCACCAAGATCGGCTGGGCGTTGAGGACGGCCGAATCTCCCGTCGTCGAATATCGCGTGTGGCCAATGGCGAGCATCCCGCGAATGCGCGAGAGCTTCTTCTCGGTGAAGATGTCGGCCACCAGGCCCATCGCCTTGTGGATGTGCAGAGACATGCGGTCGGAGGTGACGATGCCTGCCGACTCCTGCCCGCGGTGCTGCAGGGCATGCAAGCCAAGGTAAGCGAGCGTCTCCGCTTCAGGGTGCTCGTAGATCGCCACCACCCCACATTCTTCGCGAAACTTGTCGAAATTAGCCATCAGCCCCCAGCCCCTCAGTTCAACCTCAACCCTCTAGCCTGCCGCTACTGCCACCGGTTCTGCTCGCAACACCCGTTCGAGCGCATTCTCATACACATCGCGCAATTCGGCAATGGCAGCCGAAACCACCGTGCGGCCGTCTAGCTTAAATTCCAGGTTGCGAGAAACTGTCTCGCCCAGCAGGTCAGCAAAAATGCCCTGCTTGCCCACTACTTCTTTGATTCGAGCCACGTGGGCCGGGTCGCAAGAGATCACGATTCGACTCGCGTCTTCGCCAAATAGCACAAATTCTGGTGCAAGTCCCTGAGAAGAAAGCTCGACCGAGCATCCGATCTCCTTTTGAAAGGCGCATCGGGTCAAGGCCACGGCCAAACCGCCCTCGGAGCAGTCGTGAGCTGAATCAATGAGCCCCGCGGCGGTCAGTTGAACCACCGCCTTCTGCAAACCAGCTTCACCTTCCAATTCCAGCGCGGGGGGGAAGCCCCAGACCTCGCCAAGGACAACCTTCGCGTACTCCGACGATCCGAATTCGACTTCCGCGTCGGTGGCGTCGCCGGGCTCAGAACCCCGCAGCAAAACAACCGAGCGGCCCGCTTCACGGAAGTGCGGGAACATGGTGCGAGTGACGTCTTCGAGGATGCCAACCACGCCTAGCACGGGAGTGGGATAAATCCCTTCCCCCAAGGTCTCGTTATAGAAGCTGACGTTGCCGCCCGTGATCGGGATGTCGAGTTCCTCGCATGCTCTAGTGATTCCATCGATTACTTGCGAGAACTGCCACATGATGGGGGGCTTTTCAGGATTGCCAAAGTTCAGGCAATTCGTTGCCCCAACCGGAACCGCTCCCGAGCAGGCAACGTTCCTCGCTGCCTCGGCGACTGCATGCATCGCGCCCAGCTTCGGGTCGAGATAGCACCAGCGGCCGTTCCCATCGAGAGCCATTGCCAGCCCGCGCTGCGAACCCTTGATGCGAATGACCCCGCCATCGCCATTTCCGGGACCTTCGACGGTATTGGTCTGAACCATCGAATCGTACTGCTGATAAATCCAGCGCTTACTGCAGATGTTCTCTGACGCCAGCAGCGTCTTCAGATTGCCGTTGAACTCTGTCTCGTGCCCAAGCTTGATGCTCGCCGGCATCTCACGCGGAACCGGCGGTTCCCAGCGCGCAAGTGGGCGCCTATAAAGGGGAGCATCCTCTGTCAACGCGGTATTCGGAATGTCAGCGACAACCTTGCCGTGCTCGAGCACCCGCATGCGCGACTCGCTGATCACTTGGCCGACCTCAACGGCGTCGAGTCCCCATTTGCGGAATACGCGATAAACTTCTTCTTCGCGCCCTTTTTGTGCCACCAGCAGCATGCGTTCCTGCGATTCGCTCAGCAGGATTTCGTAGGCGTTCATGCCGGTCTCGCGCTGCGGCACGCGGTCCATTTCGATTTCCAGACCCACTCCGCCACGGGCGCCCATTTCGCACGTCGAGCACGTCAGTCCGGCTGCGCCCATGTCTTGAATGCCTACGATGGCGCCGGTCTGCATGGCTTCAAGACAGGCTTCGAGCAGAAGCTTTTCGAGGAAGGGATCTCCCACTTGAACGTTCGGCCGCTTTGCTTCGGATTGTTCGCTGAACTCCTCGCTGGCCATGGTCGCGCCATGAATACCGTCGCGGCCAGTCTTCGCGCCCACGTAGATCACGGGATTTCCCTCACCCGAAGCTTTCGCATAAAAGATCTGATCTTTGCGCACCAGTCCGAGGGCGAAGGCGTTCACCAGCGGGTTGCCGGAATAACAGGGTTCAAACTTAGTCTCGCCGCCAAGGTTCGGCACGCCAAAGCAATTGCCATAGGAAGCAATGCCACTGACAACGCCTTCCAGGATTGAATGATTGCGATGAATATCGGACTCCGTGGCGCCTGCATTCTGCTCGGCGTCGTCCGAATCGATTGGCCCGAAGCGCAATGAATCCATCACTGCTACCGGCCGTGCGCCCATGGTAAAGATGTCGCGCAGGATCCCGCCCACGCCGGTAGTCGCGCCCTGAAAGGGCTCAATGAACGAAGGATGGTTGTGCGACTCGATCTTGAAGGCACAAGCCCATCCCTCCCCGATATCGATGATGCCCGCGTTCTCCCCTGGTCCTTGCAGCACGCGCTGGCTACGCGTCGGCAACCGCTTCAAATGGACACGTGAGGATTTGTACGAACAGTGCTCACTCCACATCACGCTAAAAATTCCGAGTTCGGTGAACGACGGTTCACGACCCAGCAGAGTCTTAATTCGCTCGAATTCGTCCGCCGTGATTCCGTGATCGCGCAGTATTTCGAGAGTAATGGCAGGGGTAGCCGAGGTGGTCATTGCGGGAAACTCTATTGTCGCATTTCCCGGTAGTGCAACAAAGCAGAAAAACCGACTCTGGATGCGCCAAGTGTCTGATCCTTGCTCCTGGCTCAGCGTTTTCAGGGTGCGAGCCTTGGGCTTCGAGCTTACGCCCTATACTGAGTCAGATGAAATCCGTCATCGTCGGTACGGCTGGCCACATCGATCACGGCAAAACGGCGCTGGTCAAGGCGGTCACCGGCATCGACGCCGACCGTCTCGAAGAAGAAAAGCGCCGCGGAATAACGATTGACCTGGGGTTTGCGCATCTCGAAATACCCGCCCCCGATGGTGAGGTCATGCGCTTCGGATTTGTCGATGTTCCCGGCCATGAGCGCTTCGTGCGCAATATGCTTGCCGGCGTGGGCGGAATCGACCTCGTTCTACTCGTCATTGCCGCCGACGAGGGAATCAAACCCCAAACGCGCGAGCATTTCGATATTTGCCGGCTGCTCTCGGTTCAGCGCGGCATGACGCTGCTCACCAAATCCGACCTTGTGGACCAAGACACACTCGACGTAGTTCGCATGGAGATTGAGGACTTGCTGCGGGGATCGTTTCTGCAGGATTCGCCGATTCTTCCCGTCAGCTCGCTTACCGGGAGTGGTATTGGAGATCTCAAGCGAGAACTTGTGCAGATGGCGGCAACCCTTCCTGCGCGCGATACTACGGCGATCGCGCGCCTGCCCATCGATCGTGTGTTCACCATGAAGGGTTTCGGAACGGTGGTCACGGGAACACTCCTCGCCGGGAACATTCGACCAGAAGATGAACTGGAAATGTTCCCGTCCGGCAGACACGTCCGTGTGCGCGGCGTGCAGGTGCACGGCGATTCGACCAATCAGGCGATGGCTGGCGAACGCACCGCGCTGAACCTTGCGGGGGTGGAGAAGACAGAGCTCGCCCGAGGCATGACACTCTCCAGCCCGGGATTACTGCAGGCTACGTCGCGTATCGATGTCAGGTTATCTCTGCTGGCCTCTGCGAAGCCGCTGAAGAACGGTGCCCGCGTGCATCTTCACGCCTTCGCCTCGGAAACAATCGCCAGCGTGCGGCTGCTCGAGGGCAAGCAAGTTCAGCCGGGCAGCGACCGTCTCCTGCAGCTACAACTTGCAGACTCGTTGCTGTTGCTGCCGGGCGATCGCTTTATCGTCCGCCAGTTTTCGCCTCTCGCCACAATCGGAGGCGGATCAGTACTGGAGAACCGCCCTGCGGCGCGATTCAGGAATCTAGCGAATTACCGCGAATTTCTGGAGTCGCTGTCCGATCCTTCTCCTGAGTCTGGATTGCGGGCCCGCGTGATTGGGAAAGGAGTAGGCGGACTCACGATGGCTGAGGCCGTGGCTCGAACCGGTTGGCGCGAAAACGAGATTACCTCGGTTTGCGCAAGGATTCCGGAGATCGCTAAGGTTCGCGGAGTTCTTATCGCGAAGTCTGCTCTTGACTTGGTGCGCAAAGGCCTGTTCCATGTTCTCGAAAATTTTCATAAGGAAGATCCGCTGGCAGCGGGCCTGTCGAAGGAAGCGCTGCGGGAACGATTGAAGGATATAAGCCCCGATGTGTTTTCCCCGGTTTTCGACGACGCACTGAAGAACAGACAGATTGCACTGAACGGGGACCTGGTCCACCTTCCCGGCCGCGGCGTGGAAATGCAAGGGGACGAGGTGGAGTCGCGTAAGACGATCGAACAGGCATTTGCGTCGGCCGGGCTCAAAGTCCCAGCCCTGAAGGATGTTGTGTCCGGCCTGCAAATCGACAAAGCCCGCGCCCAGAAGATAGTGACTTTACTTCTTCGTGAGAAGCTGCTGATCAAGGTTTCCGATGATCTGGTATTCCACCGTGCTGCTCTCGATCAACTGCGTACCTCCTTAACCAAGCGGAAACAAAAGGATCCGAAGATCGATGTGGCAGGCTTCAAAGACCTCACAGGCGTGAGCAGAAAATACGCTATTCCGCTACTTGAGTACCTCGACCGCGAGCGTGTGACCAAACGAATTGGCGATGAGCGCTTAATCCTCTAAGGTCCGCAACCAGCGGCTACTCTGCCCAACTCTGCTTCGCGTAATTTCTGCGCTTTCAGCGGAAAAATCGCTGTACGGTAACGCCGCTTGCGCCGTAAGGAGTCTGCTGGATTTTCCCTGAACACGAATCCGAATACATTGCGGAGAGTCAGATGAATTCATTCGGAGGCGTGATAACTATGAAAGGAAAAGCAACACTGGTTTCACTGGTGCTGCTCTCGGGAACATGGGTGCTCGCGCAAAGCACTCCCCCGAACAGTACACCTTCCAGCACGGGCTCCTCGCAGACGCAAAGCAGCCCAGCAACACCCCAGACATCTTCCCCAAGCACTAGCCCGAACACCAGTCAACCGGCACAACAGCCGGCACAAGCTACCCCGAGTACCAGTCAGCCGGCACAAACGACCCCCAGCACCAGTCAGCCGGCACAAACGACTCCGAGTACAAATGCTCCCGGAACTAACGACCAGACCGGCGCAGGAAACTCGAACGGAACGCAGGCCGGCCAAACCGATCAGGGCACGGGCGCGGCAGGCACCGGAGTGGGAAGCAGCTCTTCCACCAACGGCACCAACGCCGGCGGTTCCAGTGCGGCGAATGGCAATAGCTTGGCAGGCTGTCTCGCAGGATCTCCGATCACGGGCAGTTACATGCTGACCGACCAAAGCGGAACTAACTACAAGCTGACCGGCAATCTCGAAAGCCTACGTATGCTCGTCGGCAACCAGGTGCAGGTCACGGGAGCTTTGTCAGACAACAATGGCGCTTCCGCGAGCGCGACGGCGAATCCAGGCTCTAATGAGACCGGCGCTAGCGCTTCTGCGACGGGCACCGCATCGGCTGGTGCGAATTCCGGCATGAACTCGAGCTCCAACACCGGAACCGCAAGCGCAACGAGCAGCGGGATGAAGCAATTCAACGTGACCAATGCGACCAAGGTTGCGGATCAGTGCGGCAGCGCTTCGCCCTCTAAGCCATCGAATAGTCCGAGCTCCCTGTTGCACCGAAATGAAGTGTTGACGGCGTCGCTTCAAGCCGGGACGGCCGCTGGAGCGGGGGCTCAGACCGGAACCACGGGTACCGGCACAGGAACCATGAATGGTCAAACCGGTTCAACGCCGGGCCAGTCAACCACGACTCCTGGATCAACGCAGACTCCAGGCACGGCGCAGCCGGGAACGGCTGCTCCAACTCCTGGGACGGCGGCTCCAACCCCTGGTGCGGCAGGCTCAGCGCCAGTTCCAAGCCAGACAACTCCGGAGACCACCCCGACCTCACCGACGCCTGAGACCAGTCCAACCACACCACCTCCGGAAACAAGCCCAACTCCTACAACGCCCGAGACGACACCGTCTACACCTGCGCCGAACAGCACTCCGGGAACGACCAATCCATCTTCGAGCCCCGGAACGACGCCTGGAAATACCGCTCCACCTAGTAGCACGCCTCCAACGACGCCCCAGGGTGACACCAACACGACACCTCCGCCTAGCGCCTAGGACCCTGTGGCAGAAAAAAGGTCTGCCTCGGCAGGCCTTTTTGCTTGTCCGCAGGCGTCGTTCCCCTGTGAGATAATTTTTTGTTTGGAGCGACGATATGGAGCACAGAGTTAACTGCGTGAAGCTGCACAAAGAGCTTCCCGGTCTCGACGAGCCACCCTTTGATACGGATCTCGGGCGCAAGATTTACGACAACGTCTCCCAGCAGGCCTGGAGCCAGTGGACTGAATTCTGCAAGATGCTCCTCAATGAATACCGCCTCAATCCGGCTCGAAGGGAAGATCAGGAAGTGATTGTCCGTCAGATGGAGCAATACTTCTTTGGCGAAGGCGCCGCCCCTCCTCCGGAGTATGTTGCGCCTGAACAGAAGCAATAATCAGGAAGCGCAGCTCAGCGAAAGCGGCTAAAACCGAAACACAATTCCGGTCGACATGCGGAGATTGTTTTGACTTCCTTTGAAGAGATTGGTCCGTAACCAATCAACCTGAACGCGCACTGCCGCGACTTCCACGAGTTTGTAATCCACTCCACCCCCGATTGCCTCAGAAAATCCCATGCTGGACGTGGATATTCCTCCGCCGGCGTCGGACTGGTGACTGAAGCCGAACAGCGCTTGCGCAAAGGGGGTGTACTTGCCGAGATTGGTCGACGCGCGCGGCCCGAACAGCAAGCTATGCCGACTGCCGTTGAGGCGGAATTTCGCGGGAGTACAACCTATGCCAATGCAGCCGGTATTTGCTCCACCATAGTGCCAGTCGAAGTCCGCCACCGCTCCCAGCCAGGAATAAAGTTTGCCCTCCACCGTTGCTTCCCAACCATTCATGGCGACATGGAGGGGGGCGCCATTGACAACCTGTCCGTCGGAATAGGAATAGCCAAAAAAAGCGTTACCGCTCTTAGGGATTTGCCCTCGGCTCATGGCAGTGAAAATCAAGAGGGTGAAGGTGATCGCGCAGGTCTTACGCAACAAACTCTCCTCGACACAGAGGAACTTAGGATGCCGCAGAGTTACCTCCCGGATGCCAAAGCGATGCTGGATTTGCATGGCTGGTTACGGAGCGTCTTTTCTTAGGTTTTTCACAGTTTCCCAAAAAAAGTATGCCTATAGTGAAACAGAGGTACTATTTTTGGCACTATCCAGCCATGAGGGGATGTTCTGCCGTGGCCGTTTTTGCAAAGAGTGACGAAGATTTCTCTAGGAACTCCAGTTTTTCAGCGGAAACAGAAAACCTGGGAAATGTCGCGATAATCCATTGTTTCGGACGATTGTGCTTCCAAGGCGAAGCCATGGTGCTGGCCGAGATCGCGCAAGAATCCATGAGGGCCGGCCATGAGTTGGTCCTTGATTTTTCCGCGCTCCATCTCTTGGATAGTGCCGGGATCGGACAGTTGGTGCTCATCAGCATGCAAGCGCAGGCCCCTGGTCGCGATGTGTCCATTGCATGCGCCTCTGACCGGGTTCGTTACTTGCTCGACCTCACAAACGTGGCATCACTGTTTGAGTTTTTCGGCTCGGTGAGCGGGGCGTTGGAAGAATGCTCTTCAAACGCCGCCTGACTTCGCCTACGCCGCAGTGCGCCTACTCTTGACGATCTTCGCAGTCGTGGTTGCCTGACCCGCGTGTCGCTGCGCGTGATCACCTACGTGCACCACCAGTCCGGCAAGGGTGGTGGGCATCTGTTGGCGGCCCACCATGCGCGGCTCGGATAGCCGCTCTTGGGGAAACGCACGAATTCTTTCAACAGCGGATTGCAAACCGCTGCTGAACTCCGCAAATAGCGCCCCGCGGGTGGCGCCCGGATCCAATTCCTGCTTCATGGCGGCGATCTGTTCCGGGCTGAGAGACTTGTTTTCTGCATAAGTAAGCAGGCGGTCGGTGCTGCGCGCGATATGCCGCAGATGAAAGGCGACCGGTGCAAGCTCCCCCGGACGCGCATTCAGTTCCTCATCCGACAGGTCTCCACACCACTTCTCTACATCTTCTTTCGTCAGTTCGAGCGCATGCAGGACGGCGCGCTGCACCGGGTCCACTTCCGCCAAGGTGCCGCGTAGCCAAGGTTCGGGGAGTTTGGGGTTATTCACGATGCAGCTGTCCGTTCGCGCCAGCGCTAGTTCCAGCGGGCGATTTTCTTTCGACCATGCCTAAAGAATAGCCGAGAATTTGCCGCCCTGAAATCCCGCCCACCCATCCTCTTCCCGACGGGATGTGGTGTAAGCGATCTGAAGGAGGGCGCAAGCGCAGGCGTTTCTCGCTCAGCCAAGGCAGCGCACAACCCGCTTACCATTTGGGTTTGCTGCTCTGAAAGTTATATCCTTGCATGCAGTGCAGGAAACTCCGGGCAGGTCTCCGACAACTCCGCTCTACATAGGCCTGGTGATCACCCTGATCGCCGTGGTCGCCTACTCGTTTTCCGTTACCAGAGGGATCAACAGCCTGCGTGATCTTCAGAAGAATTTGATCGATCGCAACCGCCGAGACTCGCTTCAACTCCTGCGGATTCAAAACGAACTCAATTCCATCGGCATGTCCATGCGCGACATGCTCGACGTCGATCCCAGTGACGCCGGCCAGAAGTATCCGCTCACCGCGTGGCAGCCGCAATTTGACCGCATGCGGGGCGACTTAGAAGATGCGTTTCGCCGCGAACGGCAGGTATCGCCCGAGGACCGAACGCCGGACCAGCAGCAGTATCTGGAAGCATCGCTTGCCCAATTCTGGGACGCGATGAACCGCAACTTCGAACTCGCCCGCAAAGGCCAGGAGCCAGAAGCCCGTGCGCAAATCAGGCTTTCCCTGCAAGCGCGCCTGGCCGCTTTGAGCAACGCGGTCGCGCGCCTGCTTGTGCAGAATAACGAAGTCGAGGAGCGCGCCGGCGCCCAGGTCAGCGAAATTTACGACCACGTGCAACGTCAGGCCTATTTCTTTCTGATCGGAACGCTGATCGCGATCGTCCTCACCAGTTTGTTCCTGATCCACTCGAACCGGCAGCTCTTCAATCGTCTGGAAGCACTCTCGGCCCAGCGCAGCGAACTCGCGCAAACCCTCATTTCTACTCAGGAATCGACGCTCCGCTACATCTCGCGCGAACTGCACGATGAGTTCGGGCAAATTCTCACCGCGGTAGGCGCAATGATTGGCAGGGCGCGAAGCCACGCTCCGGAAAACTCACCGCTCCGCACCGAACTCGTTGAAGTACGCGAAATTGCGCAGAACACGCTCGAAAAAGTTCGCAGCCTCTCCCAGGCGCTTCATCCGGTCATGCTTGACGAGGCTGGCCTGGAACCCACCATCGAGTGGTATCTTCCCGTGGTGGAAAGGCAGACCGGTATTGGCATATCCTACGAGAAAAGTGGAACTCCGTTCTCCGTCCACGGCGATTCGGCGGTCCACATTTATCGCGTTTTGCAAGAGGCCCTAAACAACGTTGCCAGGCACTCCGGCTCAAAGAAAGCGCGTGTGCGGCTGCATTTCGCAAACTCCGCCCTGGAATTGGAAGTCGCCGATAGCGGGAGTGGATTTGCAGACTTGCCCGCGCGCCGCGGTCTTGGGCTGGTAGCGATGCGCGAACGTGCCGAGTTGCTCGGCGGTAGCATTCGATTCGAACCGGCGCTCGGCGGCGGTACGGTGGTGAAGCTCGAAGTTCCGCGGGAGGCGGTTTCCCGCGAGACCCAGGAGATGCATGCCTGACAGAATCTCAGTCTTGCTGGTCGACGATCACAGCCTTGTTCGCCGCGGTTTCCGCCGCATGCTCGAAGATGAACCCGATATGAACGTCGTCGGCGAAGCCAGCGATGGCCAGGAAGCGGTTCAGCAGGCGCAATTGCTCAAGCCGCAAGTCATCGTCATGGACTGCGCCCTGCCCGAGATGAACGGCATTCAAGCGACGCGCAAGATCCTCGAATTTGCGCCGCAAACCCTAATCCTAATGCTCACCATGCACACCGAAGACACCTGGGTACGCCAGGCGCTCGAAGCCGGCGCCAAGGGCTACGTGCTGAAGAGCGCGCTGGATCTGGAGCTGAGCTCCGCTATCCGCCGCATGGTGAACGGGGAAAAGGTTCTTGACGGACAGCTATCGTTCCAGCAAAGCCTTAAGGGCGAGCGAGGATCGGGTCTTACGGTGCGAGAGGTTGAGATCCTACAACTGATCTGCGACGGAAAATCCAATAAAGAAATCGCCGCGCAGTTAGACCTTAGCGTAAACACAGTTGCCGTACACCGCGCCAACATCATGGATGCACTGGGGATCCACAAGACCGCAGAACTGGTGGTTTATGCCATCCGTAATGGGCTGGTGAACATTCCGTGAACCGCCGCTCTTTTCTGGGGCGCGCCGCTCGGGTCGGGGCCGCGGCACTCCTGCCTCAATCAAGGTTGTTTTCGCTCCCACCACAGCCGTCACTTGGCTTCCAATTCACAGACGTGACGAGCTCCGCGGGGGTTCATTTTCGCCACAACAATGGAGCCTACGGGGGCAAGCTGCTCCCGGAAACCCTTGGCCCCGGCTGCGCCTTTCTCGATTACGATGGCGACGGCTGGCAAGACATTCTACTGGTTAACAGCTCGGATTGGTCCGGCCACGCGCGACAGCGCTCCACCCCGAAGCTTTATCGCAACAATCGGAACGGCACCTTTACCGATGTGACCCGCGAGGCCGGCCTCGACCTTGAGATGTATGGGCTCGGCGTAGCGGTGGGGGACTACAACAACGATGGTTTCCCTGACATTCTGATCACCTGTGTTGGGCAGAACCGACTATTCAAGAACACCGGGAAAGGCAAGTTCGTTGACGTTACTCTGGCGAGCGGCCTCGGAAGGCGCCTCGCGTTCAGCACTTCCGCCATTTGGGTCGACTACGATCGCGACGGCTTGCTCGATCTATTTGTATGCAACTACGTGAAATGGTCAGCAGAGCACGATGTCTTCTGCAGCATTGACGGCAAGCACAAGTCCTACTGCACCCCCGAAGCCTACGTCGGCCAAACCTGCTGGCTTTTTCACAATCGAGGGAACGGCAACTTCGAGGACGTCACGGCGTCAAGCGGTATTTTCGACAGCAGCTCCAAATCTCTCGGGGTTGCGCTTCTCGACTATGATCAGGACGGCTGGCCCGACCTGCTCGTTGCCAACGACACCCAGCCAAACAAGCTCTATCGCAATCAGCGCAACGGAACTTTTCGCGATGTCGGGGTGGATACGGGAATTGCCTTCAGCCAGGAAGGCAAGGCTCGTGCCGGAATGGGCATTGACGTCGGCGATTTCGACAACTCCGGCCGCGCAGGCGTCGCCATCACTAACTTCGACAATGAGATGATCGGCTTGTATCGGGCGGAAGCTAGCGGTAACTTTGCCGACATCGCGGTGCAGAGCGGGGTCGGTCTTCCGTCGAAAACTACGCTGGGTTTCGGGTGCACTTTCTTGGACTGCAATCTCGATGGCTGGCTCGATCTGGTAGCTGTGAATGGCCACATCGACGACACGGTTCGCAACGTGCGCAACGTGGGATACGCACAGCCTCCCCAGTTGTTCCTGAACGACGGCCGAGGACACTTCTCCGAGGTTGGAGGTCAGGTGGGCGGAGGTTTCAATCAGCCGCGGGTGGGGCGTGGTCTTGCGGTTGGGGATTTTGATGGCGACGGCGATCAAGACCTCCTGATGACCACCAACAACGGGGCCGCGTATCTGTTTCGCAACGACCAGACCAGCGGCAACCGCAGCGTTCGTTTCAAGCTGACCGGAACCAAATCGAATCGCGATGCAATCGGCGCCCGAGTCAAGCTGTTCGCGGGTGGCTCGATGCAAACTCGGTTCGTTCGTAGCGGATCAAGCTACCTGTCACAGTCGGAGTTGCCCGTAACGTTCGGCCTCGGAAAGCAGGACGCCATTGAACGTATCGTCGTTGATTGGCCCAGCGGCAGAACTGAAGAATACAAGAGCCTTCAGGCGGGCAAGAGCTATGAGGTGAGCGAAGAAAAGGGGATAGTTCCCGCGGCGTTATCTCGGTAAGCTCTAACGCAAGGGTCGTTCGCACCGCGAAACCCGAATGTTCTCGCCAAAGTTGTGGATCTCCCCGCAACCAATCTCGTGCAGATGGCTCGCCCATTCGCTCTGCCGATTATCAATCCACCCGGTCTGAAATAACCATAGACCGGAAACGCTCGGCGGCACGGAACTCCATGCCTGCTGCATCACGGGTGCGACGTCCTCCGGTTCAAAACTGTTCTGACTTCCAACCAACGTGAGCAGCGTATGGTTGGCACAATGCGCTGACACAACCGCTCTCGGGGTCGGACCAAATGGCAACCAGCCCTGCTTGCCGCAAAGGTAGTACTCGAGCACGAGACTTCCTTGATAATCCGCAAGAATCACAGAACCGTCGGGTTGCGAATGGAAGATCGAAATTGCCTCGTTCATCAGACTTGGCCGCTGGTTCTTCGGACGAATGACGGGTGGGGTCGGGGCAGCAAGTATGTTGCAGACCATCAAAAATAGGATCAACAAAGCCATCTTGCTCCGCAGTCCGAAGATTCCTCCTCCGAGGAGGTCAACGCCGATTGCAATCCCGGGAATCGCGAATAGCGCCAGAATTATGTCGTGCCGGGTTCCACCATATGGATAAAAGCCCGCGCGGGCCGCCGCCAGGGCGAGGGCAAACGGCAAGGAGAGAAGGACTGCCCGGGATCGAGGGTATTGGATCCGTGGTTTCCCGAAAAAGAGCGCCACAAGCGCGACCAGGAACAACACTAGCATCAGAACGCCAATGCTGCCGTGGCTGAAAAAATATCGGAACAGGCGAATTGTCTTCGTCACGGCGAACGTCAAGAAGTGGTCGGTCCCAGGATGAAAGGTTGACTGACTTAGCCAGGTTGCCGCGATCTCGGCAGGCACTCCAGTCCGCCTCAGCGTTGCGACTTGGGTGGTGAACAGCACGGCGCAAACGCCTAACGCAATCACTTGTCCAACAATCCAGACCGTCTTGGTTCGTGGGGACGACGCGTGGCCGCCGAACACGCGCCAAAACCCGTATACCCCGGCACCCGCCGCAAAGATCAGAGCAGAGTAATGTGTGAGCAGCGCCAGCCACAGCCCACAAGCCGAGAGCGCGACCCAGGCGTCAGACCTCTCTTGCAGGCCGCGTTCGAACGCGTACAGGCATGCCGCACAAAGAAGGAGGAGAAACGAGTATTGGCGCACCTCGGCCGAGAGTCCAACCAGGGTTGGCGAAAGCAAGGTCAGTGCCAGCGCAAACAATGCTGTTGGTTGCCCCGCGACCCGGCGCACCCATAGAAAGATCATCCAGCCGAAAAGCACGCCAGCGAACACGAATGGCAGCCGTAGAAAAAGTTCTGTACTTCCCAACCGGACCCAAGCATGCAGCAGAAAGAACATCAGAGGCGGGTGCGCCGTGGTCAGGCTTACTGCATAAGTCTGCGAGAACGAAGGCTGAGCTGCGACCAAGTAGTGCAGGGCCTCATCGGGATTCAGAAATGTTCGCGCTGCCAGCCCCAGCCGCATGCTCGCGCCTGCCATCATCAGCAATCCTGCGAGCCAATACTGCCACGCACTTCTGCCTGACGAACGCGCGTCCCCGGTAGTGGTCGACATGAAGCGCCCATTCTATCGACTTGCGCCGGAATGTTCCTGCTCAACTGCTAAACTCAGGGCACGATGGCATGTTGCGTCAGACCCGTAGGGGGTTGCGAAAGCGAGAAGTCGGCGTGTCCATAGAAGTGGCCTCGCGAGTCTCCCGCGTAGAAGCGTCACCCGCGCGATCGCTGTCGACTTCGGTGCTCTTCCTGGCGGCCTGCTGGTTTGGCCTGGTTGCGGGTCTTCTAGAAGGCACAGGCCTCCTGGCTTTTCAGCGAATCAACTGGGCCCAATGGGCGCGCGTTCTTCATGTCTCAAAGGAAATCCTCTGGGTTTCTCCGCTCGTTGATCTTTTTTTCTTTCTTCTGATTGCTTGTCTGGTCGCGCTTGTTTCTCGTGCTTTGCCGCGCATCCCTGGTCTTCGTGTTCTTGTTTTCATCCTCACGTTCCTGACAGCCTATGATTGGTTGCTCGTCACCGGACGACTCTACAAGCGAGCGTGTCTGCTGCTCGCACTCGGCATTGCCGTCGCTTTCAGCCGCTGGCTGAAGAAGCAAGAAGTGCCGGTGGTTCGATTCTGGGCACGTTCGCTTCCCGCACTCCTTGGGATCTTTCTCGTGGCGCTGATTGGCATCGAAGCGGGCAAGCGCTTCCGCGAGTCTTACGCGACATCAAGCCTGCCAGCGGCAGCTCCCGGATCCCCCAACGTCGTTCTTATCGTCATCGATACGCTTCGTGCGGATCACCTGTCGGCTTACGGCTACCCGCGCCCAACCACTCCCCAGATAGAGAGCTTGGCAAGTCACGGCGTTCTGTTCGAGAACGCCATAGCTCCCTCATCGTGGAGCCTGCCTTCCCACGCATCGCTAGTCACCGGACGCTCGATTCACGAGCACGGTGTGGGCAACATCCAGCCCATGCCCTGGTTCGGGTGGGGCAATCGATCGTTAAATGGCGTTCCTACGATTGGTGAGGCGCTTCAGCAGCGCGGGTACCGCACCGGCGCTTTCTCCGCCAATCGGATTTACTTCACCAGCAACGTCGGGCTGGGGCGGGGCTTTTTGCACTTCGAGGATTATTTCGACAGTGTTGGCGATGGGTTTGTTCGCACCCAACTGGGCCGCGAGTTCGCTCGTCTGTACCTGAACCGCAGTGCTAAGAGCAAGTTCACCCGCTTCTTCCGCTGGGCTGGCCTCTCAAACTGGCTCGACAAGGACTCGGAAGGATCGGGCGAGTATGGCGGCGCGTTCGGCGTTCGCAAACGAGCCGACGAACTCAACCGCGAGGCACGAGGTTGGATTGAACGCAATCGCGATCACCCTTTCTTCGCATTCCTCACCTATCTCGACGTTCACTATTCCTATGGCGGCGCGCCTGGATATGGCAAACCTCTCTGGGATCACGGAACTGCCATCGACGAATACGATGCTGGCCTGAAATACGAAGACGATTACATTGGCCGTTTTCTGGCAGACCTTGACCGGGAGGGCATTCTGAAGAACACCCTCGTAATCGTGACCTCCGATCACGGCGAATCTCTTGGAGATCACGGACTCAGCTATCATGGCGCCGCGCTCTACTGGGAACTCGTGCGCGTGCCGCTCATCTTTTCTTGGCCCGGGCATTTACCCCAGGCAGTAAGAGTAGAGAGGCCGGTGGGTAACCAGGCAATCGCGGCAACGATTATGTCCATCGTCGGAGGACATAGCGATCCTTTTCCCCAGACCCCGCTTGACTCAACGTGGGGCGGTGCAACCTATCGGGGATCGACAAATTCTGCGGCCGCGACCGGCTCCGATTCCGACCGAGGCTTTGTCGTTTCCGAACTTCCCGAAACCAATACGATTGTCAAGGAAGATCGCGTGATGCAAGGCAAGGAACCTCTCGCTACAGATGGTGGGATGAGGTCTGTTGTATCGAGCCGATGGCAACTTATCAGCCATGAGAAATATGGTGATCAGATCTATGATTGGAACAAAGACCCCGGAGAAGCGAGAGATCTGATCAATTCACCGGAGGGGGCGCAGGCGCGGTCCTGGTTGAGAGGGGCGGAAGGGGTGGCCCGGCAATCAGAAACCCGACTGAAACCGGGGAAGATGCGCGGCGACGGCGATCACTAAACTGAGCGAAATGATTGTTTCCAAAGGACTAAGGGCGAGAGGAGTCTCTAATTATTTTGCAGTATTGTGACCGATCGCCGTCAGCGTGAAAATGGAGCTAACGTCCTCATAATTGTGGCCACCTCCGGCCTGAGAATTGAGGAGTTCAACCCACGAAGCCAAAGCCGCCCGAAAGGGCGGTTTTGGCTTTTCAGAACGTTAGCTCGGTTTTGGAGCATTCGGTCGGCGTCACGCTTTGCCTCGCGCGCTTGGATTCTTCCAGGTTGTTCGGGTTCCCGCGTGCGACTTCACCGCTTTGCTCGCGGGCAGCATCTCATCGGCCCCGCTCGGAAATCCTCGAATTGTCTTGATGAGTATAATGGTCAACCGTTCGGGGTTCAGGTTGCTAAGTCATCGAGGTCTTCATGGCTCAAGGTTCTGACTTTCTTTCACCCACGCGTAGAGGTTTTCTCGCCACCACTGGTGGAGCGCTTGCCGGCGCCGTTGCCGGGGCAACCCCGCTGGCTGCGGCGGCTGCACCGCAGGATTCGAATAGTTCAGCCCCGGTGACTCCGCGGAAGAAGATTCCAATCGGGGTTTTCGATCCCGCTTTTCCTGATCTCACCACGGACCAACTGGTTGAGAAATATGCGAGTCTGGGCGCGGAGGCCATCGAAGTTGGTACCGGCGGCTATCCCAATGACAAGCATTGCCCGGTCCAGGAGTTGCTCGACGACCCCGCGAAGCTGAAGGCGTGGAGAAAGAAGTTCGATGATCGCAACATTCAGATTGCCGTCCTGAGTTGCCATGGCAATCCCGTACATCCTGACAGAAACATCGCCGATCGCGATGCGCAAACCTTCCGGCGCACGGTTCTGTTGGCGGAAAAGCTCGATGTGAAAGTTATTGTTGGATTTTCCGGCTGTCCGGGCGCAAATCCCACCGACAAGAATCCCAATTGGGTTACCTATCGCTGGCCACCGGAATACGCCGCTGCCCTGGATTGGCAATGGAAGGAGCGTCTGGTGCCCTACTGGAAGGAAGCGGTGAAGTTTGCGCGCAGCCACGGCATTCGCCGCCTGGCGCTCGAGATGCACCCCAACTTCTGTGTGTACAACCCTCTCACCCTGCTCAAGCTGCGGGATGCGGTGGGCGAAGAAATCGGCGCCAACAATGACTTGAGCCATCTGTTTTGGCAAGGATGCAATCCGGTTGAAGTCATCCATATGCTAGGCAAACAGGGCGCAATCTATCACGCGCACATGAAGGACACCGTACTCTATCCGGATAAGGTCGGAAGGTATGGCGTGCTTAATTTTGTCTTCGAGAAGCAAGACCTGAAGGTCGCCTCCGACGCGTTTCGTGCGGTGGGATACGGCCACAGCGCGAGCACGTGGAAAGAGATCATGCGTGCATACATGGAAGTCGGCTACGATGGAATCTTTTCGGTGGAAAATGAGGATCCGATCTTGTCCGGCGAAGTGGGTGTGGAGCGCGCACTCTACGTGTTGAAGAATGTGCGCGAGGAATTGCTGACCGAACCCCAGCTAGCATAGATCAAACAATCGTCGCTTCCGAATCGTGGCGGAGGAAACTTGAATCGCAGAACTTTTGTGGAAACGTTAGCGGCGGCTGCTGTGATGGGTCGCCTGGGATGGGCGGCAAACGCCAATCGCATCGAGAAGATCGGGCTTGAGCTGTACACAGTCCGCGACGCGCTCAAGCAGGATTTCGAAGGCACACTGGCGCGGGTGGCAAAAATTGGTTACAAGGAAGTCGAGGCCGCCGGATATTTTTCCGATCTCAAGAACTTAGACCCCGCGCCTAAAAAAAACCGCGAGATTTTGGACTCACTGGGATTGAGCGCGCCGGCGACGCACATTCCGTACTCGGCCGTGGCGCCGGAGAACTTGCCACGCGTTATCGAGGCCGCCGAAATCATCGGTCATAAATACATTGTCAATCCCGGGATCGATGAGCAATTGCAAAAGTCTGCTGACGGCTGGAAGCGTGCTGCCGAGGCCTTCAATCGTGCAGGCAAGGAAACCATGCGCTCCGGAATCCAGTTCGCATATCACAACCACGTGGTGGAATTTAAGCCCGTCGATGGACAACTGCCCTACGACATCCTGCTCAAGGAATGCGATCCGAAGCTGGTGAAGATGGAACTGGATCTCGGCTGGGCGCATGAAGCCGGAACCGATCCGCTCAAGTGGTTTGCGCAATATCCCGGGCGTTTCCCCCTGGTTCATGTGAAGGACTTCGAAGCGAATGGCACGATGACCGAGGTGGGCAAAGGCGAGATCGACTGGAAAGCAATTTTTGCCAAAGCCAATCTGGGCGGCATCAAACACTATTTCGTGGAGCACGATGATCCAAAAGCACCTTTCGATAGCATTCAAGCAAGTTACGAATATCTGGAAAAATTGAGGTTCTAGAACGCACTTTGTGGTTGGCATTCGGCTGGGTGCGATGGTGGAATGGCCGCATGCTGAGTGCCAAGAAGCTAAGTGCTACGAACCCGGAGCGTTCATGCCCCAAGTGATCCGTTCTCCCAAGGTTTACGACGTTTGCATAATTGGATCCGGCGCCGCAGGCGGCACGGCTGCGAAAGTTCTCACCGAAGGCGGTCTAAGCGTTGTCATGCTGGAAGCTGGACCGCCGCTGCATCCTGAAACCGATTTCAAGGAGCACGTCTGGCCGTATCAGTTGCCGCATCGCGGCGCGGGCGTGGGAGGAAGGGCATCGGCCGACTTCTCCGAATTTCTTGCACCCAACGGCTCCTGGGACATCGAAGGCGAGCCCTACACCAATGCCCCGGGATCGCGCTTTCGCTGGTTTCGATCACGGATTGTCGGAGGCCGTACCAATCACTGGGGACGTATCGCGCTGCGCTTTGCCCCGGTGGATTTCAAATCCCGTTCCACCGATGGCATGGGGGATGATTGGCCGATCCAGTACGAAGAGGTCGCTCCCTACTACGACAAGGTGGAGTCTTACATTGGGGTTTTCGGCACGCCGGAAAATGTATCCAGCGCACCGAACGGAGTTTTCCTGCCGCCTCCGAGGCCGCGCTGCACTGAAACCATCATCAAGGCGGCCTGTGACAAAATCGGCGTGACTTGTATTCCGTCGCGGCTGGCCATCATTACTACAACCCATAACGGACGCGCCGCTTGCCACTACTGCGGGCAGTGCGGTCGCGGCTGCGTCAGCGCTTCCAACTTCAGCTCGAGCCAGGTCATGCTTCCGGCTGCCGAACAGACCGGCCGATTCACTTTGGTCCCCAATGCGATGGTCCGCGAAATCGTCGTCAGCAAGGACGGCAAAGCGGAAGCCGTCTCCTATGTGGACAAGTCGACCCGCTCGGAGAAGAAGATCTATGCGAAGGCGTTTGTGGTTGGAGCGAGTGCGTGCGAATCGGCGCGGCTGTTGCTGAATTCGAAGTCAACCTTGTTCCCGGATGGCTTGGGGAACTCTTCGGGCGTCGTGGGTCGCTATCTCACCGATAGCGTAGGCAGTTCGGGCGGCGGATTTGTACCACGCCTTCTGAAAATGCCGCCGCACAATCATGATGGGGTGGGTGGCATGCACATGTACGTGCCGTGGTGGAAGTACGACCGCAAAAACGAATTT
>Ga0207674_10000258_pt1 | contig 66186 bp, 51 predicted proteins | sample KBSCornC72_FD_184303 | JGI IMG/M metagenome (GOLD analysis project Ga0207674, IMG submission 184303) | Corn rhizosphere microbial communities from Kellogg Biological Station, Michigan, USA - KBS Corn C7-2 (SPAdes) (version 2) | ecosystem: Host-associated > Plants > Roots > Rhizosphere > Soil ...
TCACGCACATGTCCAAAACTTCCTTGTTGCCTACATTGCTGATGTCAGGTTGAGTATTTACGGCGATAGGAACTTTTTTCCAAAGATCCAATTGCGTCCGTGTCATCTCAATCGAGGTTCGCGCTGCTGTCAGATAGTCGGGAAAAGGATTTGGTAAGTTGCTTGTATGTCCTTCGCCCCAGAATCCATACATCATCAAGTCAACAAACTCCATTAGAGGATTATCGTCAAACTCCCGGACTAGGAGTTCATTGACTTCTTTGAAAGCCGCCTGAAACTTCGGATGATCGTAACGCGGTTCTACGAACTCATCCTTACTCCCGTAGGTCTTGCCAATTTTTACGAGCGGCACCTGCTTTTGAATAAAATCCGGTAAGGCGAGCTGCCGCGGTTGTCCCTCAGTGTTTGACGCCTGGACTCGAAAACCAACGCGCAGGTTATGTCGCCTGGCAGCATCGAGCGTGAGTTTGAAGACAGGATGAAGATCCAGTTTACCTGGTTGGGATTGAACATGCCGCCAGTCACACCGGATATAGAGCACATCAACGAACGGTAGACTGGCCATTTTCTCGACATGTTGTTCGAGCGTTTCCTTGCCGGCGCGAGCAGCCAGCGATGGACCACCTTCTTCCCATGTATAACCAACCAGGCCGAGTCCAAAATTCTTTACCGGTTTATTGGATTGCGAAGTTACAAAGATGGTGTACCAGCCCGCGTCCTGTTCAATTCCAAAAGGTCCTTGATTCAGGCGATCTGTAGAGGTTGGACCAGCGCCAAAATCGTAGCCGCTCCAATTGTGCGAAGGGACTTCTTGAGCCCTTGTTCCTGGCACAGCTTCAATCAGACCAAGTGCAGCCCCAGCTTTGATGAAATTTCGCCTATCCATGTCTGGCTTCCCTTCGTGGAGTTATGGTTTTAGAAAGCTGGCAATTATTTCTTGCTGATAATCTCGCGCATTGATTCGAAAACAGAATCTCTGATTTGTCGAACCTCATTTTCTGACGTCGCTTCAGCAGAAAGCCTGATTATCGGTTCTGTGTTTGAGCCTCGTACGTGAAGCCAGCCATTCGGCAGGATCACTTTGACGCCGTCAGTGAGGTCAATAGGCGAATCCGCGTAAGTCTTGCGCACCATCTTCAGCACCTCGCCAATTTTGTGAGAGGGACAGGTCAGTTTTTCCTTGAGCATGAATAGTGAAGGAAGCTCCTGGAGAATTTTCGACAACGAGACTCCGCGCTCCGCCAGCAAATGGAGCACGAGGGCCATTCCAACGAGACTGTCCCTGGCGAAATTGATGCGTGGGTAAATGACCCCGCCATTTCCTTCGCCACCGATAACTGCGTTTTCTCGTTGCATGCCTTCTGTCACGTTAGCCTCGCCAATCTTGGTCCTAAAAAGGGGGCAGTGAAAAAGGTCAGCGACAAAGTCCAATGCCTGGGTAGTTGAAAGATTTGCCACAACTGGTCCCGGCTCTCGACCGAGTACGTGGAGTACTGCTAACACCAGCGTGTAGTCCTCGCCGATGGGTTCGCCTGCCTCCGAAACAATTGCCAGGCGGTCGGCGTCCATATCTTGTGCGAAGCCGATGTCGGCCCCGTGCTGCTTAACTGCATCGCATAAGGCGCCGAGGTTTGCGGGAATTGGTTCGGCGCCGCGCGGAAATTGACCGTTTGGTTGGTCATTTATCGCAATGACCTCGGCTCCGAGGGTCTCGAGTAGTTTTGGGCCAACGATTGAACCCGCTCCGTTACAAGCGTCGAGTACAACCCGCAGTCGCCTCCCCTTGTCGGGTAATGGACCAAGTGCGTCAAGAATAGTTTTGATGTGAAGGTCTGTGGCGCCGGCGACGACTTCGACCGCACGCATGTCTTTCCCCGCAACCTTTACGTATTCACCCTGGTGGTAAATGTCGAGCATCTCCCGTGCGTATGCTGGTCCAAGAAAGGTCCCATCGGCGCCGATAAATTTCAACGCATTCCATTCGGCCGGATTGTGACTCGCCGTTATCGCTAAACCACCTTGAGCTGAACGTGCGCGAACCATCAGCTGCACCGTTGGTACCGGACACATGCCAACATCAACTACCCGACAACCGCTGGATAGGAGTCCCGCAATCACCGCCTGTTTCACCATCTCGCCTGAGGTCCGGGGATCTCTACCGATCACGATCGTCCCGGAACCAACATACGTCCCGAAGGCTTGCGCAAACCGGGTCAGAAGAATCGGAGTTAGTGAATCACCGATGACGCCTCGTACACCGGAAATACTTATCTTAAGAGTTGGTAAGGCTCGCATGTTGTAATGTCCAATTCTACTTTCGCAGTCGATCACGGGCCCAGTCGATCAGTTTTTGGGCCGCAGTGGAATCTGTACCCTCGACAATTACGCGGATCATCGATTCGGTATTCGAAGCGCGCACGTGCACCCAACCGTCGTCGAGGTTGACCTTAATTCCATCCGTTAAATCGTGGTCCAACCTGGCTCGCTCAACAAGCAGGCGAAAGTTTTGCAGTACTGAGTAAAGCCGGTTTGGCTCAACTTCAACGTTGTACTTGAGCATCGTGACCTGTGGGAGTTCCTTCACTAGCTCTGAGATCGTTGCTTGAGTGCCGGCCAGGTACTCGAGTATCAAACCGATTGCCGCGGCGCTGTCATGCGTTGGATGAATTTCGGGAACGGCGATTCCGCCGCTTCCTTCACCGCCGAGAACCGCCGAGTTCTCGATTATCGCTTCAGAAATAAATGGTTGACCAACGGGCGTGCGGATGACGGTAGTGCCATAACGACTGGCGAGACGATCGATACGACTTCCTGTTGATACGTTCGTAACTATTGGCCCGCGCTTGTTGTCCCAGCGAATTTTTGCGGCGATAGGTAGCGTCAATTCTTCCGAGAGTGGTTGGCCCAGCTCGGTGACGATTCCCAAACGCTCGCCGTCTGCATCGTGCGCGAAGCCGATATCGGCGTGTCCTGCCTTAACTACTGCTCGCAACTGCGCCATGTTTTCCGGCTTGGGCTCAGGATTGTGTGGAAAGGGAGCCGTGGGGTCGTCGTTGAGCGCGAGTACTTCACATCCCAGTTCTCGCAACCAATCAGGACTCAGTAGGGCACAGCCTCCATTGCAGCAATCTACTGCGACGGTTAAATGTCGAGACCTGATTAGCTCGACGTCGAAAGCAGCTCGAAGCTTCTCAATATGATGTGGAATCACATTGGCGGTCGAGATATCGGTCTTGATGGTGTCCCAGCGGGTCTTCAGAAACTCACCCTGATGATAGATGTCCAGAAGCTCTTCACCCTGGGTGGCATTCAGATAAAGACCATCAGCCCTGACAAATTTCAGGGCGTTCCACTGCGAAGGATTGTGTCCCGCAGTGATTGCGATTCCCCCGTCGGCCCCCAGAAAGTTGAGCGCGAGTTGCATGCTCGGAGTGGGACAGATTCCCAGGTCAATTACCTCGCATCCAGCCGCCAGCAAGCCTGAACATACTGCCGCATGGACCATTGGACCAGATGGCCTGGTATCCCGCGAGACAAGAATACGTCCACCGTCAATGTAGGTAGCGAACGCCTGTGCAAAACCGACCGCCAGTTCAGGAGTAAACGCTTCGCCTACAACCCCACGGACACCTGTGATACCAATTTTTAAGGGCTTCATGATTACAAATTAGATTTTAAGCTACTGCAATGCGTTTTTCGCGAACCAGTAGCAACACCAGCAACATACCGAGTACTGGAATGATGCTCGCGGTAATTAGTATGGGCTCAAACGAGTAACGATCGGAAATATATCCGATTAAGTAAGTTGATAGGATTGTGCCCAGGCCGGCGCCGGTACCACTCATGCCGCTAACAGTAGCAACAGATTCACTCTTGTAGAGATCCGATGGCAAAACCAGGGCCATTGTGGAAAAAGATGCGTAGGCGAAAGTGGAAACGGCAAATAGTCCCGCAAGTGCAAAAAGGTTTGAGGTGAAGATTGTCGGAATCAGGAGCGCCATGCCTAATCCTCCAAATACAATCACTGCCTTTCGAGCTTTGAGTACGGGCCAGCCACGTTTGATCAACCAGCTTGAGACGCCCCCGCCAAAGAAGTTTCCGAGATCTGCCGCCACAAACGGAATCCAAAACGCGAGTAGCGCATCTTCAGGATTGAAGCCTTTTGTTACCAGGTAAATCGCGAACCAGTCTGTAATGAAGAACCAAACCGGATCAGTAGTGGTCCGAGCGATAATCACGCCCCATGTTTGCGGCGCAAGGATCAATTCTTTCCATGACAAGCTTGGACCAGTGCCGGAGTCGGCCTCAGGTGCGACGCGGTCCGCCATGATCAAGTTCAACTCGTTTTCACTAATGCGCGGATGTTCTTCTGGTGGATAGTACAGCTTTCGCCAAATGATCAACCAAAGGAAGCCCAGCGTTCCGGTAATCAGGAATGCCGGGCGCCAACCACCGAAGTATTTATAGATTCCAATCACAAGGAGAGGAGCAACTGCGCCACCGATTGAAGAGCCGCTGTCGAACAAGGCTACAGCCCAGCCTCGCTCCCGTTTGGGAAACCACTCTGAAACAGCCTTGGTCGCTGCGGGCCAATTAGCCGACTCGCCGGCGCCTAAAAGAAATCGAAAAGCGAAGAAGCTACGTAGCCCGACGGCGAGCGATGTCAACATTGCGGCGAGCGAGTACCAGATCACCGTGATCGTCAAACCGCGGCGAGTTCCAAATTTGTCCAGCAAGCGGCCGGAGACTGTTTGACCGACTGAATAAGCGATGCGGAAGCCGATGATGATCCACGCAAACTGTTCGTTGTTCCAATGATATTCAGTCTTCAGGTATGGACCGAGCACCGACAGCGTTTGACGATCGATATAGTTGATAACGGTCGAGGCAAACAACAATCCGCCGATCCACCAACGCAGGTTCGGAATTGGAGTGCGAGATCTTGGAGTGCTTCTTATCGGCTTCACTGATTCGCCCATCAGGTTCCTTCTTTTTCCAGTTCTGAAATGTAACGTTCGCACAACACGACGTCTTCAAGCCGCTTGATACCTTGCTCCTCGCGTGGATCAGCAACTGGACTGGCAAAGACTCTCCCCGTCTCACGACTGAGGTGATTGATCAACTCGTTGGGGAAGCCGAGCTCTCCGCCACGACGCTCATAGACGTTCGTTGATTCGTTAAAGTAGCGTTCTTTAAGATCCAATAACGACCTGAGCATCGTTTGATTGTTCAGTACAAACAAGCCAAGGTTCGTTTCACCAAAAGGTATTGATTGCGCCGACTCAAGATGTGTCTCGCTCGCGGAAACGACACGTCCCGCGTGATCTCGCTCGATTGGAGCGTATGGAAGTTTTCGAAGGACCGTTGGAACAACCATGTCGTATTCGGAAAACAGATTCTTCAGCGTAAGTGCGCGACGATACGTTTCTGCTCGGATAACCGGTTGCGTGCTCCACACTACGACTGCGACTCCGTCAAACTCTCGGATCAACTCATATGCGCTAAGGACGGCATCGCCGGTACCGAGAGCATCCTGTTGCACTACGAAGAGAACGTTTTGATTGGCCAGCGAGTGTCGAATGGCATCTTCATTGTCGGGCGACATGATTACGATTGGTCGTTGGGTTTCGCCCAGGCCTTTCCTGAGATTCTCAAGAACGTGAGTTATGGCGGGTTTTCCTTTAATGAGAGCGAGGGGTTTCGGAAGGTCCAGTCCGCTTGCTGCAGCTCGAGTGCCGCGGCCAGCCGCTACTACGATGGGCCAAATGCGTTTAGAGTCTGCGTAAGTTGTAACCGCATCAATAAGTTGATTGATTGATTTTAAGTGTGATGGATCGCCCGCGAAGGTGAATTGCTCTACTGAGGAACGCAGCGAGTCTTTCATTCCAAGATCGGACAATCCGTAGCCCGGCGTGGAAATCATCACCGATCCTTCCGCTACGCCGTCACGCTTTTGCGGCTCGTAATAATTGAGCTGCACTTTGTTAATTAACGATTGGGCATTCTCCTTTGTCGTAAGGGCGAGAACGTTCCCGCCGAATCCGCCTCCCATCAGCCGTGCGCCAAAAACATTCTTGTCGGATTGGATAATTCCGACGAGTTGTTCAACCTCCGTAGTACTGACTCCATAGAAGTCGCGAAGACTGTTGTGCGATTCATTCAAGAGTTTTCCCAGCGATTCGCACATGGAATATTCGTCGTCGACGCGACCTGGTTTCAATAACGAGGCGGCTGCTGCAACTCTATTCATCTCGCCCGCATGGTGCATGGACCGCCGCCTCAAGGCGATGGGCCAGCGTGCTGAATCTTCGACCAGCGCAGGGAACGACCGCTTACATTCTGCAAAGGCATCAGGGTATTCGTCCCGCAGAGTTTCTAAAGAGAGAGTCTCGGGTAACGTTGCAAGCAGGTCTGAAATCCTATTCAAAGCAACAGGATTTTGATTGTCTGAAAAGGAGGAGATTGCTTCGGTCCATTCAACGTAGCGAGAGGGAATTTGTTTTTCCCATTCCGCTATAACCGCGGGAATTAAGATCCTCGAGACCGCCGCCCGTTCGTTGTACTCAATCATTATCTCGCGACCTTTGTCGGCCGGTTTGCTGAAGAATGTAATCCATTGAAATCTTGAGTCCGGTAAGGTGACTTGGCCAACGCTATTGGAGGCGTAGTTAATCAGCACGCCCTGGTGCGGCTGAGCCAGACAGATGGTCGTGTGGTCCATCGAACCCCCTCTTGTTCCGATAAACCATTCAGCGCGCGCCGAGTCCAGGGCAAGGTCGGCAGGATCAAAAACAATCCCATTTACGTTACAGATCGCAGCTCCGGCAAGAACTACCAGGGCGGATGAGGATGACGCCCCGCCACCAGGCGGTATCGTCGAGTCGATAACAAAATCGAAGCCGTACTTGATTCGATTGCCAAACTTTAAGGCGGCAAAGTCGACTGAGCCCCGCGCGTAATTGAGCCAGTTGGGAGCCGGAGTACCCAGCCGATGGAGATAAGAAAGCCAGGCCTCGTAAAGGTCACGAATCTCAGTAGAGGATTCTTCCGGGAGAGAAAACGATCCAGCCGCGTACTTTTCTGATGCGGAGCCGCCTCTCACGCTACGACGGTCGTTGCGCCGGTACATCATCAACATGTCCCGTTCACGGCTGCCGAATGTGATCGAGGCTGTCGGAAGGTACGAGACATAGTCCACATGTTCGCCCAGAACATTTATTCGTGCTGGAGCTCGGAGTAACGAAACGGGACCGTCACCGAGCTGCGCCAAAAAGTATTCGCAAAGAGATTTGAGACGTCGGGAGTGATGGCTGATGGCCTCGGGATCAGCATAGACGTCGCGGAGAGAAGAGAGGATAAACTGCTCAAGTGTGTCGGTTTTTGATTGCTCACTGAACAACTGAGTCAACTGGGAATCGTCTTTTGACGATAGTTGAGTCAGGTTTGCCAATAATTCGGAAGCGATCATCAATGGGCTCTCGAAATGGGTCAGCGGTAGAATTCGGTTGCGATTGAATATGTGGTGATGCTATAACGCGCGACGTTTACCCGCAGTTGTTGTCAATACCGTTGTGAATAATTTGCCCCGACATCGCACACTTTGCGTTTGAGGAAAATATAGGCGACGGAAACTTTCCTGCGGGTTAGTTGTCATCTCAAACAAACGGGCCATAAGTTATCACGGTCATTAAAAGTTCTTTGATGTGACGAAGAGGTACTTATCCAACACCGCTTGGAGATTGTCAAACAAAATATTTTTAGCGTAGTGATCGAATTTTGTGTTTCCCTCGGTGCAAGTTCTGTGTGTTCTGTGTCTCTTTGATGGCTTTCCAGCTGAACAGTTAAGCACAAAGCCACAAAGGACACAGCGGGTGCACAGCGCAGCTAGGGGCCGCAACCAAGGATCAAGTTGCGGGACCGGTCAGTACCGATTCGCGGTAGCGTCGGGTGAGCCTCGAGTGATAGCTGCTGGACGTCATCTAAACGCTCACCCGACGCTACCGCGAATCGGTACTGAACGAACCAAATTGACACTGTTCTTAGAGTAACTGCTGGAGGAATCATGAAGACTACTAACAGGCGCCGATGGTTACGAACGGTTGCAACAGCCGGAGTGGGCGTCGTCGGATCTCAGTTGATAAAACCGCGAACTGCTGAATCTCATGCGAGGGTTACGACAGCATCACAGTCCAACCAGACCACGCAGAGTGCGTTACTGCTGAAAGATTACCAGCCGAAAAGCATGCTGCATGTTCCGGAAACTAAGGTGCCACGCTCGCGCTTTCCTAACATCGACTTTCATACTCACCTCTCCTGGATTGACCGTAAAGGTGAAGTCGATGTTGTTAATCACGTGGGAGAACCGGCAGAAGCATTGCGGGTGATGGACGCCAAAAATATCAAGATAATGGTCAATCTTACAGGTGGGTATGGACCTCTCCTGGAAGAAACAGTTAAGCATTGGCAGACGGCGCATCCGGATCGGTTTTTGGTATTTACTGAGCCGTGGTACGACAAAGCTAACACTCCTGACTATCCCAAATTCCAGGCTGATCAACTCGAAAAAGCCAAAAAGGCCGGCGCTCGCGGCTTGAAAGTACTCAAAACACTTGGGCTCTATCTCCGTGAGAATATCAAGACCGGCCCATTGGTTAAGATTGACGACAAGCGCTTTGATCCTATGTGGGAGGCGGCCGGGGCGTTAGACATGCCAGTCGCTATTCACGTCTCTGATCCTGAAGCATTTTTCTTACCGACGGATCGCTATAACGAGCGTTACGAGGAGTTGAGTGCTCATCCGGATTGGTCCTTTCACGGTAAGGACTTTCCAAGTAATGCTGAGTTACAGGAAGCTCGAAATCGCGTAATTGCGCGACATCCTCGCACCAAGTTTGTTGCGCTCCATGTCTCTGATTCAGAAAACTTACCTTATGTAGCTGAGTGTTTGGACCGCTATCCAAATATGTATGTCGACATCGCAGCTCGAATTGGAGAGTTGGGCCGCCAACCAAGAATGGCCCGGAAATTCTTTGATAACTACCAGGACAGAATCTTGTTTGCCACGGATGCCACGCCTCATGGTGACGAAACTCCACAGCAGATTTTTGGTAACGAGTTGTACGAGATTTATTACCGTTTCCTGGAGACTGAAGACGAATACTTCGACTACGCGCCTGCGCCAATTCCTCCGCAGGGACGCTGGAGGATTTATGGTATTGGTCTACCAGAAACGATTCTCCAAAAAGTCTACTATGGAAATGCCGCGCGGCTCTTAGGCCTTGCCTGAGCACTGTTTGCAATGAGCATGAATCATAAAACATCTCGCAGATCCTTTCTCGCGAACGGCGTGCTGTCAGCATTAGCACTGCCTTTCGCTTCCCGTATAACAGGAGCGCCATTGTCGAAGGAAGTCGAAGTGACTTTGGTCGCGCAGGCGAAAGATTCCGCGATCGAGAACGTCAGTTTCGGGCTTCCGCTGCCTTTGAACTTTCTTAGAAACTCGTCGAATGTCTCAGTCTTCACACAGTCGGGCCAGGAGCTTCCGGCTGCAGTTCGTTCGTTGGAACCATGGCGAACTCGAACCTCAGACGGATCGATCCGATCGTTACTCGTTCAATTTAAATTAGATTTTACTGATCAAAAGACGCAGCGGGTTAGGATCCGTTTTGGGAACCGTCGCCGGCAAAACAATGATTCAAATTTTGTGCCGGTTGCTCAAACCCTTATCGATGAAGACGGATTAAAAGGACCGCGAGTTGTTGCGCTCATACCTTCTCAATGGTTGTGCGACTCAGGAATTGTGGGACCCCAGGTTCCAACTTCAGAATCTGGTGCATATCGTGCTTACGATGAGTTTGCCGAAAAGAGTTTCCCCGGATCGCTTGCTTATCTCAACAGCCAGATCTACCACGAATGGCTCTTTGATCGAACCACTTGTTACTACAAGATGTACGTTCGATCAGGCGATCTGAAATATCTTTCCGCCGCCTACCATGCCGCTAATTTCATGCGGCAACACACAAAGTTGGACGGAGTAGACGCCGGAATCTTCACGCTGAAGGGAGCGGATCTCAAGTACGTCTATCCGCGAGCCATGCATATTCACTACCTGCTGACAGGCGATGAGCGCGCTCTTAGTGCAGGGAAGGTGATGGCCCAGTACTGCCTGGACCACGAGGATCCAGTTTACCGGCCAGCATCGTTGAAGCCGGTAGCCCTGGGCGTTGATCCGGAACGCGAACGGAATTTCTGGACACTTCGGCACCAGGGATATGGACTGTTGGGGGTGTTGCATGGTTGGGAGATGACCGGAGATCATAAGTACTGGAAAAAAGCTGCCGAGTGCATAGATGCGTATTACAAGCACCAGTTACAGCCGCCAGATGGTCGTCCACCAGATGGTTCTTTGCGTCAGGATTGGGAACTGTACGATCCCAATGAGGCGACGTTCAAAGGCGCCACTTCTGCCTGGATGATGGCCCTGCTACTGGATCCAGTTTTTTACTACTGGACCATGAGTGGCGATAAGAGAGTGCCGCAAATAATCTTGAAATGGTGTGACTTTCTCGACCGTCAAGGAATCGTGCCCGATGGTTCGAAGGCCTACTATGTCATCAACTGTTTCGCTGCATTTGATCCAAAACAATCGCCCGGCGAAATAGGTCCCGATATGCAGATGCACAACATGGAAATGGCCTATATGTTCGCGCTTGGTATTTTCTTCTCGCGTGATGTCAGTCGTCGAGAGGTCTATCAAAAACGGTTCAAACGATTCTTCGATCTGGCGGTAAAGGTAGATCCTAATCATCCCGCGCGGGCTTTCAACTGGACCTTTCAATTTACCAGTCAACTTGTCTACTTCATGCAGCGACCGGCGAAGGGACAAATGTCTTAACCAGTGGTAGCTCTGTGCAATCTCAGTGTCCTCAGTGACTGTGTGGTGAGTAAACGGACCAAGAAGCCACCTAAGAAGACCCTAAGGACACTAAGATTGCACGGAGTTGGTTCAGCTTAGGACCTTGTTTATCAGGACAAAGGGAGACCTGTAAATTCAAGTGAGTTGGACCGATTCGACACCAAAGGAGTTATCTGACAATGGGCAAGAACGCCAGAAGTTGGTTTCTTAGGGTTGTGGTATTGGTGCTGTTTGTCGATCTGTACGCGGCAGTCGGCCCCGCAAAACCTGTCCAAACAAGCGGAAAATATCGTGTTTCAATTCAGGCCCATGTGCGAGCAAAGATGCGTGACGGGGTTAGCCTGGTCGCGGACATCTATCGTCCAGTCAGCTCCGAAAAATTTCCTGTGCTGGTAAAACGCACACCCTATAACCGGGCTGGTGAAGCGGTAGAGGCAAACGAGCTGGCATCCAATGGATACGTTGTTGTCGTGCAAGACACGCGTGGAAGATATGAGTCAGAAGGCGTCTTCTATCCGTTCCGAGATGAAAGTCGCGACGGTTACGACACGGTGGAATGGGCAGCTCAGCTGGACCAATCGAACGGCAAGGTTGGAATGTTTGGCGGCTCCTACGTAGGTGCAACTCAAATGCTTGCTGCAATGGCCGTGCCTCCTCACTTACTCGCCATCTTTCCTTTCGTTACCAGCTCAGAGTATTACGACGGTTGGACGTACCAAAACGGCGCTTTGATGCAATGGTTCACGAGTTCCTGGACCTCGGGCCTGGCGGTCGATACGCTGCGGCGAGACTCCGAGGCTGCGATGGTTCCAAAAGACTGGGTGGTCCAGTTACCGGTTGAGAAATATCAGATCCTAAAGCCGGCAACTCCAGAATCACTTGCGCCCTATTTTCATGATTGGGTCGAGCATGAACTGAACGATTCTTACTGGAAGCAGTGGCGAGTCTCAGACCACTATGGCGAGATGAAGGTGCGTGGGCTGTATGCGGCCGGGTGGCATGATCTTTTTCTAAAAGGGTCTATCAAAAACTACACCGGATTACATGCGGAAGCTGCTACACCCGAATTGCGCTCCGGCCAAAGATTGATAATCGGACCATGGGCTCACGCTCCGACTTCGCCTGAAGGCAAGATCGGGGATGTCGTGTTCGGCAAGAATGCCGTGCTGGATGATGCCGCTACCGCTCTTAAGTGGTTCGATTACACATTGAAGGGCATCAACAATGAATACGCGAGTGGCGCTCCCGTCCGTTTGTTCATCATGGGAGAGAACGTCTGGCGGGATGAACAGGAGTTCCCGCTGGCTCGCACGCAGTACACAAAATATTACCTCCACTCGAATGGATCGGCAGCGGGACCGAAGAAGGAAGGGCAATTGAGTGTTGCGCCTCCCGCAGACGAACCGTCTGATAAATTTACTTATGACCCAAACAATCCTGTACCCACAATCGGAGGACGTCTCTGTTGCGGGACCGCGCTCGCCCCGGGCCCATTTGATCAGAAAGCGAACGAATTACGGCCCGACGTTTTGACGTTCTCAACGCCGCCTCTGGAGCGTGATCTTGAGGTGACTGGTTTCGTCTCAGTCGAGCTATATGCAGCAACATCTGCAGTAGATACAGACTTTACTGCCCTCCTCGTGGATGTAGACGAACGCGGCTATGCGCGATTCCTTACTGACGGGATCGTGCGCGCTCGATACGCTGAAAATACCAACAGCGCAAGGCCGATTTCGCCCAATAAGGTTTACAAGTACACGATTGATCTATGGGCCACGGGCAACGTTTTCAAGGCGGGTCACAGGGTGCAGTTATATGTTTCTAGCAGCAATTTCCCCCGATTTAATCGGAATCTGAACACCGGAGAGTCGATATTGGGATCGTCGAAGACAGTGATTGCGCGTCAAACGATTTATCACGACCGTGACCACAGCTCAGTGCTGATTTTGCCGATTATTCCACGCAACTGAATTTTCGAATTGGAGCAACGAATTCCGGAAGATCCAAAAACGCGCGGAACAAAAAGCCCGCTGTTCACCAAAAAGTTCTTGCATTGAACTTCGCGGCAGTGCTATAAGCCGGAGAGTCACTTAAGCCCAGGTCAAATTCCCTTAGGTTAAAGACCAAAGTCAATTCAAAGTTGGAAATCGTTTTTGAAGTTGCTTAGTCAGGGGTTAGTCCCAAACGCAAACTAACCTCGCCTCCGAATCAAAAAGATGGAGGTTTGGGAGGTTCGTTTGAAACGCCAACTAACGTCAGATATTGGATCGATTGATTTCTGAACCTGTTAGAGACGGTCAGCTTCCCCATTCCTGTTCCGTTTGGACAGATTAATTTCTCACTCAAGGAGTCTATATGAGAATCGCGAGAAGAATCGTAAAGAGCTTGCTCATGATTACCTGTCTTTTCTGTTTTGTCGGTCTAGCCTATTCGCAAGGCACCAACACTGGAACAATCGTCGGGAGAGTAACCGATCCCAACGGCGCTTCCGTTTCGGGAGCGGCGGTGAAAGTAACCGATGTTGGCACAGCGATCGCTCGGGACTTAACGACTAACGAGGAGGGTGAGTATCAGGCTCCCAGTTTGAAACCAGGAAATTACACGGTCAGCATTTCCGCGCCTAATTTCAAGACTACTCTCCTGACCGTCACAGTTACGGGTAGCGATATCCTGCGAGCTGATGCAAAGCTGGAGATCGGGACACCGGAAGCCACAGTGAGTGTGACCGGGAACGTTGGAACCATCCAAACAGAATCGCCCACAATCAGTGGCAGCCTGACAACGCGCCAGCTGATCGAGCTTCCCAGAGACAGCCGCGATATTTACGACTTCCTTTATCTCAATCCAAACATTACTTCATCGGCCAACGGTGAGGGCTTTAAATTTATTGGAGCACAGAGTTACGGCGCGGCCTTCTCTCTCGACGGGCAACGCTCGAATGGCGGTATCTTCGGCGAGGCGACCTCAAGTCAGCCATCACTTGAAGCAATTGAGGAACTTACAGTTCTTTCGAATAACTTCTCTGCAGAGTATGCCGGCATCGCCAACATCCGAGTAATAACGAAGCGAGGCACAGGCCAGTATCATGGTTCGTTATTCGCCAATAACAAAAACTCCGCCCTCGCGGCCTGGAGCATTGGTGATAAAAACGACCTCGCGGGCTTTACGCCTAACCCGGCTAACCCGGACTTTCCAAAGCCGTACTACAATCTGAATGAAGATGGTGGCTCGGTCGGCGGACCTATTCCCGGAAGTAAAAAGACGTTCTTTCTAGGCTCCTATGAACGACGGTGGAATCTCACGCCGCTGAGGTACTCCGCATTCAGCAGGCTGCCAGGTCAACGGATACTGAATGGGGATTTTTCGCAGATATCTGATTCAAGAAAGCCAGCCGTTCCAGCAGGGGTCGTTCTTACTCCGGATGAGATCGCCAATAATACAGTGGGTGGACTAGGAGCGCGCTTCATAACGATTCCGCAACGTCTACTCAACCCAACGACTAGAAGATTCATCGACCTCTATTACCCTAAATCGAGTCTGAACGCGCCCGTTGATTCTCTTGGAAGGCTACTTAGCTTTGCGCAAAACGTAAATCAAAATCAGGCTCGAAATCTAGTGACGGCTCGCATCGATCATGATCTGACCCAGAACGATAAGATTTATGGAGTCTATAACTACCAGGGTACGTCCGGTGATACCGGGGCAGCCGCGGGTGGTCAATACCCTGCGTTTGGGTTGAGAGACTCGGAACAGAGCAATCACACACTAGCGCTCAATTACACCCGCGTGTTTTCAAATTCAGTTGTTAATGAGCTGCGCGGTGGTTTCAACAAGCAGAAGCTGTTTGTTCATGCTCAAAGGACTCTCAGTGAGTTCCTAAGCTCGATCGGTTTTAGCAGTTCGGAAATAAGTGCCTACGGCGCTGTTGTTGGTCCCGACGCTCTTGATACGTTCGGCCAAACCGAGTTGCGAATAACGAACTTTTCAACAATCTCCAATGGCGGTCGAAGTGTGGATCGACGGCTCGATCAAGAGTTGGCGACCTTTGGCGATACGCTAACCTGGATATCTGGAAACCACTCAATCAAGGGCGGGTATGACGGTGTTCGAAATAGAGCAGTCGACGGATTTACAGCAAATCGAGGTAATCCACGCGGACGCGTTGATTACACGGGAACCAATCTGGATCCATTTGCAAACTTCTTGATCGGTCGCCCGGCGAACGCAGCCTTATATGTTCAAAAGCTACGAGGTCCGCTGGATGCATCGAATTGGGAGCATGGCTTCTTCGCGATGGACGACTGGAAGGTAACTCCCAACATCACTCTGAACCTGGGAGTCAGGTATGAGCTGATCACGCCATTCATCGAAAAAGACAATCTTCTTGTCAACTTCGATCCGAACTACGTGAACTCCGCTAACGGTAGGCGAGGACGATTCGTAGTACCGACTTCAGATGTCATTCCTTTGATCGATCCGGCAATGGTTGCTTACGGCGTTGTAACCTCGGACGACGTTGGTGTGACGCGCGGGCTAATCAACACGGACAAAAACAATGTTGCTCCCCGGCTTGGCATTGCGTGGCGCTTGAATGAATCTACAGTGATTCGTGGTGGTTACGGCATCTTCTATCCGACTTCTGCCGCACAGGGAATACGTGATGCCTTTGGATCAACGCCATTCAATCAGGGACGAAGACGCAGGACTCGCGGCGGCCTCAGCCTTGGTGGCTGGCCAGGAGGATTGACACCTGCCGGAGAGGTTCCGATCAGCGGCGGCTCACTCGATGCGGCCAGTACCGTGCCGTCGGCAAACCTGATTCCTTTCGACCTGCAAGCTCCAAGAATTCAACAATACAATGCTACGTTCGAGCGCGAGCTCGGATGGAAAACCGGACTTCGAGTCTCCTACCTCGGAAGTCGACTGAAGGGCCTAATCGGAGGCATTGATCTAAACCTTCTACCACCCAGCAATACGCCATTCGGTAACCTGGACGAAGATGGAAATCCATGCGTACCGGACGATTTTAATTGTGTGATTTCGGATGCCGATCGGGCCCGCTTGCCGTTCCCCGACCTCGGAACTTTTCTTCTCAGCTACGGTAACTTCGGTACTGGACGCTCACACGCGTTGCAAATAGAAGTGAATCGTCGTTTCGCCAATGGTTTCACCTTTAATGCCAGTTACACACTATTGGACCAGAAGGGCAGCGGCTTCGATACTGCCAATTCAAGTCTTGGAGGTACTGCCTACAACCAGTTCCATCCAGAGAACGACTTTGCCACTGATGCCTTTGTTTCACGACATCGCTTCGTGAGCTACGGTGTCATAGATCTGCCATTCGGGAAGGGCCGTAAATACGACACCTCGTCAAAAGTTGTCGACGCAACGCTCGGAGGATGGCAGCTTTCATGGAACATGTTTGCTAAATCGGGAACCGGTTTTACTCCATTCTATGATTGCGGTAATTGCGATCCTATTTTCCCCGGCAATATCGCAAGTGATTCGCTTGACGCTGTCGGTGGATTCGCAAATTACCTCTCGTACAGACCGTTGCTGGCAGGAAGCACCAGTCCCTATGGCGGCAACGGATCCTTCTTTAATGCGGCAGCATTTGCACCCCCGCCGGTGGGAGCCGACCTGCTTGATAATTCAAATGTGGTCAGGCGCAACTCGCTCACCGGTCCCAGTACCTGGGGCGCAAACCTTGGTGTGCGCAAGTCTTTCAGGATCACTGAAGGAACAAGACTTGAAGTGGGTGCTGATTTTAACAACGTCTTCAATCACCCATTGACGTCACCGGTGGATCCAGATGCGGCCTTCAACTTTACTCACATTGGCACGTTCTTTTTAGATGTTGACCCGGCTACGGGAAAGCTGCTGCCAATTACGCGAGTCGATCCAGATCCCAACTTCGGGCGACTCATACAGAGCTATTCGGATGAAGGGATTGATAATCGCAGGACTATCAGACTGCGACTCCGCTTCACCTTTTAGCTGAAGACTGGCGTGTCCGAGGCAAAGGAAGAAATTCGTTCAACCCATTTCTTCTTTGCCTCTGTCCGCTTTTAGTCTTCCCTCGGGGTCCAATCCTATCGAAGGTAGCTGATGGCTTAGACAGGGCAATATCATGGTCACTGCCTCCCGTCATAGCTTTACGCGAAAACCGAATCTTGCAGATGTTAAGGCTGCGGGCCATGACATGCTGCGGCTCGTCAACCGTCGTATTCTGCTCAGCATCCTTTCTGATCGACAGCCGATTTCACGGGCTGAAATTGCCAAGATTAGCGGCTTGAATAAGGCCACTATCTCAACCATCACGGGCGAACTACTCAAAGACTCATGCATTGTCGAAGAAGGATCTGGTCGCACAACTCCGATCGGCGGCAAGCCTCCGACTCCTCTCCGTCTGAACGGACGACGCTTTGGTCTATTTGGAGTCGATATTCGTGCTGATGAGACCGTTGTTGCTCTGTGTGATTTCAACAATCGCATTGTCGGGCGCGTTAGTTTTGAAACGGGTTCGGATCCGGCTGCATTTCTGATCAAGATAGGTAAAGAGATTAGAAAGCTGCGCACTAAGCATGACAGTTTTATCGAGTTTCCCGGAATCGGAGTTAGCCTTCCCGGTCTCGTAGACAATCACACCGGAAAATTTCTCGTATCAGTCGTTCTGCCCTGGCGCGATGTGCCCGTGGTCCAACTACTTGAAAAGGCCGCCAGTCTCCCCGTCATAATCGACAACTCGGCTCGCTGTTCAGCGCTCGCCGAAATCTGGCATGGCAAAGCTCAATACGCGCATGTTCGTAACTTGCTCTACGTCAGCGTTAGCACTGGTCTGGCATGTGGGATGGTGATCGACGGTGGTTTGTATCGCGGTGGGAATAATACTGCGGGCCAATTCGGTCATATTCCAATTGACATAACGGGAGACGACTGTCGCTGTGGCCAGCGCGGATGTTGGGATCTTTACGCTTCGGATAAAGCGACCCTCAAACGATACCTCGAGCTACGAACCACAAACGGTCGTCGCGTGACGACGATGCGCAAGCTCGTCGAACTTGTTGAGTCTGGCGATGCGGCTGCCACCGAAGCGGTTCGAGAAACAGCACGCTACCTGGGAATCGGAATTACTGGTCTCATCAACGGAATGGATCCCGAGGTAGTCGTGATTGGAGGTGAGATCACAAAACTCTGGGGCCTTATCGAACCAATCATTGTCGAGCAAACGAAACGAAATTTACTTGCCCCCCGTTCGCATGTCATTGCGATTCGTCCGTCTGCTTTTGAGGTCCGGCCTAGTCTTAAAGGCGCGTTGACCTTAATTCAAAACAGCTTGTTGTCTGTGCCGCACATGGGTTGAAGCTCGGGGTGCACTTAAATGTCTTCAAGGGTAAACAGCGGGAACTTATCCACTCTGACAAAGAAGATCGGTGGTGGTCTAATTCCCGCGGTTCCGGTTCCGTTCGACGTTGAAGGACGGTTTCACGCCCAGGCTCACGACGCATACTTGCAGTACATGTCATCGCAGCCGATTGCCGGCGTTGCGGTGTGGGCCCATACGGGACGTGGACTACACCTCGAAAACGAGATCGCAAAACGAGTACTAATTGGTTGGCGCGAAGCGTTGCCAGCAGGCGTCCTGATCGCCGGAGTTGGCGCGCGATCCGGTAGTGGAAGTATTCCTGACTCGACCACTCAGACAATGCAAATGGCGGAGCGCGCTGCCAGGTTTGGTGCAGATGCACTGCTCGTATATCCGCCAACCTGGCTCAGGAACAGTGAGACGCGCGATGAAATGATTGTTGAGTTGCACTCGCAATTGTCTCAAATTGATTTACCTCTAATTCTTTTTTATCTGTACGAAGCAGCCGGTGGAATCAGCTACGAGCCGACGGTCCTGGATGAATTACTGTCACTCCCGAATGTCGCGGGAATCAAAGTAGCTACTCTCGACAGTGTGATGACGTATCAGGACATCGCACGCCAGATTCAAGCGAAGCATCCAGATAAACTTTTGATCACTGGTGAAGACCGTTTCCTTGGTTATAGCCTGCAACGCGGGGCGAGGGCTGCACTTATCGGCATGGGAGCTGTTTGTTGTGAGCTCCAGTCAGAGCTGATCACTGCCAGCGACAAGAAGAATGCACAACGTTTTCTCGAACTTTCAAACGCGGTAGACCGGCTGGCAGAAACCTTGTTCATCAATCCAATGGAAGGTTACATCGGAAGAATTTTGTTGGCACTTGTACATCTGGGCATCATTACTCGTGATGCGGCTCACGATCCGTGGGGGCCGGAGCTGAAATCTGAAGAGTTCAAAAGTATTGGTGATGCAATCGAGGAAATTACCTCCTGTATTGGGATCTGATCGATGATATCTATTAAGAAAGGACAACCCAGCATCGATCGATCTGTCGCTGCGACGCTCGAAGGAGATTACGAGCGCTTCCGCTCCGGCCTGCCTGATGATCTCGAGGATTATGTGCGGCAGACTTATTCGATCGATTTAAGCAGTGACTACGGCGGTCTGGTTATTAAGAACCCATTTGGTAAGGCTTCGGGGCAACTGTCGCTGAATGTTGCACAGGTTCGTCGCGACTGCGAGGAAGGCCTGGGGTTCGTGGTTCTCAAGTCGATCATTGCCGAAGATCAAGACGGTGTTCAATCGATGAGCGATTGGGCCATTGAAGAGACCAAGATGCTCGTCGAGCGAATCCGCGGGAAGGATGGGACTCAAGGTTGGACCGTTTCCTGGAAGGGTCGCGGCTGGTACGACACGCTTGAAAAGTATTTGGAGTTCTTTGATGAAGCTCTGGCAATCGGCAACTCCGGAAAGATGCCGGTTGTTCCTTCATGTAAGTATCACTTGCCACGAGCGGCTGAAGGTGAATGGAAGGTTGCAGAGTATGAGTACACGACTCGGCGACTTCTGGACGTCTGGAAGCAACACTGCAGCGACCGCGTGATGCCTATAGAGAAGGATTTCAGCCCAACCCTCGCAGGCTCCGATCGAGCTTCCCAGGAGGAGATCATCATTCAGTGGCTGACGCGCGTCACCGGTTTTATTCGGCGCGCAGCTTTACCTGATTCAGTCAGCGTGGGTCTGAAAGTGTTCAACGCAATTCTGGATGACGACTTCCAATTGCAAATGTTGAGCGCAATTAATGAGAACTGCAAAGGAGAAGAAGCGCCGGACTTTCTTGTCTATGGTAACCGGCTCTTCGATCCTAATCGAGAGTTTGACGGCGTGCGCGGCATCGCTTATGGCGGTCCGGATTTGAGCTCAAGAAATCTTTCCGTATTGGCCCAGATGAGGCTCGCAGAATCGCTGGGCAAAGTCCCTGTCTGCCGGCTGCCAATCAGCGGAACGGGCAACATCATTTCCGGTCGTGTCGCTGCCGAATATCTTTTGCGAGGCGCAAGCAGCTTTCAGATTCACACTTACTTCCAGCTCCCCAGCGGTGAATACACCATGCAGACCGGTGGAAAAACTGGTCGTGCACTACTCGAACTCTATTTTCATCCACATGAAGGACTGCTTGCCTGGCTATTACACCTACGTCGTGTTCTTGACTGGCCAGACGATTGGAACATCAAGCAGATGGCTGACTTTTGTCTTGAGCCAGCGAATGGAGTTTGGGCCGAACACGAATCAGCCATCAGGTAGTCGAGATGCCGCAAGCGAGTGACATTGAGATTCGGCTGCTCGCCGAATCTGACATCGGCGAAGCAATGAAGATCAAGGAATTGGTTGGCTGGAACCAGACTGAGGCAGACTGGCAACGTTTATTGAAAGTTGAGCCTAAGGGATGTTTCGGAGCCTTTCGCAATGGTTCGCTGGTGGGAACCACAACCACTACATCCTTTGAAGACGATCTTGCGTGGATTGGGATGGTGTTAGTCCACCCGTCACATAGAAGAATGGGAATTGCCACAAAGCTCCTCCGACATGCTCTCGACTATTTGAGCAACAACGTTCGCACGGTGAAGCTCGACGCAACGGCGGATGGAAAACGACTTTATGAAGGTTTGGGCTTTCATGTTGAGTCGCTAGTTGAACGTTGGACCGGACTTGCCATTCCAAATGGACGAACAGAAGACGAAGTTGAGGTCGTTCACCTGAACGAAACGATTACTACGGAACTTCTGGATCTCGACCGGCAGGCGTTTTGCGCCAATCGTTCGTCCTTGATTAAGGAGCTGATCGCTCACGCTTCGGCGGTGCCGGCCATCGTTCGAGCAAAGGATGGTTCGGTCAAAGGTTACTCAATAGCGCGGCGCGGAAGTCAGATAGGTTACGTTGGACCAATTGTAGCGACGAAGGCGAGTGAGGCAGCGGCGCTGCTGGATCGAACGCTGGACCAAATAGCCGGCGAGCGAGTTTACGTCGACGTCAATACTCGATTTGAGGGATGGCCCAGGGTCTTGCTCGACCGCGGATTTACGAAACAGCGAGAACTTATTCGTATGCGCTTCGGAGAGCTAAGTAACCCGACTTCGCCCTGGGTGTTCGGCATTGCTGGTCCTGAAGTGGGATAGACCGCAAGGAGGAATATGGAATCAACTGTTACTACCAGGGAAGGCCTGGTCAAGGATTTTCGTGCTGACCAGCTTAACGTTCATGTTTATCAGTCGCGTCTCGAGATGGGAAAAGCTGCGGCAGCCGTGATCGCGTCGGAGATTCGTACCCTGATCGATCAAAAAGGTCGCGCCGTTGTCATCTTCGCCTCGGCCCCATCTCAAAACGAGTTCCTGGCAGCGCTGGTTGAATCGCCCGGGATCGACTGGTCACGAGTTACTGCATTTCATCTGGATGAATACCTGGGAATGAACAGTACTGCTCCACAGTCGTTTCGTCTCTTTCTGATTGAGCGGTTGGTCGATAAGGTTCCGATAGGAGAGTTTCACGGATTAACTGGAGAGGCGCAGGATGGAGCCGCAGAAGCCAAAAGGTACGCAGGCTTGTTGACAGAGAATCCGCCTGATCTTGCAGTTTTAGGCATTGGAGAAAACGGGCACCTCGCATTCATCGATCCTCCTTTTTGTGATTTTGCGGATCCTGAAGCCGTTAAGGTGGTCCAACTCGACGATGTGTGCCGCCAGCAACAGGTGAACGACGGCGCGTTCAGGACGTTTGAAGAGGTTCCAGCGAACGCGTTGTCGCTGACCATCCCAACATTGATGGCAGTGCCGAAACTGTTTGCTATTGCTCCGGGGCCGGCCAAGCGGCAGGCGATCAAGCTAACGGTTGAAGGGCCAGTAGCCACTACTTGCCCTGCGTCAATCTTGCGTCGACACAGGGAAGCGCACCTATTCATAGATAAAGACTCTGCGGAACTTCTTTCCGCTTGAGTCGAAACGCGCACGGCGCCTATAGCAATCTCCCCCGCCGGGTTCTGAAATGCGCAAATCATTTTTGTTTTATTAGACCACGTTTCCTCTTAGAGGGAGTTTCGCTATGAACAGCTCAGTCCACGCCGTCGATTATGTGGTGCTGGTTTGCTACCTAATCATGATGGCCGGTATCGGAGCCTACTTCATGCGCTTCATGCGCGTGGGGGCGGACTTTCTCAAGGGCGGCAATCGGGTCGAGTGGTGGGTCGCCGGAATGGCGTCGTTCATGTCTGGTTTCTCTGTATGGACCTTCACCGGAGGCGCCGGCTTCGCATACCGGCAAGGTGTAATTGGCGTTTTTCTTATGGCCCTGGCTGTCCCCGCTTTTCTCTTTGGATACATCGTCTTTGCCGAACGCTGGCGCCGCTCGCGCGTAACAACTGTAGTCGAGTACATCCGTAGTCGTTTTGGCGATGGCACACACAAAACATTTTCCTGGCTTACTGGTCCAAGTCAGTTGATGTTTGGTTCGGTGCGACTGTTTGCTCTCTCGAGCTTTATGTCGATAGCGATCGGCGTTCCTGTTGAGTATCTCGTGGTCATTTGTGGTCTCGTGGTCCTGGCTTACACAGTTCTGGGTGGTTACTGGGCTGTCTGTTTCACAGACATGTTTCAGTTCATGTTCCTGTTTCCAATCGCTTGTGTACTGATGGTCTTGTCGCTGATCAATGTGGGCGGTTTTAGTAGTTTTGTCGCCCAGGCTCCGCCAGCCTATTTCAATCCACTCGCTGGAGAATATGGGTGGTTGTTTCTCATCTCCTATACGATCTCTCAGACTACCGGTTACAACAACTTCGGCAACGCGCAACGCTACTTCTGTGCTGACACTGAACAATCGGCCAAACGAATCGCAATCCTCTGCATGATTCTTTTTACGATTGGAAGTGTCATTTTTTATCTGCCCCCGCTCGTAGCTCGCGTCGCGTTACCGGAATTAGGAACTGCAGCCAATGGTCTAAAACAACCTTCTGAGGCTGCTTACATTGCCATGGGATTGCGAGTCTTGCCGCCGGGAATGGTGGGTGTGCTTCTCGCAGCGATGCTCGCATCTTCGATGGCTTCACTTTCTGCGCACAACCACATCATCACTGGAATTTTTGCAAAAGACATTTACCAGGCTTATTTAAGGCGCGAAGCGTCTGATCGGCACATGTTAACTGCCAGCCGGATCACATCACTCGGCGTGGGACTTGTGATGATCTGTGTTGCGCTGCTGTTCGCGCAGGGTGCGAGTGGCATCTTTACTTTGTTGTTTATTCTCGAGTCGATGTTCTTAATTCCGCTCGGTCTGCCGCTCCTTTATGGCTTTCTTGTCAAAGGTGGACCATGGTGGTCAGCCGTATGTGCTTATATTGTTGGCGCGATCACTTCCCTCTTCGTCAACTTCTATCTGAACCGCTATCTGGGTATGGGACTAAATGAAACCTATCTGATCGGGATTCCGGCAATCACGACAACAATCGCTTTCTTCCTACCAGTCATGCTGATCAAGCCCGCAGGTGAATTCGCCCGAAGAGTCGATGCGTTCTTCGTTAAGTTGAGCACTCCAATTGATACGTCGACTGAACTCGGAGAGGCGGGCGTCTCGGGACGTGGCCAACTGGCTCTCGTTGGCAAAGTAACGACGGGGATGGGGCTCGCTTGTTTCCTCATCGTGTTAGCAAACTCCGGCAGTCGTGATCGACTGATTGTTGGAATCTACGCAACTGTGACGACACTCGTAGGTCTTGCCTTCGTTTTCGCAGGTCGCACTCCTGGAAAAATTGCACCTACTGTCACAGAAAAAATCACCGGAGAGCCGGTATCTCTGGTTGAAGAATGAAAATGGGTCATCAAACTTTCGCTTATCGTTCCCTCGTTGACGTTGGTCGACGAAGTCTAGTGTGTGCATCACTACTCTGCTGCCTGTTGTTCTTTGCAACTGTTACACGAGCCTCGGTTCGCACAGTTTGGGCCGTAAACGATGGCGAGAAAGTGGAGCGAGACGATCTTAAGAACGAGAATAAGGGTACAAATTCAGTTTGGGATGGGCAAAAAATAAAGATCTTCGGAGCTCGGAACGAAATCATTGCGTTCCAGGTAATTGTTGAAGCCGACCAGGCAGGTATCAATCAACTTAATCTCAGTCTCCCTGAATTGCGCCTCAGTGGCGGAAACGCCGTCATCAAATACCAGAAACCAAAAGTCGATCCGACTGACTACGTTGACAGGCCCATCGAGATCTTTTCGGTGAACTATATGAACGTGGCGCTGCCGTCAAAAGCCGAATGGGTCTACCAACAAGGATCGCCGGCTGCCCCTAAGGACCCGACTGGTTGGAAGCCTGTGCAACTGGTTCCCGAAAATGCCAGACGTGGTCGCGGTGGCTTTCCGTTAACAGTCAGCAGCGATCAGAATCAGGCAGTGTGGATTGAAATCTACACGCACCGAAATCTTCCTGCGGGAACCTATCGCGGCAACGTCGTTGTAACGGCGGATGGGCAATCGCGCTCGATTCCGATTGAGCTTGAGCTTTTCGATTTTACCTTGCCCGATCAGAACAGTATGGATGCAATGGTTTACTACGAATCATTGCAACCGACTTTGTACCAGGGTCGAAATCTTGATCCTCAATATCATCGATTCGCTCACCGTCAGAGAGTCGAACTCGTTTACGGCTACGACATTGCGACCGCCAAATCTGCTAAAGACCGTTTCACCGGTCACGCATTTACGAGAAAAGACGGATACGAAGGACCCGGTGAAAGCGTCGGGAATCGAATCATCCCACGAACCTTCTATGGACCGGGCAAGGACTTTGACGAGCGTGCCAATGCATGGCGGCTAGCGGACGAGTGGATGACGTTTATATCCAACTCGTTTCCGTCGGCCGTAACCTTCCTCTATATGCCCGACGAGCCTGGGCGCTCGCAATATCCGTACATACAGCGGCTCGCAGATAACGTTCATTCAAACCCTGGACCAGGTAAAACGCTTCCGACATTTGTCACCAAGCATTACGTAAAAGAACTCGACGGAGCAATCGATATCTGGGACACGGGACCACTCGGCTACGACATAAAACGGGCCGATGAGGAACGTGCTCGGGGACGTCGCTACTGGATTTACAACGGCGGTCGACCTGCGGCGGGTGCGATTGTCATCGACGCTCCAGCTACTGACGCACGCGCCACGATCTGGGCCTGTTTCAAGCACAACATCGACAACTACTTCTTCTGGCAAGGCGTGCACTGGCAGCACAACCGCCAAAAGGTGGGAGAGCGCAAGCAAGATGTTTGGGCTAATCCAATCACTTTTGACAATCGGGGTCAGCCCAACAAGCCTGTAAGAGACCAGGGTTACATAAACGGTGATGGAGTCTTGATGTATCCAGGTGAAGAAAAGATTCATCCCGACCAGGATCGAGGTATTGCTGGACCAGTTTCGACAATCCAACTGGCGAACCTTCGACGCGGTTTGCAAGACCATCAATATCTGACGCTCGCCAGGAATCTGAAACTCGATGCCCTGGTGAACGATGTGTTGCAGGCAGTCGTCCCCCGGGTCTTTTCGGATGCCGGCGCGTCGGTGGGATTTGCCGAGACCGGTAATCAGTTTGAGAGTGCGAGGTACAAACTTGCACAAGCGATCGCTGCAAAGCAGCGCAGTAAGTAGTGGCGACAGGAGATCGATCAAGGGCGGTCGACGAGCGTCGCTGAGGAAGTAGACACGTTGGTCCCTCGCGAAGCAGAAAGGAAAAGCATGAAATACTTCATCGCTGCATTGTTCCTAATGGCTTTATGCTGGAGCACTGCGTTATCGACTACTTATCAAGTTGGCCCAACCAGAGCGTTTACAAAGCTGCAGGACGTCGCACCTTTTTTGAATCCCGGCGATCTTGTCGAGGTTGATGGTAATGCTACTTACCCCGGCGACCTGATTTTTACGCGGCCCGGTACTGACGTTAACAAGATCACAATTCGTGGCATTCGTGTGAATGGTCTGAGACCCGTGATCTCGGGGGGAACCAACACCGTTGAGTTTCGTCTTTCGGACCATTACGTCTTCGAAGGATTTGATGTTACTGGTGGAAGCTTTCGTGGGATCTATCACCATGCGCACGACATCACGTTGCGCGACTGCGTGGTCCATGATTGTCCAGCCCACGGAATTCTGGGTGCGGACACAGACTCGGGCTCGCTGCTGATGGAGTACGTCGAGGTCTATCACTGCGGTAACGGCACCGGGCAACATCCTGTCTACATGGCGACAGATGAGTTTGCGCATCCTGGCTCGGTATTTCGCATGCAGTATTGCTACCTGCACGATCAAAATGGGGGTAACAATATCAAGAGCCGCGCGGAGCGAAACGAGATCTACTACAACTGGGTATCAGGTGGATTCTATGGTGAGATCGAACTGATTGGACCAGATCCGCACGGCAATAAGAAAGTAAGTACCGACACTGCAAGAGAAGACTCAGACGTTGTAGGTAACGTGTTTCAACATATTCCTACGCAGGGAACGCGAATGGCCCGCGTGGGTGGTGATGGAACCGGACACACCGATGGTCGTTATCGATTCGTTAACAACACTTTCATTCTTCGCCAGGGCCAGACAAGTCCGGGAGTGGAGATCTTTGAAGGTATCGACAGCCTGGAGATGCACAACAACGTGTTCTTCCGCGTTGGCGGTGCGCCGATCGACAAGGTCGTCTTGGAAACCAGGGTGCGATGGGTGACTGGACGAGTCAGCACCGGAACTAATAACTGGGTGCCGACTGGTTCAGCGCTGGTTCCAACCGCTTGGACCGGTACGCTTACCGGAACAAACCCGGGATTTACAAACATCGCAACTTATGACGTTCGACCAATTGCGACGAGCCCGCTGGTAAACGCAGGAAATGGAGCGCCTCCGAGCCCGGCTGGTCATCCTTTTATTAGTCCGCTGTTTCCTCCGGCATTTATTCCTCCATTACATGTTGCGTTGGCGGTGGGGACCGCAAGTCCGCGACCTGTTTTTGGAGCAATCGATATTGGAGCTTACGAGTACACGCCTTAATGAAGTTGGCATTTTCCACACTTGGCTGTCCCATGTGGGAGCTGGGGCAGATTGCCGAAACGGCGCGCAGCTTGAGTTACGACGCGATCGAGCTGCGCGCTGTTGGCGGAGATCTTGATTTGCTGAGCCGTCCCGAGTTTCAGTCGGGTGAGGTCGATGTTACGCGTAGAAAACTTGAGGACCTGGGGGTGTCGGTTTGTTGCGTTGATACTTCGTGCAACTTTCACTCGCCGGACGCCGGCGAGCGCTCGCAACAAGTTGAACTGGCGCTGAGAAACGCGGAACTCGCGGCCTTGCTTGGAGCGAAGTTGATTCGAGTTTTTCCCGATAAGATTCAACCTGGAAGTAATCGTTCTGAGACACGCGACAACATAGCTGAATCTCTGAACCAGATTGCTCGACGCCTAACGGATGACGTGCGAGTGGCTTTGGAAACGCATGGCGACTTCGCTCGCGGAAACATTGCTGCCGAAATTGTTGATCTGGCGAACCATCCGAATGTTTGTCTGATCTGGGATGTCGCAAACTCACTGAATGCCGGTGACTCAATTCCTGATGCGGCAACCTCTGTCAGTCCTTACCTGGCCCATGTTCATTTACGAGACGCGCGCAAGATTGAAGGTTCCGAACATTGGTTACCGGTTCTTGCGGGACAAGGCGAAGTATCGTTCGAACAGGCAGTGAAAGAACTCCGACTGTTACGTTATGACGGCTTTATTAGTTTTGAGTGGGAGAAATACTGGCATCCTGAGATTGAAGAGCCAGAAGTGGCACTCCCCGATTTCATGAATGCGATGAAGAAGGTCCTGGCACGCGAAGCGAGCGTATGAGTGCAGTAGGTACAGAGTGAAACGCGTAGTGATTCTTTCCAGCGATGTTCTGTTTGAGCACTTCTTTTCGGAGTCAGCACGTGCGCGCTTAACCGAGGTTGCAGATTGGTCTCAATACTCCGAAGTTGAAGAATCTGATGCGCTGAGAAGAAAACTGCAGACCGCCGACATTCTAATGACTACCTGGCATTCACCATTCTTGAAGTTGGAGATGTTTGGACCACACCCGCGAGTTCGTCTAATTGCGCACTGTGGCGGCGAGGTTAAGTCGCGGATGGAGGAGCAGGTCGTCGATCACATTACGGTAACAAACGCTGCCGAGCCAATGGCCGCGCCCGTTGCCGAGATGGCACTAGCCTTGACGCTCGCGTTAGTGCGACGAATTCCAAGTTACGCGAGTGAGATGCATTCCGGTCTTATTAGAACCAATGAATACGTTAGCCAGGGTGAAACTCTCAGACGCAGACGGGTTGGATTGATTGGTTTCGGCCGGATTGGCCGGGCATTTGCGCGAATCGTAGCGCCATTCAAGGTCGAGTTGCTGGTATCAGACCCCTGGGCGACGTCAGAAGCAGTAGCGGCAGCTGGTGGAGCGCTCGTGGACCTGGACCGGCTATTGAGCTCGTCTTCGGTGGTTGTACTGGCAGCCGCGCTGACGAACGAATCGCGACACATGTTGGACCAGCGAAGACTGGGCATTCTCCCAAATGGTGCTTATTTGATCAACGTCGCTCGAGGCGGGCTTATCGATTTTGACGCGCTGTCGAATGAATTGCGAAGTGGAAGGCTTAGTGCGGCGCTTGATGTCACTGATCCGCTCGAGCCATTGCCGGTTGATCACGAATTACGCCGTCTGCCAAACGTGTTGCTTACGCCGCACATAGCGGCCGGAGGAATCGAGATGCGACGAGAAATTGGCGAGGTGGCTGTATCCGAAGTGGTGCGCTACTGCAAAGGCGAACCACTACAAAACGTTGTCACCCCAGAGATGCTCGCAACCATGACCTAATCTCGGCGTCTCCGCGTCTCTGCGGTGGAAGTTGAAATTATTTAATGAACAAGGATCCAGATTGCTTTCGACTTTAACAACGAAATCAGACCTCCTGACCATCAGGAGCGTTGCCCTGCATCACGTCAGTGTCCCTCTGCTTGAGCCCTTCCGTATAAGCAATGGTGAAGTGACTGCGAAAGAGGCGATTCTCGTAGAGGTCACGACGACTGACGGTGTGACCGGCTGGGGTGAAGCGTCACCAATGTCCGGTTCCTTCTACTCGAGCGATACTCCCGAGAGCTCGTATTCAGCCTTGTCCGAAACGCTGGTGCCGTTAGTTCTATCGTCCGAGATAGACGTCCCAACGTTCTACGAGACCTTACGTCGCCAGCCAGTTGACGCCTTCGCGAAAGCTGGTATCGAGGGAGCGCTTTGGGATGCTTACGCTAAACGTCTCAAAAAGCCGTTGTTTGAAGTTCTGGGTAGCGATCAGCGCCCGATCCCATCAGGTGTTGCAATCGGCATTTATGACAAGATTTCCGAATTGATTGAACGAGTAAAGCGGTACTTGTCCGAAGGCTATCAACGCGTAAAGATCAAGATTCAACCAGGATGGGACGTCGAACCGGTCACCGCGATCAGAAGCGAGCTACCGGATCTCGCGTTGATGGTCGATGCCAATGCTGCTTATTCACTCGATGACATAAGCGTCTTTCGCGAACTAGATAAACACGATCTGATGATGATCGAGCAACCGCTCGCTCGCGATGCAATTGCGGAAGCAGGAGAGTTGCAGAAACAGTTGCGGACTCCTCTTTGTGCCGACGAGTCAGCGGAGTCGATGCCTTCGTTAGAGCTGCTGGTTCAACATCAAGCAGCCAGGATTATCAATATCAAAGTGCAGCGAGTAGGAGGACTAAGCGAGGCTCGTTTGATGCTCGAGCGTGCACGTGCCGCCGGACTTGAGTGTTGGGTTGGGACCATGCCCGAGCTGGGAATAGCTTCAGCTCAAGGTCTCGCACTTGCATGTAGCGACGCTTTCAGTTACCCGACAGATATCGAAGCGTCGACGCGCTGGTACGTTGACGATGTGATAGAGCCACAAATTGACGTTGACTCGTCAGGCTTTATTCATTTACCGGCAACACCCGGCTCCGGCTACGACACAAGCCGCGAAAAGATCAACAAGTACGTTTTGTAGGGGCGTCCCTCCGTGGACGCCCCCTCAACCCCGGCGATTCGTATTTGTTTGAAAAGCAAACGCCGCGAAATTTCATTGAGGTTCTATTTATGAAAGTTAAATCTTCTCTACTCTTACTCTCATTCATCGCGGTCCTTATTTACGCTCCGACGATAAACGCCCAGGATTCAAGACCACGAGTTTGGGAGGCACCACTCGTAATTCCCACTTACGAACTTGGGCCACCCAACCCTTATCCGGCCTTACTTGATTGGCAACGTAGAAAGTGGCGGCCTGTTTATCCCTATCCTTTTCTTGATTCCTTAAGCAGCACCAAGACCAACAAGACCTGGAAGGCTGTTTACCTCGAGAACGAATACCTGCGAGTTTCAGTACTCCCCGAACTCGGCGGACACGTCTATGAGATCTTCGACAAAACTACAAAGCGTGACGTGCTCTATTCGAATCCGGTGATGAAGTACGCCATGGTGGCGCTTCGTGGTGCCTGGGTTTCTGGCGGCATCGAGTGGAATTTCCCAGATGGTCACACGCTGACAACAGTCTCACCAATCGATTATGTGATGAGAACTGAAGCGGACGGTAGCGCTGCGGTGGCGGTTGGCGACACTGAGAGAGTTCAGCGGATGCAGTGGCAAGTGATCATCAGGCTTCGTCCCGGACAACGTGCGGTCGAGACTGAGGTAACGCTGAATAACCGGCGCGATGTTCCGGGCCGATACTGGTTTTGGTCTACGGCTGGCGCTCCGGCCACGGATGATATGAGATTTGTTTATCCGATGCGCGAGGCGTATCCCCACGCGTTCTGGCCCATCTTCTCGTTTCCGAAAGAAAAGGGTGTCGATGTCAGCAAGTTTACCGACGTGCCAAACTTTCTATCTCTATTCGCTCGCAACTCTTATCGAGATTACTTCGGAGTCTATTACGACAAGTCTGATTGGGGAATAGTTCACGTCGCCGATCACAAAGAGATGCCGGGGAAGAAAACGTGGACCTGGGGAACGGATGACAATGGGGATATCTGGGTTGAGAAGCTAACCGATGGTGGTCATCAGTATGTCGAGTTTCAGGGTGGTCGATTCGAAACTCAGATGGAACACCAATTCATCGCCCCACATCGTGTGGAGCACTTCGTCGAGCACTGGTTTCCAGTTAATAACCTTGGCGGCGCCTGGGACGAAGCTACGGCCGACATGGCAGTCCGAGTGGCCTACAAAGATGATAGGGCCATCGTCACTGCCAATTCGAACTCGCGCTTCAATGACGTTGTTCTCTGTACTAATAAGGACTGCACCGAAAGTCAAAAGATCAATCTTGATCCGGCGAAGGTTTTCACCACCTCGATAACAGTGCCCGTCAAGAATGCGCCGATCTTTCTCAGGTTCAAGTCCAGCGACGGTCGTGAGTTACTGAGCTACAGCACCATTACACCTATCGATGGGAATCCGGACTTCAAACCTGCCACCCGACCAATTCCTGACCCAATTAATCCTGCGAGTGCTGAGCAAGCATACGTCGAAGGATTGGCGTTTGATAAGAAGAGCAAAGAGCGCGACGCTCGAGCTTCATATCTCGAAGCCTTGAAGCGTGATCCGGGCTTCGCACCAGCCCACGTCGCTTTGGGACTCTCTTTCTATCGGAGCGGTGAATACAAAACCGCGGCAACCCACCTCGAAGACGCCCTGCGGCGAAACAAGGACTCGGGCGATGCTCACTATTACCTTGGATTGGTCCAACGTGCCCTGGGAAATCTAAGAGAGGCAGAGGATCACTTGATCTGGGCCGTTCGCTCCGGCCATCGCGAGTCGGTGGCCCGTTTTGTCCTGGGCGAGATGGCTCTATCACAAGGTCGAACGGGGCTAGCAATTGATCAACTCGAGCAGGCTGTCGCGCTCGATCCTCATGATTTAAGGGCCAGAACAGAACTGGCACTAGCACTGCGAATTGCGGGCAAGCTCGAAGTTGCACGGGCTCGAATCGACGCAGTAGTTCAAGAAATGCCGATTGACTACTTTGCACTTCACGAGCAGTACTTGATTGCTAAAGCGCTGGGCCAGGAGGCCAGTGCTTCTGAAGCGCTGAATGGTTTCTGGCGTTTGGTTTCACGCGAGCCCGACTCGGTGCTCGAAGTTACATTTGATTATCTGGCGGCCGGTAGACGGTCTGAAGCGCAAAGTATTTTGGAGGACGCGCTGAAGCGTCAGCAGTATCCGACGTTCCATTACGCGCTGGGTTATCTATACCAGCAGAGTGAAGAGAAAGAACGAGCGAGAAGTGAGTATGTGCTGGGGTCCAAGGGTGATCCGGCGTTTGTATTTCCCCATCGTGTCGAAGAGATTGCCATTCTCACTGCTGCAAGAGAGGTCGTTCCCGGTGACGCGCGCGCTGCGTATTACCTGGGTAACGTGCTCGCGTCCTTGAATCGAGATAAAGAAGCTCTGGCTGCATGGAAAGCTGCCGCTAGCGATTCAGGGAACATCATTGCACGGCGAAATCTGGCACGTGCTTTGTGGGTGGTGGAAGGGAACAAGGACGCTGCCGCGACTGAATATCAAGCCGCAATTGCAACTTCTCCGAATGAATATCGCTTGTACGTCGAATTTGACCGGTTGCTCACTGACATGAATGCGTTGCAACGCCGGCTCAATTTACTTGAAGGTGCACCAGCAACAGTTAAGGCCCAATCTCCATTCGTCCAGTCACTTGCCGGCGCATATATCGACGCGAATAGATTTGGCGATGCGGCAGCGCTGTTAGGAAAGACTGCTTTTACATCGGGTGAAGGTGAAGACGCCGCGTTAGGTCTTTATCGAAAGGCACACTTGGGACTCGCCAGGCAATACCAACTCTCGGGAGATCACGGAAAAGCGGCGGCAGAGTTTGCGGCAGTTACTGAGTATCCAAGAAACCTCGGAGTCGGGCGCCCGGCAATGCAGTCGCAGGCGCGCGAATACGTAGCCGCGGCTCGTGAATATGAACTCGCCGGGAATCATGCGGAGTCAGAAAAGTGGTGGAATCATGCAGCGACAGAAGAACTAAATCCGCCTACTCAGCCTGAGGAACCATGGTCAGAACATTATTTCTATAAAGCGGTCGCACTGGATCATGTGGGTCGTAAGCAGGAAGCTCGCGCACTCTACGAGAGGCTGGCTTTGCTAAACGACGACAAGCAAATGGTCGAGGCCGAGCCATGGCCTCCGAGCGGTGCAATTCGTTTCGTTCTTGCCGGTTCGGCCTTGAAAGCCTTGGGCCGAAGTGCTGAAGCGCGAGTAGCTTTAGAACGCGCGCTCAAGCTGGATCCGAAGAACGAACTGGCCCTGGCACAACTGGCCGAATTGACCGGTGACAAGACACCCCGAGTCGGCAATTAACCTTGGAGTGCGACGGCCCGGCGTCGCTTTGTTAGATCGAGACTTCCCGCTCGATACCTTCGTCTTAGAACAGTATTAACTGAGGTATATGGAAGCTCCCATTTGAAAGTGAGGCGCGAGAACGCGAGAGGCCGAAAAAGCGCCGCCGGGCCGGCGCACTCCAAGATGAAACTCGATCCGGTGCAATTGCTGAAAGACATGATCGCGATTCCCAGCGTGAATCCGATGCGTGTGGGCACTACCGAGCCCGTCGAGCGCGACATGGCTAACTACCTCGAACAAGTACTACGTCGCGCACAGATCGATTGCGAGCGCCAAACTATCTCCGACGGACGTGAGAACGTAATCGGAGTGGTCCATGCTAACCAGCGGGACAACAGCAAGAAGGGGCTAATGTTCAACTCGCACATGGATACGGTGCCGGTGGCGAATATGACGATCGATCCTTTCGATCCAGTTGTGAAAGACCAACTGCTATTTGGCCGTGGGTCATGCGACGCCAAGGGTTCGATCGCGTCGATGCTCAGCGCAGTCGTTGATTATGCCGAGAGTTCACATCGGGAAGTGCCGGTTGTTTTTGCGGCGATGGCGGATGAGGAATTCTCGTTTTCAGGTTCGTGGAAATTGATTGAACGCGAATGGCCGGTAACCGCTTGTGTTGTTGGTGAACCTACAAGACTTGCCAGGGTTATCGCTCACAAAGGAGTAGCTCGGTGGCGAATTTTGGTTAAAGGTGTCAGCGCGCATGGCGCTACTCCCGAGCTTGGGCGTAGCGCGATTTACGATGCCGCGCGAGTCGCACTTGCTCTCGAGGCGTATGCGAAGCGGTTGGAAACTTCCGAGCCACACATGTTGCTGGGGCGCTCAACGATAAATGTCGGGAAGGTTAATGGCGGACAGTCCGTGAACATTGTTCCCGACCGCTGCGAGTTCGAAATGGAGCGCCGCTTGCTGCCGCATGAAGATGGACTAAGAGTAATAGCCGATTGTGAAACCTTTGTCAGGAACCAGGTTGGCGACAGGATCGAATTACAGGTTGAAGCGCCTTACCTGGTAGACCCGGCGCTCGAGACATCATCCGACGCCGCGATCGTTCGCGCACTTGGTGATGCTCAAAGGATCGAATTTGGATCCGAGAGCGAATTGCGAGGCGCGAACTACGGTACCGACGGCAGCAAAATTTCTCGTGCGGGTATTGAAACAGTTGTGTGCGGGCCCGGCGATATCGCAAACGCGCACACAAAAGATGAGCATATAGAGATTGAGCAGGTTGAGTTGGCAACGCGACTCTACCGCAGCCTGCTTTCGAAGCTTTCGAAGTAATCGTTCCGCCACCTCGCTTCCTGTCGTGAGTCGGCAGTTTTCGATTTGCGATCAACCAGGAGTTTGAGAAAGGAAGGAAGAGATGCGTCACAAGCAATTGATTTCACCTCTGCTGCTCATGCTGTCTGCAGTTGCGCTTACTTGTGTGTTAGCAGCCAAAGCCAACGCAACAATCTATAACGTTGGACCAGGCCAGGCTTTTCCTACCATCGGCTCGGTACCGTGGGAAACGCTTGCCGCGGGTGACACGGTCAATATTTTTTATTCACCCACTCCTTATAAAGAGAAATTTGTGTTGTCTCGGGTTGGCACGGCGGCAGCGCCAATTACCGTCCACGGCGTACTTGGACCAAATGGCGAGCGACCAATACTCGATGGCAACGGCGCAACTACGCGCTCGCAGTTGGTCTATTACAGCCAGGAACGAGGAGTCATAAAAATCGGCGGTTCGACGGTGCCTTTTGCTGACGGCGTGTCGGTGAATCCTCAGTATCTGGTAATTGAAAACCTTGAGATTCGAGGCGCGCGCCAGCCTTTCACGTTCACAGCCGCCGATGGAACGACTAAGTCTTATACGTCACCGGCCTCCGCCATCTATCTCGAGTTTGGTGATCACATCACCGTTCGAAATTGCGTGATTCACGATTGCGGCAATGGCTTTTTCTCGTTTTCAAACAACACCACGACTTCGAGTAATGTTCTGGTTGAAGCAAACTACATCTACGACAACGGCAACTCTGGAAGTCAAACCGAACACAACAACTACACTGAATCGCGGGGCATCACTTTTCAATACAACCGCTTTGGACAAATTCGTGCGGGATGTGGTGGCAATGGGTTGAAAGATCGTTCGTCCGGACTCGTAATTCGCTACAACTGGTTCGAGGGACCCGTTAACCGTCCTTTTGATTTGGTTGATGCCCAGGACAGCACGATTCTGAAGAATGACCCGAACTATCACAAGTCTTATGTCTATGGAAATGTGGTGATCGAGAATCCGTTGAGCGGTGGCAACAACGACATTGTGCATTACGGAGGTGATACGGCCGGTGGGAAGGGTTATAAGCTTGGCCCACTCTATTTCTACAACAACACGGTAGTTTCGAATAGGACCGACAACACCAGGTTGTTCCGCCTGGATACGAACTCCCAAAGCTGTGATGCGCGAAACAATATTGTTTATGTGACGGCTGCCGGTAGCACGCTAAAGGTGCTCGACAGTTTTGGCGCGCTCACTCTTACGCAGAATTGGTTTAAGACCGGCTGGTCGCCATTTAACGTGGCCCATCCGAAAGGCTCGATCACCAACAACGGAACTGTTACGGGAACAACTCCAGGGTTCGTGAGCGAGGCGGGCCAGGACTACCACTTGGTGAGCGGTTCGGCATGCATCAATGCAGGCACAACTCTAAATCCTGGTGTGTTACCTGATAACGACGTGATTCGAGAATACTTGAAGCACCAGTTAAGTGTTGCCCGAGCCGTGAATGGCGCCCTCGATATTGGTGCGTATGAGTTTTGATTAGGCCGTAGTCCTTTATCGGTGGTCAGTTGTCCGTAGTCCGTAGTCCGTTGTTTTTGTGGACCATTTGCTGTCGCCCGGGCAACAGCGAACTACGGACAACGGACCACGGACAACGACCACGGACCATAAAGAGTACAAAACACTAAAACTTCGCTTTCAATGAATTTCAAACAACTAAGAGAGGAGGTGTGGTGGGCCAATACCCAGTTGCCCAAGGCTGGCCTTGTGACCATGCACAGTGGAAATGCAAGCGGCATCGATCGCGAGTCAGGCCTGATTCTGATCAAACCGAGTGGAATTGACTACGAGCGTCTGCGACCGGAGGACCTTTCGGTGGTAGCTCTGAACGGAACCTCAGTAAACGCCGAGTTGGTTCCGGATCGAGTCTCCAGTTCATTAAAACCAAGCGTCGACACAATTCATCACTTACTACTCTACAAAGCCGATGCTCAACTGGGTGGAGTAGTTCATACGCACTCAAACTACGCAACGGCATGGGCCGCTATTGGTGAATCGATCCCTTGTTGTTTGACCGCTATAGCCGACGAGTTTGGGGGTGATATTCCGTGCGCTCCCTATTTAGACAACGAGGGTGAAAACATAGCCAGCGGCATGCTCAAGCACCGGGGCCGTGGGCCAGCAATGCTCCTGAGCAATCATGGCGTATTTGCATTTGCTGCGACTCCGCGTAAAGCGCTGAAGGCCGCAGTCATGGTTGAAGACGTCGCTAAAACGGCGTGGCTCGCACGTCAACTAGGTAGGCTCAAGAGAATGGAAGATTCTGAGATAGAAAAATGGTGGTCCAGGTATCACTCGACGTACGGACAGGAGTAGGAGAGTTGGAGCCAGGGCCTGGCCAGTACCGATTCGCGGTAGCGTCGGGTGAGTCTCGTTGCTGACACGACACGAGGATAACCAGGGAGGCACCCGACTCTATCAAATACCCAAGACCCAAGACTCAAGACCCAAAACCAAATAGCCAATGACCCACATCCTTCCCAAAGATCTCTATCGCTGGTGTCAGCTACCAGCGGACCAGCTCGTAGGCCACCCAGACCTTCGTGTGCCCTTCCGTCTTGTAAAAGACTCTTCTGAGATGGGCAGATTGATGGCCAGCGAATTGGTCCAGTTAATTGAACTCAACAACAAGGCAGGCAAACCCACCAGGGCCATCATCCCGTGCGGACCGAGTTGCTGGTACGAGCCCTTTGTGCAATTAGTCAACTCAGAAAAAGTTTCCTTAAGGTCATTCTTTGTCTTCCATATGGACGAGTGTCTGGACTGGCAAGGCCAACCGTTGCCGGAGAAGCACCCTTACAACTTTCGTTCATTCATGCGACAACACTTCTATGGTGGTATCACTCCGGAACTCGCGGTGCCTGAGTCGCAACGCTACTGGCTGCTTCCATCCACCGTGGACAATGTTCGCGAGGCACTTAGTGAAGCTCCGGTCGACATCACAATCGGAGGCTGGGGACAGGACGGGCACGTTGCTTACAACCAGGCTCGGCGGTACCCCTTTTCTAACATAACTCTTGATGAACTAGCGGAATCTACGATTCGCGTTCAAGACAATAATCTCGACACGATCATTGCGCTGGGCCAACGTACGTTTGGAGCGGCCTATCAGTTTGTGCCACCCATGTCTGTCACCCTTGGTATGCGCGAGTGTTTGGCCGCCAAACGGTTACGTGTCTTCAGTGACACCGGCGCTTGGAAACAGACAGCTCTACGCGTTGCTCTGTTCTCAGAACCTACACCTGAATATCCGATCACTTTATTACAACGTCATCCCGATGCATTGATAACGGCAACAATTGAAACCGCGCGACATCCTATTGCCGAAAATCCTGATTGGGAGCTCTTTTGAATTTGGAACGTAAACACGAACAACTCGAAGCCCGACTGCGTGACTGTCGACTCGTAATTGGAGTTGGCGGCATCGGAACGGGAATCTGTTTCGAGTTGCAGGACAATCACGATCTCGGGCGGAACGAGAGTCGTGCAGGATACCTTGTTGATGCGCGTGACTACTGCAAGCTTCACATCATCATGCACTACCTGGCCACGCTTCTCAGAAGTGAACTGCCTGAACGAGCGGTCCACCTTGTCCCGGTTGGAAAGGTTGGTAGCGATGCGGCTGGTACTCAACTGCTGTTTGAAATGGAAACTAATGGACTTGATGTTGAGCACATTGAAACCGTTGCAGATGCACCAACGCTCTTTAGTGTCTGCTTCCAGTATCCCGATGGGTCTGGCGGCAACATAACGGCGAGTAATTCCGCAGCGTCGAAAGTAACAAGCGAGGATGTGGACCGCACCAGAAGACTTTTTGAGGAGAGCCGGAGTCGTGCTCTTGCTCTGGCGGTTCCGGAGGTGCCGATTAACGTCCGCGAACATCTAATCCGAGTGGCGACCGAATATGGCGCCTTTCGAGTTGGAGCGTTTACTGCGTCGGAACTTCACGTATTACAAAACTCTGATTGGTTGAGATTGTTCGATCTCATCGCCTTGAACGAAGAAGAGGCGAGCGCGCTGGCTGGAGATGAATTCAATCCGTTGGCCCCCGATCAATTTCTCGAGCGCTGTTCTTCAACTTTTACGTGCTCGGAAAAGCAAACATTGATTGTGATCACTGCAGGAAAGCATGGAGCCTTTGGTTTCGACGGCGAGTGCTGGACTCACTCGAATGCAGTCTCCGCAAATGTTCTCAGCACTGCAGGAGCGGGTGATGCTTTGTTAGCAGGAACGCTCGCGGCTTTGATGATGGGTGCTCCGTTCACAAACGAAAAGAGATTCAAGGAGGTTAACTCGGCCCTGGATTTTGGATGTCTTTTCGCCAGTTACAGCACAACCTCAAAACATAGTATCCACCCGAATGCGGGGCTCGACGATGTGCACGCATTTGCCCGGGCGTCGGGCCTGGCCTTGGACCGGTTGCGTAATTTCGGTGCTGCCGTCAATTGATTATGGAAAATAGATCGACCGGTAAATTAATTCGCGAGAATCCATCAGAGTCCGTCGCCGAACGCTTGCTGCAACCGCTCGAGGCTGAGCTGGTCCAACTGCTGCAAAACCTTGTGCGGACGAATAGTGTTGCGATTCCTCCCAACGGGTCCGAGACCGCCGGGCAAAGAGTCTTACTCGAATTTCTTCAGGCTCACGACATTGAAGCTGAAACTTATGATCTTGATTATCTGGCCAGTTCCGATCATCCATATGTTCGCGCTGACCGAAACTATTCCGGTCGTCAAAATCTTATCGCCAGACTTCCAGGTCGCGCCGCCCAGGGTCGCAGTCTTATGTTGAGCGGGCATATCGATACAGTTCCACCCGGTCGTAACAAGTGGGACGAAAGCCCATGGTCCGGTTCAATCCAGGGAGATCGACTTTACGGTCGAGGCAGCTATGACATGAAAGGTGGACTCGTTGCAGCCGTCGGAGTCATCGCGGCTTTGAAGGAAGCTGGAATGACACTTGAGGGCGACTTATTTTTTGAGTCGGTTGTCGATGAAGAGTGGGGCGGAGGCGGCGGCACGCTCGCAGCCAGACTGAGGGGCCATGTTGCTGATGCATGTGTGATACCTGAGCCCACAGATCTCGCGATATTTCGAGCGAGCCGAGGTGGCTACGTCGTTGATATTGAAGTTCAGGCTGGCGATTCGCAAAACTACTTTTCGAAAGAAGAGGTTGTAAGTCCTGCAATTCCGATGGGCCGCCTGCTGCAATGGGTTGACACTCTTTCGAGCAAACGAAAAGGAATTCCAACGGGAGAAGCATATCAAGGGTTTGTGGATCCAGCTCCCGTCCAGGTATTGGCGCTTGAGGCGAGCAGTTTCGATCTCGAGGTACCGTTAAGTACGCCTTTAGCTGCGCGCGCTCGTCTATATTTTCAATTCCTGCCACATGAAGATGTGTCTGCAATCATCGACGAGATCAAAGACTCGTTCTATTCCTTTTGTGCCAAAGATCCATTCTTTAGTGTTTATCCGTCAAAGTGGACTCCGTTATTTGACCCTGCGCTACAGGGTCACGAGGTTCCGTTGGACCACGATTGGACACGGACTCTGTCGATGAACGCGACCAGAGTGATGGGTCACCCGGCAGTCGTCACCGCTGCGGAGTATCCGTGCGACGCTTTTCTCAACCAACGATATTTCGGCATGCCCACGCTGATCTTTGGACCACGCGGTGGCGGCGCACACAACGCCAATGAGTTCGTTGAAATTAGTTCAGTGATGAACACCGCAAGAGTTCTACTAAGTGCCGCACTCGAATGGTGTGTAGTTTAACAACGCAGATATTCAAGCTGAATACATATGAGATCCAGATGCACAACGACAAAATTGGCCGGACTGTTAGTAGTTCAGGTCCTGATTGCGGGCCAATTCGTAACCTCTGCCCAGCCAAAAAGTCGGGCAAACAAATCGGAGGCCAGGCTTGCTCAATTGGTTGAGGGAAATATTATTGCCGTTCACGCTTTCCAGGTTTTGCTGGCAGCAAGTTCGGGCAAAGGCGACCGAGCCTGTTTTTCCTCCGCTAACCTAAGCGAAGCCCAATTAAAGGCGCTGTCTGACCATCAGGCCAACTTGCTCAAAGCCGATGTGCGAGCGGTACGGGCGTGGGTCAAGGGCCAGCACACGACCTTTGATCCGAACCTGGACCTACAACCGATTCTCACTTCTGGTCTGACTGTACCTCAGAATGCTCCGGTGAATGTCTACTTTAGATACCTACGCAGCAATACCAAAGCCAGTGACGTGAAAATTCGAGCTGTAGCAAGTCTCTATCAGACTGTGCTCGAGGTTGAGCGAGACGGTGATCGACTTCAGGAAGAATACGCCTTCTACATTGGTCTCGGGTTGCCGGTATACGTGGGCCAATTCGGTCTACCTGGAACAGATGCGGATTTACTCGCGGTGGGCCATAAGCTTGAGGGCCAATCGTGTGACGCTCCCGTCGGCACGACAGCTGCTGAATGGCAGATTGCCGGGCGGAAAATCTGGAATTGGGGTGAGAAGAATCTTCATATCCGTGATGAGCGCGTTCTGTCGGCTGAACTGCTGCAAGAGCCAGATGTGCGATCGCTCGTTCCCGCATTAAAGGCGTTGCCTCCGCAGAAAATTGCCGTCATTGGTCATTCGTTTACGATGGGTTTGCACTGGTCGTCTCCGTCCAGTTTTGTTCCGGTCGTAATCGATGTCTTTCGTCGTGAAAACCCCGGGGTGCAATTCAAACAATTCGCGGCAGGTGGTCTAACTGCTTCACGCGCTCAGAAACGGTTCTATCAGGATGTACTCGCCTGGAAGCCCGACAAGGTAATGTTTGTCGTGATGACCCGAGCGGATGAAGACTACGTAGCTCTCAAACAGATGGGTGATGGATTCCGGCAAGCAGGGATCAAAGCTTACATGTTCGACGACGTCCACGATCCAGCCGACGTTACTCCAGGTACAGTTGAGCGCGCACGCAAGACGGCTGAAGACGCAAACATCGAGGTCGTGGAAGTTGGTTCCATCCTTGCATCATCTCCGGATCGCCCCCGCTTCATTTGCCTCGACGGAATTCATATGACTGAGCCTTACCACCGGCTAATGGCAAAAGAGTGGCTTAAATACCTGGCCGGTGCGAGAAGCGCTTCGCTTGCTAAGCAGTGATGAAGGAGACTCGTTTGAACAAGCTAAATTCTCTAAGAACAACATCGACAACTATCACGACGGTCGCGCTCGTGCTGACTATTTTTGCTGTCTCCTTCGATTCGCAGGCCCAGGCACAACTAACAAGGCCCCGTATGTTGATTGGCGAACGCGATCCACTGACCGGACTCAACATCTTGCGAGCGAGATATGCAGCGGGCGCGCGACCTGTCGACGATATAGACGGCTGGGCGTTGTCTTACCTCTTAACCAGGGACGAGAGCTTTGCAAAACGAGCGATAGAGCGGATGAGAACGACTCATCCACCAGAACTCGTGAGTTCACGAACGTACCCTGAATATGTAAAGTGGTCGCTTGCTTTCGACTGGATGTACAACCACAAGGATTTCGATGGTCCATTAAAGGATCGCATCGCAGGTGAGCTACTGAATGCCGCCGAAAAGATGATGGCGGATCAATCACTTAAAGAAGTACAGCTCGCGATGTATCAGAACTACCCGGTACGTTATCTGACTCTCGCATTTTTCTGTCTCACTGCGATAGAAGGTCATCAATCTGTCGAGACCCGTGCAGCGCCTTTGAGAAAACATGCACGGAACGTGATCGATCACATCCTGGACTTAACCGACTTTATTACTCCGGATGGTGGGTATCACGAGTCAATGGACTATCAGCGCATAACGTATGCGCCGATGGCGATGATTGCCGAGCTATTGCGAACCACAGCGAATAGCGACCCGGCTCTGCGCTATACCGTCTTTAGCCATTACACCGATACTTATCTTTACAAAGTTCTCCCCGATGGTACGACTGCAAGAGACGACGACAATGAATTCCCTTATTTGCAGTGGGAAGACAATATTTGTTTCGGCTATGCAGTCAATCGCTTCAAGGACCCGTATGCGGCGTGGCTGCTGCGCAAAAGCGGTTGGCCGGCCCAGAAAAATTGGCGTGTACCAATCACGCAGTTTCTCTGGGATGACCCTGATGTGAGCCCGCGTAATCCGGCTGACTCGACCGAGGCGGAGATCCCGCGTAGCCACTTCTTTCGGGGCATTGGTCATCTGATTATGCGTGACGGGTTTGGACCAGACTCGACCTGGATTCAATTCAACTCTGGTCCATATCTAGCGAAACACGACCACCTCGATCAAAATCACTTTGTGATTTATCACAAGGGCTACCTTGCGACTGAGAGTGGCGCCGACTACACCGACACCGAAAGCCCTCACTATCTAAACTATTACCGCCGCACCATTGCTCATAACTCGATGCTGGTCTACCAACCAGGCGAAAAATTTTTCTGGGCCGAGAATCTCTGGCCCGCAGCAAACGATGGCGGCCAGCGGATGGATTCGTCGCGTTATTGGAATACAGTGCGGAGCCGCGAAGACTTTGAACGCACCAGGGATCTTTGGGCCACCGGTAATATGGAGGTTAGAGACTATCAACCGGGTGTCTACAATTACGCAAAAGGAAATGCAACTCACGCCTACCAGCCTTCGAAGATGGAGCGTTTCACGCGAGAAGTAGCTTACACACCCGACAATAATGTGCTGGTAGTTTTTGACCGGGTTCGTACTACCAACCCTGATTACCGAAAGGTTTGGTTGCTGCATGGGGTGGGAGAGCCATCCGTTGAATCGGCTCAGAAGGCTCAAGATATCGGAAATGGCGGCAAGGATTACGCGGATGCCTCAACTTTCACCTACTTAGATGGATTGGGAAGACTACGCGTTCATTCGCTGCTCCCGCGCGAACGACACGTGATTGTTCGAGGCGGACCAAATTGGGAATTCTGGACTCCCGGTGATGAGTTTGGCGGAAACTGGGGGTCGGGGAAGAATTGGCCATTAGACCCTGCCGCCGGTGGTCCACTGCCGACAGATCCGTACCTCAACAAGATGTGGAAGACTTTTTGGGGAGACGATTTCAATAAGTTGCTACCCTCAAACACTCGAGCAGTAGTTCCAGCGGCCTGGCGTGTTGAGGTTTCTCCCGCGAAGCCCGCGAAAGAAGACTTCTTTCTAAACGTGTTAGAGATTGGCGATCGAAGTGACTCACGTAAGCCTCGCGTTGAGCTAGTCGACGGATCAAATCTTATCGGAGCGTTGATAGAGGGCGGAACAGTGGTTCTTTTCTCAACTATCGACGGACCAGTTGTTGATGGCGAAGTCACAATTCCCGATGTAACGACAAGTGCGCTGATTGTCACTGGTCTAAGACCACATGCGAAGTACGAGTTGCAGATGACCGGTGGACGAGCGAACTGGCGAGGTGGCCTGTTTAATGGTGTGCCGGGCGCTAATTATATCGCAGCCGCAAATGGTTCCGGCGTTCTGCGAGTTTCGTTTGGCGGTCAAAAGGATGGCCGGCTCAGGCTGCGCCTACTCGCAACCAATTAAACGGCTGATGCGATGAACGATAGTGATCCTCGTCAGTACGACGGAATAATTCTCGGGGCAGGCCATAACGCTCTGATCTTGCAGGCGTATTTGGGTATGGCGGGACTGAAGACCGTCTCTCTGGAGCGCCGACATGTGGCTGGAGGTGGATTGGCTACAGAAGAAGATCCACGTCACCCCGGCGTTTTGCACAACACCCATTCGTTCTATCATCGGGCCATCACACAGATGCCCTGGTATCGAGATCTTGAATTGGACCAACACGGAGCCAGGTACCTACAGCCGGATCCCAATGTCGTCCTGCTGCGTAAGAATGGTGAGACGCTTGAATGGTGGACGGATTTTGAGAAGACGTTCGACTCCTTCAGTAATTTTAGTCGACGCGACGCTCAGGTACTCCGAACGTGGCGAGACCGTTTCATTCCCGTAGTCGATAAGATCCTGGTTCCTGAGAGTCGTTCTCCTCCTATGCCTGCCGCACGCCGTCGGGCATTACTTGACAAGACTGCTGAGGGCAGACTCTTACTGGAGACCTCGGCGCTGTCGCCGCTCCAATTTGTTTTGCGCGAGTTCGAGCATCCGGTTATTCAAGCAGGCTTACTTTTCTTCAATGGACTTCGCGAGGTTGATCCCTGTTGCGAAGGTTTTGGTCATCACATTCCGTCTCTGCTAGCTGCATCAGGCAAAGCTCAGATGTGTCTGGGCGGATCTGCGTCGTTAGCCCATGCTCTGACATCCGCTGTAAACGCGACCGGTGGAGATGTTCGCCTACAAGTACGTGTCCGAGAGATTGTCGTAGAAGGTGAAAGAACCTCCGGCGTCGTTGTCGATGATGGAGAGTTTATCGGGGCCCGATCCTTTGTGGTCTCAAGTTTGAATCCACAGCAGACGTTTTTGGAGTTACTCGACAGTCGCGTGGTTCCCGACGATTGGCGGCTAAAAGCAGAAAGTTTCAAGTACAACGTTTTAGCGCCTTTGTTCGCCTTGTACCTGACCTTATCCGAGCCGCCCCAGTACCGGGACTTTGAGAAAAACCCCCGTCTAAAAAATGCGCTGATGGTGATTCTGGGCCTCGAACATCCGGATCAGTTTCTGAAAATCCTGGAGCATCATTCGTCTGGAACCATTCCTCCGACAGTCATGTGGGGAAGCTGTCCAACAGTCTTTGATTCTTCTCAAGCGCCAAGTGGTAAACACACAGCATTCATGTGGGAAAAGCTGCCGTTTCGTTTAAATGGGGACGCGGCGAATTGGGATCGTTATAAGGAAACGCACGGGCGCAGGATGTTGTCAGAATGGCAGGGGTATGCGCCCAACCTCGAGTCCAGTCTGATTGATTGGTTTACCAGAAGTCCACTCGACACAGAGAGAACCCTGCACAACATGAGATACGGTGATCTTTTGGTAGGTGCATTTAGGCATGGTCAGATTGGATATAACAGGCCATTCGCAGGTGCTGGTCATTATCGAGGTCATTTGCATGGCCTCTATTTATGCGGTTCAAGTTCTCATCCCGGAGGCAACATAACGGGCTTGCCGGGCTACAACTGTGCGCAAGTTATTTTGGCCGATTTGGATCTTCCGGCACCCTGGTCGCCGGTACGCGCCGAAACATTGTTGTCTGAACTGACGTCCTAAAGATTCGAATATCTATCCGGTCTCAAGCATCTCGCGGTAGAAAGTTTTCCGGTAAAGGCATAGAGAAACCAAGGTATGCAAATGAAAATTAATAGCGTCTTATTATTACTGACAGCCTGTCTTCTGGTAACTGCGCAAACGAAACAGCCGTTGCGCAAATCATCTGTACGCGAGGTCAACCAGGTTGCGAAACCGCCAGCAAGTTCATTGATTGCCATCGTTGGCGCCACCTTGATCGACGGACGTGGTGGACAGCCAGTCTCTGATTCGGTAGTGGTTATTCGCGATGATCGCATTGCTGCGGTCGGCAACCGAGCAACCGTAAAGATCCCGCAGGGCGCTGAAATTGTTGACGCAAAAGGTCTGACGCTCTTGCCCGGATTGATCGACGCACACTTCCACATTGACGGAGACGACCCGTTACCCGCGTTGTACCTTTCCCACGGCGTTACATCCCTTCGCGATCCTGGCCAGTGGATCGAAGCATACGACACAGCGCGGAAGTCTCCAGCTACCGTACCCCGGCTGTTTCTTTGTGGACCACACCTCGATTCTCCGCCGCCTGCATATCCGGCGGACTCTTACATCGTCAGGGATGCAGACGAAACGCGGTTGGCTGTTAATCGTTTTGCAGATGACGGAGCATCAGCCATAAAAGTCTACTTCCGTCTGCCGCTTGCGCTAATCAAGGTTGCGATTGACACCGCTCACAGTCGCGGTATTCCAGTGATGGGCCACCTCGAAATTGTTGATGCGCGAGACGCCATCCGGGCAGGTATCGATGGCATTGAACATGCCACCTCGTTTGGTACGGCCTTACTGCCACTGCGAGATGCTGAAAAATATCGTCAGGCAATGCTGGCCGATAACAACGCACGCCGCGAAGGTCGTTACCAGGTTTGGAACACCATCAAGTTTGACACTCCACAGGCGCGAGACCTCTTCAAGCTGATTGTTGACCAGGGAATTTTCGTCTCTCCCACACTTGCTGTTTTTGAAAAACAAACGGGCGACAAAGACACCACCGAGGTTCACGTCCATGGTTTTAAACAGATGGAGACTTTTGTGAGACTGGCCCAGCAAGCGGGCGCGAAAATTGTGGTTGGCTCTCATTCGGACGTGCCTCACGCAAAACGAGGCTGGGCTTATCAACGCGAACTCGAATTGCTCGTAGAGTCGGGTTTGACGCCCATGCAAGCTCTCGTCGCCGGCACATTGCAAAACGCTCGTTATTTTCGGATCGACGATAGGCTGGGAACCGTGGAGACCGGCAAAATTGCGGACCTCCTGATGGTTGAAGGAGATCCGTTAAAAAACATCAGCAACATGCGCAAAGTGAAACGAGTGATGCTGAATGGTAACTGGGTTAAAGCAGAAGCGGAGAGCCAATGACTCTGCGAATAACACCAGTCATCTGTCTCATTTTATTGTTGGTTCATATTACCTCGGGCGTTGCACGTGCGAGGACCGTATTCGTGCACCTACTCGACGGAGGCGACCGCGCGGACGGAAGTTACAGCAGGCCTTTCAAGACCTGGCGCGAAGCGCTGCAACATGTTGGTAGCGGGGACACGATTGTCGCGAAGAATGGTGACTATCGGAAAGCCGGTCGGGAAGCTAAATGGGGCGGACTCGATCTAGTCTTAACCCTCGCAGATCAGCTTGACCGTGATGATCCACATCCGCCGTTAAAGGGGCGGCCGGATACGATTGGAATCTACCGCTACGACCCTCAGAAACCTTTAACTATCCGCGCGGAATCGAAATACGGAGTCATCTTAGACCACGTCCGTTTTCACCTGGCGAGCGGTATCGTCATTGATGGTTTCGACATCAATCCAAATCCATACTACAGCGACGACACTGGTCGGAAGCTAAACTCACGGCGTGACGGTATCCATGGCGATAGCGTCTACGAGCCTGACGATAGCTATAACAAGGTGAAGACAAACGATCCTCCAGGAAGTTACACAGCCGCATGGTATGACAGATCGCTATGGACGAGCTTTATTACGGTGCGAAACTGCAAGGTCCATTACGAGTGTCCGCCCACCGGTTGCACCGCCGCTTATGATCCAATGCAAGACGACTCCCGCTTGTATCTGATCAAATTTAATCAAGCACATCACATCACAATCGAAGACAACGAACTCTTTGATGGGAAGAACTCGCAGCGCAAACCAGCGATAGATCTTCCTTGTAGTGATGACGTAGTGGTACGACGAAATCTGATCCGTAATTGCTACCGCGGCGTCGTTTCAAAGGGAGGGGGCAGTCGCGTTCTTATCGAAGCTAATGTGTTTGTAGATAATTCGGGCTCCGCTTTTTCCGGAGGTTCTACGGATCCGGATCTCTTTGTAGATGGGAAATATGGTGATCCCTGCTCGTTTGCTTTCTTTGAGTCATACGACATGACCGCTCGCGACAACCTGGTTGTGTCGACAAGGCCAGGCGAACGACCGGTCGAGCCGATTTCAATTTGGGCTGCAAAGAACGCCGTGGTGACTAACAACACATTTGTTGGGATAGGTGAGCGTGGAGTGCTGCTGGTTCGTCCAGGCAACGAAGTTGATAGTCCGGCAAAGAGTTGTGGGCGCTCAGTGCGCTTGGTAAAGACTGAGGGCTTAACCCTGACGAGGAATATTTTTGTTCTTTCAGGCGTGGTCGACGAAACGATGCTTTATCAAACGTCGGGCGTTGGCACGGCGCTATCCGGGTTTGTTCATCGCGACAATACATTCTTCAATTCAGGCCACGATGTTCCAATTGGAGGCATTGCAGATCCGAATAAAGAGATCGGGTTCAGGAAAGATGATCCGGGACTTAAGGGTGGAGTTGGGAATGATTATAGGTCGTGGATGGAGACGGCGAAGTTGAGGGTAGGGTCGATTTCAAGTGGCAGGGGAGTCAGACGGGATTGAAGTTTAGTGAGGCAGTGGTGTCCTAATGTGGCTTGCTCTGTGAAACAAACAATCAACTTCTTGTTTTTTCGGACAATGTTTTTACGCTTCGGTACTGAGCGATCTCGCAACTTGATCATTTGATTGCGGCGTAAGCCGTTTGACAAAGCGCACTCCAAAGATGGAACAACCACATTTGATTCGGCGGTTTGGTCTGCTTGAGGCGACAGCCTTGAATATGACCAACATGATTGGGATTGGACCATTCATCACGATCCCGCTACTGCTGACGGCGCTCGGTGGTCCTCAAGCTATGCTCGGATGGCTGGTGGCGCTCGTTATCACGATTTCTGACGGAATGATCTGGAGTGAGCTCGGAGCCGCCATGCCCGGTTCAGGCGGCTCGTACGTCTACTTACGAGAAGGTTACGGGCGTGAAACGTACGGGCGCATGATGGGCTTTCTCTTTATCTGGCAGTTCATCCTTAGTGGACCACTCGAGATTGCCTCGGGCTACCTGGGTTTTACTCAATACCTCGGGTACATCTGGAAAGACATGAGCGGGTTCGAGTCGTTGGCGGTGATAGTTGGACTCGGGTTACTCAACATTGCTTTGTTGTATCGGAAGATCACCTTCATCGGAAAACTCACAGTTAGTTTGTGGGTGGGAACAATTCTAACGACGTTCGTGGTGATCATAACCGGGGCATTCCATTTCAATTCAGGACTGGCTTTTGACTTTCCGCCTGGCGCCTTCAATTTTTCACTCGGATTTTTCTTTGGTCTCGGAGCTGCGACGCGAATTGGAATCTTCGACTACCTCGGCTATTACGATATCTGCTACATCGGCGACGAAGTAAGAGAACCCGGGAGGACCATACCCCGTTCGATCATCATTAGTGTCATAGCCGTCGCGCTGATTTACATCGCAATTAACTTTTCGGTGATTGGCGTCGTGCCGTGGCGTGAATTTGTTCCGGCCGACAAACATCCGGAATCCAGCTTTATCGTTTCAATCTTCATGGAAAGGATCTACGGAGGACACATAGCAACTATCTTTACGGCGATGGTGTTATGGACCGCATTTGGATCAGTATTCGCACTGCTGCTCGGCTACTCTCGGGTTCCTTATGCGGCAGCAATCGATGGATACTTCTTTAAAGTTTTTGGACGGCTCCATCCGCGAAAAAACTTTCCTTATGTCTCATTGATTGTAATCGGTGCTATTGCAATCATCTGTAGCTTCTTCTCGCTGGGTATGGTAATCGACGCGTTAATCACAACGCGCATTTTGATTCAGTTCATTGGACAGATTCTTGCGGTCTCGTTGCTCAGAAGAAACGAACCCGGTATGAACCGGCCCTATCGAATCTGGCTCTATCCGATCCCGAACCTACTGGCGCTTTTTGGTTGGATCTTCGTGTTTGCAACGACAAACTGGATCATCATTGCATTTGGACTGGGGACACTTGTCCTGGGTTTGTTGTCATTCATTATTTGGTCGCGGCAAACTAAACAGTGGCCGTTCGCTCCCACATGATTTGTTGGAGCCGGCCTTGGTGCACCATTGGTAGTCATCTCTGCGTCACTCTGCGGTTCCCTGCGTCACTCTGCGTTAGAGTCGACGCCAACCGATCGGCTCGACGGAAGTAGCATCAGCCACGGCGAGGAACGCGGAGGACCGCAGAGTGAATCTGGGTTTGTGACCTTTGTTGGGAGTATTGCCGCTTGATTCTTTCAGTGCAAAAGAAGTGTCCGAGGAGTCGACACTTGATCAATCCAATCATGAAACTTTTACTGACCGCTCTCACACTTCTGTTTAGCGGACTCAGTGTGTTGGCCCAGGATTCGCGACTCCCCGTCTACGAGGTTGCGCGAGTAGATCAGCCGATACAGATCGATGGCCGCCTCGATGAGAAAGCGTGGAAAGAAGCGATGCCGGTAGGTGAGTTCGTCAACAATCGCGATGGGACTCCTTCAAATATAAAAACGGAAGCTCGCATACTCTATTCGGACAAATTCATCTTCTTTGCGTTCCGCGCGGTAGACTCAAACATCTGGTCCACTTTCAAGCGTCGTGACGAGCACCTTTGGCTAGAAGAGGTTGTCGAGGTCTTTCTCCAGGCAAGCGCTCAGCCGCCAAACTATATCGAACTTGAAGTTAATCCACTTGGCACGATGCTCGACATCTACTTGTTAGACACGCGAAAGCCGATACCCTACGAGAGTTGGAACAGCAAGGACCTCAAATGGGCTGTCAAAGTCGATGGCTCAGTTGATGGCAGAGACGGCGATCGCGAGTGGACGTGTGAGATCGCCCTCCCTTTCGTAGACGTTGTGACCGCGCCCAACAACCCTCCAAAGCCAGGTGACCGTTGGCGAATGAATCTCTTTCGTGTCGAACGTAAGCCTGCAGTTGCTGAAGTCGCGTGGTCCCCTACCTTGCAGGATGATTTTCACGTCTTACCAAGACTCGGCGAACTTGTATTTTCCGACCGAGTCGTGCCGAAGCAATAGATGATTTCTTTCAACCTTCAGTCGTGAAATTAGTCGTACTTTGTGAAACCTTGGTGTCCTCTGTGCCGCGGTGATGAGCAAAGTCCTAAGAAAACCATCACCGCAGAGTCACAGAGCCCTCAGAGGTCGTACAGAGAAGGTTCAGATTAGAGTCACCAACTGTTTCTGCCCGATCTCTTTTATTCGCGAGTCGGGCCACTTCTCGAGTTTGGAATAGGCAGGATGATTAGGTCTTGCTTTACAGGGGTTTCGAGCGGCATTGTAACAACAGATCAAGGACCAACGAGGATTTGGGCTACGGTTGGCGTCTGAACGATGAAGTAGGTTCGCATGAAAGAATAGCGCAGTACCCGGCTTCATCTCACAATGAACCAGCTCGAGATGTTTCAGCGCCTCGTTGACTCGGTCCATATCGGCGCCGGTTTGTTCACCACTCTTACTATGCTCTATACGACCCATCAAGTGCGAGCCCTTCAATACTTGCAGACAGCCATTGTCTGTCGTTGCCTGGTCCACAGCTATCAGACAACTTGCCATGTACGGAAAAAGGCACTGGTTTGAATACCAGTAACCATAGTCTTGATGCCATTCCCAGGAACCGCCGACAAATGGCTCCTTAAGCATCATTTTGTGGTGATAGTGATAGACCTCGCCTCCGAGCAGTTGTTCGAGTGGTTCAACGACCCTTAGGCACCGGACAAACGCGCTATAGATATCTTCATCCAGTTGGTCAGTGATCCATAACTTACTGGTTCCGGCGTTAGCGTCTTTACGCTGGATGGCTTGTTGCTCAAGGTGCTGGTCGTTTTTTGCGATTCTAATCAGGAGGTCCATCTCTTCCGTGTCGAACAGATTTTCGACGAACAGATAACCGTCACTGTTGAATTGCTCAACTTTGTCCCGCGTCAAAATCATCTTTGTCTCCATTGAGTGGGTCGACGATTCATAACCTTATAGGTTTACTGCGTCATTTTACCTTAAGAGACCTGGTGAAACAGGGAAATACAATCCACAGATTCCACCGATTCCTTTCTCAGCGAAGGCACGCACCAGGTGTGGTAAAGAAAGATCGTTTTAATCTGTGGATGCTTTCCAATTCGCTGGTTTCCGGCTTAACATCTTCAGCCATGGCGAAGATCGCGTCATTCGACGGCGGGGAGTTTGAAGGTTATCTCTCAGTACCGGCCACAGGGTTTGGACCGGGGATAGTGGTCCTTCAGGAGATCTTCGGTGTCAACTCGTACATGCGGAGCATAGTCGAGTGGTACGCGGATCACGGCTTCCTGGCCGTATGCCCCGATCTCTTCTGGCGACAACAACCGGGAGTTGAACTTACGCCCGACGAAACAGGTCGTGCGCAGGCGATGAAGTTGTACCAGGGCCTTGATCGGTCCAGAGCGGTTGAAGACTCGGCGGCTGCCATGGGTTTTTTGCGGCAACATCCATCGTGCAACGGTCGTGTAGCTGCCGTGGGTTTTTGTCTGGGCGGTAATCTCGCCTACTTGCTATCGACCAGATTTAACCCGGACGCGGCGGTCGGTTACTACGGGGTCGGCATTGAAAACTTTCTCGATGAGGCTGCGAAACTAAAATCTCCGCTGATGCTGCATATTGGCGAACAGGACCAGTCGTGCCCTCCGGCAGCTCAAGCCGCTATCCACCGCGTCCTCGATTCCAATTCCCTGGTCACTATTCACGATTATCCGGGAAGGGGACATGCGTTTGGCAGGCCAGGTGGCGAAACTTATCACGCAGCCGATGCGGAGTTGGCTAACCTGCGAACGCTCGAGTTTTTGACTCGGAGTCTTTCGGGCTCTGGCCTTGAAAGCGCGCGCAAGTCTCTCTCTGAAAAATGGGACGAGCATGTTAAATACGAGTTTGCCACGCGTCATACTGAAGACACTTTGGGCACTATGGTCCAGGATTCATACGTCAATCACGTTCCGGTTATGACCGGCGGCGTTGGTCATGATCAGTTGCGTGATTTCTATTCCACCCGATTTATTCCGCAAATGCCGGCTGATACAAAGATGACCCCGGTTTCACGCACGGTCGGAGTTGACCAGGTGGTTGATGAGATGGTCTTTGAGTTCACGCATACTATTAAAATGGATTGGATGCTGCCTGGAGTTGAGCCCACCGGCAAGCACGTTAAAGTAGCGCTGGTGGTAATAGTTCACTTCCGGGACGGTAAGCTGGCCCACGAACACATTTACTGGGACCAGGCATCCGTCCTCGCACAGATAGGTCTTATCGATACGACGACACTCCCGGTTGTTGGCGTTGAGAGCGCCGAAAAAGTTCTCGATCCTTCTTTGCCTGCTAACGCGTTGATGAAACGCTGACCTCTTGCAGGTTTGGTCCACAATTGTTGAACTACTGCTGAAGCAGTTGGGTGACTCAAATTTCTGCGAAAAGCCAGAACCCGGTTGGTCGCTTACGGCGCGATCTAGGTACGCTTGAATCCTACGCAACGATTATCGGAATCCTGATCGGGGCCGGTATTTTTCAAGTCACCAGCACAGCCTGGGCGCTCACTGGTCCAAGTGTGATACTCGGGTATCTCGTTCTGACCCCGGCAATCTTGGCCACTTCAATACCGTACGCAGCCTATCTCTCCACTCCACTCGGAAACGAACCGGGCGGAGAGTACGTGCATATATCAAGAAGTTTGAATGGCTTTGGGATCGCTTACATTGGAGCGTGGCTCAAAATTATCTCGTACATCGGCGCCGGCGCTTATCTGGCTAACGCGCTTGCGGGATACATCATTGCCCTGAGCGGTGATCGGTTGGCTGCATTTCGCCTTCCACTCGCACTCGCGGCGTTGTTTCTGTTCTTCTTGATTCACGTAATTGGCATTAGATGGTTCGGCCGTTTCCAGGTTGTCATGAGCATTCTTAAAGTGCTTGCCCTCCTGGTCCTGATCATTCCGGGACTTTTCGTGGTCAAGCTGTCCAACTACAGTCCTTTCCTGACGCACGGCCTAAGTGGATTCGGTTTTAGCCTGCTTCCATTGTTCTTTGCGTACGCTGGTTTTGAATCAATCGCTCAAACAGCAGGTGAGGTAAAGAACAGCACTAAGCGGTTGCCCGGCATTCTGCTGAAGGGCATTGCTTTTACCGCATTGCTTTATGTTTTGACTTCGATCGTTTCCTTTGGGGTTTTGCCAGCCGGTAAGATTCAATCAACTAGCGCACCGATGGCCGAGGTTGCGTCGATTTATCTCCCCGGAGGCGCTGCGATATTTGTCACTGTGGGTGCGATCGCCGCAATCATGACAGCGCTGAACGGAACCATGTTTGTACCGTCGCGCCTGGCACTGATGTTTGTCAAAGATGGATTGGCGCCAAATTGGATGGGCTTCGTGAATGACTCGACGGCCACTCCAATCCGTGCCTTGACTATGACATTGGTGTGCTGTGTCTTACTGCTGGTGAGTGGCCAAATATCACTTGCTCTGAACGTCGCAGTCTTTGCGTTGGTTGTTCTATACTTCATTCACAGTTTGATCTTCCTCTTCTTGCCTCGCTTGAATCCGGCACTGGCGAGCGAGATCACGATCGCGATTCCCCGCTGGCTAGCTCAGACGGCCGCAGCCTTCTCAGCTATTTCCATGGGCCTTCTAATACTTATTCAGTTGTCACTGGATTTTTCAGTGCTGAGTTCGACCTCATTTGGTCAACGCATAACTGAACACTCATTGACAAGTGTAGAGTTGATAGCCATTTGGGGTGTCGTAGGTGCCGTCATGTATTGGCTCGCTCGCACCAGTTCGAAAGGAACAAAGAGATTGCATCCAGCCACCGAAATTACAGGTGCGAACAGCAATGGAAATTGAAGGAACCAGAGTGCTGGTCACAGGAGCGGCTCGAGGCTTGGGCCGTGAACTGGTTAACGCGTTCCTTAACGCAGGGGCAAGGCACGTTCTTGCCGGCGTCAGGAAAGAGGAGCAATTCAACCAACTCAAGGCCGAGGATGATCGCGTGGAACCGGTACTACTCGACGTTACAAACGAAACTCATGTAACAAATCTTGCTATCGTCGGGCCTCTGGATATTCTGGTCAACAACGCGGGTGTCGCAAGCTTTGGAAATCCTTTGACAAAGAATTTCGACGAGATCAGCACAGAAATGGAAGTAAATTATCTGGGGACTTTACGCGTATCAAGAGTACTTGCTCCGAAGATGATTGAACGACGGCGAGGCGTCATCGTGAATGTCGCCACCGCCTTCGCCAAAATCAATCTACCGATGATCGGAACTTATTGCGCAAGTAAGGCGGCCCTTTTGTCGCTGGGCCAGGCTTTACGTGCATATCTCGCGGATTACGGTGTACAGGTTATTACCGTAATGCCCACTACTATCGATACCGATATGAGCCGCGGGGCCGATGTACCAAAGATGACGACGAAGTTCGTTGCAGGCGAAATCCTTGCAGCCATTCGTGAAGATAAACACGATCCACCCATCGGAGAAGAAGCTCATGGTATCCTCCGCCAACTAGATCAAGACCCTCAGGGACTGGAACAGTTTCTGAGGCAGTACCGGTGATATTCAGGATGACTGAAATCGAGATCAATCGGCAGCGCAACGAGTTTCCAACTCTTGAACTGGGAATTCATCTTCTCAGTCACAGTCTTGGGCCGGTACCGCGCGCTGTCCGGGAGTCGATGCTTTCGTATTGCGACGCCTGGGAACATCACACTGGAGAAGATGCGTGGGCCACGAGTTGGTGGGAACTCTCGCGCCGCGTCGGTGATCGAATTGCTCGTATCCTTGGAGGCGTCTCGGGATCAGTACAAATTCAGCCAAACGCTTCTATCGGTCTAGCTACAGCGGCTTCATGCTTCGACTTCAAGTCAGGCAAGCGCAGAAAAGTAGTAACAACTGAACTCGATTTTCCCTCAATGGAGTATATCTGGGATGGCCAGCGTCACATTGGCGCCGAGGTGGAAGTGGTGCCGTCTACAGACGGTATTTCCCTATCTCTTGATCGAGTACTTAACGCGATCGACGAGCAAACCTGCCTGGTAGCTTTGTCCCACACCTCTTATCGAAGCTCTCATCGGGTTGATGCGGCAGCAATTGTAGAACGTGCTCATTCGAAAGGCGCTTTGGTTCTGCTTGACGTCTACCAATCGGCCGGTGTTGTACCGCTGGCGGCTGCCGAATGGAAGGTTGATTTTCTCATTGGCGGTACAATCAAATGGCTTTGCGGTGGTCCATCGTGTGGATACCTCTACGTGCGGCCAGAATTGCAACGCGATCTTCGTCCCCGGTTAACTGGCTGGGTAGCACACGATTCCCCGTTTGACTTTGCCCACGCTCCGATGCGTTATGCTGGGTCGGTGCGTAGATTTGCTCAAGGTACACCAAGTATTCCTGCGCTCTATTCTGCGATTCCGGGGATGGAGATCATCGAACGAGTTGGCATGGACCAAATCGCCGCGGAGTCTGAGCGCCGGACACAAAGGATCATCGATTTCGCTCTCTCGAAAGGTTGGGAAGTTAACACCCCTCTGGAAAAGACTCGCCGGGGCGGTTCGGTAATGATCGGAGTGCCTGATGCAGCGACAATGGTTGAGAGGCTGGCTGAAAGACGGGTATTTGTAGATTGTAGACCCGGCGCTGGCCTGCGACTGTCACCGCACTTCTTCAACACTGACGAAGAAATAGAGGAAGCTCTTGATATTCTCGCATCGCTAATTCGATAAAGTTTCAATGAGTGAAAAGGTTAAAGCGGTAGTAAACGAGCCAGCTCCTGATTTCACACTACCGGATGGTGATGGAAAACCGTGGCGTCTATCTGACCAACGCGGAAAGGTAGTCGTGCTGCTTTTTTATCCGGGAGATGAGACGCCGGTTTGTACCAGACAAATGTGTTCAGTGAGAGATCGCTGGGACGACTACTTGGCCACCGGCGCAGAAGTTGTTGGTATTTCAACCGACTCAGTTGAATCGCACCGCAAGTTTGGGGACCATCACAGGCTTCCCTTGCGGCTGTTATCGGATGAGAAAAGAACAGCAGCGGATCTCTACGGGGCGAAGTCTCTGATTCCCGGGAAGGTTGCGCGTTCAGTTTTTGTCATCGATGCAAATGGAATTCTGCGCTACCGTGATGTACGGCCTCTGGGTCTTTTTAAGCCAAAGGACGACACCACCCTCGCCGCGATCAAGTCGGCCCAAAGGAATTAGTATCCACAGATTACGCAGATCACACTGATTTTCAGAACGCGGGTTTACTTCCTGGATCTTTTGAGCTAAAAATCGGTGTAATCTGCGTAATCGGTGGGTACCCTTTTTCCAGTCTCTCAATTACCAAACTCAAACCCATGATGAAATAGAGGACGGTAACTACCTCTGAATCGCCCCAGTTGTAATGGACCAGACCACTCGAAAAAAATCCAGCAAGGCCACCCAGCGCGCCAAGGGCGAGACCGCGCTGAAAATCGTCAGTTGACCGTCGCTGCAACTGCCAGAGCATTCGCGCATACAATCCAATCAATACTAACCAGGCCAGCAATGCCGGTATCCCTCGTTCCAACGCAAGCTGCAAAAGATTTGAATGCATGTGACCGACCGGTTGTCGCCCATTATCAAACAGCCCCCACTCTCGCCAGTATGTCTTGATTGAGTCCTGGCCCACGCCAACCAGCAGGTGTCGCGGTTTGCTGATTAGCAGGTCAAAGCCTTCTCGCCAGACCATTTGACGCCAGCTCGTGGATTGATCACTCCTATCTAAAAAGCCAACGCTCCGTTTCTCCTTCAACAAAAAGACGCTTGCGATGATTAGTGGAATCGCACAGGCGCAAACAATAAGAACTGTTTTGCGTGAAGTGGTCAAAAGAAGCATCAATGCCACTGAAATCGCCAGACCGATCCACGATGCTCTTGTCACCGTCATAGCCAGCGCGAAAATCATTCCAGCTATCGCAATTAGCAGGAGTAATGCCGTTTGGCTTTTCTTTTTGGATAGGCCAAGAAACAAACCAAGCGCAAGAGAAGCTATTAGCTGCAATACTTCGGCGTATGTGATCCAAATCCCATAGAAGCCGGTCGCCCGCCAGTCTCGCCCTCGAGACCAAGCCTGAATTCCCAGTTGCTCGAGCGCGCTGCTGCCGTTAAGAAGCTGAGCTCGCGGCACTTCCAGTACGGGCACCCATTCGACTCGATAGATTCTGACGAGAGCTTTCGGGGGACCGCTCGCAAGCGCAATCGCGATCTGTTCGGGACTACTGACTGGCTTTCCATCAACTTCCCAGATTATGTCGCCATCTTTAATCGGAGTTGCTTGAGTAACAGTTCTGGTGTGAAAGATTGCTTTGGTGAGCGGACTGTCTGGTCTAACACCTTGTACTTTTACTCCCCGGCCCCTCGCGAGTTGATAAGCGGTCAACGCAACATTCGCCATGCACGATGTTATTAAAAGGTAGGCCAGAGCACGGACCAGCTTTACCGTCCCAACATTTTGCGAGACGAGATATACGATCGTGAACAAGCTGGCGGCGCGCATTTTGCCAATCGACATGATCGGGTTGTAAGAAAAGACGCCCGAGATTCCGCTCAGCACGAAGAACCCCAACATTGCATAGTCAATTGGTGATCGAAAGAGTGTGGGACGAGGATAGAAGGCAAACCGTAACAGCCACAGGGCCATTCCCAAGAGCCAGGCACTTTGGGTAACAGCTATCGAATGAGGAGCGAATAACGAGATGAGAATGATGCAGCCAATTATCCCGCGTTCAATCCAGCTCGCAATTTTAGGGGGAGGATTTTCAGAAGTTAATCCCATTTAGTCCTTAATGCGCTTGAGTCGACATGGCGAAAGCATAAACGTACTGGTTCAAGTTCATAAGGGCCGATAGTACAGTATCGCGAGCGCAGCGACCGGATGGGACTCTCAACAAACCACGGCAATGGAATCCAAGGGCAAAAGTTGAGCGCGTCGTCCGGTCGCTGCGCTCGCGGTACTGGATTCTCAACGAAACAGGTCAATGGAATCCAAAGGCAAAAGCTAAACGTGTCATCCGGTCGCTGCGCTCGCGGTACTGTACATCGCTTGAGACTGGGCAACCACGGGCTTTTTATGCCCTTCTTTTATTAAGCCCTACAGCTTATCGGTGTTACTTATCAAGTTCGGCAAGTGCAAGACTCAACAGCACAAGCTTCTTAATCCCCTTATAAAGAGGCTCGATCTCACAATTCTCAGTCAGCGCATGCGAATCATTGCATGGACCAGCGCCTGTGGATATTGACGAAATGCCCTGGAGAAGTGCCGCGCTCGAGTTATTCGAACCAGCATTTCCGATCGGCGGATTAAAACCCATCGCGCGATGTACTGCCTCAGCTACCTTTACCAAATGCGAGTCGCGATTGCCCGGCAACACCGCCGCGGGAGACTGCGAAATGATATCAGTCTTGACTGTAACACCTGCACGCGTCGCTTCCTCTTGCAGTATGCTGGCAATTCGCTTCTCGAGATCAGCAATCACAGTATTGTCTGTGGATCTAAGATCAACAGTGAACCAGGCGTCTGAAGCCTTCGCATTTACGACTTCTGAGCCACCCAGCATCCCAATGTTTAAGTTAGATGAAGGATTGGTCGGAACCGGCAATTCATAAATGCGTGAAATAGCTCGCGCGAGCGGTAATGCGGCAGAGTAAGGCGGCGTCCGCGATCGAGTGTGCCCACCTGGTCCAATAAAATGGTGGCGATACCAGTTGATACCAATTCCAGCGTAGGTGAAACCTTCGTAGCCACCGTCGAGTGCAATGTAGTAGTCGATCTTCCCTTTGTTGTCCTTGGTATATTGTTTGGCTCCGGTCATTCCCGCCTCTTCATCAGTCGTGAAAAGAAAGACCAGGTCCCCTTTTGTCCTGATATTTGCCGAGTCGAGTGCCCTGATTGTTGCCAGAAGTGCTTCGATGTTTCGTGTATCGTCCCCAATGCCGGGAGCATACACGCGACCACCGCGCACTGTGGCTTTGATTTTCAGCCCAGGTTGAAACACCGTATCCATGTGGGCGTCGAAAACTGTTATCGGTCCATTGCCCGTGCCTTTTCGCGTCGCAATCAAGTTTCCAACGGAGTCGTAACGTATCTGGAGCTTGTATTTTCGTAATAGTCCTTCGAGATATTTCGCGCGTTCCTGTTCCTGTTTTGAGGGGGCATTGATTTCGGTAATTGCAATCCACTCTCGGAGGATCGGCTCGTGATTTTTATCGATATAGTCGTTTGCCGCTATGACTCGCGGGTCTTCTTGAAGTCGTTTCACCTGGTCAGCATAAGGTGCCGTTTGAGATCTGACTGGCTGAGTTGCAACGGTTAAGAGCAGCAACAAAGGAAGAACAGTTTTTAAGGCGAGCATGAATTGTCCTTTAATGGATGTGTTACGACCTAAAGTCATTCTAAATGTTTGTGGTGGAATTCTAGAAACGTGGACCAAACGCGTTTCTTAATAGAGAGGGCCAATATTAAAAATGGGCCATAGATAAGTAACTCGAATATGCAGAGCTTCAAAAGGTCCGTCGCGGCTGCGAGCATCGAGCTGGTTCGCCAGCTATAGTTGATTGGATTGAACCAATTAAGTTTGTACCTGTGATCTGTGATTGGCCAAAACAAGGCGACGCCTCGCGACTCAGTAAATAGGTAGTCGAGCAGTGAATGTGAAGCGACAATTGCGCATAGAATAAAGAGTGCGCCGGGGCGTCTATCTCGAAGTATTAGCCAACAAACCAGCCCAACCGCCAGGGCGAAGACGATCGAATGCGTAAAGCCATGATGCCAACCGCCACGTCCGATTCTCAGAAAGTTCAGCGCATAGTCGAAGTCTGGACAGATGGCAAGCATAACGCTTAAGCCGATGGCCCTGAGCGAAAAAGGCTGATCAGATTTACTAAGCGAAGTCTTGAGAGTGGCGCCCACCAGACCGTGCGCAACAGGCAATGGCATAAAGGGATAGTTTTTAGAATAGAAAAGGTATCAGTCGCCACCTGACGCGTTTGCTGTATTCCTCGTAGCCGGCAAGTTCAGTACGGAGCATTGCTTCCTCTCCAAAAGTACGCAAGGCAAGCATAAGCGAAAGTAAAAAACCGGTAACGAGCCCGTATAGCGAGCCAAGCAGTAAAGGTCCACCGACGAAGAGAAGCGTTCCACCCGTGTACATTGGATGGCGCACGATTGCGTAAGGACCAGTCGCGATGACCGTCTGGCCTCGCTCTTTTTGCATCTTTATAACAGGTGCGGCGTATGTATTCTCTTTCATAGCTCGATAGAGAAGATAAAAGCCCAGACTAAATAGGATTGCTCCAATGGCCTTCACCCAAACCGGGAGCTGAGGACTCCATCCAAACTGTCGCGCGTCTAAAGGCATAATTGCATACCAAACCAGGAACCCGAAAAAGAAGATCACAAGCAGAAACTTGTCCCAGGACTTTTGATTTTTCTGTACAGGCGAGCCAAAACGCTCATTAAGGAGCGCAGGATCCTTTAGATACAAGTAGAAAACCGTGGCGAGGCTGAGGAGACAGAACAGTGCGGAAAATATCCAGCCTTCAATCCAACGCCAGTCACCAGCCAGCCAAAACAGAATCGGTGGAAAGAATGCCAGATAGACCGCTGAAAAGATTAGTTGCCAGAGCGCACGTTGTGATTTTTCCCGCTGGTCCATTGTTAAAAGTGTTCAACCCTGATCGTTGCAAGAATTATAGCAAGTATCCTCCGGGTTCAACTTCTAACTTAATCACTGAATCGCAACATATCCGATCCAGAACTGTCATCACTCATCTGATAGACTACGTTTCAACTACTCCTCCGCTTCGCCCCGACGGCTAACCATTGGACCATCTACATATATATGAGCGAGACATCACATGAAGTAGCTACGCTTTTGCGTACGTTAGCGAGAGGCTTGGACGAAGACCGGTCAGTTGAAGTGGAGCTCGCCGGTGAGCAAATAACAATTCCGGCTGACGCCGATATCCGAGTGCAGTACCAGGGTCGAGGCTTAAAACAAATATCAATAAGCGTTTTATTGGATCGGGTGGCAGTGGCTCCCGAATTGATTCGTCGTCACGAGGATCAAGTTCAGGACGAGGCTGGTCAACTATATGACGTTTTGATCTACGGACAGTTGGTAGGCGGCACATGGGAAGGGTGGCTCGACTTTGTGCCGTTGAGTGCTGTTTTACCTTCAAGGCGAACCGGACGAGAAACAACGCAACCCGATCGAGCTGCTCTTGAATATTGGGCTACGGGGCTGGAACCGCTGTATCTTGCCGGTGCCTTCGAACGAGCAACCTAGATAGCGCTTGTTTCGACCTTTAATATCGATTGGCGTCGTCAGCGACGAGCTCTTTAATCGTGCGCGATCTGTTCGAGGGGCTTGCAGGTTCGTAAGCGTTGCTTGAAAATTTCCCCTCTTGTTCGCTCACAGCTAAAAGGTGCGCGGCTCCCAACTTCGCCGCGCACCAGCTGTGTTTTAGGCTTGAGCGGAGCGTTCGTCTTCTATTGATGCTTTAACTTTTTCCATCAGTTCAGGAGTTGGTTCCAGACCGTGCTCTTTGGCATGCAAGCCCGCCTGTTGCAGCACATCAGCTTCGGTTTCACCTCGAATAACATGGTCGCAATCTGAACTCGGATTGACTTTGTTGCAATGGATCACTTTGCCCATGGTCAGCTCCTTTCGGAATGATAGATTCGACACTACTGCACAACCCGTCAGAACAGGTGATGCGAAATAAGTGTCAATCGGGATTATTTTCTGCAATGGATCTACAACTGTCGGCCTGCTAAGTCAACTCAATCAATGCAGAGATGCTGGTTCATTCGGCTTTGCTGCGTTCCGCGTAAATCTCAGAATGAAGGGTTATGTTCCTTTCTTTCGTGTCGACATCACACTAAACGCTGCTAACTCTCACCAAAGTTTGTACGCAGTTGTTCATCGTAGCGCCCAGAGGAACAGTCTCACCGTCGGCGGGCTTAATGAACAGTACTCTTGGACCATGCTGGATTTAATTTATCCTTCGGAAAAGTTCAGCGATCCCTACCGAGAGGAAAAGTGTCGCCACCAGGAAGATCCCGCCGAGCATTGAAAATCCGATTGTGCTCAACGAGCCCGCCGCAAGCGAACCTAAACGCTTTCGACTCACAATTTTTCTCGCAATAAATGCCGCAAACCAGGCAAGGCCGACGACTATGATTAGGCTGATCACGAGATAACTAATGATTCCGGGTGTGGCAAAACGCTCGCTGTAGCCATTCAAAACTAGCAGCAAGATGAAGAACCCGAAACCAGCGAGGAGCAATTGAACGGCTGATGTGATCAGAAACACGATTATGGCCATGGTCATTTCTAATCAAGGAACTTATCTACAATGGCAAGACGCTGTCGTGTTGCACCTGTCGCTTCGATCAAAGTTGGACCATCACCGGCAAATAGGTCCAACTCGTCATCAAGCAAAAGAGCTTGCAGACGATAATCGACACGGCGTCGTAGTTTTAGATCTTCATCTGATGGCGCCTCGCCATAAAAACCACGCAATGGCAAAAAGACTATAGCGTCGACCCGCCTCGTATTTTCGCGGGCGAGCTCCAAAGAGCGGGCGGTCAGGGATGCGTCGGACACCGACCCACCAAGATCTTCCAGGGCTTGAAGGTAAGCGACGTAATCCACAATCGTGCGCTCGAAGATTACACAGTCGCCTTTTTTGTACTGTTGAAGTCGCTGAACATGGAATTCGAGTTGACGAAAAAGATCGTAGGACGTGGGCTCGGCCGAGAAAGGTTCACCGAATTGATCTTCGAGAGCTTCGTACGCTTCAGGCTCATGCAAATAGTCCGGATGGTCCAGGAGAAATGCCTCGACCAACGTGCTCTTACCCGAACAGTGAGTGCCTGAAATCGCGATTCGCGACAAACCGAGGCGCATACTAATTCAAATCCTCGAAGAGGCCTGGCTGAGCGTTTCACCCACACGCATCCTGGTTGCTGAAGTTATCTGTTTCGTTGGTCCATCCAACCCAGCCTGATTTGCTTTTGATCTTGACCCACCAATCAACGCGAAGTGGAGTGTCAAGACGACCCCAACAATCCTTTGTATCTTCGCAACGTGGATACGTTTGCTCGAATGGCCCACTCATGTAATCGAGTTCCTGCTCGATCATCTTTCCTTTGAACCAGACTTTGTAAAAGCCTTCGCCCAGCGGCGTATAAACCCATAACACATCTCCAGGCTTGAACTTATCGTGTGGTTTGACAATCGTGAATTTACCGGGTCGTGTTCTTACTTCACCGGTTAACGCAACAACGTTTGAGTGGGCTTTCAGGATCCCAACTCGTTGCGAGTTCTTATTTGGCTGGGCATAGGCAACTGTGTCCTTCTCAGTCTTCCAGGTCCGGTACGTGCAGCATTCGAATGGACAAGCACCACGGTCAACATAGACTGCGGGCGGTTTTGTCTGAGCCGCAAGCGACGGAAGGATTGAAATTAGGGTGAGTACTGCGAGTGCCAATCGATGGTTCATATGATTTGGGAAGCAATCGTCAATGTTCTGGTCGCTCCATATGTTTGCGACCCCAAACGCGAACGTTCTCAACTAACGGCAGAACTGAACGTCCATAATCTGAGAGCGAGTATTCGACTTTTGCAGGCGCGGCGCCATGGGGTTGCCGTTCGACCAGACCGTCGTTTACCAGTTCTCGCAACTGTTGAGTCAGAACTTTTTGAGATATTCCTGGCATGGAGCGACGCAAAGCTGCGAAGTGTTTTGGCGATTCCGCTAACCAGTAGAGAATAATCATTTTCCATTTTCCGCCAATGGCGGTGAGTGCGGCCGTTAAAGGGCAACCAGTGACGGGATTGGATCTCCCGATAGAGTGATGGTTACCTGTAGGTACCTTCTTGTTGTCGCCCATGGGCCGAATTATAGTCGTTTGTGAACAAGTTGAGGATGAATTTGGAGGCGCGAGATGATTGTTGAGGTTAGAAGCTACCGGATCAAGCCGGGAAAGCGCGCAGAGTTTATTGAATTCTTTCAAACGAAGGCGGTGCCGGCACTGCGTGCGCACGGGATGAAGATCCAGGGTCCGATGCTAGATCTTGAGAATCCGAACAAGTTTGTTTGGTTACGCAGTTTTCCTTCGCTCGAAGAGCGCGAAAGAATGCGCACTGAGTTTTATGAAGGAGAGTTATGGAAGAATGAGATGGAAGCGATCGCGATGCCTATGCTCGAGAGTTACGACGTGATTCTTTGTGAAACGGGACCCGGGTATGTTTTTGACGGAGCACAAAGTGACTTAGAGTCGTCTAGATAAGCAATTCCGGAATCCCACACCGCGGCAGCGTGTGGATTGTTCAAGTCCTTTCTACCTACACGACCACTCCCATGCAATTCCGGAATCCCACACCGCGGCAGCGTGTGGATCCTTCAAGTCCTCTCTACCTACACGAACATCCCATGCAATTCCGGAATCCCAC
>Ga0207674_10000259_pt1 | contig 66030 bp, 57 predicted proteins | sample KBSCornC72_FD_184303 | JGI IMG/M metagenome (GOLD analysis project Ga0207674, IMG submission 184303) | Corn rhizosphere microbial communities from Kellogg Biological Station, Michigan, USA - KBS Corn C7-2 (SPAdes) (version 2) | ecosystem: Host-associated > Plants > Roots > Rhizosphere > Soil ...
ATCTCTGCCTGGAGTTCGCCCAGATGTTCCGCCGCTTCGGCAGCCATGTGACGATCATCCAGCGCGGCAAGCAGCTGCTTAGCCGCGAGGATGGCGATGTCGCCGAGGCCGTGGCACGGATTCTGGCGGAAGATGGCGTCGAGATTCTGCTGAATAGCACGCCGACTGCGGCCACATCCGCGGGTGATAACGTGACACTGCATGTGAAGACGCCGGACGGCGAGCGCGAGCTCACTGGCTCGCATGTGCTGGCGGCGGCGGGCCGCGTCCCCAACACCGAGGCGCTGAATCTGGCGGCGGCGGGCGTCGCCACCAACGAGCGCGGCTACATCCAGGTGAACGAGCGGCTGGAGACGAGCGCGCCGGGCATCTACGCGCTCGGCGATGTGAAGGGGCCGCCTGCCTTCACGCACATCTCCTACGACGACTTCCGCATCATCCGTACGAATCTGCTGGAGGGTGGCAGCGCCACAACCACCGACCGGATGGTGCCCTACACCGTCTTCATCGATCCGCAGCTTGGCCGCGTTGGGCTGGGCGAGGAAGAGGCACGCAAACAGGGGCGCAATATCAAGGTGGCGAAGATGCCGATGTCCTGGGTGGCGCGCGCGGACGAGGTAGATGAGACGCGCGGCTTCATGAAGGCGGTAGTGGACGCCGAAACGCGGCAGATTCTCGGCTGCGCGATCCTTGGCATCGAGGGCGGCGAGCTGATGGCGATGGTGGAGATCGCGATGCTAGGCCACCTGCCCTACACGGTGCTGCGCGACGCGGTCTTCGCGCACCCGACGCTCGCCGAGTCGCTCAACAACCTCTTCACTAACTTCGACGAGTGAGGACGGACAGTGCAAATGCTGGCTGCTTGCGCGTGTAGTGGTAGCCGCTCATACTGGAGGCACCGCCTCCTCCCCAACCCCTCCCCTTCCAGGGAGAGGGGCTTGCAGACTTGCGGATGTACGCCCACGGTGAACCCGTTCGGCAACTCTCTTCCCCCTAACGGGGAGGGGAACCAGAACCACAGCCGTCGCCTTCTGGCGCTCCCGTACCATCAGCACCATCAGCACCATCAGTCCCTCTCCCAGCGTCAGCTGGGGGAGGGTGGCCGAGCGCAGCAAGGCCGGGAGGGGGCCGGGGCCGTCCCTGGCCACCGCCCCCTCCCCAACCCCTCCCCATACAAAATGGAGAGGGATAGAGCGAAAGTTACAGCTACGAGCTACCGGCTCACCACCGCAGGCTCGCGCTCCTCGTCTGACGAGTCGGATTCGACCACCGCTTCGGGATTAATCGAGGCCGACGGGCGCACATCGCCGCGCAATGGCAGCTCCTTCAGGAAGATGACCGCGACGACACTCGCCACCGCGATGATCATGCCAACGAAGAAAATGCTGTGCAGGCTCGATGCAATGCCGACCTTGACCGCCTCGAGCAGTTGGTCCAGAACCAGCAAGCCCTGCGCTCCCCCCTTGGCAAACTGCGCGTGTAGCGCTGCCTGGGCCTCCGGGCTGAGCAGGATTTGTGGATTGTTGAAGACATTGATTACCTGCGCCGGAACGATCTTAGTGATCGCTGCCGGTATCGCATTGTGGAAGGCCGTTGGGAAGGTCGAGTTGAAGACCGACCCCATCGCCGCCAGCCCGATGGTGCTGCCGATCTGGCGGAAGAATGTCATCCCCGCCGACGCCTCACCAATCCGTGTCGGCAGCGCGTTCTGCACGATCAGGTTGTAGAGCGACATCGCCGTGCCCATGCCCAGGCCGAGCACCAGCATCGCGATAATCACATCGGTGCTGGACGAGTGCACGTCCAGATGCAGCAGGAAGAACGAGCCAACCACACTGATGACCGCGCCCGCCAGCGCGAAGATCTTGTAACGACCCGTCCGCGCAACCAGCAGACCCGAGGCGATACTCGCGACGATCGCCGTAACCATCATCGGCGTGAGCACCGTACCGCTCGCGGTGGCCGAGACGCCCGTGACGCCCTGCAAAAAGAGCGGAATGTAGTAGATGCTGCCCATCATCGCCATGCCAGCGAGCATCACAATGATCGTCGAGACGGCAAAAACATTGTTCTTGAAGAGACTCGGCGAGACAATCGGTTGGCCATTGTTGGCTTCCAGTCTGCGCTCGTAGAAGATGAACGCCACCAGCGCGATGACCGCGCCGCCCAGCAGACCAATGATCTGCGGCGAGTTCCAGTCATACTGCGAGCCGCCCCACGTTAGACCAAGCAAGAGCGGCACCGTACCCAAAATGAGCAACGTCGCGCCAACAAAGTCAATCTTCGGATTCCGCGCTGGCCGATAGAGTGTGGGCATCAGGAAGATCAGCACGCCAAGCGCGATCAGGCCAATCGGCATGTTGACGTAGAAGACCCAGCGCCACGACAGATTATCCGTAATCCAGCCGCCAGCGGTTGGCCCGACGATGAACGCCAGCATGAAGACCGCGCCCGTGACGCCCTGCCACTTCGCGCGCTCGCGTGGCGTGAAAAGGTCACCGATAATAGCGATGGCCATAGACATCAGGCCGCCCGCGCCAAGTCCCTGGAATCCACGGAATAGAATAAGCTGGTTCATCGATTGCGATGCGCCTGAGAGGAATGATCCTGCCAGGAAGACGATCACCGCGAAGATCAAGATGCCTTTGCGACCGTAGAGATCAGAAAGCTTGCCATAGATAGGCACCATCACCGTCGAGGTGAGCAGATAGGCCGTCGTCACCCAGGTGTACTCTGAAAAGCCATTGAGCTCAGCAATGATACGAGGCATCGCCGTGCCAACAATCGTCTGGTCGAGCGACGCCAGCAGCATCACCAGCAGCACGCTGAGCATCGTCAGCAGTGTGACCTCGCGCGAATACTTCGGCTGCTCCGGCGCCGCATCCGCCGCGACGGTGGCTGTCAGCGCCTCCGTTTCCGCCTCTTTGATGCGGCCGTTTGATTCAGCCGTGCTCATGATTCCCCCTCCTCATGCCGTGGCTGGTGCGCCGCAGCTCCCCTGAAAAAGAATTGACTGACATACGTGGTGAGTTCGTCCCGTGGAATACCATTTTCCGCCAGCAGCAACGAACCCCGGAAATTGACCGGATGCAGCAACCCGGTGAAGATGGCCTGGAGCACGGGCGTCGGAATCGCCGGATCGAAGTCGCCCGTCGCCTTGCCCTCGTCGAGCACCGCGCGCAGCCGCTCGGCAAAGTCGCCCCAGAACGTCGCGATGGTCGCCGACTTCTGCTCCGTCAGCCGCTGCCGCAGCTCCGGCACGCGCAGCACCGCGTCCATCAAGCGAATGCGCTCGTCGGACGAGCCGATATAGACCAGGCGAATCACGCCTTCGAGCTTCTCACGCGGCGCGCTCTCAGAATTGATGATCGCGGTCATGGACTCGGCGAACGCGCGCAGGTTCGTCTCCATAATGGCCAGCAAGAGGTCTTCTTTGCTGGCGAAGTGCAGATAAAGCGTCCCCTTGGAGACCCCGACGCGTGCGGCGATGTCGTCCATCGAGGTTTCGTTATAGCCCTTCTCCAGAATCAATGCCTCGCCCGCCTGGAGGATTAACCGCTCGCGTTCCTCACGTTGCCGTTCCTTCAGCGAGCGTTGTGGTGTCGCCGTTGACATATTCGCGCTCCCTTCCAATGTACCCGTCGTATGGTATTTGACTGTTTTGCTAATATTTTGACCCATCAGTCATTATTTTATCACCACAGTCAAATCACGTCAAGAGCAAATCACCTGTCTGCGCCTCCCGGCAAGCGAGCCGCACAGACATGGTATGGTGTCTGCACATGCATGCGGTCGGCTGGCGAGGATGCCGTTGCGCCATTACGCGAGAGGGGATGCGGCATGAACCTGAACGTGAACTGGAGCGTCGTCGAGATCATCCTCACCGTCATCGGCTATCTGATACCCATCGTCGCGCTCTTCATCGTGCCGGTGAACCGCAAGCCAACGGCGGCGACGGCCTGGCTACTGGTGATGTTCATCCTGCCCTACGTGGGCGTGCTCGTCTTCCTGCTGATTGGCAGCCCGAAGCTGCCGCGTTGGCGGCGCGCCCAGCAGCGCACAATGAATGAGCGCATTGAGGCGATTGCCGCGCAGGTCAAGCAACTGCCAGGCATGGAGCCGGTCTTCGAGACACCCATCCCGGCGCGACAGACGCCCTTCATCAGTCTCTCGGCGAATCTCGGCGGGATGCCCGCTGTGGATGGCAATAGCGTCGCCCTGCTGGATGACTACCAGGCGATATTTCAGCGCATCGCGGAGTGTATTGATCGGGCGGAGCGCTTCGTTCACGTGGAGTATTACGCGCTGAGTCTCGACGACGATACCGAGGTGGTGTTTGCCGCGATGAAGCGGGCGCAGCAGCGCGGCGTGAAGGTGCGCGTGTTGATGGATCAACTGGGGTCGCGCAAATATCGCTACTACCGCAAAACGCGCCGGTGGCTCACACAGGCGGGCATCGAGTGGCATCTGATGCTGCCGATCCGCCCGGCGCATGGTGAATTTGCCCGGCTCGATCTGCGCAATCACCGCAAGATTGTGGTGATTGACGGCAGCGTTGGCTTCACCGGCTCACAGAACCTCATCAAACGCAACTATTTCCGCCACGACAAAATCTACTATGACGAGTTGGTGGCGCAGGTGAGCGGGCCCGCCGCGGTGGAGTTGAACGCGGTCTTCATCACCGACTGGTACGCCGAGTCGGGTGAGCTCCTGGATGGGCAGAGCGAGCGCGCTATGCTGGAGATGACACCGCTGGCAGGCGAGGCGCTCTGCCAGGTGCTGCCCAGCGGCTCTGGCTTCGAATACGAGAATAACCTGAAGCTATTTACCGCGCTGATCCACGCGGCACGGCGCAAACTGGTGATTACCAACCCCTACTTCGTGCCGGACGAGTCGCTGCTGGTGGCCATTACCAGCGCGGCCCTGCGCGGCGTGGACGTGAGCCTCATCAACTCCGAGGCGAGCGATCAGTTCTTCGTCAGCCACGCGCAGCGCTCGTATTACGAGGAATTGATGATGGCGGGCGTCAAAATCTACTGGCATCGCGCTCCCGTGCTGATGCATTCGAAGTGCATGGCGATTGACGACGATATCGCGGTGATTGGATCGAGCAACCTGGATATGCGCTCGTTCCACCTCAACATGGAGGTAACACTTGTGGTCTATGACCACGACGCCGTGGTCCAGCTGCGGCACATCGAGGCCAACTATCTGAAGCGCTCGAAGCGCGTGCGACTGGAGGAGTGGGAGCAGCGTTCGATACTCACACGGCTGGCGGAGAATGTCTGCCGCCTCACCTCTGCCCTGCAATAGGACGCAAAAACGCCCCTCTCCCACGGGGAAAGGGGGGCAGCGGGTGAGGTCCGCCATACTTCACGCGGTGGCGGCCTGCGGACGCGGGCCGGAGATGAAGTAGACCAGCAGCGCCGAGGCGGCAATCGCGAGGTGGAGGATGTAGAGCCAGTTCCAAAACAGATGTGCGATGGATTAGTCTGCTAGCGTGAGCAGGATTGGATTCACTGACAAGCAATGGACCTTTATCCAGCCCTTGTTGCCGCCCCCAGCTCGCACTGGGCGACCGCGTGCGGACGACCGCCGTACGATCGAGGGCATCCTCTACGTCCTTATTACGGGCTGTCGTTGGCAGGATTTGCCGCGCGAGTATGGCGCGCCGACGACCGTATGGCGCCGGCTCAAATGCTGGGGCGAGGCCGGCATCTGGGAGCGCATTTGGCGAGCGGCGCTGGCTGCCCTTGACCGGCACGGCCAACTCGACTGGAGTAGGGCCTTTCTCGATGGCTCGTTCGTACCGGCCAAGAAAGGCGGCGACCAGGTGGGCCTCACCAAGAAGGGCAAGGGGACGAAATGGATGCTCGTGATCGATGGCCATGGTCTCCCGCTCGGCTTCCACCTGGACAGTGCGCAAATGGCCGAAGTCAGGCTCGCTGAGCGGACACTGGACACAGTCGCGGTCGCTCGCCCACGAGGGCGTCCTCGGCAGCGTCCCAAGAAGCTGGTGGCCGATCGCGGGTATGATAGTGGTGGGTTTCGCCAAGCGCTCCGACGCCGCGGCATCGGGATGTGCGTTCCGCCCAAGCGGCGCCCGCAGACGTGGAAGGCCACACGGGGACGTCCAGTCGTCGCTCGCCAGGATGACTTTCGGCTCAGATACAAAGTGGAACGCACCTTCGCCTGGTTGGGCAACTTCCGTCGACTGCTGATTCGCTGGGAATACCTCTTCAGCGTCTATCGCAGTTGGTTCACGGTCGCAGTGCTGCTGCTCTGCCTGCGCCGTGTGGCCTCCATAGCTTGAGCCAACATCCCAGGAGGAATGCTCGCCATGCAACAACTCACCCTATGCGTCCCGTTCGCGTGGACCTGGTGGGCCTTTGACCTGGGCGATGCCCGCCCATGCGACGCCACGTACTGCCAATTTCCCTATGAGCAGTTGCCGCCTATTCCGCCGCTGGACGGGACGCTGAGTTGGCTTGGACAGCCTGGCTGGCTGGAGCCGGACGGCGATAATCCTGACCGACAGGCGCTGGGCGAGCGCCTCACCTCAGAGGCGCGTGAACGAGTGCGCGATCTTGCCACGCAGGCCGAGCGATTGGGCCTGATCCTGCCGAACACCTTCACCCGCCTGATGTCTATGCCCGAGCTGTACACGCGTATCCCCGACTACGGCGGCTGCTGGTTCAATCTCGTCGACGCGCAACTCGATCCATGCCCAGGCACTGAAGACGGATTCGTCGTACGGTTCCTCAACGACCAGCAAGATTGCGTTCTGTGGTATCTCTACCTCACGCGGCACGGTGCGGAGGCGGTGCTGGCAGTCGGGGACCCTTATCCCGATGCGAATCCTTACTTGGAAAGGCTGGTCAGACCGGATGGGGATGGCCCTTTAACCGACCAGCAGCGGCAGGCGGTCCTGGCCAACACCTATGTGTGCGCACCCAGCTTCGAGGCGTTTGTCTATCGGTGGTGGCTGGAGGCCACGATCTACATGAAGCTGCACGGGTTCGACAGTGAGCCGCTAACCGATGGGGAACGCCGCTATCTCGCGCACTACCGGCAGGGATAGCTCGCGCCGTGACGGGCGCCACTTACCCGATAGCAAAATTCAACCAAAGTTCCGGCGTTACGTTGACGCGACGCTATGCGCCGATACCACGAGCCAGGCAACATGCATTCGCCATCACAAAGGTGCGGTGTGTTTCGGAACCGCCTCTAGTCGGCCATGTTGAAGGGGATCAGCCCCAGCAGACTCCCATCCATCACCAGCGGCGTGAAGCCGAGCACCGTCACCAGCGCGTAGACCACGCCGAAGACCAGCGCATACAGCCGCGCGAAGCTGCCGTTGGCGTAGTAGCCCGCGAAGATGGCCACCAGCCCGGTCACGATGTGAATCACGTTGTGCAGCGGATTGATGGCGAAGATGCCCAGCAGATAGCCTGAGCCGCCGCCACCCGACGAGATACCCGGCACGAATCCCAGGATGCCGATGAGCAGCGCGACGAAACCGAAGATGCGCGCGTACGTTTTGGCGATGTCCATCGTTGATAACCCCTTTGTTCACTTCTCCAAGGCGCTGATTTCTGCGCCGTACAACTCGAACACGACTTGAAGACACACTACAAGATTTCGCCAGTTGCTTAGGTATGCCAGCGGACGCCTACACGAAACGTGGCATGAACCGGCGGCTGTCCTGGCGTGGTGATCGTGACGGTGAGCCGCCACGGCCCCGCCATGCTGAAAATCGGGTGTGCGGTGTACTTGCCATTTGCCCAGGTGGCGTCCACAGGCGGCACAGGCATCGGCATATCGAGCATGTCGGCGGCAACCGTCACCGTTGCTCCTGTGATTACCTTGCCCGTGGCGTCATCCACCGCCAGCGAGATCGTGTTGTGGTCGCCTACCAGCATCTCGCCTGAATCAGCCAGCAGCGTCACCCGGAGCGTTCCGGCGGTCGCCACTTGCCGCGCCGGGCCAGACGCGTGCGGGAAGAGCAGCGCGCCCAGCCCCAGATGCACCCACGCCAGCAGCGCCAGCACCACCAGCCCGGAGCCAAGAATGACGCCACGCGCGATGCGAGCCTGGCGGCGTGAGGGTATGGGCGTGTCAACCGCCACGCTGGCCGTTGATGTAATCATGGCTCCCTCCCTGCTGGACTGTTCATGCCGATTGCGGTGCGGTTCCTCGCTCAGATCCTCTCACCCAGCCCCTCCCCAACGCGGTGAGGGTAGCCAGAGTCTGCTTCTGGTCCCCCTCTCCCTTCAGGGGGAGGGGCTAGGGGAGGGGGCAGCCCCTCGCCAGAATCCGATTCATCCCTCTCTACACATCCCCGAATGGATTGGATGAATGGCGGATCATCCCCTGACGGTGGCGAGATATTCGGCGGCTACAAGGTGTTCCAAAAGCGGTATAGTGGAGGGCGGCGCCAGATTATCGCGACCGCTCACCTGATTGGGCATGCGGCGTGTATGAATGATTGGTAGAGGTGCGCGTTGGGGAATCCACCACGTACAGACGAAGAGACACTGCTGGTGCGTCGTGTGGCGGCGGGCGACGAAGAGGCGCTCCGGCTGCTCTACGACCGCCTGGGCCGTCCCGTCTATGCCCTCTGCCTGCGCATCGTCCGCGCCAGTGAAGCGCCGCTCGACTTCGACGTGCTGGCCATCACGCCAGAGCCAGCGGGCGGCAGCCCCGGACCAACCGGCGAGATCATGCTGGCGGGCGCGCTCAGGGGCGAGTAACCGGCTCATGTTTCCGCATAAATCCGTGTATGGCCGCGCCTAGCCCTATGCAACCATCCGCCATTCGTGCTACGCTGCTACGAGCGGTGAACCAGCGTCTCGTGTAGTGGGATGGCCACCCACAAATTTGTGTTACACCGCCATGCAGCACACCGCTTCGCCACATTCTGGCTCCCCTCTCCTCGTAGGAGAGGGGCTGGGGTGAGGTCTCTCTGGTTCCCCTCTCCCAGCGGGGGAAGGGTTAGGGGAGGGGGCCGCCCGCGTCCGTCAATCATTGAAAGTTCCATATCATGCTCATGACGCTTACCTGTTACGCGCCGAACGCCGCCGATGTCGGCTATCTGCTGGGCAAGAATCCCGCCTCCACCTTCGAGCGCCCGTTTTCGGCAGGCGCCGTCTGGGTCTTCTATCCTGAGGTCGCGGACGATCATGTCACCGTGGCGCTGCTCACCGAGATCGACCCAGTTGGCCTGGTGCGCGGCCCCGCTGCCCTCGCGCAGCTTGACCAGTACGTCAACGACCGGCCCTACGTCGCCTCCAGCCTGACCAGCGTCGCGCTCAAGACCGCCTTCAGCACCGCGCTCGCCGGGCGCAGCGCTAGCCCCAGCCGCGCTGGCCGTCTGGACGAGCGGATGCGCTGGGTCGTCACCCTGCCCGCGGTCGCCTGCGATGGCGGCGACGACCTGATCCAGCGCATCTTCGCGCCGCTCGGCTATGCCGTCACCGCCGACCAGTTGCCGCTGGATGAGCGCTTTCCCGCGTGGGGCATGGCGAACGTCTATCGGGTCACGCTCGACGGCATGCAGACGACGCGGGACGTTCTCAGCCATCTCTACGTGCTGCTGCCAGTGCTCGACAACAGCAAGCACTACTACGTCGGCGAGGAAGAGACCGATAAGCTGCTGGCGCATGGCGGGGCGTGGCTGGCGACGCACCCTGAGCGCGACCTGATCGCCCGCCGCTACCTGCGCTATAAGCGCCCGCTGGTCCAGTCGGCGCTTGATCGCCTCATCGCGGCAGATGCGTCGGTGGCTGGCGAGTCCAATGCTGAGGCTGAGAGCGACGAGGCTGATATGCCAGCGGAAGACCCAGCCGAACCGGAACTTGGCCTGCACGAGCTGCGGCTGAATACCGTGCTGGCAGCCATCCGCGAGGCGGGCGCGCACTCGCTGGCCGATCTGGGCTGTGGCGAGGGCAAGCTGCTCGCGCTGGCGTTCAAAGAGCGGACGCTGACGCGCATTGTCGGCATAGATGTCTCGTCTGTCGCGTTGGCCCGCGCCCGTCGCCGCCTGCGCCTGGATACCGTGCCGACTACCCAGCGCCAGCGGATCGAGGTGATGCAGGGCTCGCTGCTCTACCGCGATCAGCGGCTGGCGGGCTTTGATGTGATCTCGATGGTGGAGGTGATCGAGCATCTGGACCCGCCCCGGCTGGCAGCGATGGAGCGCGTCGTCTTTCAGCATGCCCATCCGCGCCGGGTGATCGTCACCACGCCCAACCGCGAGTACAACGCCCACTGGCAGGCCGTCGGCGAGACGCGCCTGCGCCACAGCGATCACCGCTTCGAGTGGACCCGCGCCGAGTGCCGCGCCTGGGCCGAGCGTGTCGCCGCGCGGTACGGCTATCGCATGACGCAGCGGGAGCTTGGCCCGGCGGACGCCGACCTGGGCGCGCCCTCGCAACTGGTCATCTTCGACCGGATTGCGGACGGTGAGGGCGAAGAGCAATGAAGATGCGGCGTTGAACCGGGGTGATCGCTCTGTATGCTATACTTTCCGTGCGTCAACGAACTGATTTGATGCATACGCTATACCATTCGGCCAGATATCCAGGCGAATAGGAGGAGATGTGGGAGACACGCATACATCAAGTTCCTCTGAACCCCCGGCTGCCCTCTCGCCGCGGCGGCTAACGCCCACACAGCGGTCGGCTGTCATCGCGGTGCTCCGCCGCTATGGCGTGCAGCGCGCGGGTCTGTTTGGCTCGATGGTTCGTGGCGACGCCCATCTGGAGAGTGACGTCGATATCTTGATCCAACCCCCATCGACTATGTCGCTCTTTGGGTTCTCGGAGTTGGCGCTGGCGCTTGAGGACCTACTCGGCCGCCCGGTCGATCTGGTCACCTATGTCTCTCTGCACGCGCGCCTGCGCGATAGCGTCTATGCCCACTATGACCAGCTTTTCACGAACGACACAGACGAGGTCGAGGCAAACCCTACCGCATGACTGCTAGCGACCGTGTGATCTCCGAGAATGGGATAAGCCCAGAAGGGCAGAAGAGGAAATCGAATCGTGTCATCTGCCTCGCCGCGCGCCCCAGATATTCTCTTGCGTGAAATGCTCGATAGCATCGCCCGGATTCAGCACTACGTCCAGGGAACGACAGAGGCGCAATTCACGCAGAATCTTGAAAAACAAGATGCCGTTGTCCGGCGTCTCGAAATCTTGGGGGAGGCTGCGGCGCAGTTGCCAGCAGACTGGAGAGCGCATCATCCAGGCATCCCCTGGAGGACAATCGCGGACACGCGGAACCGCCTCATCCACGGATATTTCAACGTTGATCTCGCTATTGTCTGGCAGACGATCGCTCACGACATTGGGCCACTAGAGCTTGAGTTGCGAAACATCCTTGCCAGAGAATTTCCTCCAACATCCGCGCCACCGATTCCCTGATATTGAATCTTTGTGGGACACTTTTAGGAATACATCCATTGATGAGTGAGCAACATCCAGAGGAAACACCAGCGGCGCGGGTCTGCCCGATTCCCGATCTCTGCCTCGTCGCCCTGATTGGCCCGACTGGCTCCGGCAAGAGCACCTTCGCGGCTCGCTACTTCAAGCCGACGGAGGTACTCAGCTCCGATACCTTTCGCGGCATCGTCGGCGACGACCCGAACGACCAGTCCGTGACGGCAGCCGCCTTCGAGGCGCTGCATTATGTCGCCGGGCTGCGCCTGGGTCTGGGGCGACTGGTCGTGGTGGACGCCACCAGCGTCAAGCCGCAGGACCGCGCCGCGCTCGTCCGCACCGCGCGCGAGCATGATGTGCTGCCTGTGGTGTTCGTCCTCAACATCGACGAACGCATCTGCGTCGAGCGCAACAAGACCCGCCCCGACCGCCAGCTTGGCCAGCGGGTCGTCCATAACCACGTCCAGCAGCTTCACCGTGGCATGCGCGGCTTGCAGCGCGAGGGTTTCCGGTACGTCTATTACCTGAACTCGCCAGAAGAGGTGGACGCCGTCACCATCACCCGCACGCCGCTCTGGACCGACCGCCGGAGCGACGCTGGCCCGTTCGACATTATCGGCGATGTTCACGGCTGCTACGACGAACTGCTTGAACTGCTCGCTCAGCTGGGCTACCGGGCCGACGCCGAGGCGGGCATGCGCCATCCCGACGGGCGGCGGATCATCTTCGTCGGCGACCTGGTGGACCGCGGCCCGAAGGTGATCGAGACGGTCAAGCTGGCGCGGCGGATGGTCGCGGCGGGGCAGGCGCTCTGCGTCCCCGGCAACCACGATGTCAAGCTGGCGCGCTACCTCAAGGGCAAGAGCAAGAAGATGCAGATCAGCCACGGCCTGGCGGAAAGCATCGCGCAGATCGAGGCGCTGCCCGAAGCCGAGCGCGCGTCCTGGCGGCGAGACTATCTCGCGTTCGCCGACGAGCTGGTCTCGCACTACGTCCTCGCAGGCGGCGACCTGGTGGTGGCCCATGCGGGGATGAAAGAGGCGTTTCAGGGGCGCGCGTCGGGCCGTGTCCGCGACTTCGCGCTCTTTGGCGAGACAACCGGCGAGACCGACGAGTTCGGCCTGCCGATCCGCTACAACTGGGCCGCCGACTATCGCGGGCGCGCCGCCGTCGTCTACGGCCATACCCCTGTGCCGGAGGCCGACTGGCTCAACAACACGATCAACATCGACACTGGCTGCGTCTTCGGCGGAAAGCTGACGGCGCTGCGCTGGCCGGAGCGCGAGCTGGTGAGCGTCACCGCGCACGAGACGTATGCCCAGCCCGCCCGTCCGCTGGCCACATCTGGGGACGATGCTACGGATGCCGCTGGTCAGGCGACCGATACGCTGCTGCGCATCGAGGACGTGATCGGCAAGCAGCTGGTCTCGACGCGCCTGGCGGGCAACGTCATCGTCGAGGAAAATCAGGCCGCCGCCGCGCTCGAGGTGATGAGCCGGTTCGCGCTCGATCCGCGCTGGCTGATCTATCTGCCGCCGACGATGTCGCCTAGCGAAACCTCGCGCCAGCCGGAGTGGCTCGAATATCCCACGGAGGCGTTCAACTACTTCCGTGGCCAGGGCGTGCCGCGCGTGATCTGCGAAGAGAAGCACATGGGCAGCCGCGCCGTCGTCGTGCTCTGTCGCGATCAGGCCATCGTCGCGCGCCGCTTTGGTATCGCCGATAGCCCCGCTCCCGGCGCGTGCTATACCCGCACCGGCCGCCGGTTCTTCGACGACGATACGCTCAATACCGCCTTCATCACCCGGCTCGCGGATGCGCTCACCACCGCCAGATTCTGGGAGCGCTTCGACACCGACTGGGTCTGCCTGGACGCCGAGCTGCTGCCGTGGAGCGCCAAGGCGCAGGGGCTGCTGCGCGAGCAGTACGCGCCCGTCGCCGCCGCCGGGCAGGCCGCGCTCGCCATGGCCCTTGCCTCCGCCGAGGCGGCGCAGGCCCAGACCGCCGGGGTAGCGCCGCTGATCGAACGGCTGCGCGCCCGCCAGGAGGATATCGCGCGCTACGCCGATGCCTACCGCCGCTACTGTTGGGAGACCGATGGGCTGGAGGGCGTGCGCCTCGCGCCGTTCCATCTGCTTGCCACCGAGGGGCATACCTACTTCGACAGCGACCACCTCTGGCACATGAGCGAGCTGGCGCAACTGGCGGAGGCCGACCCGCTCTTTCTGGCGACGAATCACCGTGCGGTGAATGTGCTGGATGAGGCGGAGTGCGCCGAGGCGGCAGCCTGGTGGGAGACGGCGACCACTGAGGGTAGCGAGGGCATGGTCGTCAAGCCGCTCGAGTTCATCGTGCGTGGCTCGCGTGGCCTGGTTCAGCCCGCGCTCAAGATTCGTGGCCGCGAGTATCTGCGCATCATCTACGGGCCAGTATACACCGAGCCCGCCAACCTGGAGCGGCTGCGGCTGCGTGGGCTGCGCTCGAAACGCGCGCTGGCCGTCCGCGAGTTCGCCCTGGGCGTCGAGTCGCTGGAGCGCTTCATCCGCCGCGAGCCACTCTGGCGCGTGCATCAGGCGGTCTTCGCGGTGCTGGCGCTCGAATCGGAGCCGGTGGACCCGCGTCTGTGAGCCAGACCTATCGCGCTTGTGTTATCCTTGTCTCAAATGCGGCGCGGGATAGCTGAGCACCCGCATGGCAATGGCCATTCCACCGGGAGTGAACGAGTACTATTGCCACGTGTATACGATGCAATGAGGAGGTGTTGGCCAAACGTCCAGCGGCTTTGGACGCGAGATTGAGTCGTTCTGAAATCACCTCTGCTGTCTCTGAACCGAGCGTAGATTTTCTGAATCACCGATGGTGGTGAACGCACACAGGAGGCATCTGCTATGGCCTGGTTCAAACGCAAAAACACTGCTGGTCCCGCTGTCGCCACACCCGCCGCCGAGCCGGTGGCCGCCGCTGATCCCGTTCCCACTCCCGCTCCAGCCCCAGCGCCTGTGGCAGCGCCCGCCGCTCCGGCCCCGGCGCCCGCGCCATCCGCCAGCGCGTCCATAGTGACGACGATGATGGATTATCCGCTGACGCTGCAATACGCCGCCGACCGCGCCAAAAACTACTTCGCCAACCGCGAGATCGTGACCCTCACGGCGGATGGCTACGACCGGACCACCTATGGCCAGGTCTACGACCGGTCGCGCCAGATGGCGAGCGCGCTCGAAAAGCTGGGCATTAGGCAGGGCGACCGCGTGGCCACGATGGCCTGGAACACCTCCCGCCACTTCGAGCTCTATCTCGCCGTTCCCTGCATGGGCGCGGTGCTGCATACGCTCAACCTGCGGCTGCCGCTCGATCAGCTGACGTTCATCATCAACGACGCCGCCGACCGCGTGCTCTTCATCGACGCCGACCTCATGCCGATTCTTGAGAAGGTCGCGGGCCAGATCCCGACGGTCGAGTATCTCGTCATCATGAATGGCCAGGCCAGCCCCACCGCCGAGGGTCTGCCCAAAATGCTGGACTATGAGGAGCTGCTGGCCACCGGCTCGCCCGACTACACGTGGCCGCAGCTGGACGAGCGCGCGCCCGCCGCGATGTGCTACACCTCCGGCACGACCGGCAACCCGAAGGGCGTCGTTTACAGCCATCGCTCGTCGCTGCTGCATGCGCTCACGGTGACGCAGGCCGACACAATCGCTCTCTCCGAGCGCGATGTCGCCATGCCGCTGGTGCCGATGTTCCACGTCAACTGCTGGGGGCTGCCGCACGCGGGCACGCTGGTGGGCTGCAAGTTGGTGCTGCCGGGCCGCTTCATGACGCCGGATCGCACCGCCCAGGCGATGGTGGACGAAGGCGTGACGCTCTCGGCGGGCGTGCCGACGCTCTGGCTTGGCCTGCTCCAGGTGATGGCGCAGCGGCCCGACCTCAAGTTCCCCAAACTCAACCGCGTCGTCATCGGTGGCTCCGCCTGCCCGGTCTCGCTGATTCAGGCGCTGGAGGCGAACGGCATCCCCGTGCTGCACGCCTGGGGCATGACCGAGACCTCGCCGATTGGCACCGTCTCGCGGCTGCTCTCCACGCTCGAAAGTCTGCCCGAGGACCAGCGGATAGCCTATCAGGCGAAGCAGGGGCGCGTCGTGCCAGGAGTCGAGCTGCGCATCGTCGATCTGGGCACGGGCGAGGTTGCTCCCTCGGATGGCGCGACCTTCGGCGAGATACAGGTGCGCGGGCCGTGGATTACCGGCAGCTACTACCACGCCGACAACGCCGAGATGGGCCAGGACAAGTTCATGGACGGCTGGTTCCGCACCGGCGACGTGGCGACGATGGACGATCAGGGCTACATGCAGATCGTCGACCGCACCAAAGATGTGGTGAAGTCGGGCGGCGAGTGGATCTCGTCGGTAACGCTCGAAAACGACATCATGGGCCATCCGCAGGTGCTGGAGGCGGCGGTCATCGCGCTACCGCACCCGAAGTGGCAGGAGCGCCCGATCGCGGTGGTCGTGCCGAAGCCGGAGGCGGCGGGCCAGCTGACCGAGGCGGACATCATCAGCTATCTGGAGCCGCGCGTCGCCAAGTGGTGGCTGCCCGACCGTGTGATCTTCGTCGAGGCGATCCCGAAGACCAGCGTCGGCAAGTTCGACAAGAAGGTGATGCGCCAGCAGATGGCCGAAGAGGTCAAGCTCGGCGAATAACTGTCCGCAAGCCATAAAGGAGCGCCCCTCTCCATTGCCGGAGAGGGGCGTTTTCTTGCGCTCTGATTCCCCTCTCCCTGAAGGGAGAGGGGCTGGGGGAGGGGGCCGCCGCCACAAAGCGCAATATGAGCTACCACACACTAATATTGTGGCGCTTGCCGTAGGACGCAACTTGACAGGCATGCAATTATGGCGTCATCGAAATTGTTTCATTTGCGTTGAAGCGGATGAGATAGGCAGGGAGCAGATGCCTGCTCATCTTGCAACGCGCCGTGAAAGGGCCTCTGATGACGCACTTCATCCTGTCATCATGGAAGCGACCCAGGACAGGAGTCCTTATCCTTTGTCTCGCGTTGATGCTCGCCCTGGCCGCCTGCGGGAGCAGCACCACACCGGGGTCGGGCGACCTCACCGGTGGCACGAACCCCACCGCTACCAGCGGAAGCGTCGGCTCGCCGACCGCCACGATCAGCACCAGCGGCGGCTCACCGACCGCGACACCAGCGGGCAGCGGCACGCCAGATGCATCGGCGCCGCCGTTCTTCTTCACCGTGCGCGCGACCGCCAGCAACAGTGCAGGCGACTACACATTGATTGACAACGTCGTCACGAACGGCGACCCCGGCCTCGTCCTCTTCGTCACGGCGAACTACAACCCGAATGGGGTCGGTGGGGTCTATGACAACCATCCGTTAGGGGTCTATTACATCGGCGGGTCCGTCAACAAGTGGGCGATCTATCACGATGACAAGACGCCCTACACCCTTAACGCCAGCTACAACGTCTGGGCGCGCGAGACCAGCCAGCCCGGCACGTTCATCTGGCGTGCCAGCGCCGCCAACAGCGCCGGGGATTACACCATCATCGATAATCCCGCCACCAACGGCAATCCGAACCTCGTCATCCTGGTGACCCATAACTGGAATCCCGGCGGCGTTACCGGCGTCTATGAGAATCACCGACTGGGCGTCTACTATATCGGGGGAACCGTCAACAAGTGGGCGATCTATCACCAGGACACGACGCCGTACACGCTCAACGCCAACTACAACGTCTACGCGACGGTCGCCGACGGCACGACACGGTTCGTGGCGCACGCCTGCTCAGCGCCCTGCTCGTACGATTACATTACGTTCAATAGCTCGGCGTCGAACGCGAAGCCCGGCGCTTTCGTCTTTGTCACGGCGAACTGGAATCCCGGCGGCACGGGCGGCGTCTATGATGACCACAACCTGGGCGTCTTCTATTCTAGCGGCTACCTGCGCTGGGCGGTCTATCACCAGGACACGGCGGCCTACATCGCCAACTCCTCCTTCAACGTGGTCATTCCCCAGCCGGGGGAGTGACGCTGAAATCAGATAAGAAAACCCCCTCTCCCACAGGAGAGGGGTTAGGAGGAAAGTGCGGTCGCCTTACTGGTCGAGCGTGGCGTTGACCGTGATCTCGACGTTGTTGCGGAGCGCGTTCGAGACGGGGCAGCCCTGCTCCGCTGTTGCCGCCGCAGCCGCGAATCCCGCCTGATCGAGACCGGGCACCTTACCATGGACATCGAGGCGCATGGTGGTGATCTTCATCTTGCCGTCCACGCGGTCCAGCGCGCAGGTCGCCGTCACATTCAGCTGCTCTGGCGGCGTGCCTGCGCTGTTGAGCGTATTCGAGAAGGCCATCGCGTAGCATGCCGCATGCGCCGACGCGATCAGCTCTTCGGGACTCGTCCGCCCGTTGGGGTCTTCGGTGCGCGACGCCCAGGTGACCGGCAGCGTGCCGAAGGCTCCGCTGCCCGGCGTCACAGTCCCGCTCCCCTGCGTCAGATTTCCCTGCCAGACCACTTCCGCCCTGCGTTCCGCGACTGCCATGGTTCTTGCTCCTTTTACTTCACTTCACGTGACTACGAAGTCTACTAGGCATGTGCCGTATAGAGTGTATCTGTTCGCGCCGCCAGAATGAAATCGTTGCGGTGCAGCCCGCCGATGACATGCGTCCACCACGAGACCGCGACCTTCCCCCACTCCGTCAGCAACGCCGGATGATGGCCCTCCTGCTCGGCCAGCGCGCCGACACGATTGGTGAAGTCCAGGGCGCTGGCAAAGTCAGGGAAAGTAAAGACGCGCATGAGGTGGGGAATCCCGCCCTGCTCGACGATGCGCCACTCGGGGATCTGCTTCAGATATTCCCGGCTCTCCTCCTCGGATACCGTCGGCTCGCCGGGCCGACAGGCCACACACGTCATCTGCGCCAGTGGCTCCATCTTGCGCCTCCTTCTTCCAGGGCAACGTAGCTTCCAGTGCAGAACGTAGCACAGAGCGGGCCGGAAAGGCGATGGCCGCGCATGGCGGTGTAGAGGAGGCTGTGGCCGAAACCATATGGGGAAGCAGGTAGCCATGGCACGGCCACGAATCGTGTGTTGGTGCATGCGAGCTGGCGCCCGCCAGTGAATGGGCTGGGGGAAATTAGCCGCGGCATTCATGCCGCGAAGCCTCCCCAGCACCCAGTTCGGGGTTCATGCATAACGTTTACAAAGTTCACAACGCAATGGCGCATAGGAGCGAGCGCACGTGTGCGACTGCATCTGCCAGCCCGCGCAGGCGGGCTTTGCGGCCCACGGCCCATAGGCGCGGCTTTAGCCGCCAGCGCCCGCGAAATCGACATTTCAACAACGATCACATTCGGGAAATCAGGCGCGGAAAATACGAGAGGGGCGGTAATTTACCGCCCCATCAGGTATGATGCGGAGAAGCAGCCTCCACATGCAGCGAAGAGAAACAGCCTCTTCGTGAGAGCGCCGCCAAGCAGAAAATCAGCCTGCTCATCCGGCGTTGCCGGGCAGAAATCAGCCTGCCCGCATGTCCACCGACGCCGAAAAATCAGCTCGTCGCCCGTGGGATCGATCTGACTCCGACTAACCCTCTTCATCAGATCGGTGATGTGCATATTATACCCGCAATATTTCCCGAAGTCCAATATATGTTTGTGAGGATATCCATAAATCATAGTTAATAGTTATGGCATGCAGCAAGCGTGCTGCCATGTTGTCATTGCGCTGCCGCTGTGATATGCTGAACCGGCATTTCACGCCACGTTACGCGCTTTGTCACTGGCTCGAATCCTGTACGCTCTGGCGCTCCCTGAATCCGGCAATCCGGCGCATCGAGCCGTCCCGCGGGGCGCCATATGATTCAGGCGCGCGGAGACGCAGCGAGAGAAGATAGTTAAGCATGCCAACTCGATCATCCCAGCCACCCAAATCATCCCCCGGCGCCGCTTCACAACCAGGCGACGCGCCGGACGCCTCGGGGCGCGAGCATGCTCGTCCCGGCGACGCCCTGAGCGATATTGATATCGCGCGCCTCTATCAGGAGGCTCTTGCGGGTGCGCTCAAACTCGTCGGAGGTGACGGTGGCGAGCTGGCAATGCTCGACCCCATGCGCCGTGTCATGGTCGTGCGTGCGCGCCTGCGCGGCGAGCCAGGCGCATCCGGCAGCGGCTCGGCATTCGGCGCCCCCGCGCGCTCATCGCAGCCGCTCAACTTCAGTAGCGCCCGTTATGATCCATCACGCGCGTCCGCGCCACAGCCAGCCGACAACGATCCTGAGGTTGGCGAGCAGCCGACAGTCTTGCTGGCGGCGGTCCCCACCGCGCGTGTCTACCGTCCGAGTGAGGGGCTGGTAGGCGCCGTCTGGCAGCGGGGCGAGGTCATCGCGGTACGCGGCGAGGAGTTCCGCGTGCTCGCCCACGGCACAGGCGCTCCTGGCGCTGAGGCGCACTGGCATGCTGGCGTGCCCATCTATCGTCCGGGCGCGCTCGACCTCATTCCGCCCATTGGCGACAACGATGACATCATCGGCGTGCTGACGGTCTATTCGGATGGGTCGCACGGCTTCAGCGTGCGTGAAATCGAGGCGCTCCGCCTGCACGCCGACCGGGTAAGCCGTCACCTGCGCATCGCCGAGCTGGCGCGCCAGGGCCAGAGCCAGAGCGAGCTGCTCGAAGTGCTCTGGAGCGACACGCAAGACCTGCCCGCGCTCTATCAGCGGATTCGCGATCTCGTGCGTCATCTGATCGATGCGCCCTCCTTCGGACTGATCCTCTATGATGCTCAGAAGCAGGTGGCGACGCTGGAGGTCGCCGAGCGCGATGGCACGCCGATTGCCCCGCCAGCCCGCCGCGCCTCGACCTTGCCCGCCTGGTGGCAGGCGGTGGGCAGCGGCCAGATTGTGCGTAGCAGCAGCGCCGAGGAACGCGCCGCCCATCCCGAATTTAGCCAGTTGGGTTGGGGTAGCGATGCGCCGGTGGCCTCGCTGCTGGCCGCGCCGCTCATCAGCAGGCAGAAGTTCCTGGGGGCGCTGGTGGTCGCCAGTCCACAGCCGGAGGCGTATACCCCTGAGCAGGCGCAGCTCTTCGAGTCCATCGCGCGCGCGGCCGCCGTCGTACTGGAGAATGCATGGCTGGCGTTTGAGGCGCTCGATAAGGCCAACCGTAATCAGGCCAAGGCGTACCAGATGGCAGCACTTAACAATGCCGCCCTGACCATCAATGCGTCCCTCGACCTCGGGACGACGGTCCAGGCGCTGGCCGACCAAGCGTCACATCTGGCAACCGCCGAAATCTGCTCGGTCTTCCTGCTCGATGAGGAGCGCACGCATCTGGTGATGAGCGCCACCAGCCGCCTGCGCGACCCACAGGCGCCGCCGCTGAGACTCACCCAGGTGCCGCTGAGCTGGCACGATGTGGGCCACATCCTCAGAAGCGGGCAGTTTACTGTCATGGATCACCTTGACGAAGATTGGGAAGACGCCAGCATTATCGGGGGTCTGCTACGGGATAACCAGGTCTATAGCGGGCTCCTCGTACCGATTGCCCATCGCGCCGCCGACAGCAGGCAACCGGGAACCTCAGGCACGTTCAGCAACGAAGGGGCGCAGGCGCCTGATGAGCTGCTCGGCGCGCTCTTCGTCTTTACGCCGGGTCAGAGCCACCATTTCTGGCCGACGGAGATCGGGCTGTTACAGGGATTGGCCAGCCAGGCGGGCGCCGCCATCAGCAACGCCCGGCTCTACCAGGCCATCAAAGTGGCGAAGGAACGGCTGGAAGAGTTGGACAGGCTCAAAAATGACTTCATCCTGACCATCTCGCATGAGTTCCGCACACCGCTCACGACGATCAACGGCTATATCAGCCTGATTACGCGCCATGGCGAGAAGCTGGAGCCAGAGAAGCTCAACCAGTTTGGCAGTGAGATTCAGCTTGCCACCGATAAGCTGGCGGGGATGATCGGCATGCTGGCGGATGCGAGTATGCTGGAGGAGCGCGAGCTGGACGTGCATATCGAGCCGGTGAGCCTGCGGGCGATGGCGGAGCGGGCCATCGCGGGGCTAACCGAAGAACTCAAAGGGCGCATCTCGCTCGATATTCCGGCGGATATGTGGGTGCTGGCGGACGCTGAGCGGCTGCCGATGGTCATCTCGAACCTGCTGACGAACGCGGGCAAGTATGCGCCCGGCTCACCCTATCGCCTGGCGGTGCGGCGCGAGCAGCGCGAGCGCTTGCAGCAGAAGGGCAGACTGCTTGGCAGGAAGGAAGCGGATGGCAAAGACGCCCGCAATAATGAGACCGTTGCGCGCACCGCCCGCGCCCACGAACACTGGCTGGTGGCGCATGTGATCGATTCTGGCCCAGGTGTTGCCAGCGAGGAGATGGATCGTATCTTCGACCGGTTCGTGCGCACCCCTCAGTCGCTTACCACGCCCGTGCGCGGGACAGGCCTCGGGCTGTGGATTTGTCGCGAGTATGTCGAGGCGATGGGCGGCAATATCTGGGTTGATAGCACCATCGGGCGTGGCTCGGATTTCCAGTTCTGCCTGCCAGAGACCGCGCCTCCGCAGACGCCGTGATAGTTGCCTGGCGGGTTATACTGAAGCAGGGCGCTGCAACGCGGGCAGGCGATGTCGAGGAGATATCGTCGCCGTTTCAGCGCGAGAGAGACGCACGTACACCTATCGCATGACAGCATAGATGCAGCAGACGAGCAAGAGAAAGAGGATGACGCATGCCACACGCGCCAACAGTATTGATCGTGGATGACGACCCAGCGATCCGCAAGATGCTGGTGGAGGTGCTCTCGCTGGAAGGCTATCCAACGGAGACAGCAGTCAACGGGCGCGAGGCGCTGGACCTGCTGCCGCGCGGTGGCGAGCGAGTGGTCTTGCTTGACTTGCTCATGCCGGTGCTGGATGGCCGGGGGATGATGACGGAGCTTCAGGCCAACCCGGCGGAGCGTGGCCGCCATAAGGTAATTCTGGTCTCGGCGATCACCAATCTGGAGGGCGCGCGCGACCTGGATCCAGATGGAGTGCTGCCCAAGCCGTTTACCGTCGAGCAACTGCTGAACGTGCTGGAGACCGCCACCGCGTCGTAACCCTACGCGCCGCTCTAGCCCCCCTCTCCCACTGGGAGAGAGGGCCGGGGGTGACGTCCAGGGGAGAGGGTCTGCCGCTAGTCGGCGTCCACGATCATAGGATTGCGGATGATCGGCGCCTTGCCCGTCCGCGAGCTGACCGATGGCGCACCACCGCCGCCGAAGCCGCCCGCGCGCGGCGCCTGGGGCTGCTCGCCTGATTCGACGATAATCATGCCCTGGCGCAGCATATCGAGGTCGCGCAGGAAGCACGCAACCGCGCTGGCTGCCGAGCCCTTCGACTGTGAGTTATCGAAGCGGCGCGCGGTGTTATCGGGCGCATGTGGTCCGACGGCGTTGAACGCATCGCTGTAGATCTGTTCCCAGCCGTTCCAGCGTCCGCGCAGGGGCTTCCAGCCGAGCTGGCTATCGCTGACCGCGCGCCACTTCTCCTCGGTGAAGGCCATCCAGTCTTCGATCAGCCGCGAGTAGGTGGCGAGCATGTCGCGCAGCTCCTCGGAGCGCTCGTCCAGCCGCATGCTTGGCACACCACCACGCCCATAGTCGTCATAGTCGCTGTAGTCGTCCTGCCCATAGCCGGGGCCGAGCGCTCCCTGGCCGTAGCCCGCGGGCGAGGGATATCCAGCCGCCAGACCCATGCCGCCATACGCAAGCTGACCCTCGTGCAGCGAGCCATCCTCGGCGGTAAACATATCCGGGCGCAGGCCGCCAATGATGATCTCCTCGGTGCCCATCGCATCCAGCAGCCGCCATGCCAGCCGGGGATGGCGCATGGCCCAGAGTCCCTTGCGAAACAGGTAGACGAACGAGAAGGCGAAATTTACCAGCAGCCAGATGGCGCCCTTGACCGCGATCCAGTTCAGCAGGCCAAACAGCGCCCATTCCGTCGGCGTGGCGTTCGAGCTGCCTTTCTCGATCACCGTCAGGATGATGGCGACGAGCAAGCTTGGGTCGCGAATGGGATTAATCAGTCCAAAAAGACGGGAGCCAAATCCTCGTTTCCGCTCGCCGTTCGCCATTGCGTTCCCCCTCTGCTCTCACGCGCTATTCTTCATATGCTTCACCGATAACACCGTTCGCATGTGCCGCGCGTTATCGGCCGTTCTCAAAGCCATGTCAAGCTATGTCAAGCTATGTCAAGCTATGTCAAGCCATGAATCGAGACATTCGTGATATGCCGCCGTTGCCGTGTGGGATGTGGATGGCTGAGGCGACCGTGTGTATCTGTGTATCCTGGCACGTTTGGCATCACCGGATTCTTAACAGCAGGCCAGGGCGCCAGCGAATAGCGTCAGGCCAGTGCGGTGCGAAATGCCCAAAAGCTATTCTCACACAGCGGCGCGGAACCAGCAACGACACTAGGCCATTCATCCCCCTTCCCATACGCTACACGTCCGAGGCAAGCGAGTTGCTCAACGACGACGTGCGCTCTCAGCGCGGCGCGGCGCCATCGAGAAAGAAGCGCGCCACTTGGATCGCCACCTGGCGATGCTCCTCGGGCATGCGCGCGGTGTGGCCGCCCTGCGCGGTGAAAGCGTCGAGCAAACCAAACCAGGCGCGCACCAGGAAATCGGCGTTGCCCTCCGCGATCTCGCCCAGACGCATGCCGTCGCGCATCAGTTGAGCGATAGGCGCCAGCATCTCGCGCGCATACGTCTCGTGCACCCGCCGCCCGTGCGACTCGCCCAGTAGTTCGGTGGCGTCGCGTAGCACCGGCTCCATCGTTGCATCGGCATATTGAAAGTAGCCTGCGGTCAGGTCTTCTAATCGTTGCCGCGCGGTCGCATTCGCCTCTGTCACCGAGCGGATATAGCCGCCAACCTCCTGCATCATATCGCAGAGCACATCGGCATAGAGACCCTCTTTGTCGCCGAAGTGGTAGTACAGGGTTGGCTTGGTGACACCCGCCGCGTGGGCCACCTCGCCGACGGCGACATCGGCGAAACCACGCTGCATGAAGAGGCGGCGTGCCGCTATCAGAATCAGCGTGCGCGTCTCCACATCGGCGCCGGGCGCGCCATGGGTGGGACGTCCGGGGCGACGGCGCGCGGCAGCAGGCATCTCTCCGGGTAGGCTCGATGCGGGAATCTCGTGATTTTCTTCCATGGTTTCCTGACTTGCCTTCCTGACGTGCTTTCCCGACTTCATGCCAGGAGCGGGCATGCGCGGTCGGTTCACAGGAAGTAGTTTGTCACCTCTTCTGTAGAGAATAGTATACAATTGGCTCAGGCGGCATGCTGTTGAGCGCAAGATTCGGAGGCCTGGGCATGGAGCCGATCAATATCGCGGAGTATGAAGAACTGGCTGCTGAACGGCTCGCGCCAGTCACCTGGGACTATTACCGCGGCGGCAGCGACGACGAGCGGACGCTCCTTGCCAATCGCGGCGCGTTCGAGCACATCAAGCTGCGTCCGCGCGTGCTGGTGGACGTGAGCCAGATCACGCTTGAGACCACCGTGCTGGGCGTCACATTGCCTACCCCGTTGCTGATCGCGCCGACAGCCTATCACGGGCTGGCGCACCCCGAAGGCGAGTGCGAGACGGTGCGCGGCGCAAGCGCGGCTGGTTCGCTGATGGTGGCGAGCACAATGTCGAACCGTTCGCTGGAAGAGGTTGCCGAAGCGGCGACCTGCCCGCTCTGGTTCCAGCTCTACGTCTATCGCGACCGCCAGGTGACGGAGCAGCTCGTGCGCCGGGCGGAGGCCGCGGGCTATCGCGCGCTTGTGCTGACGGTGGATACCGCGCGGCTCGGTCGGCGCGAACGCGACATCCGCAACGGATTCGGCTTGCCACCGCACCTGCATATGGGCAACTTCGAGGGCGCCGCCCGCGAACAACCGGGGCAGGAGCCGGGCCTCTCCGGCCTGGCGGTCTACGCGAATGCGCTGCTGGATAGCTCGCTCACCTGGGAGGCGCTGGACTGGCTGCGCTCGATCACGACGTTGCCCATCGTCGTCAAAGGCATCCTGACGGCGGAGGACGCCAGGCTGGCGGTGGAGCACGGCGCGCGGGGCATCATCGTCTCGAATCACGGCGGGCGCCAGCTCGATAGCGGGATGGCGACCATCGAGGCACTTCCCGAGGTGGTCGCGGCGGCGCATGGCGGCGCTGAGGTCTACCTGGATGGCGGTATCCGCCGTGGAACGGATGCGCTCAAGGCGCTTTCGCTTGGCGCGCGGGCGGTGCTGCTGGGTCGGCCGATCCTCTGGGGGCTGGCGGTTAGCGGGGCACAGGGCGTCACGCGCGTCCTGGAGTTGCTCAACGCCGAATTGGAAATGGCGATGGCGCTAGTGGGCAGTCCCTCACTGGCCGCGCTCGGCCCGGAGTTGGTGCGCCTGCCGGTCTAGCGGGTCGGATAACCTCAACTTTCGGCGCACGCCTTCGTAGCATCTGTGGCATTCATGCGCAGGCACATTCGCCCGCCCAAACGGGCATACGGATATCACGACGTATACACCGCATGGTACACTGCTGAGAGAACACCGTGGAGCCTGTGTATGGTCTTGCGGCGTGTCATTCGGCGCGCAGGAGGAGATGACCCATGCCATTTTCGTCGGGCGACCCCCTTACCGACCCGCTGAGTCCGGTTGCGCTGACGACGCTGCTCACCGCGTTGGGACTCAGTTCCACCGCTGGGCTGCGCGCCTATCTGCCGCTGCTGGTTCTCGGTATCGCCAGCGACATTCGCGGCCCGGATGGTGTGGCGCTGCTGCCCGTTCAGGATCAGTTCCATGTGCTGGGCAATCCGATTGTGCTTGGGGTACTGGCAATCCTGGTGGTACTGGAGTTCCTGGCGGATAAAGTGCCCGGCGTGGACCATATCAGCGATATCGTGCATACAGTCATTCGTCCCGCCGCGGGCGCGCTGATTATGGCGGGCAGCGCCAATACCCTGAGCGACGAGAGCAAGATCGTCGCGGCGGTGGTGGGCGCGCTGGTGGCGCTGGCGACACACTTTATGAAGGCTGGCACGCGCGCCGCCGTCACCTCGACAACCGCTGGTGTGGGCAATCCGTTTGCCAGCTTCCTCGAAGATATTTTGGTGGTCGGCGTGATTCTGCTGCTGGTGCTGGCGCCAATCGTCGGATTCATCGCGCTGGTCTTGTTGCTGATCCTCTTCTTCAAGGCGGCGAAGGCAATGTTCCGCGGCGTCGGGCGAATCTTCGGCGGAGGCAAACCCAAACCAGCGGGTGTGGTCAACGCGCCCAATGCGTTTTCCGACACCACGGTGACGTATTCGCCGCCAGCGGATGACTCGCTTGCGCCGATGGGAACCACCTATGGCATGTCTGGCGCGCCATCAGCGCTGCCGCCCGTCTCCGGCGGATACGCGGTCAACGCGCCCTATCCACCCGACGCCGACACGATTCAAAAGCCAAACTAGCGTCCTACCATGCGAGAAAGCTCGCCCGGTTCTGAATCTACACTCACCGCCCACCGCCGCCCCGGTTGTGGGCGGTTGCCGTCGTGGTAGTTGTGCTGACGATTATCGGCTCGGCAGCCATCGCGCATGCGCTGGTGGAGCGAGAGCATCAGGCCCAGGAGGTCGTCGCGCCGTCCCTGCCGCCGCTACCCGTACGGTCTTGCTGCTGGATGGCCCGGCGCGCCAGCGAGCCTACGTCGTCACGCCGGATGGCGCGCAACCCGGCGGCTACCTCGTCACCTTCACGATCACCTGGCGGCAGCTTTTCGAGCGGATGCATACATGGGTCTGCGTGGTTGCGCGGAGCGGCGCGGTGGCGCTACGTTCCGAGACAGGCGATATGATTCCATAAATTGGAGGAGTGAGCAATGACACGCATAGATGGCCGCGCCAACGACGAGATGCGCCCGGTGACGGTGACGCCGGACTACATCAGCCATGCCGAGGGGTCGGCGCTGATCGAGTTCGGCAGGACGCGCGTGCTCTGCGTGGCCACGATTGAGGACGGCGTGCCGCCCTGGCTAACGGGGCGCGGCCAGGGCTGGATCACCGCAGAGTATGCGATGCTGCCACGCGCGGGGACACAACGGTCGCGCCGCGAATCGGTTGCAGGCAAGATCGGCGGGCGCACGCACGAGATTCAGCGGCTGATTGGGCGCTCGCTCCGGGCGGCGGTGGACCTGAAGGCGCTGGGCGAGCATACCATCACGCTCGACTGTGACGTGATCCAGGCGGATGGCGGCACGCGCACCGCCGCGATTACCGGCGCGTGGATCGCGCTGCAGCGGGCGACGAAGCGGCTGAAGGCGCGCCACACACTGCGGGTTGATCCAATCCGGGTAGGCGTCGCTGCGATCAGCGTCGGCATCGTCAAGGGCAACGTGATGCTCGACCTCGCCTATGACGAAGACTCGAAGGCCGAGGTGGATGCCAACGTCGTTATGACAAGCAATGGCGAGTTCATCGAGGTGCAGGGCACCGCCGAGGGCAAGCCGTTCTCCCGTGCCCAACTGGATGAGCTGCTCGCGCTGGCCGAGGGAGGCATCCGCGAGCTGCTGGAGCTGCAGCAGCGGTATGTAGAGCTTTAGAGTTGCTAGCACAACCCGTTCTTAGCCGCGGCATTCATGCCCCGAAGCTGACCTACTCCCATCATTGCCACTGGGGTCTGACGGTTGTGTTAGATGTTCTTAGGCTGCTGGCCGTCCCACGTCGAGGCGTTCAAGCATTGTCGCTGGCTGCCACAATCGTGTAGACGCGGCGCAGGGCGAGCGTATGGGCCTCGTCGCGAGTCGCATACAGCAGGTAGTCGCCAGTGCTGTTATAGGGTCTGGGGCCAGCCTTCGCACCTGCTGGCTGGGGAGCGATGCGTTCCTTGATTTCGGCGAGAAAACCGCTTGCGATCCGCACCCACTGGTTTTTTGCCACATTCCAGGATTCACATATCCCTGGATAGACGCCGATGGTAAAGTCTCGTCCACCCTCGCGCTGCAGATGCCATATCACTGGAACCGTAGCAGATCCCTTGACTTTCCGAATACGTGTGTCAGAAGCGTTGTTCGTCATAATAACATTCATCCTGTCTGATGTCGGAAACGCGCGATCCGCGAATTTCTCTGTTGTCTATCCGACCTTGCTGTCTACGTGAAGCTGTTGGACGATTCGCTTATCCAGCAATGCGCCAACCAGTCCACAGCGCCCACCAGGCGGTGTTGCGCTGAATCCCAATCATATCCCCGACACTGAAGCGATTGAACTGGCTCTCGCTACACTTTATCTGCTGCGTTTTCTGGCGCCATGTCTGTGGATCTCTGAACCGCACGAGCAGGTTACAGGGTGTATTTGAACCTACTAAGCCGTCTCTGCCTTCGCCCCGGTATTTCCTGGATACTACTCCCGTAGATGTGACGACCATGTTCTTTCTCCTGCCACTGCCTTAGGGGCTTTTCGTTGGGGGAATGGCGCATTGTAGCGACTGACCCGCACGTGTACAGTTACGAACTGCAGCGGAATGAGGGCCGTGAAAGTTAACCCTGCGAGAGCGCGATACATGAGGAACGGAAGGAAAACGCGCTCTCGCTCAATGTTCGTTACCTCGGCCCTCACACGCGCCAATGTATGTATCGGCTTCTGGTGCGGCGGGCCGCTGGCAATATTGCAGGAACCTTTTCGATGCAGTACCCCAAGTATAACACAAGGCAAGGCGCCAGGCGCGCGAGCATGTCAATCACTCGCGCCCAACTGGACGAGCTGCTAGGACTGGCCGAAGGCGGCATCCGCAAACTGCTAGAGATCCAGCAGAAGTATCTGGATTTGTAGCCCAGCGGGCTGCTCGGCACCAAAATACTCCGGCGGCTGCGGCGTTAGCGCGCAAGTCGCTCAGCGGTTTCGGCGAGCCGCGACGAGTAGCCCCACTCATTGTCATACCAGGCGGCAACCGAAACGAGGTTGCCCTCTTGAACCTGAGTGAGCGGCAAGTCAATGATTGAGGAGTGCGCGTCGCCGACGATTCGGGCTGATGACCACTCGCCCTCTAATACTCCCATGATTCCCTTCAGTGGTCTTTCGTTTGCCGCTGAAATGAACGCCTGGTTTACTTCCTGGACACTTGTTGTGTGTTCGGTGATGAGGTTCAATTCGGCGATGCTGCCCGTTTTGACCGGGACTCGGTACGCTTTCCCGGTGATTTTCAGATCATGCCAGATAAACTGGAGTGCTTTGGCAGCGCCAGAAGATGCGGGGATGATGTTTTCCGCCGCCGCCCATGAATCGCGGCGGTCGCGCATGGGCTGGTCGGTGACTGACTGCGTGTTCGTATACGCATGAACCGTCGAGAACAAGCCATATTGAATGCCAAATTGTTCTAGAATAACCTTCACCACTGGGGCAAGAGCATTGGTGGTGCAGCTCGCCATGCTGACAATCTTGTGTTCATCAGGATCGAAGGAGTCCAGGTTGATGCCCGGCAGCAAAACCGCATCGCAGTCTTGCAATGTCTTACTTGGTGCGCTGACAAGCACATACTTTGCGCCGCGATCAAGGTGAGCCTGCGCACCAGGACGAGTCACCGCGCGGCCAGTGCAGTCTACGACGACGTCACAATTCATTGCGCCCCAGTCAGGTACTTCTTTGGTCGAATCGAGATAGGCTATCTCACGACCACCGATCACAAAACCAGTGTCCGACGTGGTAACCTCCTCGTGCCAGCGCCCATAATTGCTATCTACCTCGAAGAGCGCGGCGAATGTTGCGAGGTCACGAATGTCAGCAATAGCGACGGGGGTAAACAGATTGCGCTTCAAAGCGGTCTTCAGCATTGAACGCCCAATGCGCCCAAATCCATAGATTGCGACATTGCCCATGAAGAAGCCTCCTTCACCACTCAGCACAAAATGCTAGCGATTGATACCTAATGTCTACTTAATAATTATATCAAAGATCGTTTATAGACCATCTACTCTGCTTGGCGCCCAGGCGACGACGAGGATGCCCGCCGCCAGCACCAGCCCGCCGAGCCAGAAAGCCCCGGTGAGCGCTTCGTGCAGGAAGAGGCCTGCCAGCAATCCACCGACGACCGGCTGGGCGAAGAAGTAGATCGAGGCGACGCCCGCCTCCATGTGGGCGATGCCGCGATACCAGAGGAACCATGCCAGCGCCGTCGCGCCCAGGCCAAGGTAGAGCACCGCGCCCACCGCTCCGGGCGAGAGGCTGAGCGCGCGCCAGTCATCGCGCACCGCCAGCTCGATGGCCGCCGCCGGGAGCATAAAGAGCAGGCTCCAGCGCGTGGCGGAGGTCGCCGCCACCAGCGCCGAGTGCCTGCGGATCAGCGGCGCGCCGACGACCGTGAACAGCGCCCAGCAGAGCGCCGAGAGGACGAGCAGCGCGTCGCCCAGCAGCGCCGTCTCGCGGTTGGCCGAGCCGCCGCTGGCCGTGGCGGTCTGCGCCGCGACGACGATGGCGACACCCAGCAGCGCCAGCAGCATCCCGGCTACCACCGGCCAGCGGGGCCGCTCGCCCAGCAGCATCCACGCCAGCAGGACGACGAAGACCGGCGTAATCGTTGTCAGCAGCGCGCCATCGTGGGCGCTGGCCAGCGCCGTGCCGAGAAACTGCGTGATAATGGTCGCGGCGACGATGCCCCCCAGCGCGATAGCGCGCCAGCGGTCGCCGGATGTCCACGCGGGCGTCGCCAGCTTGGGATTGCGCCAGGCGGCCAGCCAGAGGGCCAGCGTGAGCGCCGCGCCGCCGATGATGACCCGCAGCGCGCCCAGCGTCACCGGGGGAATCAGCCCGAACCCAGCGCGGCTGACGACGTACATGCCGCCCCACAGGCACGCCGCCAGCAGCGGATCGATCCCGCCGCGCAGGCGGTCCAGCGGTGTCATGGCGCTAGCTCATCCGCGGCTGGATGGTGGAGCGCAGCCACGAGCCGACGACGCTGACGAACTCGTCGGGCAGCTCGTCCTGTGGCAGCCCGCCGCAATCGAAGACGCGCAGATCGGTGCGCGGATTGAGCTGGCGGAAGGCACGCGCGTGCTCCAGCGGCGTGAAGCGGGCGTTCTTGCCCCAGAGCAGCAGAATCGGCATCGCCAGCCGCATGTACTCCTCATCCACAGGCGTATCCAGCGCGCCAGCGATGAAGCTGGCGGGGGCATAGCGCGCGTTGGGCTGGTGCGCCAGCGTGTAGTAATAGTCAATCAGGTCATCGCTGACCTCTTCGCGATTCTCATAGATCGAGCGCAGGAAGAAGCGGATGGCCGCGCGCGAGGCAACGGCGTTATACATAGACTGGCCCAGCAGCGGCGAGCGCAGAATCGCGCGCCAGAAAACGTGGCTGCTATCCTCCGGGTCGGAGGCGAGATCCTGAATGCCGGTCGGCTGAATCAGCGCCAGCCGGTCGAAGAGATCGGGCCGCTCCGCCGCCGCGCGCACCGTGAACGCCGCGCCCAGCGTCGAGGCAACCACCTGCACTGGATGGTCCATCGCGCCGACAACCTGCCGCACGAAGTCCTGGATGAGGGCGACATAGAGGTCGGGGGTGTAGACGATGCGCGGACGATCCGAGAGGCCGAAGCCGAGCAGGTCGAACGCATAGACGCGGTGGTGCTCGGCAAGCTGCGCGAAGACGCGCCGGTACTCGAACGACGACGCGCCCGCGTAGACGCCGTGGATCAGCACCAGCGGCTCACCGCGCCCGCGCACAGTATAGCTGATGCCGCCGCGCGTCCAGGTGTAGCGTCCGTGCTCGCCTTCCAGCACGCTATACGGCTCGCCCGCCGTCGCCTCGGCGATCCGATTGACCAGCGCCAGCAGACCGATGCCGCCCGCCGCCGCCAGCGCCGCGATCTGCCATGCCGCTGGCCCCCGGCGTCTCTCCTCCACCTGCTCCTCATCGTTCCACATGCGGCTCTTCCTCCTGCCATGTTTGTGCTGTGCGTGTGCTGTGCTTGTGCCGTGTCTATGTGCCGCGCGACCTCCCGCCGCGCCGTCATTGTACCCCAATGAGTCCCAGGGGAGGCGAGATGAGTACCCTCGCCATCCAGTTCTTGTATATCTTCGCCCTTCTATCCTAAACGTACAAGAGCGCGGCTACGCCTCAACGATACGCGCCGCTAGCCGCCGTGTGATGTATTGCGCCCGGTGACGAGATCAACGGCATGTGGCAGCACCGGCAGAATCACCTCCAGGCACTCGCGCACGCCTCGTGGGCTGCCGGGCAGGTTGACGATGAGCGTCGTCCCACGACACCCAGCCACGGCGCGCGAGAGCATGGCGAACGGCGTCTGGAGCAGGCTTTCCTGGCGCATTGCCTCGGCCAGCCCCGGCACGAGCCGGTCGATCACCGCCAGCGTCGCCTCGGGTGTGACGTCGGTTGGGCTGAGACCGGTGCCGCCGGTGGTGAGAACCAGGTTGAGCTGAAGGTCATCGGCCCAATGGCGCAGGACCGATTCGATGGCGGCGCGGTCGTCCGGCACGATGCGCTGGTCCGCCACGTCGGCGGAGAGCGGGACCGACGTCACGATCTCGCGGATCACCTCGCCTGAGGTATCCTCACGCTGGCCCGCCGCGCCGAGCGTGCTCACAGTCAAAATACCCACGGTAATCATTGGTGCATCTCCCCCATTCAGGTGTCCCGCGCTCTCGGCCTTGAAAGGCCGGAGTAAGGGAGCAGAGGGCTTGAAAGCCCACCAAGGCAGCTTCACTGCCTTGCTCACCGCATGGCGGTGAGATGACCATTTACGGTCGCTGTGCCTCTACTCCGGCCATTTATGGCCGAGGGCGTCTTACGTCCCCTCGCTAACAACCAACCGATTGACAGCACTACACAAGCAATGTTAGACTTACTATGTCCGAAACACGTCGGACACATCCCGTATATTTCCGGGGATACGGCCCGGATGTATCTACCAGGCGACCGTAAATCGCCCGACTACGAGATGAAGTGCATCTAGGGTTCCGTGCCTGCCTGCTCCACGCGCAGCATCGGCGCAGTATCGCGTCGTCCATCATCTGGATCTATCATAGCGGCGCGTTTTGGTGAGCGGCAGCGGTCTGGTCCGAGCGATGCAGGCATGTCGGTTCCGCGCGAGATCATCCGGCGGCACTGTGCATGTTACACCACGGGGAAGAAAAGCCCGGATGGTAGGTTCATTCGCGCGGAAGGACCTACCACCGGGCTAACGTTTTTCCGGTGGGCAGGTCCGGCGATTTGGGATCGTCGTCTGGTGTCCTTTTCAGGAGGATTCTCTCCATGGCCTCTGAGGTCGCGCCAGAGTCAACCGCAACAGCTTCGCGCGCCGGTGGTATCTTGGCCACGATCATGAATCCAGGGCATCGTGGCAGCAGTCATCGTATTGAGTTCATCGCGGGCCTGACGACTTTCGTCACGATGGCCTACATCATCTTCGTCAACGCCAGCATCATGGAGGCGGCGGGGCTGAATTTCGATGCCCTCGTCATCGGCACCATCTTCTGCGCCGTCGTCCCCACGCTCTTCATGGGGCTGTGGGCCGATCTGCCGTGGGCGTTGGCCCCCGGCCTCGGCTATAACGCCCTCTTCGCGTTTACCGTTGTGGGTCAGCGTCACTTCCCGGTGGGCGCCGCGCTCGCGCTCGTCTTCCTGGATGGCCTCGCCTTCCTGCTGATCGTCATCGGGCCGTGGCGCGAATCCATCATCAAGGGGATTCCGCTGCCGATCAAGCTGGCGGCTGGCGCTGGCATTGGCCTGTTCATCGCCTTCATTGGCCTCGCCAATGCGGGCATCATCAAGTTCAGCGCCTTCGCCGACATCAAGGCCGGGCAGACGGTTCCCTTCGGCAATGCCTTCGGTCTGCCGGGACTGAGCGTGCTCAACGACCCCGTCGTCATCGTCGCTTTCGTCGGGCTCCTGCTGACGGCGCTGCTGATGGCGTGGCGGGTCCGCGGCGCGCTGCTGATTGGCATCCTGGCCACGACGGCGATTGCCTGGGTGGCATCCATCATCAACCCGGCGCTCCGAGCGGCACTCTTGCCCAATGCCCCGAAGAATCCCTCCGGCATTGGCGACTTTCTCGCGCTGCCCAATCTGGGCCAGTTCTGGAGCCAGCGCGGCCTGATCGATTTCGGCTCGCTCTTTAGCGGCAATCTGGCGACCGGCGCGATCATCCTCTTCTTCGTGACGTTCCTCGTCACGGATATGATGGACTCGCTCGGCACCTTCAGCGGCCTGGCCACCAAGCTCGGCATCCTCGATAAGGAAGGCAACTTCCCGCATTCGGGGCGTGCCTTGATCGTGGACGCCGCCGCTGGCATGTTTGGCCCAATCACCGGCAACGCCACCATAGCGACGTTCATTGAGAGCGCGGCGGGCGAGAGCGAGGGTGGCAAGACCGGCCTCACCTCCGTCTGGGTCGCTATCTTCTTCCTGCTCACGCTCTTCCTGGTGCCGTTCATTGGGCTGGTGCCGCCGGTGGCGACGGCGCCAGCGCTGATCGTCGTCGGCTTCCTGATGATCGAGCCAATCGTCAAGATCGGCTTCGATAGCGTGACCGATGGCCTGCCCGCCTTCCTGGCGCTGCTGTTCATGCCGCTGACCTATTCCATCGCGGACGGCATGTTCGTCGGCATCGTCAGCTATGTCGTGCTCAAGACGCTCACCGGCAAGATCCGCGAGGTCAGCTGGATCATGTGGGTCTTTGCCGCCTTATTGATACTCGCCAAAGTTCTCGACGCGGCGAGCTTGTAGATCACCCTCGACTTATAGCCCCTCTCCTCGTAGGAGAGGGGGTTGGGGGTGAGGTTCCGCCTCCTGTCACTCGCTGGCAGGGGGCATTTTTATGGCTTTTATGGCATAGTGGCGTGCTGTGCCGCATAGCGCGTATGCGCCTCGATGATGCTCTGCGCGATGGTATCACGCCAGGGGAAGCGCGGGTCTATACGCCAAACCGTTAAACGACGCGGATTGATAAGTGTCATGATGAGGCTGACTTGAGTTTGAAAGAGATTATTACCGAGATACAAATCAATGGACACCGTCCTGTCAAAGGACACCGAATATATGCGCCCGCCTCTGGCGCCTGCCCAACTCAATATCGTGGAAAAAGCAGCAGCAGTGTCAGCTGGAAGCCATTGACTCGGTCCGGTTCGGACAACGAACCCTTCAGGAGTAAGTACCAACATCTGTTTGGAAGCAGAGCGTCTTTGCCTTAGCAAAGTGAACCCTCGTCGAATAAAAACAGCAAAACAAGCGCAACCTGTAAGCCCCAATAATATACCGTAATAGCGAAAGGGGTCGGTCCACGAGGAGGTTGCTGGCGAAAAGGCCAGGGAAACTGCCAAGGCAACTAAAATGACACAGGGGAGCGCGGTAAGCCAGAGTATTGCACCTTGTTCGAGAAAATAGGACTCTCTGGCGCGGAAGACCTTCCATGTGTCAGGTGCGGAGCCCGCGTCAAGGGCGTCGAGGATCGCCTGGGCATCGAAACCATCGCTGGCGTCATCCATAGCCAATGCATCTTGCCTCGTGAGGAGGGAGGAACGGCTGCTCCCTTACCTGTTATACGGCATGCAAAAGGCCCGGCGCCATACGACACCGGACCTCGAAAATACCACCATAAATACCGATCAACTATTCCAGATAGTCCTTGAGCTTGCGGCTGCGGCTCGGGTGGCGCAGCTTGCGGAGCGCCTTCGCCTCGATCTGGCGGATGCGTTCGCGGGTCACTTTGAACTCTTTGCCGACCTCTTCGAGCGTGCGGCTGCGGCCATCGTCCAGCCCAAAGCGCAGGCGTAGCACCTCTTGCTCGCGCTGGGTCAGGCTGCCAAGGGCGTCTTTCACCTGCTCGCGCAGCAGTTGGTGGCTGGCCGCCTCTGCCGGGGCGAGCGCGCCCTGGTCCTCGATGAAATCGCCGAGGTGGCTATCGTCTTCCTCACCGATGGGCGTCTCCAGGCTTACTGGCTCCTGGCTGACCTTGATGATCTCACGCACCTTATCCGGCGTAATCTGCATCTCCGCCGCGATCTCTTCGGCGGATGGCTCGCGGCCAAGCTCCTGGAGCAGACGGCGGCTCGTGCGAATCAGCCGATTGATCGTCTCCACCATATGCACCGGGATGCGGATGGTGCGCGCCTGGTCGGCGATAGCGCGGGTGATGGCCTGGCGAATCCACCAGGTGGCATAGGTCGAGAACTTGAACCCCTTGGTGTAGTCGAACTTTTCGACGGCGCGGATGAGGCCGATATTGCCCTCCTGGATCAGATCCAGCAGGCTCATGCCCCGGCCGATATACTTCTTGGCGACACTCACTACGAGCCTAAGATTGGCTTCGGTCAACTGACGCTGCGCTTCTTCGGCATCGAGCATGATGCTCAGATGCTGGGTGGCGAATGGCTTCGTGCGCTCCCGTCGGCCTCGCTCCATACGCTTGGCCAGCGAGATCTCCTCGAAGGCGGAAAGCAGCGGCACGCGGCCGATCTCCCGCAGGTACATGCGCACCGGATCATCCAGATTGCTTTCCAGCTCACTAGTCAGCGCGCCAAAGCTCTCGCGCAACTCATCCCACTTGTGGCTGCCAGTGGTCCCGGTCTCTTCGTCTTCCCCGGTCTGCACGGCCGCCCAGGAACTCTTTGAAGGATCTAGCGGATCGATTGCCATGTCTTCATCCTGTAGTTTGAACAAGTCGCCGACTGCGTCGTCGTCGGAGACCAATGTGGTCTCTTCCTCGGCGACGGATGCGCCAAGTAGCCCGGACGACAGGAACATGAACGGATCATCGCTCGCAAAGTCGTCCTCGCCAAACACCTCCTCTTCGTCGTTTTCGTCGTTCTCGGTCGTGACCACAAAAGTGTCGTGTGATTCGTCAGCCACACGTAGCAGCGCCAGTCCCGCCAGCACACGCCGGGACGACGCCTGTGTAACAGGCGCGCTATAGGACGTTTCCGCTGCAGAAATCGCCGTCGCTGTATCCGACTGCCACGAATCATTGGACAGAATATCAGCCTGTCTCACTTTGCCGTCTCGCCTGCGCTGAGCCATTTCCCCGCAATCCCTCCTGAAGAACGTCCAACCAGCAGCGAAGGATGCGCGTCCCATATCCAGAAATACAGGACGTCAGAACGGACGCTCGCCCACCACGCGGGCCGCCGCGTCCCATTCACGCCGGGGTTCCCCACCCGGCGCATATCCCATCACTCTACTGAAACGATCATCGCCGCAAAGGTAACTGTGAATCGCCAAAAATCCGTGACGCCATGCCCATTTTGAATGCGGGCTCTCTCACGCCTCAACCATGGATATCTGACGCCGTGGCGACATCTATGGTATGACGCTGTGACAACAATACCTGTTTGCGCGTGATGAGCGTTCGCAAACCTTCGCTGTCACCTGAATCCACCATCGCCTTTTCTAAGTGATCAATCATCGCCATCTCTGACTTCAGCCGCATCCGCTTCAGCCGATAGGCGGCTTTACTGGCGATTTTCGTGAGCGCTGGGCCGGATTCGGGCAGATTCAGCAAGACACGTGCTCTAGCTCGCTCAGCCACCTGACGTAGCTCCTCGGGTAACATCGTGATGAACGTATCATCCTGGGCGGATGGGGTTAGTTTCCCCTCGCGCGTCGCCATCGCGAAAATGGCATAGATCGCGCGCATATCCGCGCTGGTGAAATCGCTCTCATCGAGAATCGCGAAGATGTCCATCCACGTCGCCGGGTTCGCCGCCAGCAGTCCGATGCAGTACTCCGCAAGTGCCAGTTCTGCCAGTGATTCGGCAGTAGCCCCTGCAGCGACACCAGTTCTATAGTTGAAGAACGGGTCAGTTGGCGACCCATCCGCCTGGGGGTACTTTCGTCCGGTGGGGTCGCCAGCATCGTCTGAATCTGCTTGGTTCGAATTCACCGGGCCGCGGGGCTGTCCGACCTGTCCGCGCGTCTCGCGGTCCAGCCGTCGGCGTGTCTGGGCAAGGTCGCGCTGCACATCGTGCACGTCCAGGTGCAGGTGGGCCGCCAGCCGGTCCGCGTATTCACCGGCCAGCGTGCGATTGCGCACCTCCGCCAGAATCGGCAGCAACCGGCGCGACGCCTCCAACTTGCCCTGCGGCGTATCCAGCGCGAGACCGGCGGTCTGGGCCGAGATGAGGTATTCGATCAGCGGGGCCGATTGCTCGATAGCCTGCTGCCAGCCAGTGGGGTCGCGCCGGACGAACTCGTCGGGGTCTTCGTGTGGCGGCAGCTTCGCGACGGTGATCTCGGCGTCCACCTGCTCCTCAAAACGGACGATGCCCCGTGGCATGCCACGCCTGCCGTTGTGGGTCGCCCAGCCCTCCTGCTGCGCGCGAGCGGAGTCTGGCGCTGGCCCAGGCACCGGCACGACGACGCGGTCGAACGCCTGCTGCGCGACGGTGATGCCACGGAGCGTGGCCGACTCGCCCGCGGCGTCGGGATCGAGGGCGAGCGTCACCCGACGGGTCAGTTTCTTGATCTGGCGGATGTGCTTCTCGGTGATGGCGCTGCCGATGCAGGCGACGACGTTGCGCGTGCCATACTGGTGCGTCACCACGGCATCCATGTAGCCCTCGACGATCACAATCCGGTTGCCGCGGCGAATGGCGTCGCGGGCGAGATCGATGCCGTAGAGGGTGGCGCTTTTGTCGAAGAGCAGCGTTTGTGGGGTGTTGAGGTATTTGGGGTTGCTGCCGTCCAACGCGCGCGCGCCAAACGCGATGGTCTGGCCACGCGCGTCGCGGATGGGGAATATCAGCCGATTGCGGAAGTAGCCATAGATGCCGCCGCCCCGCGTTGCCTCGCGCTCCCGCGCCAGTCCCACCTCGACCAGCTCTTTCTCGCTATAGCCGACGCTCAGCAGGTATTGGACCAGCGCGTCGCCATCGGGCGCGTAGCCGAGCCGCCACTGCGCGATGGAATCGTTGCTGACGCCGCGCGAGTCGAGGTACGAGCGGCAATATTGCGCGCTGGTGGATTGGAGCAGCTGGTGGTGGAACCAGATGGCGGCGGCCTCGTTGAGCGCGCGCATGCGTTTGCGGGCGGAGGTCTCGGCGGCCTCCTCGGCGCTTTCCGGGCGACCGCCGTTCTCCAGGGGAATGCCCGCGCGTTCGGCCAAGAGCGCCAGCGCCTCACGGAAATCGAGCGATTGCTGCTTCTGCACAAAGGTGATGATGTCGCCGCGCTCGCCACAGCCGAAGCAGTGCCAGTCCTGCTTATCGGGGAAGACGTAGAATGACGGGGTGCGCTCGCCGTGGAAGGGGCAGAGACCCTTGAAGGCCTTGCCCGACTTCTTCAGCGAAACAACCGCTCCAATTTCTTCGACGATGTCGAGCTTCTGCTTGATGCGCTCGATGATACTCGATGCTTCCGTTGCCGTGATCCTCTGAGGGATAACCGCCCCTCTGGTCGCGCTAGATGTCTCAGCGAACGAGGCTGACACAGAAACTCTCAGGTGTCGCTGGAATTACCGGATTCGCTGGAATCATCACCATCGCTGGCGCCGGTCACGCGGCGCACTACAGCGACAACCACTCCGATGGCCGCCAGCCCGGCGAGCAGCCCGCCGCCGACCAGGGCTGCGCGTCGTAGCCATACCCGTTGTTCTGGCGCGAGGGCCGTGCTCCCTTTGGGCAGAATGACCACCCGCCCGCGTGGCGTGGTGAGGTGGCGCATGCTGGCGGGCGAGAGCGCCTCGCCGCGTAGCACGTTGGTGGCACGGTTGCGTAACGCTCCTGCGAATTGCTCCGCCGAGCCGTTCCATGCGGTGCGGCGCTCGCTGTGCAGCCCCGCCAGCACGGGCGACTTGAGTTCCCAGTCCGAGGCAACCAGCGTCTGCTCGTCCTGTTGGACGAGATCGAGCAGCCCATGCCCGCTGAAAGGCCCGTCAGGCCCATGGCCCTCCAGGTCGGCGCGCAGATGGGTGGGCGATTGCACGGCGCTGAGAGTGAGCACGAAGGTGTAGACATCCGCGCCGGGGCCGCGCCGCAGCCGGATTTCATAGGTGGGTGGCTGCTCGCCAACGGCGGGACCAAGCTGCACCAGCCGCTCGCAGCCCGGAATGATCTGGCCGAGCATGTCCGGGTGCGTCAGTGCGGAAAAAACGTCTTCGATGGGCGCAGGGAAGATGTACGTACCTTCAATACGCATCCATAGCTCCTCGTCGCCTGCGGAGGCTACCGTCTGGTAGTCACCAGTATACGCTACGCGCTCGCTGAATCGCCAGGTGAGCGCGCATCAAAGTGGCAGTGGTGAAATGCAGTGCTGCCTTGTACTTCACAACGGATGAGGGCAGGGTGGCGCAACACCAGAATACCCGGAGGCACACCCAGTGAGCTGCGGCGTTATCAGGGAGACGATAACCGCAAACAAAGAGAGGATTCGGCGAGAGATGTGCAGCCACATGCGAGAATGCCTCCATATCACCGCAGAATCGCCTACTGCCTGAGATTACCCAACGCTCTTAGCTGCGAGATGCTTGAAAAAGTACACCAGCCGCCGTAAAGCACACCCAGGAAGCCTGCAGCGGTTAGGATGGAGTTGCTATAAACTGAAATTCTTAGCAACAAGAGCAGTCCAACAATAAAAAAGACTATGCCCTTAAACAGGTACCATAGCTGTACCTGACGAGGGTTCAATTCGCGCAACTCCGTAATGGTCGCGATGATACCCCACATGCCCAGCAGCAATATCGCAAGGCCTTGTATGACTCCCCATGCCGCCGCAATAATGAAGACACCAGCAATAATCTGGAAAACACACAAGGACAAGTGGGCGACGATTCTGACTTTATATCTGCTCAAATGCAGTATCTCCTCAGGCATGTCCTAATTTGCCGCAAAGCCATGCGGATATCATGTCAAACATGTGCTGGCGACTACTTTATGGAAGTATCGCTCGCCTGTCAAACATCTAGAGGTAGTTCACGCGCCAGTGCTTGATTCGCGGTAGAATCAGGGAAGATGTTTTTGCTGGCAGAGAAGGGATTGCGGCAGTTATGACGACTCCAGTGACCCCACGCCCGGCGGCGACCTGCGTGCTGATGCGGCCACACGCGGGCGGCGGGGTTGAGGTATTTATGGTGCGGCGACACATCCAGAGCGATTTCGCGCCCGATGTCTATGTCTTCCCCGGCGGCTCCGTCACCGACGACGACCAGCAGGCGGAGCGGACGCCCGGCCTTTGTGCAACCGTGGAAGGCGACGGCGTTGGCGACACATTGGGCAGCGGGTTCCGTGTGGCGGCGCTGCGCGAATGCTTCGAGGAGGCGGGCGTTTTGCTGGCGCGGCGCGGGGCTGCGATGCTGGCGATTGGCGAAGACGATGTAGCCCGTATCGCTGGCTACCGCACGGCGCTACAGCAGCGCCGGTTGACGATGAGCGCGCTGGCCGGGCAGGAGGGGCTGACCTTCGCCACCGACGCGCTCACCCCCTGGGCGCACTGGATTACGCCCGAGGCGATGCCCAAGCGCTTCGACACGCACTTCTTCCTGGCGGAGATGCCGACCTCCCAGGAGGCGGCCTACGACCATCTGGAGACGAGCGACGGCGTCTGGATCACCCCGGAGGAGGCCAGCGCTGGCTACGAGCGTGGCGACTTCCCACTCGTCTTCGCCCAGATTCACCAGCTCCGCGAGCTGCACGGCCTGGGCAGCTTCGCCGATGCCCGCGCCCGTTTTGCCAGGCATGCGCCGCGCACGATCATGCCGCGCGTCGTCGAGCGTGACGGCAAGCCGGTGATTCTGCTGCCCGACAAAGAATAATAAAGGAGCAGCTCGCCATGTCCGCCTCCGTTGCGCTGCCCATGGGCGTCTATTGCATTCTCGCGCCCAATCCCTCGCTGCTGACCGGGCCTGGAACGAACACCTATCTGGTCGCGGATGAGGCGGCTGGCGAGGTCGTGGTGATCGATCCCGGCCCTAACATCCCCGAACATCTGCGCCACGTCGCCGATGCGGTTGCCGCGCTAGGCAAAGCAACGGCGATTCTGGTGACACACGGCCACCCCGACCATGCGGATGGCGCCGCCTCCCTGCGCGAGCTGCTTGGCGTGCCCGTCTACGCCTGGAGCCGCGAGGGCGTCGCCGCGACCGATCAGCCGCTGGCCGATGGCGCAGTGGTCGCGGTGGGGACGCGCAGCCTGCGCGCGCTCCACACGCCGGGGCATCGCTTCGACCATCTCTGCTTTCTGCTCGAAGATGCCAATGCGCTCTTCGCGGGCGACCTGATCGCGGGCGTGGGAACAGTAGTCATCGCGCCGCCAGAGGGCGACCTGCTGGACTATCTGGCGTCGCTACGGCGGCTACAGGCGCTGGGTCTGCGGCTCATCCTGCCCGCCCACGGGCCATTCCTGGACGATCCGCAGGCGGTCCTCAGCTATTACATTGCCCACCGCGAGGAGCGCGAACAGCAGGTGCTGGCAGGGCTAGCGGCAGGCCCGCGTACGGTCGGCGAGCTGGTGAGCGCCATCTATGCCGATGTCAGCGGCGATCTCCACCCAATCGCCGCCTACTCGGTGCTGGCGCATCTCGAAAAGCTGGAGCGCGAGGGGCGCGTCAACCGCCTGCCTGCTGCTGATGGCCAGGAACGCTGGTCGCTCGCCACTTGACAACCACTGGCCCGCGGCATACAATCGCCGGGAGACGCCCTCGCTGGCGTCCATCTGTGTTGTCTGTACGAGAGCGTCTACCTATCGTTGACATAGCACCTGAATGGCAGATGGTTGCGCGCCGCCGAATGATGCGCCAGCGCCGACCAAGCCCGGGAGAAAGACACGCATGATTCGCAGAGATAATTCCCAGGATGCCGAGCGGCCTCGCAACTATTCCTCGTTCTGGATTGAAGTCGCGCAGGGCAAAGAGAGCGGGCAGAGCGCGGGAGCCGCGCTAAGCGATGATATTCTTGACCTGGATGTGCCAGAGGATACCGGCGATGATCTGGCCGCGCTGGCCGATCTGACGGAGCTTGCCGCTCCGGCTGCTCCAGTTGCGCCCGCGAAGCCTGCCAAGAGCAAGCCCGCCGAGAAGAAGCCTGAGTCGCCACGGTCACTTAGCTCGCTGGCGGACCTCGCCAATATTGATATGCTGATGAAAAACTCAGCCGATTTGGGCGATGAGACGGAGGTCGATCTGGCCTCGGATGAGGCCGAAGACCTGGATGTGCCGCTGACGAGCGACTATGACTTCGCCGATACTGAGAATACCGACGAGGCGGAGGAAATCGAGGCGGAGTCACTCGATGAGTTCGACGAGGGCGATTTCGACGACGAAGAGGAAGAGGACGACTGGGGTGGCCGCAAGACCAAGCAGTCGAAGCCCCTGAAGCAGCGCCGCCCGGAGCGCAGGCAATACTAGTCTAGTCAGCAACGGGAAAAAGGGGTGGCTCATACGGAGGGTGGATAGCAGACCACCCTCCGCGCTTTATTGCTGGCGATGATCTGGCGACGGATGCAGCCCGACCAGTGCGCCTGGCCGCACGCGGTAGAATGACGCTAATGCACTGAACATCAGCAGGCTGGAAATCAGGCGGCAAAGATGCAGACTGAGACGGCGGCGCGGGCGATGCATGGGCGGCTGTGCGCCGCGCTGGTAACGGTTCGCGGACGAGTTGTGCTGATGATTGCGGGCGAGAGCCGCTGGCGGCGCGACCCTGGCTACGTCTTCATTCCACTGGAGCTACCCGGCGACCCCTGGCCAGAGGGCCGTTCGCCGGAGGCAGCGATTGCGGCCATCGGTCGCCACTGGCTCGGCAATCCGCTCCATCTGCTGGCCGCCGATGTGACCTATGGGCCAAGCGCGCGCCACGCGATAGATCGGCTGCCCCCGCGTGACGCGCCCGCGCCGCTGCTCTATCTTGAACGACTCGCCCCCGCCGACCCGGAGCGCAACGAAGGGGTCCACCGTATCGCGGTCACGATCTATCGCGCTACCCCCGACGGCCCGGCTGACATAGCTGACACCCTGGAGCCGCGCGGGGAATGCGCGGGGCTGCTGCTCCTCTCATGGCAGGCGCTGCGCCAGATTCTGCGTGGGCTGCCCCTGGGCGACCTGCTGGCGCGTGAGGATGTCACCATGCGTCTCCACCCTGGCATGTCGCTGCCACCGGAGGCGCTGGTCTATCTCACCGCGGAATATGGAGAGCGCACCCTGCTCCGTGCGACGGCAAAATACGGCATGCAGGTATTGGGAAAGGATGCTGACGATGGGACTGGAGTTTGAAGCGGTACGCGCGCCCGAGCTTCAAGGCACGGCCTGGTTTAATACCCCTCAGCCATTGACGCTGGCGGATGTGCGCGGGAAGCTGGTCTTGCTCGACTTCTGGACCTATTGCTGCATCAACTGCCTGCATGTCCTCGAAGACCTCAAGTATCTCGAAGCCAAATACGCGGACCGCCCATTTGCCGTGATTGGCGTTCACTCCCCCAAGTTCACCAACGAAGATGACCCTGAGAGCGTGCGCCAGGCGATTGCTCGCTACGGCATTACGCACCCGGTGATGCTGGATAGTCGCCGCCGCACCTGGGAGGCCTATGGCGTGCGCGGCTGGCCGACGCTGGTGCTGGTCGATCCGCGCGGCTATGTGCTGGGGCGCGTCTCGGGCGAGGGCAATCGCGACCGGCTGGATGGCGCCATCGCGCAGGCGCTCGATCTGCTGGGTCAGGCCGAGGCGCTCGACCCCACACCGCTGCCCGTCAAGCTGGAGGCGGAGTCTGGCGCGTTTTCGCCGGAGTCGCCGCTGCTCTATCCCGGCAAGGTGCTGGCGGATGAGGCGAGCAACAGCCTCTTCATCGCCGATACCGGCCACCACCGCATCGTCCGCACCGATCTCGACGGCGGCAATTACGTGACGATTGGCGACGGCGAGCCAGGCACAACCGACGGCGACTACGAGACCGCGCGTTTCCGCGCCCCACAGGGCATGGCGATCGACGCCGCGCGTAACTGCCTCTATGTGGCCGATACCGGCAATCATCTCCTTCGGCGGATCGACCTCGAGACGCAGTCCGTGACGACCATCGCCGGGACGGGCGAGCAGGGGCTTCGCCGCACCGAGGGCGGGCCAGCGCTGAGTACGCCACTCAATTCGCCCTGGGATCTCTGCCTGCTGGAGAACCAACTCTACATCGCGATGGCCGGGTCACATCAAATCTGGGTCTACCATCTCGCCGATGAGACCGTCGCGATATTCGCTGGCTCTGGCGCCGAACATCGCACCAATGGCAGCGCCATGCAGGCGGCATTTGCCCAGCCAAGTGGCATTGCCACTGATGGCGTCAACCTATATATCGCCGATAGCGAGATTAGCTGCGTGCGCGAGATCGAGCTGGCTGGCCCGGAGCCGAAGGTGCGCACACTGGCCGGGGGTGATCTCTTCCAGTTCGGCGACCGCGATGGCCGCGGCGATATGGCGCGCATGCAGCATCCACTTGGCATCACCTGGGTGCCCGTTGGCGCCCCGGCTGGCGGTACGCTCTACGTCGCCGACACCTACAATCACAAGCTGCGCCGACTCGACGCCGCGACCCGCGACCTCAGCAGCTTCAGCGGGAAGTCGTCCGCTGGCTTCGAGGACGGGACGCCGCTGATGGCGCGCTTCCGCGAGCCGAGCGGTCTGAGCTACGCCCGTGGCAAGCTCTACGTAGCCGACACGAATAACTCGGCGATCCGCGTAGTCTCCCTGCCCGATGGCTCCGTCTCAACGCTCACACTGCCCGACCTCTGCGCGCCGGGCATCTGTCTGCCGGGTTGATACATACTTGCGCTGCATATTTTCATGGATTTCTCATCTGCTTCTGCTACACTGGGCGGTGAGAATGTAACGCAGCACGGTAGTAATATCGAGAGTTTATCAAGTAGGGTGTTGAGAGGACGACGTATCCGCGATGCAGAACCTGCCCAATGATACTCCAGCCTGGCTGCGGACAACTGCACAGCACGCGCCGACCAGTGGCCCCGAACGGATGCCACCAGAGAAGGCGCGGCGACGTGCGAAAACGTTGAAACGCCTGACACTCGCCGGAACGACGCTGACGTTTTGCGCGCTGGCCGGGCTGGCCGCCAATCACGTCACTGGCGTCACCTCGGCGAACGCCGCGGGCGCATCGGCAACGGCGACGCCATCACATCAGGATGACCATGGACGATTCTTCCCCGGCGACGGACAAGGCTCCGACGATGACGGACAACAGAACGGCCAGGGCGGAGGCTATAACTTCGGCTCCGGCGCTGGCAGCTTCCAGCCTCCCGTCTCCAGCTCCAGTGGCTCCTGAAGAACAGACGCCCGATGGTATGAGCCACCACATCTTCGCGGCGATGGGTACGACGGTGACGGTGCTGGCGCCAGCTGCACATGGGCCGCACGCCTTCGAGATGGTGCGAACGCTCTTCGACGAATGGGAGCGCGCTCTGAGCCGTTTTCTGCCAGAGAGCGAGCTCTCACGCCTGAACGCGCGGGCCGGGACAGCGGTCGAGGTCAGTCCGCTCCTCTGGGATGTGCTGACCACCGCGCTTGAGGCTGCCCGCGCCACCGATGGCCGCTATGATCCCACCTTGCAGCGCCAGATGCTCTGGATTGGCTACGACCGCACCTTCGCGGACATTGATCGCGCTGGACGAGGGACAGCCCGCCCACCTGCGCCTGCCCGACCGGGCGGCGACTGGCGACTGATCCAGCTCGATCAGGCGCGGCGGCGGGTGACGCTGCCGGAGGGCGCGGGCCTCGATTTTGGCGGCATCGCCAAGGGCATGGCTGTGGACGCCGCGCTCGACCAGTTGCGCGCGCTCGGCCTGACACCCGCGCTGGTGAACGCTGGCGGCGATCTGGCGGTGGCGGGCCAGCCACCGGGCCAATGCGACTGGCCGATTGCCGTCCCCGGCCGCGACCGCCACTGGACGATCCCGCTGCGCAACGGCGCCATCGCCACATCCACCGTCACCCGCCGCAACTGGCATCAGGGCGACGAGGTCCGTCACCACCTGATCGATCCCGCAACCGGCGAGCCAGCGCGGAGCGATATCCTCTCGGTGACGGTGGTGGCTCCCTACTGCCGCCAGGCGGAGGTGGGCGCGAAGGTGGCGCTGCTGCTCGGCGCGGACACAGGCGTGCGATTCCTGGAGACACGCGGGCTGGCCGGGCTGCTCATCCCGACGACGGGCGACCACCTGGCGGCTGGCTCCTGGCCACGCGCAGCGATGAAAGAGATCACGAAAGAGATCATAGAGGAGACGCGATGAGCCCCTGGGAAGCTATCACCTGGAACACCGCGCGCGCTGGCGGATTTACCGCCTATCTGCTCGTGACGATCTCCGTGCTGCTGGGGCTGGCGCTGAGCATGCGCTGGCAGGTGCGCTGGTGGCCGCGGCTCATCTCCTATGAACTGCACGTCTGGATCACCAACCTCTCATTCGTCTTCCTTGGCATCCACATCTTCGCCAGCTGGATTGACCCCTTCACCCGCTTTGGCCTGAACGAGCTGCTGTTGCCCTTCGCCAGCCACTATCGCCCACTCTGGATGGCGCTCGGCATCGTCGCAATGTATCTCTCGATTGCCGTCGCGATCAGCCTCTTCATCCGGCGGCAGATCGGCTATACCTGGTGGCTGCGCCTCCACGAGCTTTCTTTCGTCGTCTGGGCGCTGGCGACGGTTCATGGCCTGGCGACTGGTAGCGATACGCGCACGCTCTGGGGCATCGAGCTCTATATCATCTCGGCGGTGCTGGTCTGTGGGCTGCTCTGCGTGCGGCTGCTCCAGCCGGTGACGCCCGGCGGCAAGATACACCCTATCTGGGCCGCGATTACCGCCGCATCGCTCGCCGTCGCCATCATCTGGACGGCGACGGGGCCGCTGCGTCCCGGCTGGAACGCCATCGCGAATAACGGCAACGGGTCGGGTGGGGTGGCGCAGGCGGCGGGCAGCTCCACTGGCACTGGTACAGGCACGCCGACGGCCACGGCCAGCAGCGACGCGCCATTCAGCCAGCCGTTTACCGCCGCATTGCAGGGCACGATGAGCCACCAGACCGATGTAAACACAGGCCAGCCAATCCTTTGGCTCGATCTCACCCTTGGCGGCGCGCAGCAGGGCGTCTTGCAGATCGAGCTATGGGAACAGGACAGCGGCGGGATTGGCGATGGTGGCGACGGGGGGAATGGTCTGGTGACGGCCACGAAGGTGACACTCGGCGTCGATGCGGCGACACCGCTCTACCAGGGGCAAATCTCGACCCTGAATGGCGGCTACATGGTTGCCCAGCTCGACCCCACGCAGTCCGGCCAGCCATCACTGCAACTGACGATCAACGTCCAGGCGCAGGGCGACAACGTGTCGGGCACGGTATCAGCCATGCCGCTTGCGCTTGTCCCCGGTGTGGGGGGTGCTCGTTACGGGTGATAGGGATGCGCTGCCCTTGCTGCTTCGGCCAAAGCACGAAGGCGCGCTGTAGCTGATGGTCGGGGACGCTCCGGCAGCGCTGTTGGTCGGGATGATGGTGATCGTGTCATGCTGCGCGACGGAGACGAACCCGGGCGAGTAGGTCAATGTAATGGTTGTGCTGCTCTGGGCGCCCACTTCACCTGACATCGGCTGTACATGAATCGCCCCCGAAAACGCAGGCTGTTGTGCATTCCACCCGGTCGAGTCATTCCCCAGATTCTGTAGCGTCACGTCCACCGACTTCTGGTTGTTCTTGCAGCCGAACTCCACGCTGGTCGGCGAGACGCGCAGCCAGTTGATGACCGGCGTCGGCGAGGGTTGCGGTGTCGCCGTCGGCCATGGGGTCGCTGTGGCATGGGGGACGAGGCCGCCCGTGTTGTTGGAATTGAAGTTGATGAGATTCTGCAATGAGCCGCTTGCCAGCACAATCGCCATCGTCAGCAATAACACCCCCGCCGCGCCCAACAGCGCCAGAATACCAAGGGTGCGCGGCTGCAAGATGGATGGCGTTCCATCATCCGCGGGCTGTGGCGCCGACGGCCACGCGGGCGCGCCGAAGCCGCCCTGCCCGCCGCGATAGATGCCATCGTAGAGTGTGGGCGCATCTGGCCCTTCGCGGTACTGCGGGAGGTCGGCATTAGTCCCACCCGAAAGCACGGGCGGGGCGATCCTGGAGTAGCTGCGCGACGTCGCGGCCCCCGCCAGGGTCTGCGGCCTGGACCGTGAGTTGACGGTGTTCCCCGTGGTGGGAATGCCGGTGCTGGCCGCGTGGAGCGCGCGGGCAAACGCGCCGCTAGAGCCGGGACGGTGCGAGGGGTCTTTCGCCATCGCCCAGGAAACCGCATCATCCACATCGCGCGAGACATCGCGCCGCATCGAGCGTAGCGGCTGGGGCGTCTCGGTCAGGTGGCGCGCCAGAATCCCGTTCAGGTCGTTGCCCTCGAACGGCGTGCGGCCCGCCAGCAGCGCATACGCCACGACGCCGAGCGCGTAGGTGTCGGTCGCCGCGCTGACGGCCTCGCCGCGCACCTGTTCCGGCGCCATGTATTCCGGCGTGCCCATCGCCACACCCGAGACCGTCAGATCGCCACCTTCGAAGACCGAGGATACTTCGGGCAGGTCCGCCATATTCAGTGGGCGCGCGATGCCAAAGTCGCCCAGCAGCAACCTGCCATCGGGGTGTAGCAGCAGATTGGACGGCTTGACATCGCGGTGAACGATGCCATGCTGATGGGCGTAGTCCAGCGCCGCGGCGGCCTGGTCGATGTAATCGATCACCTGGGCCACTGTGAGACGGGCATCCGGCGCGAGGAAATTCGCCAGCGAGCCATCCGAGAGATAGGGCATGACGATATAGGCTAGCTCGCCCTGTTCGCCAAACTCATAGATCGGCACGATATTGGCGTGGTCAAGGGCAGCCGCGGCATCGGCCTCGCGCCGGAAACGCGCCAGGAATATCTGCCAGGCGTCATCGTCGGCGGCAATCCCGGGGCGCAGCACCTTCACCGCCACGTGGCGACGCGGACGCTCCTGGCGCGCCAGATAGACTGCGCCCATACCGCCGAGGCCAAGCGGACGCTCGAGGGTAGATGACCCAAGCCGCTTGCCAATTAGCGCGTTTGCGTTCCACACATCCATGTTACTGTCACTTCCGCGTCGTCACTGGCGCTAGAGCCGCTTCTCGATGGCTTTGCCGACCTCACCGACAATGCCGCCGAGATTCCCCAAATCGCCTTCGACGGTCTTCTCCGCCTCTTTCACCGCCCCAACCAGGAACCGAATCACCTCGACCATCAGCACCGTCAGCCCCGCAGCATAGGCCAGGGTGAGGCCAATCGCGGCGGCGATAATGTGGGTGATGGTAGTCGGGCCGCCCTTGGTCCCGAAGAATGCCGCACCTTCGACGATAGCCGCGCCGATAAGCCCAAAAATGAGGAACCAGAGCACGATGCGCCCAATCGCGCGCCGCAAGCCGCCTAAAAGATGCCCTACGACACCCATGGTCCTGCACCTCCAGTGCGATTCGGTCTCAAGGTACCTGCGATTCAGTCTCCGCAAGTAGCGCGCCACTCAGGCGGCGTACCTAGAGTGTAGCATGGATAACCGCTTGCTGCTAGCGCGCTGGGAGGGAAGGCACAGCGGCCCTGCCTCCCTCCCGTAGCAACGTCCCGTCTCGGCCATCACTGGCCGGAGTAGCGCCAACAGAGGGCTTAAAGCCCGTCAGGGCGACGTTGTCGCCCCTCGCCCAGCGGGCGAGACGGCCATTCATGGCCCGATTCCCGTTACTCCGGCCAGTGATGGCCGAGAGCGCACCCCCAAAACCCAACCGAGCGCAAGCCCCCCATACCCCACATATATAAAGTCACCATCCGTGACGCTCCAACACGGAAAAGCCCCAAATCGGCTATCGTGACGCCGCGATGGTTGTGGGTCAACTGAAGCCGGCAGCCCCGATATTTTCTGGATTACCCACATGGGGGAGCATGCGTTGTCAATTGACACCCGATGATACAATCAGAGATGGTGACTCGCTTCGAGGCGCTTTTGCCCGCCTCAAACACCCTCAGTTGAGTTGCTGCGGTCCAGCGGCCAGTTTTCTAGAGGAGCAACTTCATGCCTGATTTGGCGACCGTAGCGTTTTACGTGATCGCGGTGCTGCTGGTAGGATCGGCGCTGGCCGTCGTGTTGCTGCGTAATATCGTGCGCGCGGCGCTCTTTCTGGCGCTGTTCTTTGGCCTGGCAGCCGGAATCTACGTGCTGCTCAACGCCGAGTTTATCGCGATTGTCCAGATCCTCATCTACGCGGGCGCGGTCACGGTGCTGGTGCTCTTCGCTATCATGCTGACCCGTAACGCGATGACCTCATCCAACGCCAACCCGTTCGCGGGGCAATGGTGGCTGGCTGGAATCATCTGCGTCGTGCTGGCCGTTGGCATCATCTACGCCGTCGGCAGCAGCACAATGGCCATTGCCAGCGCAAGCGCCCCGGCCAACCTGGTCAATGCGGGCGACGCGGGCGGCTCGGTCGTTCGGCTGGGGCAGCTGCTCTATAGCCCCTTCGATTACAGCTATGTGCTGCCTTTTGAAATCGCCTCTATCGTTATACTGGTAGCGATTGTCGGCGCGATTGTGATAGGCCGGGAGGACTAAGCGCGATGGTGACACTCAACGCGGTACTGGTGCTGGGCGCGGTCATCTTCTGTATCGGCCTCTTTGGCGCGCTGAGCCGCCGCAATGCTGTCGGCATTCTGATGAGCATCGAGATCATGCTCAACGCCGTCAACATCACGCTCGTCGGCTTCGCCTCCGCCTTCGTCCACCACGGAACCCTCGGGGGCCGCCTCACCGGTCAGGTCTTCGCCATCTTTATCATTACCGTGGCCGCCGCCGAGGCTTCAGTGGCGCTGGCGATGATTATCGCCATCTATCGGCGAAGGAACACGATTGACGTCGGCCACATTAATCTGATGCGCTGGTAGTCGCGACGGCGTCCGGCTCCGCGCCGGGCAGCATCGCACGCCGACGCATACGGCAACGGAGCTGGAGTATGGTACAGTACGCCTGGTTGATTCCCGCGCTGCCCCTGGCCGCGCTCATCATCGTCCTGCTGGTGACGCGCCCGCTGGATGTTGCCGCGCGCCCGCGTGTGCCGCGTCCAGCGCCACCGGCTGACATCGCGCATGGCGATGGCGCAGCCGACACCCATGCCCACGCGGCGCATGACGCCACCGGCCACGCGCACGAAGCCCACGCCGCGGACGATGGCGGGCATGGCGGCGGCCACGATGAGCATGGCGGCGCGACGCCATTCTGGGCGCAGGTCGGCAGCACCATCACGACTGTCACGATGCTCGCCGCGTTCATCATTGCGGTCATCATCTTCATCCAGTTCCTGACCAACAACATTCCCGCGTCATTTTCTGAACCGTGGGCAACGAAAGACGCGACTGGCGGCGGGGTGACGCTTCATCTCTATGACTGGTTTAACTTTGGCCCGCTACATTATCAAATTCAGTTCCGCGTGGATACGCTGACGGCCATCATGCTGGTAGTAGTGACGGGCGTCTCGATGCTGGTGCATCTCTACTCCAGCGGCTACATGGCGGGCGACCCCGGCTACTCGCGCTTCTTCATCGAGCTCTCGTTCTTTACCGTCTCGATGCTGATTCTGGTCCTCGGCGCCAACTTCCTGGTGCTCTTCATCGGCTGGGAGCTGGTAGGCCTCTCGTCTTACCTGCTGATCGGCTTCTGGTTCGACGCAGCGCCGCCTGGCGACCCCAGCGACCCTGACACCCCGCCCTATCCGCCGCCTGCCGCGCTCAAGGCGTTCGTCACGACGCGCCTGGGTGACTTCGGCTTCCTGATTGGCATTCTGATACTCTTCTTCGGTACCCAGACGTTCGATTTCATCCAGTTGCAGACAGCCACGAAGAACATGAACGTCGCGCTCTTGACGCTGGCGATGATTCTCGTCTTCGCGGGCGCGGTCGGCAAATCGGCCCAATTCCCGCTCCACGTCTGGCTGCCAGACGCGATGGCAGGCCCGACGCCTGTCAGCGCGCTGATCCACGCGGCGACGATGGTGGCCGCGGGTGTCTATCTGGTGGCGCGGCTCTTCCCGATCTACGCGGGCGTGGCTGGTCCCCAGGCGCTGGAAGTGGTGGGCTATATCGGCGGCTTCACCGCTCTCTTCGCCGCCACCATCGCGCTCACCCAGAACGACATCAAGAAGGTGCTGGCCTACTCGACCATCAGCCAGCTAGGCTATATGTTCGTCGGCCTCGCCGTCGCCGATACCAACGCGACCGGCATGTTCCATCTGGTGACGCACGCCGCCTTCAAGGCGTTGCTCTTCCTCGGCTCTGGCTGTGTCATCCTCGCGGCGCACCATATCCAGAATATGCGTCAGATGGGTGGGATGGCGCGCTTCATGCCGATCACGGCGCTCACTATGCTCATCGCGACGTTGTCCATCTCCGGCATCCCGCCGTTCTCAGGCTTCTGGAGCAAAGACCCGATCATCGGCGCGGCATTCGAGTATGGCACGGCCAACGGCGGCAACTACTGGCTCTACGGCATGACAGCCTTCACCGCCTTCCTGACCGCCTTCTATATGTTCCGCCTCTACTTCATGACCTTCGGCGGGCGCGGCGGCGCATGGGCGGGCTTCTGGGCTGGCGGTCAGTATCGCGGCGAGGGAGAACCCCACGAGGCGCCCTGGACGATGTGGCTGCCGCTGGTCATCCTGGCCGTGCCGACGTTGCTGCTTGGCTTCTGGAGCATCAATAGCGGCTTCGCCGATTACCTGACGGGCGAAAACATCCCCTACACCAACCCCTTCTCTGAGACGCTGACCTATACCGGCATCGCGGTCGCGGTTGTGGGCATCGCGCTGGCGTGGCTGATGTACGGCGTTGAGGTCGTGCCGAAGAAGCTCTTTACCGGCAACCCCATCGGCGGATTCATCTATCAGGTGCTCTTCCACAAGTATTATCTCGACGAGCTCTACGGCGCGATCATCAAATATGGCGTGCTGGGCGTGGCCAAGGGCTGCGAGCTCTTCGACAAATACATCATCGACGGACTGGTCAACGGGACCGGCCGCTTCATCCGCGGGCTGGCGAGTGTCTTCAAGCGCTCCGAGACCGGGCTGGTGCAGAACTACGGCGCGGCCATGTTTGGTGGCGTCATCGTGATACTGGTGATTGTCTTCTTCGCGGTTGGCGCGTTGAAGTAGCGAGAGGGAAGGAGAGAACGCGCTATGCTGACCGCTATTGTCTTCCTGCCCCTGCTCGCGGGCGTCATCGTCTTGCTGGCGCCGGAACGTTCGGCGCGCTGGATCGCCGCGATTTTCACCGGGGGCGTCTTCCTGCTGAGCCTCTGGCTCTACTTCGGGCTGCTTGGTGGCAGCTTCGGCGATGTGGCGCACCCGCAGTGGTACGAGCATCTCGACTGGATCAACCTCCAGGTTGGCACGACCACCTTCCGCGTGGATTACGCGCTCGGCGTCGATGGCCTGAGCATCCTGATGCTGATCCTCAACGCGCTGCTCAGCTTCCTCGCGGTCATCGGCTCGTGGAATATTCAGCCGCGCCAGAAGTTGTACATGGCGCTGCTGCTCTTCCTGGAGACCGGCGTGGCGGGCGTCTTCGCTTCGTTCGATCTCTTCCTCTTCATCTTCTTCTGGGAGGTGGAGCTGATCCCGATGTTCCTGCTGATTGGCATCTGGGGCGGCGCGCGCCGCGAATACGCCGCGTGGAAGTTCCTGCTGTATACCCTCATCGGCTCGGTCTTCACGCTCGGCGGCATCTTCATACTCTACTTCCAGGCCGGTGGCAAGTCGGCCAACTTCCAGTATCTCTCCGTCGCCGGGCCGCAGATCACGGGCACGATTCCGTTCTTTGGCGCGGCGCTCTCGCTGCCAGTGGTGATCTTCATCCTGATCTGCGTCGCCTTCGCGGTGAAGCTGCCGATGTGGCCGGTGCATACCTGGCTGCCAGACGCCCACACCGAGGCGCCGACGGCGGTCAGCGTCCTGCTGGCGGGTATCCTGCTGAAGATGGGCGCGTACGGCCTGATTCGCATCGGCTTCGGCTTTTTGCCGCAGGGACTGGAGCCCATCGCCGCCTGGCTGGGCATCATCGGCGCGATCAGCGTCCTCTGGGGCGCAGGCGCCTCGATGGTCCAGAAAGACATGAAGCGGATGATCGCCTACTCCAGCGTGAGCCACATGGGCTACATCTCGCTCGGCGTGGCGGCGGCGGCCGTGGCGACCTCCGCCGGAAACCTGGACTTCCGCCAGGCGGCGCTGACCGGCGCGGCGCTCCAGATGGTGACGCACGGCGCGATTACGGGTATGCTTTTCTTCTGTGTCGGTGTGCTCTACGACCGCGCCCATACCCGCGAGATAGACATCTTCGGCGGCATAGGCAAGGTGATGCCCTTCCTGATGCTGCTCTACTCGTTCGCGTGTTTCACCTCGCTCGGCCTGCCGGGCGGCGGCGGCTTCGTCGCCGAATATCTGACCTTTACCGGCTCCTATGCGACGCTGCCCGTGCAGACGATATTCGCCGTCTTCGGCGTCGTGCTGACGGCGGGCTACCTGCTATGGATGCTGCGGCGCTCGTTCTATGGCGCGCTCAACGTCAAGTGGGCCTGGCTCACCGACGCAACGCTGCGCGAACGCGCGATTCTGGTCTCACTCGCGGTGGTGATTCTTTTAATAGGCATCTTCCCCGGCCCCTTCGTGGACGTGATGACGCCGAGCCTGCAACATATACTCTCGACGGCCCAGTTAGTGGCGGCACGATAACGCTCGAAGGCAGGAGATAGTTCCGATGACATCTCAAATTGATGCGGCGCAGATATGGCTGCTCTCGCCAGAGCTGAGCGTGGTGCTGCTCTCGTTTCTCGTGCTGGGCCTGGACCTGGTGACGCGCCGCAAAACGCTGGTCTGGGCGGTCGCGTTCTTCGGCCTGCTCGTGCCGCTGGCGCTCACGCTCTCGCTGACGTTCGATTGGTTCGGCCCACGCCCGACCACCGGCTTTTTCGGCATGCTCACCACCGACTCCTACGCGCTCTTCTTCAACTACCTGTTCCTGGTTATCGGCTTCAGCGTGGTGCTGGTCTCCTTTCAGTATGTCGAGAAGTTTCTGCGGGCGACGCCGGGCGAGTATTATGCCATTATCCTGATGTCGCTGGCGGGCATGATGCTGATGGGCGGCACAGGCGAGCTAATTACCATCTACATCGCGCTCGAGCTGACCAGTATCCCGCTCTATATCCTGGCGGGCCTCGCCCGCCGCGATGGGCGTTCCGCCGAGGCGGCTATCAAGTATGTGCTGCTGGGCGCGATGTCGTCGGCGATCCTGCTCTATGGCATGGCGCTGCTCTATGGCGCGACCGGCACGACCGACCTGACCGAGATCGCGAAGACGGTCACGACGCTGGGCAGCGGCAACTTGATGGTGCTGGCGGCGGATATCTTCATCTTCGCTGGGTTCGGCTTCAAGATTTCGGCGGTGCCATTCCACATGTGGGCGCCAGATATCTACGAAGGCGCGCCAACGCCCGCGACGCTTTTCTTCTCGGTCGGCTCGAAGGCGGCGGGATTCGCCGCGCTGGTACGGGTCTTCGTCTTCGGCGGCCTCTTCGCCCATAGCGATGTCTATCTCTGGGTCGTGTTGGCAATTGTGGCGGCGCTGACGATGACGCTCGGCAACATCGTGGCGCTGGTGCAGACGAACATCAAGCGCATGATGGCCTATAGCAGCATCGGCCAGGCAGGCTATCTGCTGCTGGGGCTGGCGGCCATCGCCATCCACGACGAACCGGTGGGCACGACGGCGGTGCTGGTCTTCCTCGTCGTCTTTGTCGTCACCAATATCGGCGCATTCACGGGCATCATCGCCCTGGCCGACGCAACGGGCAAAGAGAACATCCGCGACTTCGACGGCTTTGGGCGGCGCAGCCCATGGATCGCGGCGGGGATGGCGTTCTGTCTGCTGGCGCTGGCGGGCATCCCGCCGATGGCGGGCTTCCTCAGCAAGCTCTTCATCTTCTTCACGGCCTGGGGGCAGGGCAGCGCGCTGACCTTCCTGGTCATCCTTGGCCTCATCAACAGCACGATCTCCATCGTCTACTACGCCAACGTCGTCTGGCGCATGTACGTCATCGAGCCAGAGAAGAAAGAGCGCATCCCGGTGCCCGGCTCGGTCTCGCTGACGATGGCGCTCGCCGTCATCGGCATCTTCGCGCTGACCATCGTCATCGGCATCCTGATGACGCAGGCGGCGGGCGGCGCGGGCAGCCTCATCCAGGTGCTCGGCCATTAGCGCGCTGAACCTCACCCCCTGACCCCCTCTCCTTGCGGGAGAGGGGGAATTCAGAACGAAACCTCGCCCCTGGCTTTCCGGCCAAGCGGGCGAGGTTGTTTTTATAGGGGTGATACCGCTTGTGGTGAGATTGCTGGCGCAGACCCTGCCCTCTCCCCCGGCCCCGGCCTCCGGCCCGCTGCCGCTCCGCGCGCTTGTCGCGCGCTTCTCGCCTCGTGTCTCGGCTCGCGCGTCTGCCCCGGCGCGGGAAGCGAAGCCAGAAACGAGAAAGCCAGCATTCTAGGCGCGCTCTGGGTCTGGTTCCCCTCTCCCTGAAAGGGGGAGGGGTTAGGGGAGGGGGCGGCCACTCCAATGACAACATCCCAGGCGACACCAGTGATAACGTACTTCAGATGACCACATCAGGCGGACATCGAGAAATCGTCAGCGACCAACGGGCACCAGCGAGCCAAAGAGACCGTCCGCCTCATCATTGAGGCCCGCCGTGAAGAACAGCGTGGTGCTCGGCCCTGCATTCGCGTCATTGCCGAAGTCCAGCCCCCACAGGCCATCGATGCTGATGGGCTTGTTCTTCGCGTCGCGCAGTTGGCCGCGGAAACCGCCCGTTTGCGGATCATAGGCGTTGATGCGTCCATTGCCGAAATTGCCGATCAAGAGATCGCCGCCGAACCGCCCGAAGCTCTCTGGCGCCAGCGCCAGCCCCCACGGCGAGTTGAGCTGCCCGCGTGTCACCAGCCTGTGGAGCAGATGGCCGCTCGTATCGTAGACATCCACAAACCCGTGACCTTGACCAGCCACATCATCGTGCTTGGCCGCATCCTGCTTGGCATAGGTGACGATGAGGTTGCCGTTGATACTGGCGATGCCGAAAGGCGCGTAGCCACGTGGTATCTTGGGATCGGTGAAGGAGCCTGCCAGGTGCGTCTGACCGAAATGGTCGTTGAACACGTCTATCGTGCCCGCGCGGAAATTGGTGGCGTAGAGAAACGTGCCAGCGCCGTTGCTCGCTAACGCCAGCCCCTTATAGACGGCTCCAGGTGACTTGTCCACTTCGAGGATGGCGTGCGTGGGATCAACATTCCGATTCCATCCCGAGATCGTGCCGTCCTCGGTGGCAAAGATGAAGAGCGCGGCGCCCGAATTGTTGCCCGCTGCGACGACGAATCCAGACGTCGGGTTGAAGACGATTCCCGTTGGTGTGGCGGTCGTGCCTGCCGGGCTACCATGTGGCGGCGGAATCGTCACAACAAGCGGCGAGCCAACAGGGAATGGTGTGCCCGCGCCGGTATAGAGCGTGCTGACACCGGTTCCGTTGTCCGCGATCCAGAAAGGAGTCGTTGGGCCATGCACGATCCCCCACGAATTGACGAGGTTGGGATCGGTGACATGGGCAACACCTGGCAGGTCGGACACCAGATTGGTCTGCTGATAAAATCCGTTACGACCATCGGCGCTGACTGTCTGCTGCGCCAACAGCAGACCCGTGCTGAGCGCCGCCATGATCGTCAGGAGACGAAGCGCCACATTCAGGGCGCGTGGACGCACGAAGCGTATCGTTCGCATGGAGTAACATCCTCCTCTGGCTGAGATAGCTTCCTACCATCAGCCACACAACGTCCCAACAACAACTCCTGCGCTGTCTTTCGTGTCTGACCGGAGAATGCGAGCCTGTCTGCGTGATTCTTCCTCCTCAGCTCACATCCATCCTTCGAATGTCGAGCAGGTCTTCTCATGTCATGCGCCCCGGGTGGGCCAGGAGCATTCAAAGGGCCATCCAGACGCCACTCCGAGCCAGTATGCATCCTGATCAGGAGATGCGCTCCCGGTGCGCGGTGCTTCAGCACGGTACTGCCCTGCTGCGAGTAATTACGTAGCGAGTTACAGGTACACGAACCGAGGGGCGCTGTAAAATGGTGGCCCAGTGATGTATGCTCTGTCAGGCGCGTCTCTGGGTGGGCGCCGCTGGCAAGGATGGAGCGCGCATGTCCCTCGACTCGAAACGCACGCGGTCAACGCGATCAATCGAGCTGTGGACGCTGGTCGGGACGATTCTGGCGTCCAGCATGGCATTTATCGATAGCTCGGCGCTGAATGTCGTTCTCAGCAATCTCCAGCGCGACCTCGGCGCATCCGGCGCGCAGCTGCTCTGGATCGTGAACGCCTATCTGCTGATGCTGGCGGCGCTCATCCTCACTGGCGGCGCGCTGGGCGACCGCTTTGGCCGCAAGCGCATCTTCAGCATGGGCATCGCGCTCTTTGCCGCGGCGTCGCTGGCCTGTGGCTTCGCGCCAACCATCGGACTTCTGCTGGCCGGGCGCGTCATTCAGGGGATCGGCGGCGCGCTGATGGTGCCGGGAAGCCTGGCGATCATCACCGCCACCTTCAAGCGGCGGCGACGTGGCTGGGCGATTGGCATCTGGTCCGCTGCCAGCACGCTCACCACGATGGCGGGGCCAGCCGTCGGTGGCATCTTCGCCAGCCTCGGCGCCTGGCGGCTTGTCTTCTTTATCAACGTGCCGCTGGCGGTCGTCGCGCTCTTCGCCCTCACCCATGTGCCCGAGACGCGCGACGAGACGGCGACGGGCCGCTTCGACGTGGCGGGCACGCTGCTGGTGGTGCTGGGGCTCTTCGGCGTCACCTTCGGCACGATTAGCCTGGGCAACCGCTCTGGCGCGGACGGCGTCAATCCGCTGGATGTGCTTTCGCTGGTTGGGGGCGTCGTCGCGCTGGCGCTCTTCGTCGTCGTCGAGATGCGTAGCGCCCACCCGATGATGCCGCTCTCCATCTTCCGCTCGCGCACCTTTGTCGGCACGAACGTGATGTGCGTCTTCCTCTATGGCGCGCTCTCCGGTACGCTCTTCTTCTTTCCACTGAACCTCATCCAGATTCAGGGCTACAACCCGGCGCTGGCGGGCCTCGCGAACCTGCCGTTCTCAATTCTGCTTGCCGTCCTCTCGCCGATGATGGGGCGCATGGCCGACCGCGTTGGGCCGCGCCTGCTGCTGACGGTGGGGCCGGGCGTTGTGGCGCTGGGATTCCTATTGCTGGCGATTCCCGGCATCACAGCGGGCCCAATCGCCTACTGGTGGACCTATTTCCCGGCCATTCTGGCAATGGGCGTTGGCATGGGGATCACCGTCGCGCCCCTGACGACAGCGGTGATGTCGTCGGCGCCATCGGAGCATTCTGGTCTGGCATCGGGCGTAAATAACGCTGTCACGCGCTCGGCGCAGGTGCTGGCGCTCGCCATTCTCGGCGCGGTGGCAATCTTCACGTTCTCCAGCGCGCTTCAGTCGCGGGCCGCCACGCTGCCACTCTCCCCGCAGCAGCGTAGCACGCTGGCCGCTGACGCGGGCAAGCTCGGCGAGACGCCCCCACCACCCGGCCTCGATAAGCAGGCGGCCTCGCAGGTGACGACGGCGGTGCAGGAGACGTTCGTCAACACCTTCCGCCTGCTCTCCATCATCTCCGCCGGCATGGCGCTGCTGAGCGCCGCGCTCGCCTGGCTGCTGGTCGAGTCGCCGCGCCAGATACGGCAGGAGGCGGCATCCATGCCGGACCCCTCTCAGATACCAACCAAAGGCGCGCAGGCTGGTTAGCGTTGCGTCTGCTGCAAGACGTGGTTTACCATTACATCCACGAACTGGGCGGTATCGGCGTTGGTCATGCTATGGCCGGACTTGAACCAGATTAGCTCTTTGTGCGGCGCTTGCAGGGCGTTGTAGTAACGCTCGGTCAGCGAGGACATCGCGTTCACGTCGGCGCGTCCGGCAAGCAGATAGACTGGCACATCCAGCGTGTCGGCCGTGCGGGTGAAGTCGAGGTCACGCAGTTGGGGATAGACAACACCAAATGTCTCCAGGAAGCCCCGAACGAAGTTCACCCGATCCACCAGGCCATACTCCTGCGCGATCTGTGGCATCAGCGCGATCCCCAGCGTCATGCTGGGCTGGCCCATATATTCCTGCAAGACGTCCATGTACGCGGCATACTTCATCGCCATCCCATCCCCGGTATATGGCGGCGGGCCATTGCGCTTCAGTGCGTTGACAGTGTTGGTGTTGCCATGATCGGCCGCATACTTCAGCGCGAACTGGTAGCCCATAATGTCATTCTCAGTCGTGTTCACCATCTGCCCGTGGCCAACATAGGCATAGAACACGTCAGGATGTTGCTGTACGAGCATGATGCCGAGAATGCTGCCCCACGACGAGCCAAGCACGTAGATCTTATCCTGGTGGAAGCGCGCGCGAAGCAGTTGGGTCAGGGCGAAGGCATCGTCTACATAGCGCTGCGGGGTCAGCTGGCTATGTGGCGCCGCGCCGTAGGACTTGCCCGTCCCTGGCTGATCCCAGTTGACGACTACGAAATGATCTTCCAGTGGCGCGAGGAATCCCTGGTCCGGCAAACCTCCCGCGCCGGGCCCGCCCATGAGGAAGAGCAGCACGGGATTGCGGGCATTCTTGCCACGGATCGTAATCCATTGCTGGCTGCCGTCGAGAGTGACCTGCTCCAATGTGGCGATGCTGCCAGATAGTGGCTGGCCGTTCGCCCCAAGAATCGGTGGTGTTGAGGCATGCGCCTGTGACCCAACCGCCACGCCGCCAAGCGCAACAACCAGCATGCCCACGATGATCGCCAGGCGCCCAGCCCGCCGCAGCCATTGCGCCACATTCGGGCGCCAGCGAGTGACAGCCTTGCTTATCGCGGCTATGATGAGCACACCGATGGCGAGCAGCGCGACAACGACGAGTGCGAACACCAGCACTCCGGTACTGAGAAGCTGCCACAGCGGCGATCCAAACGCGGCTAGCGCCATCAGGAGCACCAGCAGAAGGGCCATTCCGCCAATGATGAGAGCCTGCCGACCTCGCAGGCGATGCAAGAGTGGCTTGTGCTCGCGCTGTGCAGGCTGCGCAGATGGCACATCTTGAATCAGGGTAGACATATGATGCCTCCCTTTGCTTTCCTGAGAGTTAGTCTCACCAGGCGAGATGATGCCAGATGCCGCTCCCGCCTGGTTTTTATCGCGACGTGAGGTAACCCTAGCGCTGCATGGCCGGTTGAGGCGCCTCTATCCGGTTGAGCAGCGTTCGCGCCCAGACGGCGGCACGAGCCAACTCTCCGGTGAGCAGCGGGCCTTCTGTGCCTTCGACGAAGAAGCTCTCTGGCGGCACAAGCAGCGTGAGACCCATGTGCCGCAGGCTGGCCGCCATCCTTCGCGCAGCCGATCCAGTCATCCAGTGCGGCTTCTGGAAGCGCGTGTCGAAGCAGGCGATGGCCCGTCCATGAAGCTCCTGCGGTGTGAGGCTTGCCAGCAGCGCCTGCATCGCCGCGGTGGGCCGCCACCCCTGCGTGGGGCAGCCCAACACCAGGAGGTCTATGCCCTCCAGATTAAGCGGGTGCTCAGGTTCGACGTGAGCCAGCTGCACTTCTCCTGTCGTGCGCAGGGTATCGGCGATTACCGCGGCGATGCGTTCGGTATTACCAAATTGTGAGTCGTAAACAACCAGGGCATGCATATGCGTCCTCCTTTGCCTGGCTTGTGGCGCGGCCAGATACCATGGCGCAACACCATCCACTGAGCACTCTAACATGGACGCATCACCAGCGAGTCACAAGGACAAGTCACCGAGTCACACCTGGCTCATGTTCCACGCTCCAAAGCCGCGGCTGGCCCCAGATTCATACTGAAGAGCGCACACACCAGCGTGATGTGCGTCAGCGTGGCAAGGCCGTGAGGCAACACTGATCTCCTGATTGCGGTATTGACGATCTGAAGCATATACTGAGCCGTACGGGACACGGTAGGATGGCAGGGACGTGCTCGACATCTACCCCGAATGACTAAAGCGATAGGCAACAGGCGACAGGCGACAGGCGACAGGCAATTAGAGGTACTATGGCTCTCGAAGACTTCAGTGATGTTCGTATGAGGGATCTGGCGGCCCTTCCCGCACCAGAAAAATTGCGGATTGGTATCGCCGAGCGCATAGCGGCCAGCGCATGGCGAATAAAAGAAGTCATTGGCCGCATTCCAATACGTTGGCTTGCGCTGACGGGAATCTTGCTTGCTGGTAACATCGCCAATGCGCTCTCGTGGCGTTTCGCCGTGCCCATCAACACTGGCGCATTCTCCGTCTCGCTGGCCCTCGGCCTGTATGCCATGCCAGGCTGGGGAGAGTTGCGCCGGTCACGTGCGGAGGCGTCGTCGCGGCCCCCACGCTGGCGGTCCACCATACTTGCGATCGCGGCTGGTGTCGGGCTGGCTGCTCCCTCGGTGCTCTTCTTTGCCATTACAGCGGCGCATGGTGGTCTCGGCTACGCAGCGATTCCGGATCTGCCCGCTCGGTCGCTGATTATGCGCGAATTGGTTGAGATCCCGCTGTTGACCGCTTTTCTGGAAGAACTGGTATTCCGCCAGTATGTTTTCCGCGCGTTTGCCCAAAAAGGACTGATCGCGACGGTGCTCGTCAACGCGGGCATCTTCACACTATGGCACCTGGTCGTCACGGCGCGCACGGTCCTCGGGACCAATTTTGCCGCCTCGCCCTTGCTGCTTGTGGGTTCCTACATTGGCTCGCTTGCGACGGTCTTCATCGGAGGTGTGGTGTTCGCGCTGGTGCGCTGGAAGACGGGCAGCTTCGTCTATTCCGCGCTGGCGCATTGGGTTGTCCTTGGATTGATCACGCTCGCCATGTGGGTACTGTGACGCCAGCACTGCTCCAGCGTTGGAAGGGCGCACGCGGCTAGCTGCTCACTCAGGCGGGGGAAGCGATCTCTTTTTCTTCATGCCGAAGAGCATGCGTACGGGCGATATGCGCCGGACGAGCACCTCGTAGGCTCCCATGGCGATGACGTATGTGAAGACGACCATGGTGAGAAAGGCCAGCAGCGGTTGCGTTCCGCTTGCGAGCAGCGGCAGTCCGATGAGGTAGAGCACCGCAAGATGGAACACGTAGAACGGGTAGGAGGCATCGGTAAGGTAACGTCCGACCCGGTTGGTGAAGGCGAGAAAGCGCATACTTAGACCGAGAATACCGGTAATGCACATCCAGGCGGCCAGCGCCCGGAGAAATCCCACCAGGATCCCGGCGGCAGAGTAATCATGTGCGAGCGCCGAATTGCCCACGCCGGGGAGCTGTGTGATGATGAAGAAGAGGATTCCCAGCGCGAGGGCCACCACACCGCCATCACGGCGCACGGCCTGACGTAGCCGCTCGTCCGAGTAGATGACTGCGCCGTACAGGTAGATGAGGGCATAGAACACAAATTGCGCCAGCACATTCCAGGTGTCGGGCGCGCCCACGACCATCCATCCCTGCCACTGCCAGCCGAGAACGGCAAGCACAAGGCCAAGCGGCACGGCAAATAGGAATACACCGCCCCGGTAGCGCTCGCACCAGATGGCCAGCCGCGCAATGAATTGTGCGCCGCGCGGGCCACGCAACTGGAGCAGGAGTGGAAGCGTAAGCAGCGAAATGATGAACAGGCGCGGAATGAACCAGAGGTGACTCCAGAAGATGAATTCATATTGCGGCGTGTAGTGCGTAAGAAATGTGACGTATGCGCCGACGAACCAGAGGTAGAACGTCACCGGAGACTCGGCGAACTGCGGATTCCATCCAGAGGGAGCGGGTATCTTGCCGATCACACCTGGAAACGTGTGGACGATGAGATAGTTCTGCAGCGGGATCAGCGTCAGCGAGGCAAAGACAAAGGGAACGAGCAGCCGGAGGAAACGCTCGCTCACGAACTGGTGTGGTGTATGGCGCGCAAGCATGGCGGATGCCGCGGCTCCCGCAATCAGGAACAGCAGCGCGATTCCCCAACTGCCGACGGTCATCAGCGTGGACAGGCCAATGGCTGTGGAGTAGCCAGTGCCGAAATACTGATCGCTATTGGCAGTGAAGAATCCCAGCGCATGGCAAGGTACCAGGGCGAGAATGATGAAGGCGCGCACCCAGTCGATCTCGTGGAATCGCGGTGACGCTCTCTGCCCAGATGTGGTCGCCTGTAATGCGTGCGCAGGCAGGCGCTGCAAGGTACTCATAGCTCCCCCTCTCGGGGCTGGATTCTCTCGCTCTTGGTGGGAGCCATCCTTGGAGGCATCGTATCCTTGCAGCCTCACATGCCAGTCACGTGGGTAATCCCGAAAATCACCGACTCGTCACGCGCACACGGATTCCATAGCCACTGGCAATCAGCTCTCTGAAGCGCGAGACGAAGCGCGCCGCCGGAGCGCCGTCAATGATGTCATGGTCGAAGCTCAGCGTCACGCACAGGTACTCGCGGATGGCGATGTTCCCATCCACC
>Ga0207674_10000260_pt1 | contig 66019 bp, 91 predicted proteins | sample KBSCornC72_FD_184303 | JGI IMG/M metagenome (GOLD analysis project Ga0207674, IMG submission 184303) | Corn rhizosphere microbial communities from Kellogg Biological Station, Michigan, USA - KBS Corn C7-2 (SPAdes) (version 2) | ecosystem: Host-associated > Plants > Roots > Rhizosphere > Soil ...
GTCTTCAAGGGCAAGACGTGGGCCCTGATGCATCAGGGCACCAAGCACCTGTTCGTACGGAAGGACGATGGGACGCCCCTGCCGTACCTCGACGTCATTTTTATTGGCGTGAACCCGCAGAACTCGAAGATGTACTACGAGGGCACCTACGTGGAGGACAGCCAAGAGGCGCCGGACTGCACCTCGGTGGACGGCAGCGTGCCCGACCCGGGCTGTCCTTCGCCGCAGGCGCAGTCGTGCGCGATCTGTCCCCACAACCAGTGGCTCCCAAACCGGCAGGGCAAAGAGTGTCAGGATCACCGCCGGGTCGCGATCCTGCTCCTGCCGACCATGGCTACCATGCCGCCGCTCGAAGCGCCGCTGCTGGAAGGCGTCTTTTTCAAGGTCCCGCCGGCCAGCCTGAAGACCTTCAAGTCCTACAGCGACCAGCTGAACCACCGCGGCGCGCACTTCGCCAGCGTGATCACGCGCATCTCGTTCGACCCGAACAAGCAGTTCCAGATGAATTTTACGTTTCTGCAACCGCTGACCAACGCCGAAGCACCTTTGGTGCTCCCGATGCTGGAAGACCCGCAGGTCCGGGAACTGATCGGCACCGCACCGCGCGTGCAGATGCTGGCGAAGCCGGAGCCGAAGCGGGACGACGGTCCGGTCGACACGGGCCTGTTGGGCGCGTTCGCCGCAGCGGGCGGCGCCGTCAAGGACGGCGAAATCCAGCCGCCCAAGCGCCAGCAGCGCCGGCCAAAGCTGGTGGAGGCGGTCGCGGAGCCGCAGCAGCAGCATGACAGCGACGGCGGCGAGGGAGACCCGGAGGAGAGCGATCCGAACCTCGACGACGCCGTGAAAAACGCCTTGGGCAAAAAGCTCTCGGACATGCTCAAATAGCGCTGTAGGAATACGGCACGGGAGCATCACACCGTGCGGCAGGGGCGGACCGGGAATGAAAGTCAGGGACTTTTTGGCGTCTGTTGTCCCGTGGGGACACCATGTCGTCGTCAATTGGCACCATGCCAAATGGAAAGGTCATTTCCGTAGCCGTTCCTGCCGCACGCCCGATGAAGTTCTGCAGGCCGCAAGGCAACTTGCGCTGCAGAACGATTTTTACTTCTGTCTGACCAGCCAGCAGGAAGGCGGCGGCAAGCGCGAAGCCGACAACGCCGTCGCGGCGCGATCGCTGTTCATCGACGTCGACGTCGGCCCAAAGAAATTTTACAAGACCGTCGAAGACGCCATGGAGGCGCTGCTCGTCTTTTGTAAAAAGACCGGCATGCCGAAGCCTTCGGCCGTGGTCCTCTCGGGCGGCGGGCTCCATGCCTACTGGTTCTCGGACCGTGATTTGCCGATTTCCGATTGGAAGCCCTACGCCGAAGGGCTGAAGATCGCCGCGGCGACATACGGTTTCAAGATCGACCCGACAGTGACGGCCGACGCCGCGCGCATCCTGCGGCTCCCCGGCACGCTGAACCACAAGTACGGCGCGCCGCGCGTCGTCGAGCTCGTGGAGGGCTCCAGCGGCCAGTGGTTCGACTTCTCGCACACCTTCAAGATGCTGCTCGGCTACGCCGGTGCACCGAAGGCCAGCACGGGCCGTATCGAGGTGGCGGATGCGTTCAAGCATCTCGACCCGAACCAGAAGCTGGCCGAGAACATGGCGGAGGAACTCCCGCCGCTCCCTTTTTTGCCCATCAAAAACGGCTGCGGGTGGTTCGGCGCGGCTTTTGAGACCGGCGGCCGCGACTTCGATCAGCCGCAGTGGCATCTCATGGCGCTGGCGGCGACGTTCATGGAGAACGGCCGCGAGGTCTTCCATGAACTGAGCAACAAGCACCACGACTACGTCCCACACAAAACGGACGAAATGTTCGACCGCAAGGTCGATGACCAGCAACAGCGTGATCTTGGCTGGCCGTCGTGCAAGACCATTTCCGAGAGCGGTGCCGGTGCGTTCTGCAAAGCCTGTCCGCACTTCGCCAAAGGCAGGTCACCGCTGGCGCTCGCGCAGGAAGTCATCCGCGAGGAGGCCATCGCCGAAGAAATGGCCCTGTTGAAGGGGACGCGCCCGGTCGAATTGCGTCTTCCGGCCGGATTTTGCCTCAACGAAAAGAAGCAGCTTTGCTGGTTCGTTCCATCGCAGATCGTGAAGAAGAAAAAGGAACCGGCGAAACTTTTGCTGTTGATCTACAACGTGATCCGCAGCCCGCAGCTGCAGGTCCACAACGGCATGCGCGGGATCAGCTTCGTTGCCAGCGCCGATCGCGGGGCCGAAGTCGAAGTGTTCATCGGCGCCGGCGCGGCGTACCGCGACAGCGGTCTTTTATCGACGCTCGCCGAGAACGGTGTGCTCTACAATCCATCTCCGGAAGCAAAGATCATGGTTGAACGGTTCGCCACGTCGTGGCTCGACAAGCTCCTCGAAGAAGACAAAGCCAGCGTGCGCGACCCCGGCATGGGCTGGAAACACGACAAGGACGGCAAGCTGTCCGCCTTCGTTTACGGCGGCGTCATGTACAACAGCGACGGCACGCAGACGCCCCTCGTGCAGACCACCGTCGACGATGAATTTCGCCAGTGGTACACCCCGAAGGGAGAGAGCGAGGCATGGTTCGAGGCAGCGAAGCTGATCACCGATCGCAAGCGCGCAGAGCTCAATATCATTCTAGCGGTGCCGTTTGCCGCGCCATTGATCGTCTTTGCTGGTGCACTCTATGGCTCTGTCTTGTCGCTGTATGGTGGCGCTGGTTCTGGCAAGAGCATCACGCAGCACGTCGCCGCCTCCGTCTGGGGGCATCCGAAACAGACCCGCGAGAGCCTGACGTCAACACCGAAGTCGGTGCAGGGCCGCCTTGGCCGCACCAAGAACCTGCCCGCGTACTGGGATGACATTCAGGACGAACGGCACCAGCTGGCGCTGTTCGACGTCATGTTCGTGGCGACCGAAGGCACTGAGGGCGGCAGGCTCAACCCGGATAGCTCCTACAAGCAGCGTCTCGAATGGCAGTCGATGGTGTTGTGCTGTTCGAACTCCAGCTTCGTCGACTATCTGGTGAAGAAACAAAAGAGCACCACGGCCGGCATCCGCCGTGTGTTTGAAATTCACTATGAGAAACGCGAAGACCCGGCCGTCGATCCGGTCGACGCGCTGCGGAAGTTCGCCGCGCTCGAACACAACTACGGCGGCGTCGGCGCCACATACGCCGCGATGCTGGCGCGCGAGCACACGATGATAAAAGACCTTGTCGGACACACGACGAGCTCGTTCAGACAAGCCGTGAACGGCGGCTCCGACGAGAGTTTCTGGTGGGGCCTCTGCGGCGTGTTGCTGGCCGGTGCGCTGCTCGCGCGCAAGATCGGTATCGATCTGGACGTCGAGCAGATGACGAAGTTCCTCATCGACACGTTCATGCAGAACCGCAAGACGCGGCTGGACAGCGGCAACGAAGGCGGGTCGTACAAGAACACGCAGAACGCGATCGTCGACTTCCTCAACGAGCACGTCGGCGCCGGCCATGCGCTCTACACCCGCGAGAAATTCCGCCACCACGAGGTGCCGGTCACGGTGCTGGCCTCGCCGAACGCCGGCAAGAACATCTACATCCAGTTCATCCGCGATCTGCGGATGTTCGTGGTTTCAAAACGTGCGTTCAGGGAGTGGCTGGAGAAGAAAGAGCAGCGCCCGCGGCAGGTATTCGATGGACTGTCGAAGCACTTCAGCGTGAAGGAAGTCCGGCACACGTTGGGCGCTGGTACGTCCTTCTCGCTGGCGCAGGAGATGTGCCTAGAAATCCCGGTACCGGTCGGACCAAGTGTATTCGAGCATCTTCTGGTTGCTCACGGAAAACCGGTCCCAGAACTTGTTCCAGTCGGAACGAGCAACGTTGGCGGGGCGGGTTAACTTCTGGCCATCGATCTCGACGTGGTCCATGAACACGTCGACGTTCGGTTGGTAGTTGCTCATCCCGCCCTCCTGTTTAAGACTTCGGCTTCACCGGCGTGAGACACTTGGTGTCGCCCTTGGCGACGCTCAGCGGGTCTTTCTTCCCGCCGTAGTCCTGCCGGGCACCCGGACCCTTGTCTTCCCGGAACACGTCCGGCTGCTTCATGAAGATCGAGCGGCCCTCTTTGATGACGGCACCGCCCTTGGCGTAGCTCGCGTTGGTCGGGCCGGTGCCTTTGTACGGTGCAGTCATTTTTTCCTCGCTGGAATTTGGAACCCCTCTGGGAACCAAATTATCAGAACGTGGCGATGTTCACCACGATCATTTTCAGGTCGCGGATTTTGGCGGGTTCGAGGAAAACCTCCCGGTCCTTGGTCGACAGGGTCTTGTCGGGAATTTTGGTCCGCTCGTTGTTGTAGGCCGCCAGCTTGCTCATGATGTCGAGCTCGAAGAAAAGCTCTTGGTCGGTGGCGTCCGTGAACATCGCGGGGCCTTGGTAGATCAGCGCGATCTCCGGTCTCACGCGGCGGTCCGGATCAGCGATGACGACTTGTACAAGACGTCTGGTTTCAACGGGCATTGGTAACTCCTCTGGTTCAAGTTGCAGTAGTGGTGGTCTTGGAAAGGCAGCTTTCCCGCGGCGCATCGCGCCAGCGGCAAGATTGGCCGGCGGCAGGGGGAGCGCTTCGCCAAAAACGTTTACGTCAGGCTCCGGGTTGTAAAAGGACGTGCTGTAGGTGCCTGCAGCGATCGACGGTAAATCAGCCATGGGTAAGGTCTTTCGTGTTGTGTCGTCTGACCTACCGGCCGGCGCGACGAGAAAGGAAGCTGTCGGCGACTTTCCCAAGGTCAAAACTTGCGCCTGCGAATGTCGTGCCGAAGCAGCTATCCGTTATTGATCCGGTCTGATTGTGTTCCAGCAACGAAAACAACAGATCGGACTTCGCCGTCTCGCGCGATGGTTCGAACGAACTCGCGTCCAGCCACATCGCGCACCGTTTGAACAAACGCGCCGTCCAAGTTTTCGGATTGCTCAAGGATTGTCTCCTTTTCCATAGTCAGGGTCTCCGTCTCGCGCTGTCAGCGCTTAAGTCGCTTCTCGATGTCGTCCAGCTTCATCATCGTGCCCACGTTCCACGCAAGCGACAGAAGATTGAGGCCGATCAGAACGTAGTCGCCTAGGGTCATGTTGCGTCCTTTGCCATGTCCGGTGTGGTCCCGATCTTCGTGGCGCGGTCGCTTCCGCCAGCCAGTTGACTAGCTGTGGCATCTCGGAGCGGCAGCGTCAGGACGCGCTCGTAGACGGTCGGAAACGCCGTGCTGAGTTCTTTCAGCAACTCGTCGGCCCGATCTGCAGCCATATCCAAACGGGCTTTCCGGCACATGGTTTTCAGAACACAAATGCCGAGATACGCCCCGTAGATCGCCTGCTCTTGTTCGTCGGTCATCGTCGGACTTTCCCAAAGACGGGGGTATCATGCTGGTGGCGGGAGAAGTTTGTTGCTGGTGACGTATTCAACCAGCGTCTGCCCGTTGTTCATCATCATGTACGGCATGAACACAGCGTCAAAAGACAGGATACCGCACTCGACAGCCATGACCTGCCCCTTCACCCAGTCGCGCAAAACCGAGTTGACCGCGACCAGCCCCTGCCGCAACGCCGCGCGCTCGTAGTCCTGCTTGTTGCTCTTGCGGCGATACGTGTACGGGTTCTCTTTCAGGTACATCGCCGCCCAGCCCTTTGCAGACGCCTTCAGCTGCATCTGCCGGCCGCGGTGCTTGAACGCCAGAATGAGTTCGTAGTTCTCGAAATCATCCATGAAGCCGACGCTCTCGCAGCCGAACCGGCGCAAAAGTTTCGTGATTTCATCGCGGGCGGCAGCGCCGCTGGTCGCGCGGTCGTAGGGCGTGGTCATGAATGTGAAATTCCCTAGAGCCGGGAACATCTCACGCACGAAATGTAACGTCAACTTAAAGACGTGTCTTTATTGGTCGCGTCGAAGAACTCTTCGCGGCTCCGGCGCAACGCCTCTGTAGCCGCGATCAACATTTTGCCGGCGCTCGCTCGCGCGCCATTCGCGTTCGGCACGACGATCGTCGGCGATCTTCTGCCCCTGCGGATCAGAGACCCACTTGCCGGGCGCGCGCAGACCCAGAAGCTGCTCGGGGTAAGAAATATTGGACTGTTTGTACGGCGTCTTCCCCGCGCTCCGTACGAAGATCGGCGTCATGCGCTCGCCGAACGCTTTCGCGCGCTCGCCAAGTGCTTCCGGAACGCTCGCTTTCGGTGGCACGATCGGCTTCGGCCCGGTCTCGGTCATTTTTGAGTTGGCCAGTTGCTCGCCGATCGCAGACCAGAGGCCCGCCACCTTGTTGCCGGCTTCACGCCCCGGATGGGCGATGTAGGCCGCGATGTCCTTGTGATAGCCCGGCAGCAGCGCGCGCTCCGGCACCTGCCGCCCCTTGCCGACACCCGGCTGCTTGCCGCCGGTCTCCGGCCACGCCAGATCGCGCCACTCGTCGGGCCCCTTACCGGTCTTCAGGAACTGGTAGAGCATGGACATGGCCGCCACCGACATCGGGAACGCCACGGCGTAGGCGGCACGGGGGTCGTAATTTTTGGCGCTCAGTGAGAGGCGGTTCTCGCCCTTCAGCGCGCCGCGGGCGAGGCTCTGCGTGCCGCCGCCGATCTCGCGGAACACGCCACCGACGGTGAACGAGAACGACCGCAGGGTCAGCGACGCCGCATCGCGCAGGACGCGGTTCATCATCATGTTGTCGTGGGCCATCTCACCCATGCGGTTGTCGATCGACTTGCCGATCTTGATCGCGGCTTCCTGAAACTGCGCGTCCGTGTGGTTCGGGTTGGCCTTCATCCACGCTTGCATGTTTTCGCTGAACGCGGCGGTCTTCATGCGCGGGATGTAGTGCTCGAACAGCGGCTTGGCGATCGACTGCATCATGCGCCCGGCCATCCGCGGCACGAACGACATGCCTTCCTTCCAGTTCTTGTCGCCGACGATGCTCTTGTACTCGGCGATCATCTCATGCTTCAGCGAGCCCTTGGCGATCGAGTTCCAGAGCGAGCCGGCTTTCGACATGTCGTAGTCGAGTGCGTGCTTCATGCCGATCGGCGAGAAGTTCGCAAGTTTCATCGCCTTGACGATCTTTTGCTCGCCGGGCGTGCCTTCGACCTTGCCGGCGTAGACGTCTGCAAGCCGCTGCCCTTCTCCGCCCTTGAGCCGGGCTTCCTGTACGGGGCTGGCGAGCGCCTTCGCCAGCGTCTTGCCGGCGTCGGCAACGTTTCCGCTTGCGGCTTGTGAAAGCGCCGTCGACAGGCCGGACGCCATGCGCTCGTGCACGGTGGTGAACGCGTGATAGGTCGGGATGCCCAACTCCAGCATCGTGAAGGTGTTGGACGCCCGGCGCAGCGACGAGACCAAGTCTTCGGCGCCGATCGCGTGGCCCAGCCCCGGGCCGAACGCGTTGTTGAACGTCTCGGCGTAGTCGCGCGGTGCATACGCCTGCTTGCCGTCTTTATTGGTCAGCCCGCGCATCGGCGCCCAGCCCTCGGGCGGGCCACCACGACGATACGGGTTCGGCGTGCCGGCAGCGGCGACGGTCTCGGGCGTAAAATATTTGATGTGGCCGGACTTCTCGCCGTTCGCGACAATCTGGCGGTAGGCGATGTAGTCGCCCATGGCGTTGGTGTAGCGCAACACGCGCTCGATCGGGTTGGTCGAGATGGGCGTGAAGCCGGCACGGCGCGCGTCTTCGTCGGTCGGGAAGAACTTTTTCTTGGTGCTGCCGCCACCGCCCGCGGCGATGTTGTCGCGGTAGAACTTGATCGCCTCTTTCGGGTTCTCGTACTGGCCCGCCAGATATTTGTCGTTGTCCCAGAACTTCATCTGCTCGAACTCCGGCATGGAGCGCAGCTTGTTCTCGAACATCTTGTGGATATCGCGCAGCACGTCGACGACCCGCTTCTCGCCCTCCGTCGGCCGGAAGTTCGGGAAGTCGCTGCCGCCTTGGATGTAGTTCACCAGTGCGCGCTGACGATCCTGACCCTCTTGCGTCTTGGCGAGGTCGTTCATCATGCGATGCATTTCATTGGTGAACTTCGCGTCTGCAACCGTCTTTAATTGGTTCTTCTCGCCGAACTCACCCATGATGTTGTTGCGCGCGGCACGGCCACTCTCGGTCTCGGACGCAACGGCGCCAACCCAGCGCTTGACGTTGGTCCAGAGATCGTTCTTCAGGTCGTCGGCGGTCGCCGTCGCCGCCGGTGTCTCGTCTGCGCTGCGCACGCGCTCCAGTTTCTCGAACGGCTCGCGGTATTCCCCCTGCTTGTCTTCAACGGCGTTGCGCTTCAGGAAGTCGCCCTTGGCCTTCGGATTGATATCCATGGCCTTCGCCGTCGCGCGGATCATGCCTTCGAGCGCGCTGATCTGATCCTTCGGAATGTTGAAGAACTTGCGGACGGCACCGACGACGGCGTCCCACGCGTTCTTGACCGGCGTGCCGAGATATTCAGACAGCCGCGACGCAGCGCCGGGCGAGAGTTGGTGCTCGCCCAGCATCTTCTGGAACGTCGGGTTGGAGAACGCCTCAGAAATGAACTCGCGCTCGTTCGTGAAACCGTATTTCGTGTCTTTCCGCTGCGGGTGGAACGGGTCCGCCTGCGCGACGTCTTTCATGATGCCGTTGATGGCTTTGCGGAGGTCCGGGTCTTTTAAGACCGCGTGCGCCGTGACGGCATGGAGCCCTTCGTGGATGATTGCGTGCTTGAGATTTTCCGGGTTTTTGAACGCTGCGTCGTTGAGGAAGATATGGTCCTGCTGGCGGTTGTAGCCGCCAAGCGAGCCGCGCATTCCAGCGCGGTTAATCTCGCTTTCCGGGACGATGTAGACCGGCATGTTGCCGATCTCTTTCATCACCTTTTCGCCGAGAAACTTCGTCAAGCCTTCGTGCAGACCTTCGCGCGTGCCGTGCTTTTCCAACACTTCCCGGAACGTGCTCTCGTCTGCGACCTTGAATTTCTGTTCGCGGCCGGTGATCGGGTCGCGCATGACCGTGATTTCGGTCGTCTTCGGCTTCGGTGCCTCCGCTGACTTCGCGGCAGGCTCTCGCGCCGTGGTGACCGCATAGCCGCCTTCGGGCGTGCGGACCACGCGCGCCGGGATGCCGCGTTTAGCAGTCAGGTCTTTGGCTTGTTTGGTCACGTAATTGTAGGACGCGAGGCCCGGATCGCCTCTCTTCGGCTTCACAGCCGTCGGCAGGTCAGAGCCAAATTGCTTGACGGGTGTCACGGCCGCCGGCTTCGGCGCGGCCGGCTGTTCGGGCGGCAGGGGCGGCACCGCGGGCTTCTCCGGCGCCATGGCCGCCTTGTCCGCGCGGTTCATCGCCATGATCGCCTTCCCCATGTTGGGGTGCTCGCTCACGAGACCGCCATCCGGGTCTTTGACCGCCCACTTGCCTTCCGGCGTCTTCTCGTAGGTGAAGCCGTTCGGCGATCGCCGGGCCTCCGACGCGGCCGCGATCGGCTTTTCCGCCGGCATCAGCGGCTGCTCTCGCCCGGACTTTGGCCCCATCTTTGGAAACTCAGCGTCGAGTTTCGCGCCGTATTTGGTGGGTGGGGTCGGCGGCAGCTGTGGCGTCTCGGGCTCGACTTTCGCCTTCGCCGCCGGGTTGTCGAACACCGCCTTCAGCGTCGGGTCTTCCCCGATGTTCACGCCGGCAGGGGGCTCCTGCGTCGGCGGACGCTTGCCGTAGTCCTCGGGGCCGTGGCCCGGGGTGGCTTCGGCCGGCTTGGGCGGCGGAGCAGGCGTCTCGGCGACACCACCGGCCGCCTGCGGCCCCGGGGTACCGTGGGGCGCGTCGCCGCTGCCCGGCACCTCGACGCGGGTTTCTGGCGTTGCTGGTGCAGCTTCACCCTGTGGCTGCGGCACGCGGCCGCCGGCTCCCCGTGCCTGCGGGTTGGGGAGATCAAGCTGGCCTTGTTCGGGTGGCAGGTTGAGCGGGAGCTCTCCCTGTGTGTCCGGTGCGCGGCCCGGCGGACGAAGGTCCATCTCCATCTGCTGCGGCGTGCGCGTGGCACCGGCGCCCGGTGCGCCGTCCTGCCCGAAGTCCATGCGTCCTTGGGCTGGTGCTTCAGGGGCGCTTGCAGCCGCCGCAGCGGCCGCGCCAGCGCGTCCCGCGCGCGCCGCCATCCAACGCTCGCCCCAGTTCTGCGCGTCCTGTACGTAGCCCCGCGGCGAAGCAAACGCACCGCCGGCAGCGGCCTGCGCCACGATATCCGGGAGCGCTTTCTTGAAGCCCTCGGGCGTGAAGAAGTCACTGCCCTCTTGCGCCGCGGCACTGCCGGCGGCGACGCCGCCACCGAGAGCCGCCGACGCAACGCGGGTCGCGCCGCTGACGGCGCCGTGCGTGAAGCCGACCAAATTAGACAGGCCGGACGCAGCCGCCGCGGTCCAAGGGTTTGCTTCCCGGTTGGCCTGTCGCTGCGCGCTGTCGTCGGCGTTGAGGTACTTGAGTGCGGCCTCTTGGACTTTCTCGGCGCCGTAGCCGCCCGCGAAGCCGCCGGCCAGACCGCCCGCGATGCCCGCCACCGTGCCGCCGATCGGGCCCGCGCCCAACGTGCCGGCAGCTGCACCGGCCGCGCCCGCGGCGGCTCCACCGGTCACGGCGCCGGCGGCCGCCGGTCCGATATCGTGCGCGAGCTCGCGCGCGAACGTGCCGACGATGCCTTCGTCTTCCGGTGTCTTTTTCAGCGGCTCCCAGTCGCCCTTGGCGTTCTGGCGATATGGCTCCCAGTCGTCGTCTTTTTGCGACGTCGAGGCCGGCACCCACTTGCCGCGGTCGTCTTGCTGGTACGGCTCCCAGTCGTCTTCAGGTTTGGACGCGGCCGCCGGCGGAGGGGAAGCCTCCTCGGCTCCGCCGCCTACGTCTTCATCGCCTTCGTACTCGTCGTCTTCATAGGCCATGGATCACCGTTGCGGTCGCAGGCTCCACTCACCGGTCGAGCGCGAACGGCCCCAGACCATGCCGGCCGGCGCCGCGCTCGGCGGAGCGCTGTTGTTCGCTGGCGCGCTCTGCTGCGGCTGCGGCGCGTTGCGGTCGCGGCTGTAGCGCTCCTGCACCCGGTCGATGATCTGCTGCTCGCGCGGCGTCGGCTTGTAGCCGGGGTCGGCCTTGAACTTGTCGTTGATGCCCTTGTAGACCTCGCGCAGACCTCGCGCTTCGTCCATGTCGCGGTACCGACGATCGACGGCATCCAAATTTTTGTTCTGGCGATCGGTGATCGCCTGTTGTTTGGCCCGCTCGGCGTTCACCCGGTCGCCGCCGTTGCGCAGCCGGTCGAGCAGCCGCTCGAACTGACCCTCTTGGCCTTGGTACGGGAACGCGCGATACGCCTGCATCTGGAGCTTGTAGTCCTCCATTGCGCGCTGGTAGCCCGTGCTCGGCCCCTGCCGCTGTTGCTCCGGCGTGACCAGTTTGCCGGCGGAGCCAAGCGCCTTCTCGACGCCAAGTTCGACGGCGCCGTCCAGCGTCGACGCAGGGCCCTTCAGGTAATTGGCGAACTGCTGCGGCGTCATGGTGAACACCGCGGTCTCTTTGCCGCCCTCGATCGCGTCGCGCACATGCGCGTTGATGTTGCCGTTCTGTCCGCGCGTGAACGTGACCGACTTCCCGTTGGGGATAAGGTCGTTCATTTTGGACGCCAGCTGCGTGGCTTCGACCAGCGCGCCTTGACCGGCAGCGGCCATCGCCGCTGCGCGCAGGTTCGCGTATGACGGCTTCATCGCCTGCACGAACTCGCCGGCGGCCTTCGGGTCCTGCGCATAGATGTCGTTGAACGTCTTGCCGATCTTGCCCGCTTGGTCGAGGCCGGGGCGGGTCTTGTCGGTGTTGGCGAGCGCCTGCTCCACCTGCGGCTGCGCCATTGCACCGCCGCCATCGAAGTAATTCTTGAGCGCCGTCGCGCCGCGGCGGACGAGCCCGCCAAGCGGATCGTCGCCAAAATCGCCACGCTGGTAGAGCCCGTTCGCCGGGTCGCGCTGCGTCGGGTCGCGTTGCGCCTCCATGGGGGGCGTCGGCAGCCCGCCCTCGGTCATCGGGTCCATCCGCGACGCCTGATAGGACTTCGCGGCGTTGTCCAGTATCGACCCTTCGGCAGGGAGCGTCGTGCGCGGGCCGTAACTCGGCGGCGGTGCCGGCTCGGGCCCGCCGTTCTCGTTGAGCCCAAGCGCCTGACGAATGGCCGCAAGCGCGTTCCGCACCCGGCTCTCGTCGTTCTGTTGCTGCGGCATGCGCGGGCCGTAGCCGGCGTCCGAGTAGCGGCCGGTGTCTTCCTCGGGCGCCGCCTCGGGGTTGTAGCCTGTGCGGCCGCGGGCCGAGAAGTCCGTGTCTAGCGGCGGCTTGCGGCTCTCTTGGCCCATGGGGACTTGGTCGCCCCGGGCTTCCATCTGGTCCGGATCGCCGCCCTCCTCGGGGTCAACTTCCTCTTCTTCCCCGGCGGGCTGACGTGGCGGACCTTGCGGACGAACCGGCGGAGCGCCCTCCGCAGGGCCTTCGTCGTCATCCTCTTCAGCTTCCGGCGCGTCGTCTTCTTCCTCGTAGTCGTCATCGTCGACTTCACCCCCGTCGTCGTAACCGCGAACGACGCCGCCGCGCGCATAGCCTGCGCCTTCAGGCACCTCCGGCGCTCCGTCCGGCATGGTCTCGTTCGGAGCGTAATCCTCGCTGAAATGCTCCGGATTGTGGCTGCGGTTGTCGAGCGTGACCGACATATAGACCGGTGCCATCTGCGATGTCTCGGCGCTCGTGTCGCTCGCGACGCCGTAATTCGACGCCGTGACCGGGCCGCCGCCCGCGTAGCCCCGACGCTTGATCCGACGGTGTTTGCGCTTCATCGACGTGACCCATATCCGGTTTGCGGTCGCGATTGCGCCTGCGGCTGCTGGTTCATGCCGCCCGCTTTTCGCGCCTGCTCGATCATCTTGTAGAAGAACTCTTTGCCCTTCCACTGCGCGACGTCCTTCGGAATGACGAACTCGCCGGCGTTCAGGCGGGCGTCGACGTCGTCGACCTGCGCGCCGCGGCTTGGGGACAAATTCGTCGAGACAAAGCCGCCGCTGGTGGCCTTGCGCGGATCAGGCCCGCCCGGCGGCACCTGACCCCCGCGCGCCATCGCCATCTGCGGCATGCTGCCGGGCGATGCTTGCGGCCGCCCCGTTGCGGCCATGTACCCGGCGCGCGGTGGCAACGTCGGTTCGGCGGCGCGCTGGGTGATCCCCGGCGGAGGCGACGGCGGTGCGCGACGGACCGGCATGCGCTGCCGCCCGTAACCGGCAGGCCGCGGCGCGGGTCGTTTCCTGCGCACCGGACCGCCGCGTGCGTAGTCGCCGCCGTCGTCATAGTCGTCGCTATAGTCGTCGCTATAGTCGTAGTCGTCGCTATCGTCGTTGTAATCGTAGTTGTCGTAATCCTCTTCGTCGTAGTTCTCTTCGCCCTGATAGTCGTCGAACGTGTCGTCGTTGTTGTTGTAGTCGTCGAGCTCGTCCTGCTCGTCCTGATAGTCGTCGGCGTACAGGTCGTCGTCGTACTGGTTCCAGTCGTAGTCGTCGTTTCCGGACGACCATCCGTCGCCATAGCCATCGTCCGAATAGCGGCCGGTGTCTTCGTCGCCCGTGTCAGGCGTCCACTCGTCGCCGTAGCCTATGTCCGAATAACGATCGGTGGTTTCATCGGCGTAGTCGCTGTCGTCGCGGCCGCGCGCGGAGAAATCAGTGTCGGTGTCGGCGTACTGGTTGCTTTGCCAGCCGTCGCCATAGCCTTCGTCCGAATAGCGGCCGCTGTCCTCGTACTGGTTGCTCTGCCACGCATCGCCGTAGCCGCTGTCTGAATAGCGGCCTTCATCCGGCGACCATGTGGGGCCGTAGCCTTCGTCCGAGTAGCGGCCGCTGTCTTCCGGGTTTTCCCAGCGATCGCCGTAGCCGCTGTCTGAATAGCGGCCGGTGTCTTCCGGGTTCTGCCACTGGTCGCCATAACCGCGGTCCGAGTAGCGACCCTCGTCCAGCGGGTTGTCGTCGCCTAGAGGATTTTTTTCTTTATCGTCTTGCGGCTCGCGCGGCGGCTGTCGCTGCACGGGCGCCGATCGGCTCGGCCGTCCGCCCCTGCCGCCACTCGGCTGCCCGCCACCACCTTCGCCGCCGCCCTGCTGCCCGCCACCCTTCGGCTCTTTCTCGCCGCCGCCCTTGCCGCCGCCACCGCCCCCGCCATCGCCCGAACTGCCTTGGCTCTGGTTTTCCGACTGCGAGCGGTTGCCCAGCGGTGGGTACTTCAGCTGCATGGCGGCGTTCAGCATGCGCGCGCGCTGGTCACCGGCGCGCAAACCGAAGTCCTCGTTCTGCAGGCTGGCAGCGATCGCCTGATTGCGCATCGTGTTGCCGCGCTCTTCGGTCGCCATGCGCTGCTGGTTGCCGGCACCCGCTGCCGCCGCACCGGCCATGACACGGTTGGCGCTGTCGAGCGCGGCGTAGCGGCCCGACGACGGGTCGATGCCATAGCTCTCAAGATCGCGGATCGCGTTGAGGCGGCCTTGTTCGGCAGCCTGCATCACGCCCGCTTCCGCCATGCCCATGTCGGCGGCAATGCGCTGCGGCGACGCGTACGTCAGCGCGTCGCGCATCAAGGCATCGATGTTGCCTTGGTTCTTGTTGAACTGCTGCATGCCCCAGTTGTAGGTGTCGTCGGCATGATCGAACGCGTACTGGCTGATCTGCTGCAGCAGGGCAGATTGCGGGTAGTCTGGAATAAAGCTCTCGGATTGGCTCCAACCAGAACTGGAATTCGAACTCGCCATAAGGGGCTCCGGAAAAGCTGAACAGCGCCAGCTGGTTTGCGACGTAGCAAGAATTTATTAAGGAATACTTAATCTTCTTCCTCGGGAACGTTCGGACCGCCAAACGAGCCGGACAATCCCGTCGTCCCGGTCGGGCTCAACGCGCCTATTTTCGGTCCCACGGCGAAGGCGTTGACCGTGCCGTGCAGGCCCAAATTTATGACCCGCCAGTTGATCAGGTCTTCGGTGTGCGCGATCAGCGAAATGATCCCGCCGTCTCCGGCAGCGCCACCGCCGACGCACCATGTGTAAAAACCGTAGGCCACGCACTCGGTGATCGGCACGCCGCAATCGGTGTCGCCGAGAAGTTTGCCCGTCTCGGCGTCATTGATGAGGAGCCGGCTGTCGCCGTGCGCCCATCCCGGCTGCGACGTGTTTATCGGATGCCACGGATCAATCGTGGCGGTGAGCAATTTTCCCGCGAACGGGCCGCGCCGCACCCGCCCCGAAGTGGAATAGCCCGACGGGAGCGCCACGATCCGCGCGGCGCGATCGAGCGGCGCGCTACTCATTGGGAGCTCGCGGATGATAGTTGCCCGGCGTCCAGACCTGTCCGTCGGAACTCCTGAAGGCGTCGGTGTCGAAATTGGATATGGTCGACTTGCTGTTTATCCCGACCTCTCCGCCCCCTGAACCGTCCGGGTCTGGTTCCTGCGTGACGACAAAGTTTTCAGCGACGTGCCGGTCGTCGAAATACTGCAGTCTGGCCGGGAATTTACCGTCGAGGCTGGCCAAGGCTGCGGAGCCGGGTTGAAACTTGCCGTCGCTGCCGACAAGCACCCACACGGGCGTCGCACCGGCTTTGAGCCCTTCACGCATCCACCCGCCGCTCACGATCGAGCCAAAGCCCCGCGGCAGGTTCATGTTGTTGGACCCTTCACCGGGGTCGACATAGGTGCGAATACCTATGTCTTGGCCTTCCCAGCTTTTCCCGTCTTCGGACGTGAACAGCCACGCCCGGCCGTCACCGCCGGCGATAGAACCGTTGATATAAGACAGCACGCCCGTGCCGGCCATCCAGAAGACTTCGGGCTCCGTCTCCCATTTGACGTCGATGACGCGCTCGAAGAAGTCTTCATAAAACGGTTCAGCCATCGAGCCTCTTCACATAGCTCCAGTTGAACTCGGGGTCGGGCTGCATCTCGTTCTGGAACGTCACACGGTTGATGCGGACGACATAGGCTGCCTGCGAACGATCCATGCCGCCCGGAAGCGATTTGTCCTTGTGGAAGACAAACCCGGCCTGCACGTCCTTCTGGACCTGCGCCCACTCCGGGTACTCGGAGTAATATTTGTTGCCTTCCTTTTTGGTGTTCGGCGTGCGCGCCTCGAAGACATTGTTGACGGTCCATTGCCCGGTGAACTGCCGCAGCACGTCGCGAAGCGCGTTCACGGCAGCGAGCAAGCTGGCGAGGTCGGTCGCGACCGGGATGTTGCGCCACGGGTTGCCGCCGTGCCAGCGATGGATATCGCCGACGTCCTGATTGCGCGTGATCGAACAGGCCGGTGCTACGACCGTGGTGGGCGGCATTTCACTCTCCAGCGCTGCTGTCGGAGAGAGGCTCGCCCTCTCCCTTCTCGCCGTAGTCCCAAATCAGATACGTTTTCCACGCCTTGTCGTACCAGACCATGCGGACGATCCGTTCGGTGACGACATAGGTGTTTCGATCCCGTTCGCCGCTATCGGTGATGCCGTAATATTTGAACTTTTTCTTTACGCGCTTGCTCTTCTGTTCGACCCAGCGCGCGGTTTTGTTCTTGAACTTGTCCTTGCCGACGTTCTCTTTGCCCTGCTTGCCGGGGTGGACGTTGTTGCGGACCGGGTTGTTGATGATGTTCAACATGATCTGGCGCAAGCGGTTCGCCAGCGCGATCGCACTCGACAGGTCGACCGCATGGCCGATCGGCGCCTGTATCTTGTCCTTGCGGTGATACTTGTACGGGTTGTCCGGCCCAACAGGACTGTCCTTGCTGATCGGGCAAGTCGGAGCGACAGAGCTAAAATAAAGCGGCATGGCTCAGTCACCGTACTTCAAGCGATACGCAGTGTTCTGGTTAAAAAAGACGATCTCGGACAGCGTCTTGATCTCGATGAACTGGTTCTGGTCCAGCGGGTTGCGCAGTTTTTGGGTTTTGTAGACGCGCTGCTCCTCGATCCAGTCTGCAGCGGCGTAATGCGGGTTGTTGTCTTGCCCCTTCTCGGTCCGGTCCGGAGGATTGCTCTGCCGGATATTGTTCACCTGCGGGCCGCGGTTGAGGATGTCCCTGATGATCTTCGCCATCTCGTTGAGCGCGCGAAGAGCCGACCGCAAGTCGGTCGCGCGCGGAACGTTCGCGAGCGGATCAGGCTCACGGCCCTGATAGCGGCTTATGTTGTTCTGCTGGCTGTGGCTGATGTAGCAGTTCGGCGCAACGGTGTAGGTCGGCATGGCTATACCTGTGCGAGTTCTTTTACCGTGGTTGCGACCTGCATGTTGGAGACGTCGACCCGCCCCTCGATCTCAAACTGCCACCTTTCCCCCTTGATACCAGAGAAAATCCGCAGGAGCTCGCCCGTTCTGCGAATTTCACGCGTGCACCAGAGTTCATCGTCGACGTAGACGCGGACGATGCCGTACTGGTTCGCGCCCAGAACCAGCTGCGGGTACGTTTCGTCGCGAGCGATTTGCGCCGGCGTGGTATCGAGCGGGCTGAACCAGACCTTGATGGCTTCGAAGTTGCGCTTGGCCGACTGCTGGTAGATTTTGGACCGCCACTTGTAAGAAACGATTTCCGGGTTCTGGTCGGAAAAGTCGTAATAATAGACAGCCCCGTTCTGCACCAAGAGCCCGACGCCGGTCCACGGATCGACCTGCAGGTTGGCGATGTTGAAGCCGTTCGGGCTCGTCATGAGGTTGAGCCCGAGCCGGTGCCCGCCCGCCTGCGGCCAGATGGTGAACGACGTCTTGTCTTCAGACGACAGTTCGAGCGTGAACCCGCGCTGAATGGCGCCCCCCGGTTCGTCCGAGCCGAACGCGAAGTATGCCGTCGCCAGCTTGATCGCGCGCACGTCACCTTGCGGCACGTACTTTTTCCACTGCTCGCGCGTGATCCATCCTTCGGTCACGTTGAGGCCGGCACCGGACTGACTGATCTGGATCAATCCGTTCTCGCTGACGTAGAGCACCGCGGTGTCGGTCGCGACGATCGAGCCGCGATGAATGCACGGCTCCGTCAGGTTGATCTTGGTGATCGACATGGACGCCGGGTTGACGCCGCTCACGAGGTACGGCGTGCCCTTCGTGCAGACGACGATCGACTGGCCGGCAACGCCAATGCCGACGATGGGGAATTCCGTGGTGAGCACGTAGCCCGGCGGCCATGCATGTGGCCGGTACGCTTCCGAGAACCAGACTTCGTTTTCCCGGAAGCCGACCGCGACGCCGTTGGGGAAGTCGACGATGGCCTGCAGGTCTTCCGGTGGAGGAAACCAGTAAAGCGACAGCAGTTGCGAGTTCAGCGCGACGACGTCGTCTTCGGACTGATCGACGTAGACGCCTTGCGCGACCGGAACTTCCGCGACGAGAAAATAGGTGCCGACGCCGGCCTGACTGGTGACGGTGCGGTAAATGCGCGTCTTCGTGATGTTGCGCTTGGCGCCGACACCGCCGAGATTTTCGGCTTCCGGCTGGAAGAGCGTGATCGTCCACGTCGCGTTCGACCAGCCATTGACGATGACCGGTTCGGATGGCGGCCCCTCTTCGTCGTATTCCGTCACCCACGTATAAACATAGCCGCGGGCTTCGAACACGGACGCGCCGACAAGGTTGGCCCAGATACGCAGCGTCGTGTCGTGCGCCAGATCGACCGGGTTGATGCTCTCCGGGGCGCCGTTGGTGAAGGTCGTGACGACCGATCGCGTGAGGGTGGTGTTGTCCGCGGTCTCAAGCGTGAAGGCTTTGTCGGACATGACCGCGATCCAGTATGTCACGTTCGCGGTAACGGACACGCTGTTCTCGAACGGCAGGGTCTGCGTGACCTGCGACAGGTCGCAGATGATCGGGTTCGTTTGCGAAATGAGCTCGAACGGGTGCCCGTTCAAATCGCTGTACACCGCGCCGATCATCGTGATCACGGTGTTGTCGACCGCTGCCGGGTTACAGGCGATGCTCTGCAGCAACAGCGATCCGGTCGACACCATGGGCACGAACGTGATGTAGTTGCCGCCGACGTACTTCGAGCCGATGGCGTTTTCAGACACGTTCGGGAAACCGGCAGAGGTCGTGTCGCCGCCGCCTTCCACCATCACGCCGGGCGTGCATCCGGACTGCGGCACGCCGAGCCACCATGGCTCCAGCCCGTCGGCGTTGCGCTGGTAAGTCGTGTAGCGCGGACTGCGCGACGGACTGCCGAAGTAATAGCGCTGGTAGATGTCCTGCACGACGGGCGAGTGCATCACCGTGGTGTCCGGATCAGCGAACTCCAGCTGGAAGCAATCGTCCGCCAGAATGTTGGTGTTCTTGGTGTCTTTATTCGGAATTCGGTACGTGAATTTGGAAGTAACGTCTCGAAGTTGGCGCAAGACTTTAGGCTTCCGCCACCCGGTCAACGTGCCCGAGTAAAGGTACGCGTTGAGCGAGTAGGCGGCTTGGCCTTCCGGCAGCAGGCTTTCGTCCCACGCAGGGAGCATGCCGCCGAACTTGTCCAACTTCAAAGACGTCATCGGATAGTCGCCTTCGACACCGTGAATACTTCGTTCATGCCGGGGTTAGAGACATAGACCGGCGTAGTGGTGGGTAGGGTTTTTGGCCCCAGCTTATTTTTTCCCCCCATCCGTCTCGTCGACGGTTGCAGCATTTCCTCGGAGGGCGCGGGCGGCTCTGTCCATCTCCTCGTGCCGCTTGACGGTCTTGGCGCCGGCCTGCTGTTCGAGCTCAAGCCGCTTCTTCTGGCGCTCGCTCAACGGCGGCATCTCCACTGCCGGTTTCTGTTCGGCTTCCGCGCGCATCGCGCGGATACGATCGAGCAGCTGGTCGCGCGTCTCGCCATCGACCACCGGGCCCTTGAAGTCTGCGATCTCCTGCTCTTCGGCCTTCGTCTTGGCTTCGGCCGCCATGGCCGCGCGGCGTTCCTCGTTGTGGACTTCGCTGTCGGTCTTCTGGTCGTTCTTCTGGTCGTCGGTCTTTTTAGCGGCCATCGTGGTGCTCCTATGGTGCTACGCAGTTGAAGATGATCGTGTCGTTTTTGATGTTGCCGAGCTTGTCGGTCATCGTGAGCAAGAGCTTTGTCTTCTCGTTGGCTTCACCGCCAGAGATATAAAAGACAATCTCGTCGCCGAGAACCTCCACATTGCCGATCGTAAAAATATCGTTGTCCGCGACAACGTCGATCTGGTCGATTTTCGACGTGTTCGCCAGCCAGTGCGCGTAACTGACGATCCAGCGCTTGGTGTCGCCGGCGGTGTGGGTCCTGCTCCCGATCAGCATTTTGTCCTCGATCTCGATAAGCCGTATTTCAACAGGGACTTCGATTTCCCGGTCTTCGCCCGGGATCAGCAGACACCGATCTTCCTCCGGGATTACAAAATCGCTCACAGGAGCGCCCCGCAGAACAGCGTGATGAAGTTGACCGCGCCGATGGTCGCCCCCACACCCGTCGTTTGCGCGTTCACGAAGCACTCATAGTAGTCAGTGCCGTTCGCCTGATCGACCACGCTAACCTGCGCGTTCGACGCGTCGGACGGCGTCTGCGCGCCGTTTTGCGCGATGCAGGTACCGTTCTTGAAGATTTTTACAGCCGGCGTCGTGTTGTTCTTGATGTTCGCAGTGAACAAAACGCCCGCGCAGAGAAAGACGACACCCGCCTGCGGCGTCCACCGGTAGTTGGTGTTGTCGTATTTGTTGTTGATGTCGAAAACCTCGCTGTCGAAACGGCAGCGGGTGTCGACGTTGTTGGCGATGGCGGTCTGGTTGACCGACATTTTGACCCGGAAGCTGTCTTTCAACGCATTCCCGGACTGGCCAGTCGGCCCCACAGCGCCCGTCGGACCGGTCGCCGCAGCGCCCGTAGCGCCTGTCACGCCAGTAGCGCCTGTCACGCCGGTTGGACCCGTCGGGCCTGTGCTGCCGGTTGGGCCCGTCGAGCCCGCGGCGCCAGCCGTGCCGGCCGTGCCGGTCGGACCCGTCGCGCCGGTTGGACCGGTCGGGCCTGTGTTGCCGGTGACGCCCGTTGGTCCCGTCGAGGCGATGCCGGCAGGGCCAGTCGCGCCGAAGCCGATCGGACCGGTGACGCCCGTAGGACCGGTCGGTCCGTCTTCGCCGTTGTAGCCGTCAGCGCCGGTGGCGCCGGCCGGACCTGTCGGTCCCGTCGTGCCTGTCGGGCCCGTGTCGCCGACCCCCGGGCCGGTCGGACCGGTCGCGCCGGTTGACGACGCCGTGCCCGGTGCACCGGTCAAACCGGTCGGGCCGGTGGCGCCCGTGGGGCCAACGATCGACGCGCCCTGCGGGCCCGTGTTGCCGGTCACGCCGGTCGGCCCGGTCGGTCCGTCGATGCCGAGCGGGCCGGTCGCGCCGGTCGGCCCCGTGCCAAGCGGACCCGTGGGGCCTTGCGCGCCAGCGAGGCCGCCCGCGCCAGTCGGTCCTGTCACGCCTTGCGGACCGGTCGGCCCCGTGCCGAGCGGGCCGGTGTTGCCCGTTGGTCCCGTCGAGCCCGTGTTGCCGGTCGGCCCCGTGCCAAGCGGACCGGTCGAGCCCGTGTTGCCGGTTGCGCCGGTGGCGCCTCCGCTTCCAGTTGCGCCCGTGGGGCCCGTCCTGCCCGTGGGGCCAGTCGCTGCAGCGCCGGCAGGGCCCGTCGCACCTGTTGCGGCCGCGGCGCCCGGACTGCCGGTCGGACCCGTCGAGCCCGCGGGGCCAGTCGCGCCCGTGGTCGACGCTTCTCCCGGTGCACCGGTCGGACCGATAGGGCCGAACGAGCCTTGCGCGCCGGTCGGGCCCGTGTCGCCCGCCGCTCCGGTCGGTCCGCCGGCGGGGCCTGTGGGGCCCCCCGGGCCGGTCGGTCCGGCCGAACCGGTGGGGCCGTTCGTGACCACGACGGGTCGAGCGGCCACGGGCGCGGCGGGGATCGAGGACGACATCAGAGCTCCATCATCAGATACGTGACGTCTCGAACGGCAGCGCCAACACCGCTCGAAGATTTCACCGAGAGATTGATCCAGTACGACTGGAAGAACGGGTAGACGTCGGTCGCCTCCGGCGTGAGCTCCACGGTACCGAGCAAAGCAAAAGGAATGGTTAAGCCCGGGGCGGAAACTTCCAGCGGAAGGCTGACCTCAGTGCCGTACGCGGGATCGCCGCGGCTGGGGTAGTCGTCCGTGGCGGCGTTCGCCACCCGGATGGTCACGATGGTGCCGCCGTTGTCCGTGTTCAGCGCGGTGCCCGTGACGATGAACAGCATGCGTCCGGACGTCTGCGGGATGAAACTCGCCGCCTGCCCGAGCATGCGTTCGATCGTGTCGACGCCGGTGATGAAGTCTTGGTTGATCGGGTCTTTGTAAATATTGAAGCGCTGGTTGTCAGGATAATAGTCCAAGAACCCTGACGGACCCGTCGGGCCGGTGGGGCCCGTAGACCCGGCACTGCCGGGCGGACCCGTCGGCCCCGTGGGGCCGGTGAGTGCAGCGTCAGCGCCGGCAGGGCCGGTCGGACCGATCGCGCCGGTCGGACCGGTGACGCCGGTCGCACCGGTTGGACCGGTGACATCGGCGCCGGTCGGGCCCGTCGGACCCGTCAAGCCGCCGTTCGGGCCGGTCGGACCGCCGAGCACGACGGTCGGCACGGTCATGATCTGCGCGCGGACTACTTTTTGGATGGTCACACCGGCACCTCGAAGATCGTCGCGGTGATGTTGGTAAGCGATCCGCCGTTCGGGTCAAAGCTGCTCGTGCCGGAAATGCCCGCCAAATCGAACCAGCGGTCTCCCAGCGTCGTGGTGGTGTTGATGCGTTGCATGAACGAACAGAACACCGGAATTTTTTTGTTGGTCCCGTCTGGAAACAGGATCGACGTGTACGACGCGTTCACGGAATTGTTCGGGTAGCCGCCGAACACGCCCGGTGCCGGCCCCGGGCCGCTGCCAGTGATGATGCCGCACTTGAACAGTTTGTTCACGGTGTCGGTGAACTGCGCGGTGAAAAACGCGAACAGATAGCTGCCGTTTTCTCCGCCTTTTACTTCGTACCGGAAATTGCAGCCCGCGCTCACACTGAGCGGCGTGAAGCCGCTGTAGCCGCTGATGTTCTCGCCATAGGCGAAATAGCTGTCGTCCGGAACAAGTAAAAATCGTCCTTTCGAGCCCCGCGGGCCTTGTGCGCCGAACGCAGACGCAGGCCCGAGCTTTCCAGTCGCACCCATCAACGCCGCGTAGACACCAGCCATGCCGGCCAAGCCTGTCGCACCGTGCCGCCCGATCGCGCCCATGGGCCCGTCGGGGCCGAGCAACCCCAGCGCGGCAGGGCCAGTCGGTCCCTGTCGGCCGATCGCAGGGCCTTCCGGACCGCTGACGATGCGAACGAGTTCAGCGCGCATCAACGAAGCCCTATGATCGGATAGCCGTTGGTGAACGAAAACGTCGCCGCTGAATTCGCCGTGTAGTCGTCGTTGCCCGTGAGATCGGGGAAATCACCTTCGTCGAAGGTGGCGTCGTAGGTGAGATTGTGCAGCAGCCTTTCCCAGCCGCTCGACGTGCAGCGGAGACCGAGTGTCTGAATTGCGTAGCTTCCCGGAAACGATTTGAATTGAAGGTCCGTGCCGCACCAGATTGCGAGATAGTAAGGCTTCGGCGAGAGCGCAGCGCTGATCGTGACCGTCATCAGGTCCATGACCGGCACGAGGTTGCCGCTGTCCACGACGGGGACCGTCGGGTGCATTTCTTCGTCGCAGTCATAAATTCCTAGCCGAAATCTCGCCGCAGGATCAGCCTGATACGACTGGATGGCGAGCTTCGTGTAGACGCGCCCGTACGGAATAAAGACAGGAATGAGGGTGATCACATCCGGCGACACGATGGTCGTGCCGAGCGGGATGTTCGGCCCAGTCGGCATGACCAGATACGTGTTCGCGTCGGCGTAGAGCGGCACGCCGATGCCGGCGATGTTGCCCGCACCGAGCGGACCGACTGGTCCGGCCGGACCCGTTGGTCCTGTCGCGGGACCGTCTATGCCTGTCGCGCCGACAACACCCGTTGGCCCCGTCGGACCGGTGTAGCCGATCGCACCTTGCTCGCCGGTCGGGCCTATCGGGCCGGCGCCGAACGGGCCTGTCTGTCCGGTTGCTCCCGTCGGACCGGTGGCGCCGTCTTCTCCTGCAGGGCCGGTCCCCATCGGGCCGGTCGGTCCGGTGTACCCCGTCGGCCCCGTGAGAGACACATCGCCTTGCGCGCCGGTTGGGCCCGTCGGACCGAAGCCGGGCCCGGTGGGGCCGCCGACGACCCGAACCGGCTTCGCATAGATGATGGTTGGCCCGTCTGTCATCGGATACCGATCAGGAAATTGGAATTGCTGTCGACGAGGGTCTTACCAGTAAGGTCCGGCAGGGGAGAACTAAAACTTGCACCGCCGGTGTAGTTGCGCGCGACGATGTTCGTCGACCACTGTTCGGCAGTTGCTGGCGGGTAGCGTTTCCAGCCCAGCACCGGAAGGATTTGCGCGCTGTTGAGGGCGCGGAAATTGTGACCGAACTCGACTTCCAGCGCCAGATAGTACGGCTTTGCGGCCAACGCGACGCTCATCACCGCGCTCATGCGCCCCGCGCCGATCGGCGTCATCGCGCCGCTGTCAAACGCAACCGTCGTCGGCTGCATGTTTTCGTCGCAGTTGTAAATTCCCATGCGCATGCGTACCGACGGCAGGCGCGCACTCTGGCTCTCGCATACGATCTGCGTATAGGTGCGCGCGAACGGCACGAACACGGGCGAGAGCGCGATCGCTCCGCTCGCCAAGGCGCCGTACCCCCACGAAGAACTGCCCGCTATGGGCGTCATCGGCGAAACCAAGAACGCTTCGCTGTCGCCGAAGAACGGCACGATCGTCCCGCCGACATTGCCCGTCCCCGTGAGCCCGGTCGTACCGGTTATCCCTCGCGGCCCTCCGCCTCTGCCCTGCGCACCCGTGCGGCCCATCGGACCTGTATTGCCCGTGGGGCCGTCCAGCCCTTGGTCGCCGGCGTAACCTGTGGGGCCGAGCGTGTCGCTGTTGCCGCGAGGCCCTGTTGCTCCGCGCGGACCGGTCACACCGGTTGCCTTCGAAGCACCGGTCGGGCCCGTCGCGCCCATCTCGCCTTGCACGCCAGTCACGCCGGTCGGACCAGTCGGCGCGCGTGCGCCAGTCGGACCAGTCGATCCGGTTATATTAGACACGGGGCCGGTGGCCCCCGTGATCGCTATCGACGGAAGTTGGTAGACACGCGCAGGATCATCGCGCGTGATCGTCATGCGGGCAGCCAGTCGTCATGGTTGATCCAGCCCGTGGTGCCGTCGCAATCGAGGTAGAGCTCCCATGCGCCGTCATCGGTCGCCGTCGACGTTACGCCGACCAGCTGCTCCCACGTTCCTGTGCTCGCGCTGCCGGTGGCGAGAACAACATCGGAGTTTTGCCCCATCGCGGAATTCGCACGCTGCATGAGGCGAATTTGGTTTCCGTTGTACGCCGCGCCGTCGCCGGCAGCGGACTTGCGCACGTACACCGACACGGATGCCGACGCGCCGCTGTTGCAAGCTACGAGGAAGCCACGGTGCTTGGCTGCGCTTTTCAATTTGTTGGACGCACTGCTTGGCGTCATGCGCGCAGACGGTGACGCCGTCTTGTAAATCGTGCTGTCCGTCTTGATCTGTCCGTACTTCAGGTCGGTGCGATGATCTCCCGCGGTCTTGTTGTATTTCTGATGCGTGAAGAAGCCGTCTTCAGTCCAGTCGGCCTTAACGCTGCCGCCAAAGACGGTAGTCGGAAAACGACAGTTGTTTGCAAAGCCCTCTACTTGGGCGTACTGGCTCGCAGAAGCTATGCTGAAACCAGCAATCGAAGGAGGGGCATAAATACCCGTGCCGGGGTTCATGTCCACGTCAATGAATTCAAATCTCTGGAGAGCCCCATACTGCGAATATATCGCGTAGGTTGGAGTGTACGTGGTATCGCCGCACAGTATTCCCGTGGATATGTTCAGAGCATCCACGTAGGCGTAAATGCAGGGGGACGCCGTTCCAAAGATCGTTAGGTTCGTAAATTTTACGCTTGCAGTATTGATGCCCGCGCTGAATTGAATTCCGTACCCGTTGTGTCTCCAGATGGTCAGGCCATCGATGATACCGTTCAGTCCGGTCGCCTGAAAAAGAGAACCGGGACCGCCACCAGAATGCGTAAGGTTATTCTGGAACGTTCCAATATTGTAAAGAGATATAGTCGCCTGACTGATATTAAATCCTGAACTCGTGCTGGAACCACTCCCGACGGAAGTGTTGTTGGTGATGGTTCCTACCAATCCATCAGTAAAGCTAAAGCCGCTGCCGGTGCTGTAGCCTCCTGCGAGCATGTTTACGTTGTTGTCGAATGTATAATCGGCGTTAGTGACTTGGCCGACCAACGCGAACGGACCAGAATTCCATCCCATGCAATAGCTGATATTGGCGTTAACGGTGGTTACACCCGCGTCTATGTAGACAGTGTTGCTCTCGCCATCGTGGATGGAGCAATAGGACATCGTTTTCGCGTTGGCTAGCGTAGCCTCTCCGTCGAATTCTACGCCTCTCTTGTTGTTCGTGCTGGCAGAACCGCCCAAGAAGTAAAATTCCGCCCACGATGCGTTGAACGTAGCGCGCGAGTTGGCGTACACGTACGCCATGTTCGACGATGACGTCGAACATATCTTCACGTTCCGGGTGAGCAGAATGACTTCGGCCTGTATGGGCGAGCTACCGCTATGCGTGAAGGTCGGATACAGCACTGTCGTAAACGAGGAAACGCCCGCGTCGGCAGAAATAAGGAACAGTTCACATTCAGTGTTCGTCATAGACGTAGACGCAACGGCAACCAGATCGCCCGACTTCCATCCCGTGTCTTGGCTGATATTCCAAGTGGTCGTGGCAGGGATCGAGGAAGCGACGATCAACGCTACGTGGCTGTAAATGAAGCACTGCGTGGTGTCGCCAGCGTAGGACGTGGTACCGGCAGCGGAGCAGGCTAGGAAACCAATACCCGGAGTGGTTACCGTGCTGCTGGAGATGCTGCCGCTGATCTTGATGACATATCCGGTGCCATAGGCCGCGATGCTCGCCGATGGAGAGCCACCCGTGCCGAAGGCAGTTGGCGTGCCAATGGTGCCAGCCTGAAGGTCCACGTCGACGTAGACGCCGGTCGTGTGGCTGCCCACGGCAACCGCGTTGCCAAGCTGCACGCGCACGTAACGATTGCGCGTTCCGCTGCCTCGATTGAGCACAATCTGCCCGGACAGAACGGTGTTTCCTGTGATGCTCGCACCGGAAGTTCCGTATCCATACCCGTGATTGCCATTGGTGGTGTTATCAGTATACGCGCCATTGATGATCGAACCTTCCGGTCCAAGCGCGCTGGGGACGGAGAGGACCGAACCGTTGGTCGAGCTAGTGGTGGTCCAGATGCTCGCGCATGTAACGTCCGCCGTGAGCAGCGCCTTGACGATGTTCTTTCCGCTCGTGCGGGAAAGGCCCTTTATGTTGACTACACCGCCGAGAATATTAAGTCCAAAATCGTTATCCGCAGACACGGGCTGCATCTTTAACGCGGCAGTGCTGTCGCGCGGTATCTCCGCGCCGTTCGAACCCATGTTCAACGTGCCGCCCTCGTAGACGTACACGTCCCCGGCCACTTGGAGCAGGTAATTCGTCGCAGCCGTTGTTCCGTAAGTCAGCGTGCCCCATTGGCCAACCGCGACAAGTCCGCCGTAGACGGTCGTGGAGTTCACGCTGCCGCTGCCGTAGACGGTTGCCGCAGTGCTGTCCATCGTGACTGCGCGAGCGTTATGCGTGCCCGCTCCGGTCAACTCTCCGACGATAATCAAGTTGTCAGCCGCCGCAGCAGTTGCGGCGGTGGTCGTACGCAGCGCACGGGTCCAGTCGTTGGTGGTGCCGGAATTACGACTAAGGACGACAGTAGCCGAGCCGGTACCGGCCACGGTCGTAAGAACAATGGTCCAGTTCGAACCACCGTCTCCGGTGGCCGTGCTTGTAAATTTAAAGACAACAGGTATAGGCGTCGCAAAAGACGGCGCGGGTAAATCGGACTTATTAACGGTCACGGTTGCCTGCGAAACACCGCCCTTCTGCAAATCGACCTTGAACGTTCCGGTACCGGCGGTGCCGTTGCAGTAAAGAAACAGCAATATTCCGTCGATCACCTTGGCGTTTGTCACCGTGAAGGTAGGCGACGTTAGCGTCGTCGCGTTGGCCATCGTGACGTTGTTCGCCCGGATCATCGCCAACGCAGACGCGCCGGTCTCCGTCGCGGCAAACGTAGACGCGCCCGTAAGATTGCCGTCAGCGTTGGCGATCAGTGTGGCCATCAACCAGCCTTAAGCACGGGGCATGGAAGCCCGTTGAACCAATACTTCGTCGTCCCTGCGTCACGCGCGCCGATCTTGGTGCCCGGCAGGGGGAGACCGTTGAACCAGTAGCGCATGCTGTTGATCGTCACCGTCGTCGTGATGACCCAGAAAAATGGCTGGCTGTACGGCTGCATCGACTAACTAAGCCCCGTTCCGGAAAGCATCCATGCTGTCGAAGTGACCTTGATCGCAGTCGCGAGACCATACTGCGCGAGCGCGCGCGTGCCGGTTGACCCCGTGCCGGCGAGGTACAGCGTGTCGGAAGTGATCGCGATGTTGATGCTGTTGGCGCTCAAGTTCGAGAACGAGATCACCGTGCCGATCGTGTACGCGACGTTGGCGTTGCTATCGATCGTGAACGTGCGCGTGTTTGCATCCGACGCCGGATGGTGGATGTGCTTGCCGGCATCGGAGAGCACCGTGGTGTAGTCGGCGCTCTTCGAGTTCTGCGGCACGACGCCGTCGACCGCGCCGGTCGGACCGGTTGGACCCGTGTTGCCAGTCGGACCTGTGGCGCCTGTCGGCCCCGTGTTGCCAGTCGGTCCTGTCGGGCCCGTGCCGAGCGGGCCGGTCCAGCCGGTCACGCCCGTCGGACCGGTGTCGCCGGTCGGGCCGGTCCAGCCGGTCGGACCAGTGTTGCCCGTCGGGCCGGTGTCGCCGGTCGGTCCGGTGGCGCCGGTGTTCACCGCGGTGCCGGGGATACCGGTCGGTCCCGTCGGACCAGTGTTGCCCGTCGGTCCCGTGCCGCCGAGAAAACCGTCGGCACCGGTCGGTCCGGTGGCGCCGGTGTTCACCGCCGTGCCGGGAATTCCTTGCGCGCCGGTGTCGCCGGTCGGGCCCGTGCTGCCGGTCGGGCCCGTGCTGCCGGTCGGACCAGTCGGTCCCGTGCCGAGCGGACCAGTGTCGCCGGTCGGACCGGTGTTGCCCGTTGGCCCCGTGCCGAGCGGACCGGTCCAGCCGGTCGGACCTGTCGGTCCCGTGTTGCCGGTCGAGCCCGTCGGACCGGTGTTGCCGGTCGAGCCCGTCGGTCCCGTGCGTCCTGTCGGGCCCGTGACACCGGTGGGGCCCGTCGCGCCGGTGTTCGCAGCGGCGCCGGCGACACCAGTCGGACCCGTCTGTCCGACACGGCCGGTCGGCCCGGTCGCACCAGTGGCAGCAGCCGCACCGGCCACGCCCTGAATGCCCTGTTGTCCCGTCGGGCCGGTTGGTCCGGTGGTGCCGAGTGAACCGGTCGGGCCGGTGAACGATCGGCCTGTCGGACCGGTCCACCCGGTTATGCCGACGGAGCCCGGCGGGCCGGTCATGCCGGTCGGGCCGGTGACGCCTACGGCGCCGGGACCGGTCGGCCCCGTGTTGCCGGTGGCACCGGTGGAGGCATGGCCGGTCGGGCCGGTCGAGTTAGGCCCTGTCGGGCCCGTCGCCCCCGTCGGGCCAACCGCCGGCACGTTGACGGCGTTCGCGACAACGATGGGCCTCGTGACGATCGGCGCGGGGTCGTTGCGGATGACCGGCATTGCGCCCCCTCATGGATAGGTGACGCCCTGCACGACTTCCAGAATGCCATGCATGAGCGGGACGCGAACGCTGTTCGCGTCGATCATCACGAGGTCGTAAACGTAGACCCCCGGGTCGAGCGCGGTGCGCAAGCTGGCGGCGTCGACGTCGAAGTGGATGACCCGCTGGATGTTGTCGTCTGTAATGATGCGACCGTTTCCGGTCGTTAAAGACAGAAGCGGCGCGCTGTCGTAGGCGTTGCGGCGAACGTGGAGCTCGAACGTGCAGCCGGTGAGCTCCCACGTCGTGTCGTCGAGATCGCCGAACTGGAAGGCGTCCGACCACGACCCGTTGTTGTCGACCGCAAGGTCGACCCGCGCGGACGTCGGGCTGTGGTTGTCGCCGCAAATATCGGTCATCGCTGCGTCGTCGGGTGAACGTTGAACGTGCTCACTCCGCCCTTCTGACTTCTGGTCCGGAATGTCTGCGGGAAGGCCCACGCCTGCGCGCCGACGGTGTTGGCTTTGGTGGCGGCGACGCGTGCGTGCGCGCAACGATCGCGGAATTTCAGGAGATGGTAGTTCGCCATCTGCGTGTTGCTGTAGCTCTGCCCCGGCATCAGCATCATGCTGCCGATCAGGCCGTGCTGGATGCCGACGCCATGGGTCGGCAGCACCCAGTCCGGGATGTAGGGCGGGTAGCAGCACAGCGGATCGTTGACGGTTTTGACCACCGTCGCCTGCATCATTTGTGCCTGCGTGTATGGAAACTGAAACCGCACGGAGCCGACGTCCGGCATGATCGCCGCCTGCACGGTGCCGTACTGGTCGACCACATGGAGAAGCCGCAGGACGCGCCCTTGCGCGGGATAGAGCTTGTAGTCCTGCGCTTCCGGGACGACCTGAACCGGCAGCGTCTCGGTCCAGCAATTGGAGAGATCGAAAAACTGTTCGAGCGTCTCATAAAGCTGCACGCGCAGTTGCGCTTTCGAGACACCAGACAGATGCGCTTGAGCTTGCCCGAAAAGTTTCCGCCAGTAGTTGTCGCTCTTTTTCGCGGTCATCGACGTTCCTTACGGCCTTGCGGCGGCGAGCCGCCCTGCACGGGGCCAATGCCATGGCCGATGAGCCCGGTGGTAAACATTCCCAAAAAAGACGACGCGCGGCTGTCTTGAACATCTTCTTGATCGCGTTCAAGCGCGTGCGCGCAGAGCCCGTGCAGGACAGCGAGCCGGAATTGCGGCTCGATATCGACTGGCGTGTCGTCGACTTCCTCAAACGATTGGACCTGCCCGTCGAAATTATTCCAGACGAACAGGTCCGGACGCAGGCGGGAAGTTTCGAGCATCGTGATGTTGAGCGCCACCAGCATGGACGGATCGTCGTAGCGGTAAGGCGCGATGGTGTCCTGAAGCAGCGTGCGCGCGTCGGCGACGTAGTCCGACACCTTGCGCAGCGTGGGCTGGTCTTCGTCGGTGAAATTGCCGTGGTATGAGGGGGTAACAGCCATTACGCGCTCCGATCGCGGCCGAAGCGTACGGACCAAAACTTAAGAAAGGCTTAACCTACGCAGCGAGGCTCTCAACGCCGTTTGCACAGCGTTGAGAGATGTCGCGAAGGTCGTTCAGCCGGTGGCGCCGGACGTACCGGTGCCGAGCGCCAAGAGATTGCCGAGCGCGCCGCCGGTCGCGTAATACTGACTGATGGCGGAGCCGCTCGCGTGAGCCGCCGTGTAGAGTTGCCCCCACACACCGGCGGTCGCGTTGTACTGGTTGAGCGCGGTTGCGTTCAACCCGAACTCGTTGGCCAACGCCTTGGCGACGCCGCCAGCTGCGTACTGGTCGAGAGTTGGGTTTACGGCCATGGACTATTAGTCCCCGTTCGCCACGATGGCCTGCACCAGCGCGCTGCTGTCCACGATCTGGTAACCGTAGACCTGCAGGCCGCGCAGGATTTGGCCAAACGTGAGTTCGGACCGCAGCGTCTCCACCTTGCTGATCTGCGAGGCGAAGGTGAGCCCGTGGGCGTGCCCCGCGTAGATCGGCTGTTCGCCGGACGAGAGGTTGGTGCTGTCCGTCGAGTTCGTCGGCAGCAGGTTGGAGATGTAGAGCGTGAACCGGTCGATCATGCCGAGCCGGCCGTTGCGCAGCATCGACACGCTGTCGCCCGACAGATACGCCTGACGGAGCTCCGACTGCTTGATCATGCGGCCTGCCCAAGCAGGCATCACGATCCAGCGGCCTTCTTCCGGGATGTTCTGTTCGTCGAGGCACTGACCCATGCGCAGGATCAGGTCGATCAGGTTGACGTCGCCGCCCGAGGCGCCCGAGCCGACGATCGACACCGGGGTGCCCTTGACGCCGAGGTTCAGGTTGCCCGAGAGGACGCCGGCGGTTGCGCCGCGGTTGGTCGAGGCGGCGCCGCCGATGATGCTGCCGAGCACGTCACGATCGACGGTGATCTTCAGCTGCTGCGCGGCGTCATCCGACCACATCGACAGGACGTTGAGGTCGGACTGAACTTCCATCACGTCGTCGAGGATCAGCGAGAAATACTTGCCGATGCCGATGTAGAGCTCAACGGAGCCGCCCGACGGACGATCGAGACCGAGCAGACCGTCGGCCTTGTAGTCGCGGATGGTGATGGTGGGCTTGGTCCGGATTTTCACCCGGTCGCCCATGTTCTGGATTTCGCCTTCGTAGTCGGTGTTCGAGATCGCCGCGAGAACGGTCGATGCGTAGAACTTTTCGACCAGCTTGGCCGACCAGATTTCCGGGATGAAGCCCGTCGACTGGAGGGTGTTCGCGGTCGAGCCGGCCGGGGTCAGCGGCGGCAGAGAGCCCGACGTTGCGCCGGGAAAACCCGAGGAAGGAATGGTCATGCGTAGCCCCAAGGTGTGGGGCTACACGAGCGTGACGCGGCAGCCCCGGTTGTTAGCGGATGCGCCCTTCGCGACCTGCAGCGATGATGTCCACTTCGAGGCGGGCCCATTCGGCCTCACGGCCAACGTAGGCTCCTCTACGTTTGTGCTCATACAGCGATGCGATCTGGGGGCGGGTGTAAATGGGCTTGTCGGGCTGGATGTGGCTATCGCCGCCACCAGCTGGGACGCCCTTACCCGGTGCCGCCAAGGAAGCCAGTGGGACTGCCGGGGCTCTCGGTGGCTCTGGTCGAGCGACGGGAGCGGGCGGCGTGGCTGCGATGTGGCCCGTAGCTGCTTCCTCATTGAGGAAGCTCTTGAAGAACGAGATGACACGGGGGGCAGAGCCGGCCGCGATAGCTTCGTCCAACAGTCGTTGTCTAACACGTCCGGAGAGAAGGTCAATACCCATCAGCCAGCGATGCCAGCGAGGATCGTTGTCGATCTCTCTAAAATTTGGAACTGCCACTTCGATCGCCATGTCCATGGCGACTTTGCTTTGGTTCGCGAGACGACGACGCAGTTCGGCGTTCTGTTCTTCGAGCGACTGCACCACCGGTGCGACGACCTGCTGCGCGGCGCGCTGCGCGACGTCGAGTAATTCCGGACCGAAAGCCTCTTCGTCTTTCGGCGTCAAAAACTGCTTCGGCGCCGGCGGGGCTTCGCGTCGCGGCTTCGGCTGGCGCTGTGCGCGCTGGTGCTGCGCCACCTCGCGGTAATAGTCCTCCTGCAGCTGCCCGAGGTCTTGCCGCGTGGCGTGCAAACGACCTTCGGCGGTGAGCGCGCGCTCCTTCCAGTTCACGTCTTCCGCCGGCGGTGCTGCAGGCGGTTCGGTAGGAGCCGCCGCAGGCGCAGCAGGTGCTGCGGGCTCTGCTACTGCCTGCGGCGGGGTAGGAACTGGCGCTAGGGACGCCGGCTCCGCAACAGGCGACGCCGCGGTCGGCGGAGCGTCACCCGAAGGACTGTAAAGCGCGTCGACCGCCGCGGCGCGTGCGCGCACAGCCGGCGGAATTGTGTTCGGATCGATCGGCGCCTGCTGGCGCGGCTTGGCGTCAACTACGATTTCTACCATCGTTCACCCCTATTTCACCTTTTGTACATCGTTGAACAATCTCGACAGTTTCATGCACATCTGCGCCTTGCCTTGCGCCGCGTGCACGTTCCCCTCTGTCTGCGCGAGCTCCGTCAGTTTCCCCAATGTGTAGCGTTCAAACGCAGCACAAAACTCGCCGTACTGCTGCGGCGCGGCGTTGCGCATGAAGCGCAGGCGCTGTGTAAGATCGTCGTCGGTCAAATGTCGTCTGCGTCGCCATCGCCGAGCATCATCGGGTCGGCAGGCGCCGCCGGTGAGGACTTGGCGTAATTTCCGGGAAGTCGGAATGCATCCGCGCCGGTCACGGCATCTGCGTTGCTGGACGATGTCTCGCGCGCGCCCTTGCCGCGCTGCACCGTGACACCACCCTTGCCGATCGGCGTGAGGTCTTTCTTGAACGGGCCTTTACGTGCCATAGGGCTTCAATCCTCCAAAGCCGACGCCTGCTCCGCGCTCGCTGCCCGTGTCGGGGACGCCGGAAAGCGGCGTGCCGCCCTTGCCGTAGTCGCGGGTGCTGACGGGGCGGATGCGCGGCGCGGCCATCACGGCCTTGGACGGGTCGGCCATCTTGGGGCGGCCCGTCTGCCCGGGGGCGGAGAGTGGCGCCGGTGCTTTGGGCAGCCGGGGCATCAGCGCGCGCTCGTGCGGCCCGCCTGCTGCGGCTCTGCGCCATGGAAGCCGAACATCTTGTTCGTGCCGCCCTTGGCGAACGAGGCGCCCTTGCCGGTCGCGCCCGGATCGCCGGTCTGACCGGACTTCATCGGTTCGGCCTGCTGCTCACTGAACATCGGCGTGTCGCCACCCTTGGCGAACTCGACGTTGTGCTGGGCCTCTTTGGTCTTCGACGGCGCGACCATGGAAAATCCTCTCAGTGGAGCCTGTCTGGAAAGCTATCTCTTCTGACGTAGAGCTAAACCGTTAAGGAAAAATTAAGGGTCCGGCGGGTACTCGCGGTCGATACCGCGACGACCTTGGATGAAGCCGTCACCGTGACGCAATTCGCGGATGTCCTGTTCGGTTGCTGAAAGGCGGGCGGCAAGCACGCGTATCTCGCCGCGGATATCGGCGAGGTTAACCAAAATGTCGCCGAGTTTCTTTATCTCGACCTGCATCGAGTTGAGCTCTAGCTTGAGCGCCGCCGAGCCGAGCTTGAGCGTACCGACGTCGTGCTTCATCGTGATCAACACCAGCAGCCCGCCGCCGATAATTGCGGCAATTTCGATCATGTTGCCGATGGTGATCGTGTAATCGAGTGTCAACATTCCAAGCGTTCCGCTCATTTGCCGACCAGCCGTTTCAGGTTGTCGACGATGCCGCCTGCGGCTGGTCCACCCCGCAGCACCACCGCGCCGGCGCCGAACAGAAATGCCAGCAGCAGATACGCCCACTCAACCGTCGAGCCCGACGACGGATACTGGAAATTTGGAACCGATTGACGGATCACGAAAACTAAAAACGGCACGCACCATTGGTGCCAGAACAAAACGAATAGCTGGGTGTATACCATCCAGCACCATGCCGTCTGCATCATTTGCGACGTACGCAGGGTTCCTTGAAAACTTTCAAACGTGCGCGCGGTCAGGTCGGCGTGGGCGGTCTCCACCTTGGTGAAGGAACCAAGAAACGCCTCTTTGAATTTTTCAGCGAGCTCTGCCTCGCTGATTTTCCTGTCTTGATAGTCTTTCAAGACGCCGCGGATATTGCCGAAGAACGCGTCGAACAGTTTTCCGCCGAGGGCAGCTGCGATGGCTTCCAGCATGTCAATCCTTGTGCGGTACGCGTTCAATAAAAGAGCGGATGACAGGCATCGCGGCCGCCCCGAGGCGGATGGACGTCGTCACCCAGTCAGGCAGGATATAGGCCGACAGGTCGACCCCTGCGATCGCGGGCAGCAAATCCCCCAGCACTTGCGAGGTTAACACTGCGGCGTCGAGCGCACCGTTCCATAGCGACGGGAACGACACGATCATTCCGGCCGTGACCACGTCCCAACGAACCCTCAACCACGACAGGATGGCGCCGCGGAATTGCTGGAACTCAGGACGGTCTTTAATACGCGGGCGCACCATGAGAAAGTAAAAAATCAGGGTGGCGACCGTGACCAAAATCCAGATGACGGTCTGCGGCTTGCTGATGAATGTAATTTCCATGTCATGCTCCCTTTTTGAGCAAGGATAAAAATGCTTCCAGCAAGCCTTTGGGCTTTGCGTTCGGCGGCGCGGTGGCTGGTTTCGCCGCCGGTGCCGGGACAGTTGCCGGGTTGTACGGCGTGTCCTTGATTTTCGACCAGCGTTCGAACGCGCGTTTCAATTTGCCGTCGTAGTCGTTCTGGCGGTAGTTCGCGCCGTTGTAGCCTTGCGCGAACCGCGCCCAATCCTTCATCCGCAACGCCCGGTCCAGCCCCTTGCTCTTGATGAAGCGGATCATCGCTTCAAGCTGGTTGGCTTCGTCCTTGCAGAAGTCCGCCACCATGGCCTGCGGCGACAGATAGCCGGCGGCCTGATAGTTCTCGCCGAGAATTTGCCCGAGGCCCCATGAGCACGCTTTCAGCGCCGCGGTCTCGTCGATCTCCATGGCCCGCAGCAGGCGCGGATAGCTGTCAGGCGGATATTCGCCCGGCCGCCACTGCGAGTAGGCGAGCCCCTGCGAGACCGCCGCTGCACGCTTGTCCTGCGGCAGGCAGCGGAAGAACACATGCGGCTCGAACAGCATCTTCAGCCGGCCTTGGCGGTCAAAGCCCGAGCCCGAGCTCTCCACGTCGAGCACCGCGTGGATTTCGTCCTCGCCGACGCCGATCAACGCGCCAATCCGCGGGATGTCGTAGTCGTCGAGCCGTTTGCCCGAGCCCTGAAAGTTCATGACCGCACTCCCATGTAGTTGGTGAATAAAGTCTGGTCGTGGTCGGCGGCGTACCACCACAGTGGAAATTCCGGATTGCGCTCTTCGAGCCGGGCGAGCGTGTTCACTTCCCACGACACGTTGCCGGTTTCTTCGATCCAGCGGACGTACTCGTTCTGCATGGCGTCGTTGAACTGCACGACGTATTTCTTGGGGACGACCATCACCCCGCCGCAAAACCTCCAGCATGGATGGTTGTCGTCGTAGGTATACGTTCCTTTTGGCCAGCAACCGGGGATGGTCACCGCGCGCTCGCCTTCAGCGCGGGCTAAAAAGTCGTCTATAATTTTCGCGGTGACGCCCGGTACGTGGAAAATACCGGCGTCGATCCAGACGAACACGTCTGTTTTCGGGTATTCCACCCACGCCTTCTCGATCCATTGCGTCTTTTGCGCCTGCACGATGTGATACCCGAGCGTGTTCTTCGCCGGATTGTCAGACACCGAGTGCGTGTAGGACTGTTCGTTGTTGCACAGGTACTGATGCAGCCAGCATTCTTCGAGTTCGGGTTTGTAGAGCAGCACGCTGTGCTCGATGTTGAACAGCTTGCGGACAAGCTGTTCGTACTCCCGCTTGGGCCGCGGGTGGTTCGGGAGCTCGACGTATCCGGTTACGACGGTGATCATCTAGTCCTCCAGCGTGAACCGGACGACTTCGTCGGCGTCCATAATCGCGAGCCGTGCCTCGCAATCGCGCACGCCATACGAGATGACGATCTCTTTGCTGTCCGGCAGATACCCGAGCCCGGCAGCGAACTCGATTTCCTTCGCGTGGAAACAGAACGGATGCGAGAGCGCGTGGAGGTTTTTGTCTTCCCGGAACAGCGCGAACCGGTGTCTGTAATAGCGCTTCGGCTGGCCGGGGATTTGCCCGGCCTCGTGCACGATCGCGAGTTTTCTCCCCTCGCCGATGTCGACCACTTGCGAACCGCCGCTGACGTTGCCAACATCCCATTGCTGCGGATGGTCAACGACGAATTTTCCATCGGTGTCGATCAATGCCCCGAGACGATAGACGAACCGCAGGTCGTTACCTTCGACCCATGGCATCCAGTTTTTCTCGTTCCGCCGGTGCTCTGGCAGGATACGTTTCCAGTTGTTTCCGTATCGCCATCGACCATTCTCGTTCACCAGCGGTGCAAGAACTTGCTCGCACCATCCTTCACGGTTCAGCTGCCGCACAGTCGAGAGCGTCCAGAAATCACCGCGCCACTTAAAAAGACGGCTGTCTTCAAAGCCGTGGACGAGGTCCCATTCCATCGGCCAGTTTTCGGAGGGCATAAGAATTTCTTCCCAGCCGCCATCCCGCCGGTCGATGAAATTGCGGGTCTTGATCGGATGGTCGAACTCGCTGACTGATCCGTCTTCGTTGTTGATCATGTAGCGGCCGTCGACGATCGAGTAGTTCACCGTCCGGACCAGCGTGCGCGCTCTCCCGTCTTCGTCGACGAACACGGAAGGGTTCATCGCCTTGTAGCCGGCGGGAGGCGTGAACGAATACTTCTCGGACGTAAAAGACGGCACGAAGGTCTTCAGCGGCTCCAGATACCAGTAGAGGTTTCCTCTCGCCTGCTGCGAGCCTTCGAGCGACAGCATCGCCGCAACCTTGGCGCCTTCGGCCCGATGCTTGTTGTCGTAGCCCGCGCAGATCGCGAACTCTTCCCGCAGGCCCGTCCGGTAGACTTCCTCGTTGACGAACAGGAGATCGCCCGGCCGCTTGAGCTTCATCCCCATCGTCGAGAACAGCAGCGACGTCTTCTGGCGGTCGGGCTTCTCGCGGTAAAACCGCGCAAGGTCGTAGAGCGCCTCCGCGCGCGAAGGCCGCATCTCGTAGGCTTTGAGCATGTGGTGGACGTAGGCAGGCTCGTCGTCCATCTTCAAAAGACAGTAAGCGTACTTGACCTGCGCGTTCCAGACTTCCTCGTCCCAGCCGCCGAGCTCGACGCGGCGCTTGTAGAACGCGGCCGCCGTACCCCATTCGCCGCCGTCGAAATAAGACTGCGCCAAATAGAACGTGTAGCGCTGCACCAGCCCCGGGTCTTTTTCCGTTGCGAGCGCCTTGGTCAGAAGATCGATGTCGCGCTTGTACTTGTCCGGCCGGTTGGCGCCGTCGGCGTGGTCGACGAAGTACGCCGCGTCTTCCGGAATGATCGGGCCGGCGACGTCGAGATACTCGTGCGTGACGCCGCGATATTTGCCGGTGGCGTCCTTGCTCACCAGCCGCATGTTGAAGTAGCCGATCGTGCCGCCGGCGAACTGTTTCATGTTGTAGCCGGGCGCCGTGAGGCCGACGTCCCACTCGCCCTTGCGAACGACGAGCTCCATGTCGGCGTCGCACAACAGAAGATAGTCCCACGGCAGCTTGCTCGCGCGCGCGAGCTTCAGCGCCTGATTGCGCGCCTGCTCGAAGTTCTCGAACGGTGCGTGGCCGATCTCAAGCGGCTTGCCGGCTTCCTTGAAAAGGCTGGTCAGCTTGACCAGCGTGTCGTCGGTTGACCCGGTATCGACGATGATGGCGCCGGCGATCTGCGGCAGCAGGCTCTTAACGCAACGTTCGATGCGCGCGCCCTCGTTCTTGACGATGGCGTTCCAGAAAAGTTTCACTGATTTCCCCCTTCATGATGTCAGCCCGGCCCTCCGACGGGGCCCGGCAGGCGTTGGCCGGGTTGCGGGGGCTTGCGCTGGTTTCCAACGACGTCGACGCCCATGGCTGGGGCGTTGTTCATCGGTGATGCTTGGTTGCCTTGCGCCTGTCTTGCGTCGCGATCCATTGCACCGGACGGAGGGCCGGGGGGGTTTCCGTCCATTCCGCCCGGTGCAGGGGGTTGGGGTGAGCCGCCCCCCTCCTCCGGCATCGACGCCCTCGACGCCAGAAAGCCGGTGGTGAGTTCTTTGGTGATGCCCTGAACACCGAGCTCGACACCCTTCTGGATGCCTTTGTCGACCTGCTCGCTGATGGCCTTGTTCTGCTGCTCTTCCTGCTGCTTGGCCTGTTTCTTGAGAAGCTCTGCTTCCGACGGAACGACCTTGTCGCTGGACAGGCCGATCGTGTCGGCAACCGAGCGCAGCACCGAGCCGCGGCCGGCGAGACCGACGATCGACATGTCGACCGGGTTGTTGGTGTGTTGCAGGAACTCCAGCTGGCGCTGGCGCTGCGTCTCGCGCTGCACCGCGACCGTGGTGCCCTGCACGTAAAACTTCTCTTCGCCCGTGAGCATCCCGGTCGTGTCGGTGAGCATCACGAGGTCGCCAAGCTGCTGCAGGGCCACTTCGAAGATGTCGCGGTCGATGTTGGCGGCGACGGTCTGGAGGATTTTGGACGCGTTGCCCATGAGCATCGCGAGGCCCGACGCGGTGCGGCCGGCGCCGCCCGACGCGCTGCCGCCGACATACTTCGGGATCGCCGAGATGTCGTCGGAGAACTCCACCAGCGCTTTATAGACGGCGAGCAGTTCCTGCGCGTTCGACTGCGGCTGGAAGAACTCCACCGGCGCCTTGGAGTTGGTGCCGACCGGGTCGTTGGCGGCGTGCCAGCGCTTCCACGGGAAGAGCTCGTCGACGTTGTCTTCCGGGCGTACGCGGTCGGTGTTGACCACCACTTGCGGACCGGACGCGATCGCCATGTTGTTGAGCAGCGACCGCAAGGTCGCGTTGGCCGCGTCCTGCAGGTCCGCCATCAGGTCGGAGAGCGAGTTGCCGAGCGGCGTGCCGGGCACTTTCTCGAACGACGTGGTAAAATAGTTGTGCCGTGCACGGGGGGAAGGCGACAGGTTCGCCTTGATGACATGACGCCCGATCAAATAGACGTCGACCCGGTAGTCACGGAGCTCATCGTTGACCCCGGGCATACCATAGTCCTGCAAAATCCGGCCTTGAACGTTGCCGTGATATTCCAGCATGGTGATCAGGCCGGACCTGTTCCATGCTGGGTTCTCACGACTTTCAAGGGTCGCCCGCTCTGCGTCCGTGGTATCCCAATGCTCGTAGAGCCCGCCACGCCCGTACTCGTCGAGCACGGCCCGAACAGCGTTACGATCGTAGCCGGGCAGGTCGAGCAGATCATTGATCTCGGCACGGGTCAGGCGCGACTTCTCGATCACGTCGGCGTTGGCGATGTCGGCGACGCCCGGCGTCCACCAGATGTCGAACGGTGACACCCGGGTCCAGAACATCTTCGGTACCTGCTGGACCGTCGGCGGGCCGCCGCCGGGCGGCCACACGACTTCCGGGACGATCTTGACCGTCGGGCCCTTGATGCAGGCGAACGGGAAGATCGGCAGGTCGACGATGAACTCCGCCAGCGCGTGGTAGAAGCCGCCTTCCCGGAGATACTCCTCGATCCGGTCTTCGGCGACCTTGGCCTGCTTGGTGGCCTTTTTCTTCGCCGCTTCGGCCGCGCTCTCAAGCAGCGCCTCGCGCCGCTTGCGCGCACCGTCCGGGTCCGGCGGGACGCCGGCCTGCATGATCGTCTGCTCCTCGTGCTGGAGCAACGTACCGATCTTCTCCAGCACGTCCGGCGGAATATCCGGGTCGGCCGGCGGCTTCACCGCCCACGGCCGGTCCTGTCCCAAATAGATGTCGCGCAAAAGAGACGACGCCGCCCGGCATTTCTGGGCGGTGATGCGGGCGTAAATTTCCGACCCGCCGAATTTCTGCACCTCGCGCAGTTTGTCGGGCGAATACTGGCCGTTGAAGGTCCGCAGCGCCTCGATCAACCGGCCCGACCAGCCCGCCGCGGTGTTGCGGTGGTTGCGCATGATCTCGAACTGGGTGCGGACGAAGCCGCCTAGCTCGTCCGGTGGCGACTGTGTATTTTGCGCGTAGGCAGCGGCTTGCGCCTGCTGCCGCTGTTGAAGCTGCGCTTCCAGCGCCGCCGGCGGGACGACCTGAAGAACACCTTGCTGGTTACCGAGAGGGATCGAAGCGGCCATCTCGACACCAAAAATGATAAACCTTAAGAAAGAATTAACCGGTCACTGCTAGGGGGAGTTGCATGGCACCCGACCTCGATGAAAGCACTCTGGCGAAACTCGCGCGCGAGATCGTCATGAACATCAGGAACTACAAAGAGACCTTCGAGACCTTCGGCATCACCGAAGAGGACTACTACGAGATCGAGAAGAACGAGTTCTTCAAGAAGGTCAAAGAGCAGTTCGCGATCGAGTGGAACGCGACGACGTCGACGTCCGAGCGGCTGAAAGTCGGCGCCATGGCCTATTTCGAGCAGCTGCTGCCGCGGCTGACCCGGCGCGCGATCGCCGGCGAAGACACGCTGGCCGCCTCGACCGAAGTCGGCAAGCTGCTGATGAAGACCGCCGGCATGGGGGAACAGACCAAGGGCGAGCCGAACCTCGCCGAGAGGTTCGTCATCACCATCAACATGGGCGGCGACACCGAGAAGTTCGACAAGCCGCTGGATATCACGACGATCGACGCGCCGGTGCTCACGCCCGCGCCGGCCGCGATCGCAGCGCCTGAAAAGCGCAAACGCGGGCGACCACGGAAGACCTACGATCAGGTCGCAAACATAGGGGGTCAAAATGGCTGATAATCCGCACGGCAGCATCGGCGCATTTCGCGTGCGCGAGAGCTTCAATCCGTCGCAAGACAACATGGTCGACAAGCTGAAGCGCTACACGGCCGATATCATCGACCTGTGCAACGATCTCAAGACCAGCGGCGACGGAGAACAGGCCCGCCTCGCCGCGCTCGCTATGACCGCCTATGAAGAGGCGTGCATGTGGGCTGTGAAGGCGGCCACCACACCTAAATGAGGGGTAAATCATGACTACGACTGTAAAAGTGCACGTCAACGGCCAGTACCGGGCCACCGTCCTGCAGGACGATCGCCCGCCGGTGATCGTCGAGGGCAACTACAACGGTGGCTCCGGCGAGAAGTCGTTCTATCTTGCGCATCCAGCGAACAGTACGTTCGTCGTCACCGAGGAATACGTGCAGGACAACGACAAGCGTCCGGCCGAATAGCGGTCTTTCATGTCTGTTATCTACGACGCGCCGCCGACGCTGGGTCGCTTCATGCGGTCGGAAGCGTTCGGCCGGCTCGCGGCCGGGCCCGTGGGTAGCGGCAAGACCACCGCCTGCATCATGGAGTGCCTGCGCCGCGCGCTTGGACAGGCGAAGGCGCCGGATGGATACCGGTACACCCGTTTCGCTTTTGTTCGTCAGACCCTTAAACAGCTGAAAGACACCGTCTTGAAAGACGTGCAGTCGTGGCTGGCCGGGTTAGGCGAATGGCGGGTCTCGGACAACACGTTTTATGTGGAGTTCGGTGACGTCAAGTCCGAGTGGGTGTTCATCCCGCTGGAAAATTCCGACGACCAAGCCCGGTTGCTATCCATGCAGCTGACAGGGGCGTGGATGTCGGAATGCATCGAAATGGATTTCTCGGTGGTCGCGCCGCTCTCCGGTCGTATCGGGCGATATCCGAGCGGCAACCGCGGCACGCCGACGTGGTTCGGCATCGTCGCCGACACCAACATGCCTGTCGAAATGAGCGACTGGTATAAGTTCATGACGGCGCCGCCGCCGGACTGGCAGGTCTTTATTCAGCCGTCGGGGCTCGCCGAGAACGCTGAAAACCTCAATTACCTTTTACAGACAGAAGAGACGCTGAAGCTGCCGATCAATCATCCGCGGCGGCTGGCGCAGGGGAGAAGATATTATGAGCGCTTCCTTGAGATGTACGGCAGCGATCACCCGTGGGTTAACCGCTACGTTTATGCGCAGTACGGCGACGATCCCTCCGGTGAAGGCGTCTTCCGGGCGACCTTCAACACCAAATTCCATGTCGTGGAAAACACCCTCGTCATCCCCGGTTACCCTATCATCGTCGGACAGGATTTCGGTCGTAACCCGTGGTCGCTCATCTGCCAAGTTGATCATATGGGACGACTTCTCGCACACGAGGAGGTCGCTGGAACTAACACCGGCCTAGAGAAGCACATCGTCCAGAGTTTGCGGCCGCGGCTCTTTCAGGAAAAATATCTCGGCGCCAAGATCATCGTCGTCGGCGATCCGAGCGGCGTCAATAAAGGACAGGTCTCGGAGGAAAGCTGCTTCGACGCGCTGAAGCGGATGGGCTTCCCGGCGTTCGGCGCCCCGACCAACGACATCGACCCGCGGCTGCGCGCCGTCGAAGCGCTGCTGGCACGGCAGACCAACGGCGGTCCCTCGCTGCTGATCAACCGCGCCGGCTGTCCGTTCTTGGTCCGTGCCATGTCTGGAGGCTATCGATACAAACGCCACAAGGACGGCGCGCTGCGCGCGGTGCCCGAGAAGTTCGACAAGGAAGGTTTCTCGCACATCGCCGACTGTTTGCAGTACGTCGCGCTTGTGGTTCATGGTGGACTTGTGCATGAGTTTGCCCGGCGGATGCAGCCGCGGGCACGCCCCGTGAACCGGCGCATCACCGCTGCGGGGTGGACGTGATGTTTCGACGGCACAAACCACATAGTCACGCGTTTCTCCGGCTGATTTATCACCGTCATGGCGGGCAGTGGCAATGGAGAGTGGCACGGACCTTTGGCCCGACATTCAACGACGGGTTAAGCGGCTAGATTTTCTCTGCAAACACCCGCCGCGGTGCCCCGTTTGCAACGACGAACAGGTCCAGCTGATGGACCGCGACCTGCCCGCGGAGTGGAAGTGTCGACGATGCAAGGCCCCATTTTTCCATGAGCCGCCGTCTGCCAGTCCCTGATTTAGGCGCCGCGCTGGGCATGCAGCCGTTGCAGCCCGGACGCACGCCGGAAGACGCCGCGCGGGACGAAGCCGCGCTGAAGAGATTATTTGACCAAGTATGGGAGGAGCCGATGATGGATTTCGGACAGGCGATCCGGGTGCTGAAGCAAGGTAACCGCGTCGCACGCAAGGGCTGGAACGGCAAGGGGATGTGGCTGGCGCTGCAGGTGCCGGACGAACACTCCAAAATGTCGTTGCCCTACATTTACATGAGCACGGTCGACGGCAAGCTGGTGCCGTGGCTCGCCAGTCAGACCGACGTGCTCGCGGAAGACTGGGTGCTGTGGGTTTGATGGCCCGGTCCTGCGGCAGCTGCACGCTGTGCTGTCGGGTGATGAAGGTCCCCGGGGTCAAGGACGACCACGCGTGGTGCTCGCATGCCAAAAAAGGCGCGTGCGGAATTTACGACACGCGGCCCGAGCTCTGCCGGCAGTTCAACTGCCAGTGGCTGATGAACGAGAAACTCGGCCCCCACTGGTTTCCCAAGGACGCCAAGATCGTCGTCGACCTCAAGATCGGCGAGGCCGGTGCGGTGCTCGCCTTCATCGTCGACCCGAACTACCCGGACCGCTGGAAGGAAAACCCGTGGTGGCCGGACATCCGCGCGCTGATGGGTCAGGGCATCGTGTCCGGGATGTGGTCCACGGTGGTGATGATCAAGGAACAGATGATCGTGCTGGGCCGCTAAAAGCGATCGTCCGGCACGACCATCCACACGCTATAGGACGGCCACGCCGGATCGCCGTAGATGACGTAGTTCCAGCAGAACAACGGTTTTTCCCAGACCCGGATCATTAGCCGGTGATCGTCAGCAGCAGCAGCAGCACCGCCAGCACCGGCATCCAGCACAAAAACAGAACAAAGCCGATCTTCAGGTCGTCTTTCATCTGATCTTCTTCCCACACACCCCGCATCTCCAGAACGTCCCGCCGGCGTCGTGATCGACCGTTCCGCCATACAGCTTCATCCGGAGCCAGCACTTCATCCACGTCAGCATGTCGGATCGAACTCCCCCCACGTGTAAACAACGGCTGAACCGACGTACCGGAACGCCCGCTGCCCGCAGGCGCAGCCGAGCCGAACAGTCTCTTTCGGCGGGTCTCGCCGCGAATTTGGCTGATACTCAAAATGCGGGCGGACGCTCCCGAGGTTGACCCACTCGTGCTGTCCGGTCTCATGCACATGCATCGAGTTTCTCGGGCGGCTGCACGGCGGTGACGATCATGTCGAGGAGCTTGCGGCGGTCTTTCGGGGTGATCCGGTACCCGTAGCCCCATAAAGTGTTGATCGTAATTTTTAGAGGTTCGAGGATTTTCCGCAGATTGCAGACGTAGACGTCGACCGACTTGTAGGCCATGTCGTCGCGGACCTTCGAGACCTGATCGTTCTGGACCAAGGCCAGCAGCAGGATCGCCTCCGAGCGGGCGCAGCGGAACAGTTTCTGCACGCGGTAGAGGAGAGCGATCGGGTCGACGCCGGTGGCGCGCGCGTAGTTCACCCGCTGGTCGCGCGGAAAGCCCGGGGGCCAGTCTTCGCGCGGGAGCTCAAGCAGCCGGCCGTCCTGCAGGGCGTCGGTCAGGATTTCGCGAATTTGGTCGGACGGCAGGGAGGTGGACCGGGCGATCGCCCGCACAGGGACGCCTTCATCGGCGAGGCGGATGACCACTTCGTATTGCGACGCGCTCCCCATCAACCGCTACCCCTAGCCAGCCAAGGTTGTATTGGTTCTTAAAGTGCTTCGCCGGTTCCTCGCAAGCACTAAAAAATTCAGCCAACAAAAATCGACCCGCGCGAGCGATGCCCGGCGGGTCGAGAAGTTGTCCACACCCAAGAGAGAAACGTTCGGAGGAACGTCGAGCCGGAACATATCGGGGTCACGGCACGCGCGCAAGTGGTGCATGGGATAATTTTCCGGGGGGATTTTGGAGGACCGGTGATCACGGAGGACCCGTGAAGGGGGTGGGGGTGTCTGAGGGGGGAGGGGAGTGTGTCAATAAGTGAGGCACCTTTTGTGCTATGTATCACGAATTGTGAGGGTGCGGGGGTGGTCGGGTTGTGTGTTGCCAAAGTTGATAATGTCACGTTTCGTGATACTTGGAATTTTGGGGTCGAGGTGTTTCACGGTCCTAGCAATATAGCGCGCGGGCCGGTGGGGCCTGTCCATGGTGGGGGTGGGGTAGTGCGATGGCCCTTTATCAACAAATGAGACAGTCCAATTGCTCTTTGTTTTCAATCACTTAGCGAGTAGCAATAAAAGACACATAGCACGAAACTACACAAATGATACGTAAAGTGCGTTACCAAACATGCTAGCACCATTGGTCACGCACTTTATGAGACATCGCCTTGTCTGGTATCAACAAAAGACACATTTTGGCGCCGCTGCTAGTTTTTTTACAACTCTTTGGGCGATCTCCTAGAACTAGAGCAAACCATTGAAATCATTGAGCTTTTTGACTGCTAGTCTGTTAGTCGGCAAAAACGGCAGGTCACCGCTCCGGCAGAGAACAAGTTTCCGGAGGCGCTTCCGGAGCGTGTCTCAAAAATTGATCTGAGGAAGCGGTATCATATAACCTTATTATAACTATATGAAATAATTGTCTTTTTTACTTTTTGACTAAAAAACAAATTGAAAAATACAAATTAGATCGTATGCGATCATTCTCCGGAAAGTTCTCCGGAAACTCTCCGGAAACGCCGTTTTTGGAGGTGTCCACTGCCAGAAATCGCCGCTAACAGACTAACAGCCCCTTTTTGGACCTGCTTTTTACCAAATTTAGTTAATGATTTCATGGTGTTATCCTACAGACTATCAACAAATGTCGCCATATGCTGGGGAACTCTTAATGAAATCAATAAGTTAGACCCATAGCCAAAAAGTAACATTCCAAGCCGGCCAAAAGCGCTCTGTAACCCATTGATTTTATTGGTGTCTCAAATGCATGTTGACAAACGTGATATTAGACCGGTAAATCGCCTTCGGCGAATTTAAGACAACGCCGACGACACACCCAATTGGAGCAACCAGAAAATGGCTAGAACCCCTTCGATGACAACCGCGGAAGCCGAACAAGTCCTCGGCCCGCGCGGACATCTCAACGTTAATTCGGACAACCGCGCAACCGTCCGAAAGTGGATTGTCGCGCAAGGCTTTCCTGCGCTCTTTGTCGGCGGCTTGTCCATGCGTGAATTGGCGCTGGCCTATAACCAAACCGACGGCGCGGGCATTGCCGCCCTACAGCGCAAGTTTCAGGAAACCGAAACTGACGACGAGGACAACGCAGACGACGACGCGCAGCAAGCCGCTGCCGCGGCTGTCGCGAAGATTGGACACGCGTCGCCTGCCGCTCCCGCGCAAAACGTTGGTCCGCACAACGCCGCGGCAATCCTGCAAGGCAACGACCCGATGGCGCTGCTGCGGGAAATCTTGCTTGGCGGTTACAAGCCGGGCCTAGACGAAAATCGCGTGCGGGAAATCGTTCAGGACACTCTTGCCGGCGTCGCGCCGCGCGTCGTTGAAATCCGCAACAACGACAAGCCGCCGGTCAAAATCGAAGGCATCATTCATCCTGAATTTGAGCGCTGTCTGAAATATCTTTCGAACACTGGCCCTGACAACTATCGCGCCAATATCATGCTCGTCGGCCCTGCCGGCTGCGGCAAAACCTATCTCGCGAAGCAACTCGCCAAGGCTCTGAGTGTCGACCATACGATTGTTGGCGGTACCGCAGGCGCCAGCGAAGGCGACCTGATCGGCCGTCTTTTACCCGGTGAAGGCGGAAAGTTTGATTACGTGCCGTCCAAGGCTATCTCGCTTTACGAGCGCGGAAACGCGCTGATCTGCTTCGATGAAATAGACGGCTTTGACCCGAACATGCTCATGGTCGCGAATATGCCGCTCGCAAATTCCTCTTGGTTCGTTCACTTGCGGCGTGACGAGCCTGAAGTGCACCGCGGTGACAACGTGTATTTCATGGCAACCGCCAACACGTACGGCACGGGCGCAAATCCGATTTACGCCGGCCGCAATCCCATGGACGGCGCAACGCGCGACCGTTTTATCTTCATTACGGTCGACTATGACACCAAGCTTGAAGAGAGCATCGCCGCTGCCGGCGGACTGACAACTGCGGAGTGCGCGGGCCTTTGGGAAATGCGCAACCGTGCACGCGAAGCCGGCTTGCGCCGCGTCATCTCAACTCGTGCGTTCCAGAAGGCTGCGGTTATGAAGACCGCAGGCGAAACGTGGAAGGAAATCCGCGGGCATCTTCTGGAGGACTGGACCAAGGATGAGCGCGCCAAGATCGGCGTTTAAAGAGGGCGAAACCGCGCCATGGCGCGGTCTAGCGGTCATGCCGCTACTGACGAGCCCAAAGCTTTCGCAGCAACAATGGAGCAACACCCATGCAAGCTAAACGCAAGACGCTAACGTCGGGTTGGTATGAGTTTGATCTAGCCAACGGCAAAACCGTTGGCGTGCGATGCCACGGTAAGGGCGAATGGAGCATTTATTTTCGGCAAGACGGCAAACCCGTTGAACCTACGCCCGAAGGCGGACAAGAGATTTTTTTCCACGGCTATAAAACTGCTGTGGCGTTTGCGCTTAACCACTAAAAAATGGAGCAACACCCAATGGCCACCCATCAACCGCTACAAGATGGACGATACGACAGCGTAACGGACTTCATTGCGGCCGTTAACCTTCGGTGCTTTGAGCCCAAGAACAGAGAGCATTTCGACGGCTTAATGACCGAAACGAGATACGGGAAAAAATGGTTTGGCGCGGACTGTGCCAATGGTCGCGACGTTGAACGCGTCATGAACAGCGGCTGGAAGGAAGGCCAAACCCGCATGGAAAAAATGCGGTCTAAAATCGGCAACGTTGAGCTTGTGCCGATTGATCGTCGTCGACGGCCTGTCAGAACCGACATGGGCGATATCGTCGACATGCCTAGCGTCTGGAGCGGCCGGCTTGATATCGCATGGAAGACCGCGAAGCGTCGCACGACGCAAGGCCCGCAGAAGATCGAACTATGCGCCAACATGCTTTGCAGCGGCGGCGAGGATGCTGACGTGCTTTTCTGGCGTGGTGCGGCTGCGGCAACACTGGCGGATATCCTTGAGCAAGCCGGCTACATGGTTCGGCTCGTGATCGCCTTCGGTGGCAAGGAATACACCAACGGCGACGTGTCATGCCGGATCATCGTAAAAGACCATGGCATGCCGTTGGACGTCGCCACCACGAGCGCGGTGATCCTGCCCGGTTTCTTTCGCGCCCTAGGCCATGCTTGGATCGTCAATCACTCCCGACAGCACATCGGCTATTTTGGCGGCATCACCGTTGAGCAAGGCAAGGTGGACGAAGGCGAGATTTTCCTTTCGCACGAAGTCCGCGACCAAGCGACCGCGGCTAAATTCGTCACGGCGCAAATCCAGAAACTCAACGATAGCATCATGGGAGGGGCCGCCGCCTGAAGCCCGAAAGGCCCGTCTTTAAAGACGGGCCTCTAGCGGTTACGCCGCTACTGACGATGGGCCGAAACTATCGCAGCACCCAATGGAGCAATGACCATGATCGTACAAAAATCCGTTATGCAACTACTTGCGGCTATGTCACCGTCCGATCAAGCTTTAACGCGGGAATTAACCGACGCGGCGAGGGCCGGGCGCTTTGACCATGTTCAACTCGCAAGCCTGCAAGCGCGCAATCCGCACGTTGTTTTAACCTATATGATCGAACGTCCAACACTTGTCATGCGAGACGCACGGTTCGCTAGACATGGAAAGGCAAGGCCATAACAACAATCGACACCCGATAAAGACACCCAACAAAAACGGAGCAACGCATTATGTCTAAGGTTTACCCAGGAACCATGACGCAAACCGCAGAAATCGCGGACCGGTTCAAGCCACATCCATTCATCAAGCTGCGCGCGGATCACGGCGACAAAATCGCCAGATGGGTTCTCGACCATGGCCAGCAATTCGAGATTGGCCCTGAGACCTATAAAGGACGGCGCGGCCGGCAAGGGCTATGCTTCATGAACGCCACGCATCTTGCGTGGGATAATCCCGAGTTGTTTTATGTGGAAGGCTACGTCTGTATCCATGGCATCTCGATCGAACATGCTTGGGTCTGCGACAAGGACCGAAACATATTCGACCCGACATTGCGCGTTGCGCCCGACAAGTCCAAGAACCTGCGCAACGACCCGACACGCATCACCGACTATTTCGGCGTGGTGTTTGGCCATGCCTACCTGCGGCGCGCGACACTGGCTAACGGCTACTATGGCCTGTTCGCCAACGCCAGCACGCGCGCGCTTGTCACCGGCCAAGTGAAGGATTGGCAGCCATGACCCGCGGAACATTCGATTTCGGCAAGGGGCCGTTCGCTCGCTTCTGTGTGTTGGTATGCCTGTTCTACATCATATGGAAAGCACGGCGCGAACACTGTGATATCGAGGTACACATAACACCACGAGAGGCGCGTTAAGAGCCGCGCCCATAAGCGATAATCTCTCGGGCGCCTCAGTGGCGCCCGTTCGCTTTTAACGCATCAGCGGGCTTCTAATGGCTTCGAGATTTTGTAACTTTGTTGCGCGAAGGTATTCAAGAACCAAAAACTTTTTACAACTCGCGTATACAAACCAATTGCTCTAATAGCACGTTATATGCTAGTTACGTTTCGTTACACATCCAACGGAGCAACCAACCATGAAACTATTCAAGCTCACATTCACACAGCGCGAGATAGCGCTGATCCGTACCGCACTGACGCTGCGGCGTGCGGAACTTAGCGAGTTCATAAGAAATCGCGATGAGCTTAAATTATTATCGCCGGCCATGCAGGCGGCTTACGACGAAACCGACGCGCTGCTGAAAGGCAAGCTGGCGCCAAAGGAGACAGACTAATGGCGTCCGAACGCGTCAACACGATAGTCCTCACGGACCGGCAAGTGACGCTTGTCCGCGTCGGGCTGATCCTGCGATTGCAGCAACTCATGCAGCGTATCAACAACGGCGATACGGACTTGCAGATCATCTATGACGAAACCCGTGCAATGCTGCTCGCGGACGGACCGTTGTCCATCGACACCATTGCGCGCAACCGCAGGGGAAAGTGATGCTCCAAATCCTCGCCTATTTCTCCGCGCTGACAACACTCGCAGCGTCAAGCCCGGCCCATGGCAGCACGTCCGCTTTCTGGATGGCTGCCGTGGCTTTTATCCTTTCGTTCGCACTCATGGTCACAGAGGATCAACGCCAATGAACAACGCATTTCTCGTTCGCCTGTCCATGACGACATGGACCGCGCGCAAAATGGACAAGGGCGCGACGCGCCAAGCCAAAGACCATGCCGGCGCGACCGACAAGGCCGGCGTGAAGGTCTATAAGACCGTGATCGCCGCGGAGGAACTGGACGCCATTCAGTCGATCTGCAACGCCGCACGGATCGAGCACCGCAAGCGCACCGTGCCATGGTCCTATGACGGTCCGGGCGCGATCACCGCCGAAGGCTATCCCGCCTATAAGGCCGCAATGACCGGCTACGAGCGGGAGTTTAACCTTGCCGTCGCGCGCTTCAACGAAGTGTACGCCGCAGAGCGCGAGAAGGCCCGCGAGTATCTGGGCAATCTCTTTGATCCCGCGGACTATCCGGACAGCATGTCGCTCGGCTCGAAGTTCTCTTTTAGCGTGAGCGCTGAACCCATGCCGGAGGCAAATAATTTCAGGGTTAATCTCCCGCCGGAGATCGTCGCCGAGATCAAAAAAGACATTGTCTTGAATAACCAGCAGGCGTTCGAGAACGCGAACAACGCTGCTTGGGCGCGCGTGATCGAGAAAGTGGAGAAACTCAAACTGGCCATGGCGAACTACAAGCCCGGCGAACAGAAAGGTAAATTCCACGACACGGTCGTGTCTAATATCGTTGAGCTCGCAGAACTGATCCCGTCGATCAATATTTCCAACGACGAAGACTTGACGCGCATGCAGCGCAAGTTACTTTCTCTCACGGCGTACACGGCGCAAGACCTGCGCGAAGACGAGAACCTGCGCGAGGAAGTGGCCAAGGCATGCGGCGCGATCCTTGCCGATATCACGGTTAAAGCGAGGGCAGCATAGGAGGGGAACACATGACAACGTAACTCACGAATACCTAGTTGAACCGATAGTTATTCGTGTGTCTGATGGAAGCCGAGGAGGGTAAAACCTCTTCGGCTTTTCCATTTGACACTAGCACAAAACGTGCTTAGTATGGTTGAACACACCTAAAAGAGAAACAACCATGACAAAAGCAATCATCGGCGTTGAGCAATTTCCGCGCGTGCAGTTCACAATCGAACTGGCGGAAGGTGAGACGATGCCTAGTCTGATTACGCTGCCGGACACTTCGCTGATTGTTTACGCCGGCAAATACGCGTCGCCGGGCGAACGCTATATGTACAAACGCGTTCAATCGCACATGATTTTTAGCGGTCCGGTGCGCGAGTGGAAAGAACACATCGGCCTTGAAGGCTGAAGGTGGAGCAGCGATGACCGCAATCTATTATGGCGTATACCGCGTAATGCCGAACGGCAAGCACACGTATGTGTCCCGTTCGGTCACAAACAACAAAAAACTCGCCGAAGCTATCGCGGACGATCTTTCGCACGGTATCGTCATCCTGCCTACGGGCGCCACGAAGCGTGTCACACCGCATCCGCACGTATGGTTGGACACATCTAAACGGAAAGGCGCATGAACCATGGCCCCACTGTCTCACGCGATCGACATCGTCAAGGCCGCTGGCTATAGCGTCTATATGCGCCGCGAAGATTGTACTTGGATGATCTATTCGGACGGCAAGAACATCGGCTATTTGCAGCGAAGTTGGCGCGGTGGCTATGACATTACGACCGTGCACAAACCGAACACGTCGAGCGGTACGAGCTTTAAAGTCCATGAGATGTTGGGCGAAAGCGAGCTTGCCGACAAACTGAAAGACGGATTTATACTCGCGCCGCTTTGGGCGCGTGAAAATTCTTCCGTACGTAAATATCGCGATATTGAGGAGTACCTCAACGCGGATGATTTCAACCGTCAATACGTCAAGGTTTGAACCTGCTACAGAGCGCCCAGATGTACTACACCCTTGAAGGCAAGACGCCCGTGCCGTGCCATGACGTTGCCGCGTGGGCGCGTTGGTTCGAAGCCACCCGCAAAGGCGACGGGCGCCGTGTTGCTTACGGCAACGTCGGCCCCGGCGTGTCAGTCAGCACGGTTTTCCTTGGCCTCGACCATGCTTTCGGGAGCGGTCCGCCGCTGCTGTTCGAAACCATGATCTTCGCACCCGATGAAGTGTATTGCGAACGTTGCAGCACATGGGAGCAGGCCGAAGCGCAGCACAAAAAGGCATATGAGTTTGCCGCGCGTTCGTACGCTGCTGTCCCGGAGGCTTTTCGATGAAACGCAAAATCGCAACACCGGATCAAGCCCGCCAGATTTTGTTCCGTTGCGGCGCCGACACTGGCGAAGATTTCGCCGCCCTGCCGTCGCGCACTGTTCAGCAATTGCTCGAATGGGCGGACGTTTGTCGGTATCGCGCACCAAAGAACGCCAATGGTTCGCGGGGCCGTTATTTCTTTGCTTATCTACAACGTCTGGCTAACAGGCATTGACATGAAACACGGTCCTTACCCACGCCGCGGCATCATCGAGAAGCGGGCCAAACCGCAGCCAACCGAAGAGAGCATGCCGAAACCAAAAAAGACGGCAGGTCCGCAGCATCTCTATTCGAAGCGATCGGTGCGCAAGGCGAAATCCCTTGTCACGCTGCCGTCGCTGCCATGGGGGAAGTCATGATGACACCGAAAGCTGTATTGGTCCGCAAGGCGCTTGAAGATTACGATTACCGTGAAGCGCTACGGATCATAGACGCAGCGGTTAGCCTTTGCGTTTTAGCAGACACCGCACCAGACAACGCGATCAAAGCCGCCGAAGATTACGTGTCTGGAATGTCGCATACGACGCCCGAAGAACGAAAGTTTTTGGACGCCGTCATTGCATTGCTTCGTGTAGGGCGCTGACCATGCCGCTTTACACACATGACTGCGACAAATGCCGCTTTCTGGGCATCGACGTCCGTCGACACGGTGAGCCGCAATGCAATGGCGTGGACATGTATGTCTGCGAAAGTGTTCTAGGGCGCCCTCTGTTGCTGCGCCGCTATTCGTCCGAAGGGCCGAACTACGGCTGTCTTGATGTCGAATATATCCATTACGACAACGAGCGTTATGGCCACATGATCCAGCATGCGAGAGAATTGAAATGGATTTCATGAGCCTGCGGGCGTTCGATTTTGCCACATACTCGATCCTCGCGGTCTGTGGCGTGTCTGTTATCGCAATGGTGCTGCTATGAGACAAATAGGTCTGGAGCAAGTGAAGTGTTTCGAGGCTGTCGATGGCTGGGGAACAATACTCAGCTATGACGCAATGCCGTCTCCCGTTCGCGAGCGATTGCGCAATTCACCGTTTAACCTGTGCGCGACTTGCGTGTGCGACGGCGCGTGGAAACGCAGCGACAGAAACTTACCGACACTTAACGCCTACATGTCCACAATAGTGGACATGGAAAATCAAATTCGTTGTGAGGAGGTCTGAAATGGACATGGTCGATAAAGTACGTGAAGAACTTCGCGCGCGGCAAATCAGACGCCACGCGTTCCTCGCCTGTTTCGTGTTCTGGGCGCTGGTGGCCGTCGTGGTGCGCGCCTATGTCGGATGACAGCAACGGCAAGGCGCCCGAGCCGAAAACAAGCGCGCACGAGAACCACAACGTCCTCGCGGACGAAATCGTCCGTACGATCACCATCGGCACCGCCAAGGGCGGCGGCAAGTGGCTGGACATGCTGGTGCTGCTCGAAACAGTGGTGTTCGGCACTGTCGTGATCGTCCGCGAACTGCAAAAGACAAAAGACGGCGCCACGATCATCGACGCCGTCTGTGCAGGGGCCAAAAAACGACTTGCAAAATACGACAGGTCAAAGATTATCCGACCATAAGAAGCGCTATGGGGGCCACTCTGCCGAACACAGAACCCCATGACTTAGACGGCGAGAGGTGCGTTCCGCACGGCCCATGAGGGCTCCCACTCTCGCCGTTTTATTTTTATAGCACGTATTGACACACGCACATTGTTTGCTATTCTGAGGCGGCGCAATGGGAGCTACACATGCGAATTCACCCAATCGACAATCCGAAGTTCGACCCCGGAAACGTCTACGCGACGCCGGCTGTTGTCACGGCACTGAGCGAGGACTACGCGCTCTCGTGCCTCACGCTGCACATCACTGGCCAGTGGGGCACGGTTGACGACCAAGACAAGGCCGCCAACGACCGTGCGCTCGTCAACGGTGGTCGCGTCCTCAGTGTCTACCCGCTGGAGAACGCGCCCGGTGATTTCTGGATCATCACCGAGGCGGATCGTTCGAGCACCACGATGCTCCTGCCATCTGAATACTGAGAGGCTCCAAGACGTTTTCACGCCGGGCGGGGTGCAAACCTCTACCCGGCTTGAAGGCGTGCTAACACCCAAAATCAATGGAGCAAAAAACGTGTCTCATTTCTCTGTACTGGTCATCACTGACCGGGAACCAACCAACTATCTTCTGACCAAAATTCTCCAGCCATGGCACGAGTACGAGTGCACCGGCAAAGAAGACCAGTACGTTATCGACGTCGACGTGACCGAGGACTGCGAGAAAACATTCAACAAGCCGCAGAAGGTCGTCCAGCTTGAAGACGGGTCCATCCACGACTATTACGACGAGCAGTTCTGGAAACCAGAGAACGACGACAAGTTCGCACCGAAGGCGTTCTCCCTGCCGTTCGGCGGGCGACTGATCGAGGACATGCCGGCGGACGAAGCCCGCAAGCACGGCATCGGCTACAAAGACATGGAAGACTGCGTCGAAAGCGAGTGGGGCGGCTTCATCCGTGACGGACGCTGCTACCGCAAGACCAACCCCAACAAAAAGTGGGACTGGTGGGTCGTCGGTGGTCGGTGGTCGGGCATGCTTGAGCCCTACGGCGATAGCGTTCGCCTAGGCGACATGGATATCCCGGCGATGCAGGACGCCGAGGTCGCGGTGAAGCTGCCGGAATACGATGCGTTTCAGGCGATCGTCGCTGGTCGTCCCGCGCCGGACTGGGACACGGTCCGCGAAGAAACGGTTGCTGCCGGCGGCACGATCGAGCAGGCCCGCGAGAAATACTGGAACGACCCGGTCATCTTGGACCTGAAGGCGGCGCCTCTCTTCAAAGAGCGGTGGGATTTGAACCGCGCCGTCAAGCAGATGAACTGCACCCGCGAGAAGTTCATCGAACGCACCCGCAAGCAGACGCTGCAATCGTTCGCTGTCGTCAAAGACGGCAAGTGGTACGAGCGCGGCGACATGGGCTGGTGGGGCGTCGTTATCGATGAAAAAGATATCGACACATGGGACGACGAGTTCACCAAGATGATCGAGAGCCTGCCGCCCGATACGTGGCTCACGGTCGTTGACTGCCACATCTAAAGAACCCGAAGATGAAAATTCTAGGCATCGGCGCCATCGTCTATCTGCGATCCGGGTCACCGCGTATGACAGTGACCCGGCTCTATGAAAAGACGGAAGAGACAACGGGCGTCGTGGTCCGCATGGCCGAAGTGTCCATGATGGTCTACGGCACCCAAGAGGTGGTCCGCGAGTGTTTCCCGGTCGAGGCACTCAGCATCCGCAATTCACCAGAGACCGAGGGCGACGATTATGTTGTCCCTTGGAAACGCGAACCCGACAAGGACGACACCAAATGAACGTCGAAGAAAAAGAGAAACAGATGGAGGCTGCCAAGACCAGCGCCTTCAACCAGTTCATGGCGCATGCCATGACCCGCATGGGCATGGCGATGATCCCGGCGCCTGATCCGGAACAGAAAGAGGTGTTGCAGCATCTGCTTAAAGCCGCGTTCGACGCCGGCTGGAACGGTGGTGCCGGGCACATCGCGCTCGACGTCGTCAAGATCATGATGACGAAAAAGGACAGGTAACAGGCTTTGCGCCCCATTGGGCCTGTTACCTTGAGGGGCCCCGCGGCGAGGTTAACTCCTCCCGCGGGGTTTGTCTTTTTAGGTCTTTATCACATTTCGTGCTTGACGAATTCCGTTACAACTACCATCTTGAGTTCGCTGCATTTTTACCAAGGAAACTAAAATGGCGCGTATGACTGGGGCCCAGTACAAGAAAGCGTTAGCCGTGTTCGGCATGACGCAGGGCCAAGCGTCGTGGTTGTTCGCCGGCAAGACCAAAACATCGGGCCGGCGATGGGCTGCCGAGGGAGCGCCGTACTATGTCGCTTTGCTTCTGTCCATCATGGCCACGTACGATCTGAAGCCTGAAGACATCGAAGCGTTGGGGAAAGAGTGGCGACCTACGGATAAAAAGCGACAGCGGAAATAAAACCATGAACAAAGACCCCACGAGCGAAGACATGATCCTTCTGCGGCTGAAGTACAAGAGCGCGGCGAAGTCGTGCTTTGTCGGCATGCTGCTCAAAGAAGTCTTCTCGTGGGAGGACGATTTTGGGGAGGTTCTCCCGCATGACGGCTTCGAGATGAAGTTCGTTGCGCTCGAAGGCTACGACCCTGACGACGTCAAGGAAGCATGGCGTATTTACCAACAATACAGGACAGAACTCGATGCCCAGAAGTAAAAATTTCTATATCGTCACCGACATGGATTGTAACCCAGCGATGAACGACGCGGGCCAGAACATGGAATTCACGACTGAAAAGGCCGCGCTGAAGGTCGCCAAAGAGCGTTTGAAAGGCTCTCCCGACGACGAAGTGTTGGTGTGGAAACTTTCCGTTGTCGTCGGTCGCCCCGACGTGGAGCCTGTCGTCACAAGGTACAAGTAATTTTTTACGAGTTCACGCTGAAGTGTAATAGCTATCAGCCAATGCGGGTTCGATCCCCGCCGGGGGCACCAACCAATCTTCGAGGCAGCATGAACATCACGGTCTGGAAAACGCCGCTCAAGATAGACCACCTGCAGACGATCGAGGTCCCGGAAGGCGCAGAGTTTCTCTGCGCTGCCGCCCAAGACGGCACTCCAACACTCTGGTACACATGCAATCCCGCGCACAAACGCGAGTTTCGCACGATCATGATGGTCGGCACGGGGCACGTCATGATGGACGAGGGCAAATACATCGGGACCGTCTTCCTCAACAACGGCACGCTCGTCTTCCACATTTTCGAAGTACCAAAAGAGGAGGAATAAGGTGGACCTGACTGAACTGCGCGTCGCCAATATCACTCGCCAACTGGAGTGGGACCCGACCAACCAGATTTCGTTGTCCTATCGCGGCAACGAACTTGCCGGCGAGGTGGGCGAAGCCTGCAACGTCATCAAGAAAATCGACCGCGAGCGCATGGGTATCCGCGGATCACGCGCCACGCCCGGACAGCTTGCCGAAGAACTGGCCGATGCGATCATCTGCATCGACCTGATCGCCGCTGCCGAAGGCATCGACTTGTCCACTGCGCTCCGCAACAAGTTCAACGCGACGTCGGAAAAGTACGGACTGAAAACCCGGATCGCATAAAAATGACCGTATGGGCCTGTGGCTGGAGCGAGAAAAACCGACGCTGTATCCGTCTCGCGTGCCACACCGCAGGCCCATGCGCAGGCTTCGACGACCACAAACCAAAAAAGGACCAACACCCCATGGCGAACAACGGCACCACCCCCAAGCCACCGAACCCTTTCCAGCAGGCGATCGACGAATTCAAAGACACCAAAGACGCCTTGGAGCAAACCAAGAACGAACTGCGGCTGACTGTCCTCCAGCGTGACGATCTGGCCAAGCAACTGGAGGAGATGAACGGTAAATTCGAGGCTTACAAGACCCTCTACGACACGGAAGTAAGGAACCTTCGTGGCGAGCGGGACTTTTTACAAGCCTACGCCCAGACCCTCCGCACCCGCATGTCCATCATAAACGAGATCGTTCAGGTTGCCATGAACGACGCGGAGATATATGCAACGAAGGTTGTGAGGGGGCAGGACGTCGAAACTGACGACGAAGTCGTGCAGTCAATCAAAGATCACTGGGAGCGCGAGAAACGCACCCAGAAGTAGGAGACAGTATCATGTACACGCAGTACAAAACCCCGAAGCAACTTGCGACTTTGAAGGCCCGCAGTCGCATCCTCTCCGAGGCGCATCGCAAGGGCTACGTGACAAACGAGAAGGCCAAACGGATCGGCAACTGGGAGCAGGCTTGGTACCACCTGTCTCAAATGGCCGAGGCCGGGCTTCTGAAGCAGGCAGGGTATAACCGATGGATTTGCGCGAAGCCCGGAAAGCGCTGGTACAAGCAAGCCCGGAAAGTGCTGGAAAACTAAAGCATATTCTGGTCGGCGATTTCGAGACCTACTACGACAAGGATTACTCCCTCCGGCGGCTGACCCCGCCGGAGTACATTTTAGACCCTCGTTACGAGACCATGTTGCTGGGTGTGCAAGACCTGACATGGGACGGGCCGAAGATTTTAGAGGCGCACGAGATCGCGCCCTTCCTGAAAAACTACCCTGCCGAAGAGACCATGTTCATTTCGTTCAACGCGTTGTTTGACGCGGCGATCATGGCGTGGCGGTATCACTGGGTGCCTGCCCGCCTGCAGGACGCTCTGGGCATGGTGCGGGCGCTGCGGAATTATCCCCGCAATTCTCTCAAAGAGGTGATGAAACAGCTTTTCGGGCGTGACACCAAGGGCGACACCATCCACAAGGTGATCGGCATGCGGCCGGCTGACGTGAAGCGCGCGGGCCTGTGGCCGGCTTACAAGACCTACGCCATGGGTGACGTCCGCGACTGCATGCATATCTGGCTGAAGCTCTACCCGGAGTTTCCCCTCGAAGAACAGCTGGTGATGGACTTGGTGCTCAAGGCCGCGATCGACCCCCAGCTGCAGGGCGATAAAGACATGCTGGCGCAGCACCTGTTCGAGGTCCGCGCGCGCAAGGCCAAGCTGCTCGAAGAGTGCGGTGCCGACAAGGCCGCCCTGATGAGCACGGAGCTATTCAAGCAGTCGCTTGAGGCACTGGGCGTCGAAATAAAGACGAAGGTGTCTCCGACGGGGCGTGTCGTGCCGCAGTTCGCGAAGAGCGACCCGTTCATGGCGGAGCTTTTGGAGTACAGCGCGTCATATAACGACGACACAAACACCAAGGTGCAACTCCTCGCGGCCGCGCGTCTGTCCGAGAAGTCCACGATCGAGGAGACCCGCGCCGAACGGTTCCTGAAAATCTCCTCGTTGCAGTGGGAACGCGCCGGATACCTGCCGCAGATGTTTCCCATCCCGCTTCGCTACGGCGGCGCGCACACGCATCGGCTCTCTGGCGAATGGAAAATGAACTGCCAGAACCTGCCGCGGGACATTGAGAAGAGCAAACTGCGCTCCGCGCTGATCGCCCCGCCGGGGCATACGCTGATCACGGCAGACTTGGCGCAGATCGAGGCGCGCATCGTCGCGTGTCTCGCCGGGCAGACCAACCTCGTTGAGCAATTCGCCGCCGGCGAGGACGTCTATGCGTCGTTCGCGTCTTTATTGTTCGGCAAACCTGTCAACAAAAAAGACAATCCAAACGAGCGCTTCATCGGCAAGACTGCAATTCTCGGGCTTGGCTACGGCTGCGGCGACGAGCGGTTCTACACCATGGTGACCACCGACGCGCGCAAGTACCATATTCCGCTCGAAGGACTATTCGACAGAGGCACTGCGACGATCACGGTTAATACATACCGCAACCTGTTCGCGCAGTACATCGCCGCGTCGTGGCGCAAGCTGGACAAGATGCTGCGGATCATGGAGAGCCCGAGCAACAATCTCCTCGTTTGGGGCCCGGTAAAATTTACAAGTTCGAAGATTATTCTTCCGAACAAGATGACGTTGAGGTACACTTTGCCCGACGAACGCTTGTACGGTGCGAAGCTGCTTGAGAACATCACTCAGGCGCTGGCTCGTATTGTCGTGATGTCGGCCGCGGTGCGGCTCAGTCAGCGTTACTGGTTACGTTTCGTGCTGCAGACCCATGACGAACTGGGCTTCATCGTCCAGAACCATGAAGTCGCGAGCGCGGCACGGGCGATCGAACTGGAAATGACCACGCCTCCGGATTGGATGCCCAATCTACCGCTGGCGGTCGAGGTCAAGGCGGGGGCAAATTATGGAAGCTGTATCGACGTCAAAAAATATCTCGCCGGAGCAGTTAATAACTGAGCGCGGCACCACGCACGGCTGCTTCCACGATAACGCAAGCGTTTCACAAGCGTTGAAACACATCCTGCAGACACGCCCTAATTGGGACAGCCTGCCGGTCATACACCGGGAAGCGCTGGAAATGATCTGCCTGAAGATATCGAGGGCGGTTACTGGCGACCACATGGTGGCCGACCACTACGATGACATCGCCGGCTACGCCAAGCTGATTAGCAAAACCTGTACGAAATGACGGGAGATACCGTGATGCCCAAAGGAAGCCGTCCGTTCCCGTTCAACGTTCCTCGCGGCACCCCGATGGCCGACATGGTCATGGGGACCTGCGGCGACCCCGACTGCGACTGCGTCCATTTTTTGATGTTCGACGAGAACAGAAAGCCGATCGCGCGCACCGTCTTGACGGGCAAGGAAGCGCTCGAACTCGTCAGGCGAATTCAAGACACCCTTTACGAACGGGCCACGGATCGTGACTGAAAAAGCGTTCTCGTGGAGCTATTCGCGCCTCAAAGCCTATGAGGATTGCCCCAACCGTTACTATCAACTCCAGATCGCCAAGAGCGTTCAGGAGGAAAAGACAGAGTTGCTGCAGTGGGGCGACGACGTCCACAAGGCCATGGCGCTGGCGCTTCTCGGCAAGAAAGAACTTCCGACCACGTTCCGCATCTATCAGCCGTGGGTCGACAAGGTTCTCGCCACGCCGGGCGAACTGCTCGTCGAAGACCAGTGCCGCTGGGCCATCACCAAGGATTTCGCGCCGACCACATGGTTCTCCAAGACTGTATGGCTGCGGGCCATTGCAGACGCGGTGAAGCTCAACAAGGAAGTCGCGCTGGTCGTCGACTGGAAGGCCGGAAAATCCCAGAACGGCGACCCGGTGCAGCTGGTGCTCACGTCTTTAATGATGTTCGCGCAGTTTCCCGAGCTCAAGGCCGTGCGCAGCGACTTCATCTGGCTGCAGGAAGACCACCAGACCACGCAAGTCGTCTACCGCGAGGAAATTCCAGACCTGTGGGCCGAGATCATGCCGCGGGTGAAGAAACTGGAGAAAGCCTCGCTCGACAACAGATTTCCACCGAACCCGGGCCGGTTCTGTCGCAGTTGGTGCCCGGTCCGATCATGTGAGTATCACGGCAAATGATCCTCCCGCGCCCCGGCACGACGGACATTCTACCAGCGATGGCAAGAGCCGTAAAAGACGAAGTTCGGAAGAGGCTGCTCAAGCAGGCGCGGGAAGACCTTGGCGCCGTGATCGACGAGGTCATGGCAGACTTCGAAGTTGCGGTCGTGCACTGGCGAAATGAGTACGACATGCGGGATACCATCAAGATCGAGATACTACACAAATGAGCGACATACCGAGAGCTAGGGAAATCTTGGAAGCTGCGTTAGCGCACAAGACCCCGATCAAACTACGCAAGTGCATCCGCCAAGCGTTGGCGGAAATGTACCGCCGTCCGCAGTACAGGCGCGCTCACGGCACGCGAGCCAAAATGACGCCAGCGCTCAAGCGCCGCATCAAGCGGTTGGCCAAGCTGCACCCAAGGTGGACACAGCAACACATCGCAGAGAGCGTGAACGTCACCAACGCACGCGTATCCGAGATTTTACATCCCGCCAAAAAGAAAAATGCCAGCCGCCGCTAAGTATCGAGTAACTGACCTTTTCATGCCGCGCAAAGTCAAAGACACCCCCATCCTAGAGAAAGCCGTCAAGGAAGCAGTCAAACGGCATCTCAAAGACATGGGCGCGTACCAGCACTGGCCGGTGCAGTCAGGCTTCGGCGCTCCCTGCCTCGACTGCCACGGCTGCTACAAGGGTTTTTACTTCGCGGTGGAGACTAAACGCCCGGGTAAAAAGCCCACCGCGCAGCAGGAATTTACGATCCAACAAATAAAAGACGCCGGGGGGCTCGTTTACGTCGTCGACAGTTTGGAGCAAGCTCGTGCCTTCGCCGATCATCTCAAAAGCTACGCAGAAAATCCTGATCCCCCATACGGCGCCCATTAAGGCCCTGTGGGGTGACATTCCGACGCTCGATCACCAAGGCACCACGTTCGCCATCCTGCCGCACAACCCGCGCACGCAAATCCAGCTGCGCGCTGCCGGCGTGGAAATCCCGGCGCCCGTCCTGACGCATTTTGACTTCCCTGCCGCTGACGGTGGAACGCCGTTCCAAGTGCAGAAAGAGACAGTGGCGCTCGCGACGTCGCACCAGCGGGCCTACATCATCAATGATCTCGGCACCGGCAAGACCCGGTCGTCGTTGTGGGCGTGGAAGTATCTCCACGATACGGGCGTCGCCAAAAAACTTCTGGTCGTCGCGCCGTTGTCCACACTTAAATTCGTGTGGCTGCGCGAGTTCGGCTTGACCATGCCGGGCGTAAAAGTGGCCATTCTGCACGGCAGCAGGGGGCACCGGCTGGAGCAACTGGCTACCGACGCCGACGCGTACGTCATCAACCACGACGGCCTGCGGACCATCAGCGACGAGCTCCAGCAGCGCACAGATATCGACACCATGATCATCGACGAGTTGGCCGTCTACCGGAACAACTCGAAGCGCTCCAAGCACATGCGGGAGTTTGCCAAACGCTTTACGTGGGTCTGGGGCATGACCGGCAAGCCCATGCCGAACGCGCCGACGGACGTTTGGTCCCAGTGCAGGATTTTAACTCCGCACACCTGTCCGAAATATTTTAGACACGCCCAGAGCGCGCTGATGGAGCAGATTTCACAATTTAGATGGGTGCCGAAAGATGGCGCCAAGGAAAAAGCGCTCGAATGGATGCAGCCAAGTGTTCGGTTTTCACTCGACGACGTCGTTGAACTTCCGGACGTGGTGTACAGGCCGCTAGATGTATTGCTGACAGAGGAACAACTCACTGCATATCGTAAGCTCTCGAACGAGTTTGCGATGATGGTCGAGAACCAAAAAATTACAGCTGCAAATGCCGGTGTTGCGCTTGGAAAATTATTGCAAATCGGCTGCGGCTACGTGTACTCTACAAATCCACTCTACGCGACGCTTGACAGTTCAACGCGCCAAGAGGCCGTTCTTGAGGCTATCGAGGAAGCGCCACAGAAAGTCATCGTGTTCGCGCCGTGGCGCCACTTGATCGATAATCTGTCGTTGCTCTTTTCAAAGAACAAGATAGATCATGCGGTCATCCATGGAGGAACTAAAAAACGAGACGATATCTTTAACGCTTTCCAGAACACGCCTCAGTACCAAGTTTTGTTGTCAGACCCACGGTGCATCGCACACGGTGTGACATTGACGGCGGCGAGCACGATTATCTGGTACTCGCCCATTGCCAGCCTCGATGTGTACGAACAAGCCAACGCCCGTATCCGTCGATACGGGCAGAAAAACAAGCAGCTGATTTTACACGTTCAGGCGACCCCCGTGGAAAAGAAAGTCTACGGGATGCTTCGTAAAAAACAAAAACTGCAGGATGAATTCCTGCGCATGCTGCGTGACTACACACCCTGACGGAGAACATCGGAGAGAACAGTGGACCAGAAACGCATCGACACCATGGTCGAGAACTTCATCGCGATCCGGACGCATATCGAGCAGACCGAAGCACTCGTGGATAAGCAACTCGCACCATTCAAGGCGAAAAAAGACGAGATCGCCACGGAAATTCTCAAGGCGCTTGACGCCCTCGGCGCCAAGAACATCAAGACCGTCCACGGCACGGTGAGCGCGCTGGAGAAGTCCACCGCCAGCCTGTCCGACGCCGACGCGTTCATGGAGTTCGTTCGCGAGAACGATCTTTACGAGCTCATGGACCGTCGTGCCAACGGCACGGCGTGCCGCGAATACGCTAAGTTCAACAACGGTCGGCTGCCGCCGGGCGTCAAACTCAACACGATCCGTTCACTGGGAGTGAGGAAGAACCATGGTTGATAACACCAAAATCCAAGTCGCAGACGCGTTCAAGCATCTCGATCCAAACCAGAAGCTCGCGGAGAACATCTCGGCCGGCTTCAGCCGCGTTGTCTTCAAGGGCAAGACGTGGGCCCTGATGCATCAGGGCACCAAGCACCTGTTCGTACGGAAGGACGATGGGACGCCCCTGCCGTACCTCGACGTCATT